>Ga0116131_1001208_pt1 | contig 16174 bp, 9 predicted proteins | sample June2015DPH_17_1_FD_89734 | JGI IMG/M metagenome (GOLD analysis project Ga0116131, IMG submission 89734) | Peatland microbial communities from SPRUCE experiment site at the Marcell Experimental Forest, Minnesota, USA - June2015DPH_17_100 | ecosystem: Environmental > Terrestrial > Soil > Wetlands...
CCGCAGGGATGTGCTCTCCTGACGGCCCGGGGATTAATCCAAGCTGGAACATTGCCGTGGTGCTCAGATAAGAAACCAGCGTTTCAAACCCAGGAGAATCATCCTCGTATTGGCCGCGGGGCTCGCTTGGCGGCTCGGGTAACGTGCTGCGATCGCCTCAGGCGCAGCCTCCACCTCTTTTTCCTCAGCAGGGATATCTTCTTTTCGTGAGCCGTCGGCGGCAAATGGCCGGCGGTCAACCACCTTGAATCCAGATGAATTGCTCTCCTCCCCGGCCATTGAACCCCTCCCCCTCTCAGCTTCGCGGCCCAAAAACCTTGGCCGATTTTTCCATCTGGCTGCTGAATGTTAAGTTTACCAACAATTCCATGAACCAACAAGGTCGACCTGGCGGGAGCTGTCTGAGCAAGCCTGCGCAGCCCTCCTCCACAACTCAGGTTCACTCCTCGTGATGAGTCCAGGCCAGCTCTCCAGGCTCAAGTGCCAGCTCTTGTGTTCAATGGATCAGCTCAGGTTGTGCGGCAGGTTTTGTTCGATCGAGAGCTCTTGGGCTCTTCATTTCACGCCCGAGCCCATGTAACTTGCCTTCTGATCAGGTGGGCCGGATTTGTATTTGGCGGCTTGCTCCTTGTTCAGACGAGCTAAGATCGCCAGCATCTCTTGCGCCTCCTGAAGTTTGCCGCGTCGCTGGTAAGCCATGGCAAGGTGTGAGTACACAGCCGGGTTCCCTGGCGCAAGCTGGCGCGCCGTATCCAAGTGCGCAATCGCCTCGTTGAGGCGGCCCGCCATCAGATTGAGTTGGCCGAGCCCGAGCTGCGCGGCGCCGAAGTTAGGGCGTTCCGTCGCGGCCCTTTCAAGGGCTGCCTGGGCTTCGGCGAACTCTGGCTGGCCCGGGCCCACTCCAGAACGGATGAGAGCCTGCCCCAAGATCGTCAGCAGAATGTAATCCTTGGGATTTTTCTGTACACCTTCGCGCGCCGCCTGGGTTGCCTCCGGCATGTTTCCCTCCAGCATGCCCTTTTGCGCTGCCGCCAAATAAGAAATATCGCTTCCAGGCGCGAGTTTACTGGCTTCCTGCAAGGCGTCCCTTGCAAGGTCAGGCCGGTCCATAAAGGAGTAAAGAACACCTCGCTGGTAATACAAACGCGACGAACGCGGCAGGTCCCGGAGCCCGAGATTCACCACATCAAGGCCGAGGGTGTAATACTGATGGTCCGTGCACGCGTCGGCCACAAAGAGATAGAGCTTTTCACTTTTCGGGTTCAAAGCCGCGGCCTGCTGAAAAGCCTCGAACGCTTCCTGGGGCTGAGCGTTGCCGATATGGGCTTGGGCCAGCAGGTTGTATACGTCCGCGGTCGCATGCCCGCCGCTACGGAGTGCGCTCAGGATCGGAATCGCCCGCTTGAACTGGTCGGTTGCCACGTAGCAGAGGGCAAGGTCGAAATCCAACACGAATTCATTGGAGACGCGCCCCTGCGCGGCCAGAAAGTGCGGGATCGCTTCCTCGAAATCGCCCCGGCGCGTGAGCGCAATCCCGTTCTGAAGTTCCGCCTCGGCCCCTGCACGTTCATTCTGTGCCGTCTGGTTTGCTTGGCCTGGCAAGGCCTGCAGCGGGGCTTGCGCTTGGGAAGGCTGGCCGGGCCACAAGATAAGCACAAGCGTAGCAATGATGGGCAGAGGGAAGGCTGTCGAAACCACGGTTCGTTGCTCCGCGGCCTTGGTCGCGGATACGGCAGACGTATCCATGTAATGATCAACTCCGCTTTAGAAGGGTTATAGCACCCGGAGGGATGAAGGTCAACAAACCTTCGACCTTTCATCTAGTGCGGTTCCAACTTAATTTCCCCAGCTATCCGCCTGCATCTTGCGCGGCCCTGGCGACAGCCTTTGGTAGAGAGGTTAGGTAGGAGAAGTTGGAACGGCGCTAGATCAGCTAACAGCATTGAAGGAAATGTCAGTGTCGGACCGCGCCCGGCATCGCAAGACGCAGACTGATGGATTGTTCGCAAACAAGGATCGTCCGTAGCAGGATCAAAAAGAAACGCATTCACTGGCTGCCCCAAATTGCCCCGCAGCCAGTGAATGCGTCATGAAGCCCCAATACCGCTTCTGCGAAAACTCAGAATTCTATGTTCGCGCGCAGCTCGATGTTACGAGGGCCGTTGTTGATGTACTCTTCTCCGAAGGCGTAGTCTTGGACACCCGTATCCAGATAGCCCCACGTGGGGTGATTCCAGGCGTTCAAGAACTCGCCCTGTAAGGTGAATCGCACGTTCTCACGAATGGGGATGGACTTGGTGATCGCCATATCTTGGTTGAAACTACGCGGTCCGTACAGCCACGGGTGGTTGCCAAAGATCCCGGGGGTAGTATTCGGGTTGATGAAGTTCGTATTGGCGCCGCCGCCCGTAGGACTGTATAGGTATTGTGGGTTGAGAGCGTCCGCGAACGGAAGACCGGTATGGTAGACGCCCACGGATTTTTGCAATTGGGATTGCGTGACGCCGGTCAAGGTGACACCGCCGTCCCCGTAACGATAACCAGTCGGAAGGTATTCGGGACCATTAGTGGTATTCCACCCGCCCTGCACCAGGGAGGGAGTGCCCGAGTGGTACGAAACGATCGTTCCGACGGTCCAGCCGCCAATGACCTTGTCAACAATTCCCCCTCGGTTGGCGAAGTGCTTGCCTTTCCCAAAGGGAAGATTGTAGGTGCCGTTGGCATGCAGGACGTTGCGGATATCAAAGAGCGTGGGCCCGTAACTTAGCCGCAAGTCGCGCATGGAAAACATGTAGAACGAACCGGTCCAGTCATTACCCGGCTGTACGCCTAGAGTGTGGCTCCAAGTGTAATTCACATCGAACTGCGCGCCGTGCCACGCCTTCTCACGCAAATCAACCTGCAAGGCGTGGTAGTTCCCCCACCCGGCATCCGTCATCACGGGGGTGGCTTTGCCGGCGTTAAATGGGTTCGTCTGGAAGAAGTTGATCGGATAGCCCGCTCCGGCATAGCCCGCGCACGGCGAAAAGTTCGCGCCCCCAATCAAGTTGCAGAGGTAACTTTGCGTACCAGCCAGAAGAGTAGCGAAATCTCCTGCCTGTCCGTTTTTCAGGTAATTGATCATGGTCCCGTCGGTGAAGAAGCCGACCGAGCCACTGGAATACCCAGGAGAAGCGGCCGTCATGATCGGCAGATTCTGCTGCCCGGCATAGCCATTGTTGGCGAAGGAATTCTGTACCCCATGCGTAGCGTTGATGGCCAGATTCGCCGCCGCGTTCTTGAATTCGCTCAGGAACCCATTCTCGTAGATACTGACTTCGTTGGGGTTGAGCTGAATCCACTGGTGCGCGCTCCGGTTACCAACATAGCGCACCTCGAGCACGTTGTTTTGCCCCAGCGCCCGCTGAATGCCGATGTTCCATGACATGACATAGGGCTGACGAATGTTGGGCATTATCCCATTCACTCCCGCCCAGTAACCGTAAAAGGTTTCGTCCGATTCGGGCATGACGTTTTGGTAGGTGGTCGGGCTCACGTAGTACGGCGGGAGCGTCGACCCGAGGGCCAGACTGCCGGGCTGAAACGTTCCGGCTGCCCCGCTGGTGCTTGGGTAGAGGGAAAAGGTCTGAGAGTACCCAAAGCCGTAATTGGAGGCGGAGTTCCAAATGAACTGATTGGACTGGGTGTAGCGGCGCACGGAAGCGCCCGCGCGGACGACCGTATTGCCCCCACCCAACAGTTTCCCCTTGAGCCCCTCAGTGTACTTGGGGTTCCACGCCAAGCCGAGAGCGGGCTGAGGGCTCACATTCCAAGGCTGGTACACGTGACTCCGCCCAACGTAGGTCGGGTTTGGGTCGCCATTGAGGTCACCGGGGCTGAAGATGTGGCCGAGCGTCGTGGGTCCCCAAATGCCCGCCAGGTCGGGGCTGTGGTAGGCGCTGGTCAGATCGTGGTCATCGCCGGTGAAGTCCCAGCGCAGTCCGTAATTAAACGTCAGATTCGGTTTGTAGCGGTAGGAATCTTGTACAAACAGACCCCACTGTTTCTGCAGCTCGTCGAGGTTGTATTGTCCGACTGTATGGTAGAACTGTTTTGTCTTCTCATCCAAGTAATAATTCCCGGTTACGTTTTGGATCCTTCCCACCAAAGTCGCATACAGGCCCTCCGCCTCGGTTAGGACAGTGGCGTAGTTAGAGGCATTCGCCAAGAGCGGGGAACTCGCGAAAATACTCGAAGCCGGATCTGAAGGGTCCAGACCAAGTTGGTAAGTAGGGTACCCGAACGGGGCATTCCAATAATGGTCCTGCTCCCGAATAAACGAGCCGCCAAAGTTCAAAGTGTGTGCCCCGTGCACCCAGTTCAGGTTGTCCGCGAAATTGACAACAGGATAATACTCGGATATGGGTAGATTGAACCACTGGCCGGAGTTGGCAACAGCCCAATTTATCTGCGGCTGCGTGTCCCACAGAGGGGCGGCACCAGAGGTGAACCAAGAAGCGTTGTATAGGAAACCCCCGTGGAGTTGGTTGACCATATTGGGCCTAATTGTCCAATCCACGCCGAGGGCAGCGGTATACTGGTTGTCTTTACCTGAGGCTATACGATTCGCAAAAGCGCTACCCGGGAATTCGGCGACCGTAGTGTTTGGATACTGATCCCTGGTATCGTTCCAAGCGAAGTTGGCACGGAGACTTTCGTTGACATTGTAGTCGAGGCGAAACGCCGGAAAATATCGGGTGATCGGAGCGTTATTCAGCCACCTGATGTCGTTGATATTCGGATCAGCGGTCGGCGCAACCGCTCCACTGGCGAGCGAACTGTTGATCGCCGCCAGTTGGGTGCTGACCTGAGAGTTCATGGCAAAGGGCAGGCCGTTCGGCTGAGCGATCTGCGTCAAGACGTTGACGTGCTGAGTGTTTCCGTTGTTATCGACAAAGGTGATCACTCCCGACTGGGCGGCCGAAGTCAGAACCGGGTTGGGCCCCGCGACTGCCGAGCCGGGCTGTTTGAACATCGAAAAGCTGCCAAAAAAGAACAGCTTGTTCTTGATAATCGGCCCACCGACGCTGCCGCCAAAGTCGTTCATGATCAGGGGCGCCTTGGCTAGCCCGTAGGCGTTATTGCCCCAACTGTTGGCGTTCAATGCGGCGTTTCGATGGTCCTCGTAAAGACGCCCATGAAAATTGTTAGTGCCTCGGCGGGTGACGAAGTTGACCTGCATGTTCGACTGTCCGTACCCGGTGTTCAGGTCGAGCTGGTCCGACTGGACGGTCATCTCCTGCATGTCCTCCAGACGTGCCTGCAAGACCGGGGCGCTGTTGCCGTCAAACTTCATGCGGTTTGGTGCGGCTATGACTCCGTCGATGTTATTCCCCAGGGCGGCCTCCGGGAGGCCGTCCCAGGTCCCGTTGTAACCGGCAACCAAAAACGCCATTTGACTGACATCGCGGCCGCCCAGAGGCAGGTCCTCTATTTGGCGCAGGTCAATGGTCGCGGAGAGGCCATTGGAAGTCGCTTCCATAATAGGTGTGGCAGTTCCGCTGACCTCGACCTTCTGAGCCACCACTCCGACCTGGAGCATGACCTTGACGTCTGTCACGCGGGCCGCCTGGACTGTGATGGTGTCGAGAACCTCACTTTTGAAGCCGCTCTTGGATATCGTCAGTTTGTACCTTCCAAGAGACAAGCCAACAAAGGTGTACGTTCCGGCAGACTGCGTCAGGGCGGTACGGATGTCGTTGGTGGAAAGATCCTGGAGTGTCAGATTCGCATCCGGGACAACCCCACCACTCTGATCCAGAACCGTAATGCTGATAGTTCCTTGGGAGCCCATCTGCCCCCAGGCCGGTAGGGCCCACAAGCCAAACAGGATCGAAAAGCAAACCACTGCTCTCGAAAGCGAACGGCGAGAAAAACTCCCTCTCATAATTACCTCCTTGTTCTGCAGGACGTTCGAGACTTACTCGCATCCCGCAGAAGCGATTCGCGTTTTCCCTCAGCCCAGACCCGATCCTAGCTCACAAGTGTCGGCAGCGAACCCGCAGAGCACTAAGCCGTCACCCAAGTAAAGCATCATCCTCGTCGCGTGGCCCCTCGGGCGCATCCGGAGAGATTCGAAATCAGGGACCACCATGCTTGCGTTTCTGCGCCCCCTCCGCGTGGAAACAAACTGCGCCAAGTCAAGGACGGAAGCCAGCATGGCGTGGGGTCACCGCTACAGCTTGATGTGAACGCTTGGCCGAGACTGCTATTGGAACGCAACGATGTATACGCTTTTGTATACGTAACCGCCAACTTGAACCCCCGTCACTGCCGGAAAAACCGAGATTTAACCAGGACGAACGAACCGGCGCGGCACGCTGTGTATGTGCTTCCAGGGACGCACCGCCAGATAGTCTTCCCAAGAACGGTTAACTGATACTATAGGTTTCCTGGCCTGTCAAGCAGTTTTTTGCACTGTTTCTTGCGCTCACTGTCGGAAAAATCGAACCAAGATTCAACCAGGACGAACGAACCGGCGCGGCACGCTGTGTATGCGCTGTTTTTGTGCGCCTGTGGTTAGCGCGCGGAATGACTGCCTCGACCTTGCCGCTGGGAATGATCTTGAGTTCGATCGCGAAGCCACCCTGCGCACTTGGGAGTGACGCGCGGGAAGGGGCGCTCCACTATACCCTCGCCTTCCTTAATTGCCATGATCTGATCGCTCTGGAGATTTGAAAGCCGCGTCACCATCCCGCTCGGCCAGAGGATCTCGAGTGAATCCACTCTGGGGTGTTGCCCCAAGCCAAAATGGAGCCGCGGATCCTGTGCCGATTGATAGCTCATTCCTCCCTTTCTCTGGTCATGAAGGACGAGTTCCCCCGCCGAGACCTTGAGGCGCGCGCCCACCCCATCTCTGTTCGACCGCGTCCCGATGAGCAGAATTTCCAGCCAGTGATTGGCGTTGCCCCCGTCATTGCGGAGCAGTTGCGGTGTCTGGCCGCAGTGGTTCACGAGGATATCCAGGTCGCCGTCATTGTCGAAGTCGCCGACGGCGGCGCTGCGGCTCACGCGCGGCAATAGGAAGTCAGGTCCGAGCGTGTTGCTCACGTTCTCGAAGATGCCGCGCCCTGAATTGCGAAACATCAGCTTGGGCTCCGGGTAGCTAACTTCGGAATTGTAAAGCTGGATGTTATCCATAACGTGTCCGGTGGCGAAGAAGAGGTCGCACGCCCCATCGTTGTCGTAGTCCATGAACTTGAGACCGAACTCGCTCATGTGGTAGGTGGTGTAACCAATCTTGGATTGAAGCGTCGCGTCTTCGAAGATCTGGTCTCCCAGGTTTCGGTAAAGCCGGGCGAGCTGATTCTCCAGGTGGCCGACCACGATGTCGAGCCGGCCGCTTCCCGTGAGGTCAGCGGCATCCGTTCCCATGCCCGACTCCGTTGCGCCATCCATGCTGACCGCAACGCCCGCCAGGTAACCGATTTCACTGAAAGTCCCATCGCGGTTGTTATGAAACAAGAAGTTGGGCAGCGCATCATTGGCGATGAAGATGTCTTGCCAACCGTCGTTGTCATAGTCGAAAGTCACGATGCCCAGGCCGTTCCCCGGCTTGAGCCCGACTTTGGATTCCTTGCTGACGTCGGTGAACGTGCCATCGCCATTGTTGTGATAGAGGGTCGGCGGCTCCCCGTTGTAATCGTTGGGATGACAGTAGCTGCGCATGCCGGGGCCGTGGTCGCCGCACCAGAAGTCGCTCTCCGGCGTCCAGTCAACGTAATTGGCGATCACGAGATCCAGCTTCCCATCGTTATCGTAGTCAAACCATGCGGCGCTCGATGCCCATCGCCCCTTATTCTCCACTCCCGCCCGCGCGGTCACGTCCGTGAAGGTCCCGTCGCCATTATTGTGATAGAGAATGCACCGGCCATAACCAAGAACATAGAGGTCCGGGAAACCATCGTTATCATAATCCCCCACGGCGATGCCCATGCCGAACAGGCCCTCGGCGCCGACGCCCGCTTGAAGGGTGACGTCGGTGAACGTGCCATCGCCGTTGTTGCGGTACAGGGCGGCACGCAAGGGCTGTTTGGGTTTGTAGAGGCGGGTTTCTGCGCCATTGGCGAAGTACAGATCGTACAAACCATTCTGGTCGTAATCAATCCAGCCGCAGCCCGACCCCATGGTTTCAATCAGGTATTTTGCGGAGGTTGCGGCATTGTCATGCTGGAAGGTGATCCCCGCGGAAGGCACCACGTCCACGAAGGTAACGGGATTGCCCGTTGAGGCAATTCCCCGGGCGTGCGGGACCGACGCGAATGCCGCCCCCATGAACTTGAGCAAATCTCGTCTGGAAATATTGGAGAGCCTTCTCATGACAAAGACTCGCAGACGGAAACCGCCACAACGTTGGTAGGGTACATCAGCGAGGGTGGTCGGTGTAAGAGATTTCTGCCTCTCCAATACGAGAGTAACGATGCAAGATTGACTAGAGGATTGGCAGGTTGAATTCCCCGCCCCCAGGGGCGCGTCAAAGTCGCGCAAAAAGCGGCTCTGCCGCCTGCTGTGCGGAAAGCCTCTGGCTTTCCGGCGCAGACAGTCTCTCTTCTTCCCCTCGGCTCGGCTGGAAGGCGCAGCCTTCCAGCCGAGCCGAGGGGGTCAGTCAGGGCGGAAGCCCGCGGAAAGGCGAAGCCTTTCCGCACAGCAGGCGGCAGAGCCGCTTCGGGATGTTACCTTTCGGGGACTTTGATGCGACCCTGTCTCCGTTCCAGATGCCTTGCATTCTCGAGGGTCGCTAATGTACCATCCCACACTCGGCGGGGCTGTGGGGTGGCTAAGATGCCGGTAAAAGCGGAGGTCGAGATGGATCGAAGACGATTCTTGCAGAACTTAGCGGCGACGACGACAGCTTTGCAGAGTTTATCATGTAGTGGCAACGCATCGGCGCCCTCAGGCCCAGGAATCGCACCTCACGAGGGCATGGAGCCGGGACTGACATCGGCGTCCAGCCCCGACATCGGAATAGAAGGTCACACGCTCGTCTGCGAGTTCAAGATCGGACCGACGAGCTGGAAGGTGTACGAAGACCTGCGGACTCGGGAGGGGCCGTTGACCTTCGTCTCCTCGCAAGGCACTTCAAGAGTGCTCACGAAGAGCGCAGAAGCCACGTTTGCGGAGGCCAGCCCTCCCTGGCTGGGGCTGAGTCTGAAACATATCGGCATGACGGGCCGTGATCTCCTCGCGGATCGGCTTCTGCAAAACGGCGATCCTGATCCCGAGATGGTGAAATCGGCTGCTCCGCCTCAGGGATCAGGTACGGGCGAGAATCACGCTTTTCAGCGATATCATTGGGACACCTTTGTCGGAACCAAAGAGTGCTTTGACACCATGCCGGTATACCCCCACGGCAGCACGAGAACCTACCATGCGGCGCAGTACTTTCCGGGACTGGGGGCCCAAGCGGTCCAGAAACGATACGATGGCCTCATCGGGGGCTGGATGCCGGCCGTCCGCAAGGTCATGCCGATTTCGGAATCCGCTTACTACGAAGTCATCGTGTTCGGTGACGTCGAAGCTCACGACCAGTTCATCGTGCAAACCTGGCACCGCACGGCTAAGATCGAGAACGGGAAGATCCTGAAGGCATTCTACGGCCACAGCTACCCCGCCTTTCCGCCGGCGCGCCAGGATCCCCAGCCGGAAGAATTCTACCGGGCGCTGCTAGTCTTCGCGGAATATTGGGACAAGCACTTGCACGATTTCGCGCCCGCCGCGCTTCCCCAAACTGTTTGGATCGATATGTCGAAGCACGCCTTCGCCAAAGAACTCATGGTACGGCCCGGCGGCGTGTACCCAAAATACGGGGCCGTGGATCGGGACTATTACGGGTCGGAATACGACGGCTTCCAGGATGTTTTCACCATGGCCACGTTTGCCAATCTTGAGTGGGGCCGTTTCGACCAGGCGCGGAAGATTATCGACAACTTTTTCACCGACTTCGTGGACTCGAAGGGGGTGAACAACATGCGCGGCCCGGAGGTCGCGCAGTTCGGCATGACGCTGTCGCTGCTCGCCCGATACTTCAACTACACGCAGGACAGCGCCCTGCCTCTGAAGCACCGAGCGAAGATCGAGGCGACGGCCGCTGTCCTCATCGCGCTTCATGACGAAAGCCTACGGTTGCCGCAGGACGATCTCGGTTACGGTTTGATCCACGGTTGGAGCGAGTCGGACTCCTGTCTCATGCCGAAGCCCATGACTTGGTGGCTCCCCTATTTCGCCAACAGCGCCTATGCTGCCCGAGGGCTCAAGGACATCAGCCGGGTGTGGCCGGCTATTCATGGTAGGAAAGCCGGGCCGGGTGTGAAAAAGACCGCCGGGGATTGGCTCAGGCGCAGTAGGACCCTTCAGGATGCCGTCACCGCGAGTATGCAGAAGGACGTCCGAAAGGACATGAATCCCCCTTACGTCGGGCCGTTTCCAGCCACCAAGCTGACGTTCTGGGAATCCATGGAAAAGGAAAGACCCAGCCCGCAACAGTGGGCGCACCGGGCCTACGCCGAATTGCTGCAGGCGGATGTGTTACCTGCCTCCTTGGCCAATTTGGTCATCGACTGCATGCGCGCCTATGGCGCTACCACGCTCGGCGTGGTGGCCAACGTGGAACCTCCGCATCCCGACGGTCGCGATATCCTGGGCTTCATTTCGTACGGCTACGCGCAGATGCTGCTGCGCCTCGACCGAATTGAGGAATTCCTGCTGTTCCTTTACTCGCATCGCTATCACGACCACACGCGGGGGAGTTGGGTCGCCGGAGAAGTCTCGGGCATCACGGGGGATACGTCGCTGTTTTGCATCCCCGCCCAGCAGACAATCCCCTTGTTGGTCCGTTGGATGCTGGTGCTTGAGGATTCGGACGAGGATAGGCTTTATTTGGCGAAGGGCCTCCCGTGCGCATGGGTGGTCTCCGGAAAAGAGAGCAGGATTCAACAGGCACCGACGCGCTGGGGACGAATCGACTTCAGCCTGCAAGCCAAGCCGGAGAAGAAGAGCATCGTCGGGCGAGTGGAACTCGCCCGGGCGGGTTCGCCGCGCGAGGTGCAGGTCAAATTCCGCCTACCCGGCAAGCACTCGCTGAAAGCAGCGACGGTGAACGGCAAGCCTTCGGGGTTTTCCGGCACTCACCACGATACCGTCATCTTCGAAACGCGTAACGAGAAGAGCTTTGAGATCGTGGCCCAGTTCGAGGGAGCTGTGTGAGCGCTGTTCCGCTCTACGGGACGCTCCTCCCGGCGAGGTCATCACCTGCTCGAACCGCCTCTCACTCCCACACGCTAGTCTGAGCTAGGATACGAGGAGCGGGATAGATTTAGGCAAGGGTTTAGCGGATGTTTATGACTCGAAGCGAGCGGTGGAAAGCACTGTCCCGCCGGCGTTTCCTCAGGATGTTGGGCTGGGCGGGGGCGAGCGGCGTGCTGGCGCGAGCGGCGCCTCGCCCCTACGCCTTCGTTGCCTACCCACACGTTATTGACGGATTAGGGACGTGAGAAGCTGCTTGACATTCGCGAGCGGGGGGGGGGTAAACTAGGGATACGAATTTGGAAACCCAGAACGAGGAGGTTCACTCGCATGACTAGATTCCGTTTGGTACTGCTGTTGTGCGGGGCAATTGCAGTGGGCGCCATCCTCGGAACGACACGCGCACGAGCGACGATCTGCGCATATAGTGAAAACCTGGCGGGCTACGCTGACGGGGAATTGTGCCTCACGGGGGGGGGGAGCATGAACGCGTGCAAGCCTCCGGTCCCAGTGTGTTATGGACAGTACTGCATTAGAGAGGAGCAGTGTGAGGGCTGGGGGTACGCCTGCGTAGCCGGGGGACAGTATTGCTACATTTTCCAGATATGCGATCCCGCCGCCGCGTGCAGCAACTACTAGGCCCCAGGGCTGCCACAGCGGCGGGCATTTCTGGCACGCTTAATGCTGGAGGCTAAGGAGGAGGCATTGTGAAAAGAACACTGTGGATTTCGCTTGCGGTGACCCTGGGAGTGCTGTCCACCGTGGTGAGCTACCGGGTTTCTAAGGCGAGGGCGCAGGGCGGGGAGTGGACTCCGTTCACGGCGGCGATGGTCGAGAGGACTTACCAAGAGCCAGGAGTGGGCTGTGCCACATGCGGCGCGCCGACGGCAGGCCCTCGCATACTGAACTATGTCCATGCCACGAGGAGGGACGGCTCGTGGGTCAGGGACATGAAGCGACAAATAATGCCCGACCGCGGGTGGGGCGACATGAGGGTCGTCATGGATTACTCGGCCGGAGCGCGGACCTCGGTCGATCCCTCAACCGAGTCTCTTACAACCTACCCCTACCCTCGGGACGTGATCGCCAAACTTTCCACAACACCGCAGGCTTGCAGCACGGACCCCGGGGCTAAGCACGCAACCTTTCTGGGGTACGACACGGTCGTAGTCGAGCGCACGCTGCGAGGCTCCGGCGACGGCGACCCGGGCAAGATTACCGAGTGGAGGGCGCCCGAACTGAACTGCTTTGCCCTCAAGCATACCCTCGAGCGCGAACTCCCTGGACTTCGGGTCAGGGTTGAACGCGAGGCGCTCCTCGTTAAGGAGGGAGATCCTTTCCCGGACCTCTTTGAGATTCCCGCGGGCTACGTCCAGCGCTCCCCTTCGGAAGTGATGGCGGAGCGGGGCCGACGCTTTCCCGCCGAGGGACTCGCGGCGGCTCCGGCTTCCGATTTCGAGACGCTTGACCACACCTATCGCGCCGCTCAGAAGGCGCGGTAGCGCCCCGCAAAATCACGGCTCGACTATAGATTTGGTTGCGGCGCTCCCGGTGTATAATGCTGGGGATGCCTAGCGCAAGGACGTTCGGTCAGCCAAAGAGTTTTCTCACGCGCCGCCGATTCCTCCAGATGCTGAGCTCAGTCCCTGCGGGCGGGATTGTTGCGTCCTCCCTCGTTGTCCCAGGCAGGTGCACAGCGCTTTCCGCCGCGAATTCGCCGCCCGCCTTTGAAGAGATTCCTCCCGCAGCCAGTGGAATTTCGTGGGTTCACGTCGCGGGGCTTTCTCCCATGATGTACGAGCCTGAAACCGTGGGCGCTGGCTGTGCGTTCATCGACTACGATAACGATGGATGGATGGATATCTACCTCGTCAACAGCGGCCCGTGTGACTTCTATGCCCCGCTCCACCCCTTGCGAAATGCGCTGTACCACAACAACCGGGATGGCACGTTCACCGATGTGACGGAAAAGGCCGGTGCGACGGGAAACGCCTACGGTATGGGCGTAGCCGTGGGCGATTACGATGCAGATGGGTTTCCGGATCTCTACGTCACTCAGTATGGACACAACATCCTTTACCACAACAATGGCGATGGCACCTTCAGCGACGTCACCGCCAAAGCCGGAGTCGCCGCCTCAGGGTGGAGCACGAGCGCGACTTGGTTCGATTATGATAACGACGGGCGGCTGGACTTGTTTGTCGGCCAGTACGCGCTGCTGGACAAAACCATATGGTGCGGGAACAAGCTGACCGGCGAACGCTGGTACTGCCGACCGACCGTCTACAAGCCGATGCCTTCCTGGCTTTTTCACAACAACGGTGATGGCACCTTTACGGACGTCAGCAAGGAATCCGGCATCGCCCAGTCGCCGGGGAAGGCGATGGGTGTTGTTGCCGCCGACATCAACAACGACGGGTGGATGGACCTCTTCGTCGGGAATGACACCGACCCTAACTTCCTCTGGGTCAACCGCGGCAAGGGTCGGTTTGAAGAGATCGGTGCGTTTGCAGGTGTGGGTTACAACGCCTTCGGCCTCGCTCGGTCGGGCATGGGAGTGGACGCCGCCGATTACGATCACGACGGCAGGATTGATCTTTTCGTTTCGGTCGTAGATCGCGAGATGTTCGCGCTATATCACAATGATGGTAACGAGATCTTCACCGACGTTGCCCCGGCCCTTGGAATCGCCTCGCTAACGTTCATGCTAAGTGGTATGGCTGTGAAGTTCTTTGACTACGACAACGACGGCAACCCTGACCTCATCTTCAACAATGGTCACCCCGAACCCAATGTTGCAAACATCGTGCCCGGCGTCACCTATGAAGAACCCATGATGCTCCTTCGCAACACGGGCCAGGGCTTCCAAGATGTGAGCAAGCAGAGCGGTCCAGTCTTCTCGAAGCCGATCGCTGGCCGCGGCTTGGCCGTGGGCGACTTCGACAACGACGGCTCGGTGGACGTGCTCGCCGCCGTCGGCAACGGCGCTCCCGTCCTGCTGCGGAACAACGCGGGCCGGCAAAACCACTGGCTGGGTGTCCGCCTCATCGGCCGCAAATCCAATATCGACGCGGTCGGCGCCAAAGTCACCTATCGGTCCGGCGACTTTCAGCGGGATGGCTACAAATTCGGCGGCGGTAGCTATCTCTCCGCCCACGACCCGCGCCTTGTGCTGGGCCTCGGACAGCGGACCAAGATCGACTGGCTGGAGGTGAAATGGCCGCAGCCGTCGGGCATAACGGAACGTTTCACCGATCTCCCCATCGATCGATACATTACGATCGTCGAAGGCGAGGGCAAGTGGAAGTAGAGAAAAGGCATCGAGAAGGCGCCCACCCGCATTCCCTGAGTTCCTGATCTTCGGCCGATTCCTTAGTGGGGTTGTGAGAGGTCCTGGAATGTGGGCATCAGTTGCGGCTTCTTTTTCTCGAGCTCGTGCTGGAGAGCCATGAACCGATCTGCCTCCTGCTTGTTTCCAGTCCTGGCGTAGGCGATAGCTAGCTGATAGTAGCCCGCCGCGTCGGTGGGATCCATCTCGACGTACTTTTTGAGAGCCGGGATGGCCTCGGAATACTTTCCGGCAGCATTCAGCGCTAAACCGAGTCCAAGGTATGGTTGCGGGAGCTCCTCGTCGAATTGCGTCGCCCGCGAAAAATGCTCGATGGCCTCGTTCAGATTATGCGCTCTCCACGCCAGGTCCCCGAGCATGAACTCTGCGGCGGGGGAGGAAGGATTGATCTTGAGCTCAGCCTCGAATTCTTTTTTGGCGTCTTCGGTTGTCTCTTGGCTTAACGGCTTTGAAAGAAGGATTCGACCGAGCTGGTAATGCACTCCCGGCTGACTCGGGTATTTCTCCAGGATCTGGCGATATTTTGCCGCCGCCTCGTCCCCTCTCCCCTGGGCTTGAAACGCCTCGGCGACGAGCACCTGCGCCTCCGCCGAAGAAGGTGCCGTCTGCACGAGTTTCTGGGCGGTACGATTCGCCAACTCGGAGAAATAGCGGGTTGTGACGTAGAGTACCTTGGGGTTGCCGGGGAATTCGCGATTCAGCAAGACGAGAGCCTCGACGACCACGTCAGCCTGGTCGACGCTCATCCCGCATTGGGCGCTTGCCATGGCCGCGTCATAGCGAAGATCCTTGTCTGCAATCTGCGGCATGGTCTTTTTCAAAATCGAAAGCGCTTCCGGACAATGACCCCTCGAGGCAAGGTTGATGCCCCGCTCAGCAGCGGCGGACAGAGATTCGGCCACCGACGCCTTCTTGGAAACCTGGGCGGCGGACGATGCCGCTACAGATGCGCACACGAAAGCGGCGACCGAGAACACCAGGACAATTCGAAACTCTGAAAGACTATGTGCCCGCTGACTTACCATCGGAGGGCATTATATCCCAACCGGGGGCCCGATGACAGAGACCGCGTCGAGTCATGTCAGACGTTACTGGTGAGGCGCGGGGGCAAGGGGGTGGTAAGGGGGCCGTTTCCCAAGGCTTACCTGGCCATCCAACCGCCATCGACCGTGAGGATGGAGCCGTGGACGTAATTCGAGGCAGAGGAGGCAAGGAATACAACGGCTCCCTTGAGGTCCTCGGGTTCGCCCCAGCGCCCGGCGGGGATTCGCGCCAAGATGGCCGAGTCGCGCTGCGGGTCGTTTCGCAGCGCCTCCGTGTTATCGGTGCTGATATACCCGGGCGCGATGGCGTTGACGTTGACGCCTTTCTCCGCCCATTCGTTCGCCAGGGCCTTGGCAAGTTGGCCCACGCCGCCCTTGCTGGCCGCGTAGCCCGGAATCAGGATGCCGCCCTGAAACGCCAAAAGGGAAGCAGTGAAGATGATCTTACCCTGGCCTCTCTCCACCATCCGTTTTCCGATCTCCCGGCTCAGAATAAACTGCG
>Ga0116131_1001210_pt1 | contig 16168 bp, 16 predicted proteins | sample June2015DPH_17_1_FD_89734 | JGI IMG/M metagenome (GOLD analysis project Ga0116131, IMG submission 89734) | Peatland microbial communities from SPRUCE experiment site at the Marcell Experimental Forest, Minnesota, USA - June2015DPH_17_100 | ecosystem: Environmental > Terrestrial > Soil > Wetlands...
TCGCGGTGATCGGCGGTCCGACGCGCGCAATCGCCGTCACAAACTTCCTAAAGGAGTGCGGTATCGAACCAGCGCTGATCGTATCCGACTTTGACGTCAATACAGCAGCGCGGTTGAGCGGGCTCGTCAGTGAGCGCTGCGAGGTACTCATCGCACCCGAGCACGAGACCATCTTGGAACGATGCAAAGCGCAGCGCGTTGATCTCATCGTGGGCGGCATGCTCGAACGCCCAATCGCATCGCGTCTCGGTGCCGATCATCTCGACATCATGCACGGGAGCGAAAAAACCGTCGGCTTTGCCGGCGCCGATGCGCTCCTCAAACGGTTGCGGGGTGACGAAAAGCCGTGATCACAGAAGGATGCTTGGTGAAAAGCAAGGAGATCCGTGGGACGGTTGGCGCAGTCATTCCGTATAATAAGTGCGTGTGCGCGCTGACTGCAGGTCACGTTATTCGCTACGGCAACGGCGCCGTCGGCACGAAAGTCGTCGTGGACGGGCACGACAGCACCGTCGTTCGGCTGCTTAATGACTACGATCTAGCGTTAATCGATGTCCCTCCTGAGCACGCGACGCTCTCCGTCATAGGGCGTGCCCGTTTCGGGCCTGCTGAGCTCATCACATATGATCGGCACATCGACTGCAGAGTTGTCGACACCGGGCGAAACCTCAACCGGTTCGCATTTCCGTGCGCGGATATGCCGCTGCCAGGAGACAGCGGTGCCCCGATCGTGCAGCAGGGCACGGTCATCGGGCTGCTTTCATCGATCTTGTATAACAACTGCACGGGTCTCGGCATATCCTCCGAGGTCTTCGGCAATCCCGCGCGTTTGAAATAGCCAAATGACGCGCGCTACACCTTCGCCCCAGAAGCGGCTAAGTGCTCATATCCTTCGGCCTCGAGCTCCTGCACGACCCCGTCCACGTCTAGTTCCATTCCCGACTCGATAACTGAGCCGATTATGGTGTAAGGAATCGGGATGGCCTCTAATCGCTCGCGTTTCGCTGTGAACAAGAGCTCATAATCACCGCCTCGGTATATTGCGAGCGTCAACTCGTCAGACCGGTCGCGGCTCACCGATTTTGCGGCGTCACTCACCGGTAGATCAGCTGCCAGTAGGCAAAAGCCGCAATTGCTTGCCCTTGACAGCTCATACAAGGAAAGACTGAGCCCGTCACTCGTGTCGATGAGAGCGGTCACCGCACCAGACGCGGCGAGCGCTTGGCCGTACACAATTCTCGGCTGGGGCTCGAATAGTTTGTTAAGGGCACGTCCGCGCAAGGGGTGATCTGCATATCTGCTGTCGAGCAACATCCGCACGCCTGCGGCAGCGAGGCCTAGTTCGCCAGTGATGCAAACAGCGTTCCCGGGTTTTGCCCCGGCCCGCGTCAACATCTTGTCCTGCTGTACGCGGCCTATGGCGGTGCCAACCAGCGTGAGCTCATCGTGCTCATCTGTGTCGCCGCCGATAAGGGTGGTCCCATTTTGCGTGCAGCACGAGTTGCAGCCACGCACGACGTCAAGCGCAAATGCGACGTCAGCCTCGCGCGGAATGCCCACGGCCATCGTCACGCCAAGGGGGTCTGCGCCCATCGCGGCTATATCGCTCAAGGTTGCGGCGGTGGCCATCCAGCCGATCTGATACCCGCTCATCTCGCGCGGGAAGTGCGTTTTTTTGTGCAACATATCGGTTGTGACGACCAAATAATGATCATCGAACGCGATCGCCGAACAATCGTCCGCTCCAGGACAAAGCACTGCCGTGCAGTCAATAAGCTCAGCCAACTGCTTCACGAGCGCCCGCTCACCAAGTTCGCCGACTTTCACGCTTTGTCACGTGAGCTTTTATAGCCAATAAGCGCTTCTACTCTTCTGCGCAGTGGCGCTCCCAGGTTGATTTGTATGCAGGTGTTCCCCGAATGCATCCCGTGCCTGACATCGCGGGTATTGTACGAGGCGAAGCTGTCAAGCACTGACTTTACGACGCAGCTCAAAGCTGAAGACGCGGCAGTCAAAACGATGTGTCGGATGGGCTTCGAAGGCCCTATAGCGCTTCTTTCGACTGAGGTGCACAGAGCGGTGTACCGAGTACTTGGCGATGACGATCCCTACCGACATGTGAAACGACTCGCCAACGAGACCGCAGTAAAACTCTTGCCCACCGTACAATCACTCATCCAAACGAGCAGTGATCCCTTTCGCAGCGCCGTCATCGCGGCAATTATTGGAAACACCTTCGATTTTGGTGTGCTCGGTTTTGAAGTGGCAACGGATGATTTTGAAAAGGAAGTTGCCACAATCTACCGGCACGGCCTGGACATCGATGATACTGACGCGATGAAGCCACTCCTCAATGATGTCGTTTACGTGGCCGATAACGTCGGAGAGATCGTCTACGACGGATTGCTCATAGAGCAAATGCGCAAGCTCGGGGCACGAGTGACCCTCGTCGTTCGCGGGGGATACATCCTCACGGATGCTACAATCGAAGACGTCTGGGAGTTTGGGCTGGACAAGGTGGCCGATGAGGTTATCACGACGGGTTCAAACGCGATCGGCATAAAACTCGATGAGATCCCGGCTGAGTTAAGAGCCATTTTGCCTCGAGCTTCGCTTATTATCGCCAAGGGGATGGCTAATTACGAAATGCTATCCGAATATTCCTTCAAACCCGTCGCGTACTTGATGCGCGTGAAGTGCGCACCTGTTGCAGAATCGGTGGGTGCTCGTGTGGGTGATTTCATTGCGAAGCTCGTTCGGTGACGCCTAGCGCACGAAGATTACAGCAACCGAGAGGAAAGCAACCGCGTTATTGAGCATGTGCAAGGCGATTGGGGCCATCAAATTGTCGGTCTTCTCGTACACGTACGCGAGTACGACGCCGATCACGAATAGTGGAACGGCGGCGAGCGGTTCTAAGTGGATGGCCGAAAAGAGCGCAGCGCTCATTACGATAGCATACCAAGGCTTGAACCGGTCTCGAAACGCTTTGTAGAGGTACCCTCGAAACACGATTTCTTCCGCTATAGGGGCGATAATGACCCCGGACAAGAGAACGAGGGGCAACAGCCCTGATACGGTCGCTGACTGTGACAATGCCTGCTGCGTCGGGTCGACGCCGAAGTGTTGTTCGATCGGATAGCTGGCGATACCTGCAACGATAAACGCAACAACGAATCCCACTACTCCGTAAAGAAGCGCTTTCGGCAATTTCTTCGTCTTCAATCCGAGCGAAGAGAGCTTCTCTTTATAGAAACTGAGAACAAGTGCTACGATGAGTGCAACGGAAACGATGTCCGCGACGATCAGCAACCAAAAGGTCGCCGCGGTGATAATTCCTGAAGCTGTGGTGAGGACTTCGCTGGAAGAAATTACGCCCGCGCGAATAAGAAGCGGCGGTAAGAACAGTGACACGCTGAATTGACCTATGAGATAGAGCAATAACCCCAACACGATAGACCATTTCTTGCGCGGTGGCGTGCGAGGCACATAAACGTCGTACGGGCTTGTGGGATGGAACTCATCCCAGTCGATGGCTTCGAGCGACTTGTCGTTTTCGTTACCGATAGGCATCGTGTTCCGTTCCTAGCTAACGTGGCTGCCTCATTATATACCCTTGCCCAGCGCACGGCGCGACGCCCGTTGACGCGCAAAAGCGCTGGGCAAGCGACCAGAGCGGCCGGCGGTATCTTTATGAGCTCAAGCGTGCATATTATTTTCGTATATAAATGGACAATCAGGTGAGTACAACATATGAAAGGTAAGTGGGGCAGTGACCTCGGGCTTTCAGCCCGCATGGTGCTGACCATGATTTTGCTTGGGCTCGTGTACGTCGCGTTTATCGGCATCATCTTGCTCTACGTGCAAAACATCGCGGTCATAGTCGTTTTTGTGGCACTGTTTCTGGGGGCGCAGTACTATTTCTCTGATCGAGTTGTGCTCGCCGCGAGCGGAGCGCACATCGTCAGTGAGGACGAAGCCCCCGAGCTCCACAGCGCGATCGAACGCCTGTGCGCCATGGCGGACCTTCCAAAGCCGAAGGTAGCTATAGCAACCAGCGCCGTTCCGAACGCCTTTGCGACCGGGCGCAATCAGAACCACGCGGTGGTGGCGGTCACGAGTTCACTCCTCCAACGACTGGAGGAGCCGGAAGTGGAGGCTGTGCTTGCGCACGAGTTGTCACACGTCAAGAACAAAGATATGCTCGTAATGACTATCGCGAGCTTCGTCACGACGATTGCGGGTTTCCTCATGCGCTTCTGGTTCTTCATGGGTGTAGGTGGAAACCGGAGGGACAACAACATCTTTATTTTCTTCATCGCGCTCGCGGCGATATGGATTGTTAGTTTCCTCATCACGCGGGCGCTCTCGCGCTACCGCGAGTACGCGGCCGATCGTGGCTCTGCTATCATCACCGCACACCCGGCAAACCTCGCTAGTGCGCTGCTCAAAATCAGTGGCTATATCGAACGCGTTCCAACAGAGGATATCCGCAAAGTTGAGGGTATAAGCCAGTTCTTTATTATACCGGCAATATCGAGAGGCTCTGCGCTAAACCTTTTGTCGACTCACCCGCCTATCGAAAAGCGGATTGAGCGACTGCGGCAGATGGAGGCGCAGCTCGCGGGACAGACTGCCTAACGGCGTGCAAGCTTCAGCAGCCAGTGCTGCCACCCCTAAGTTCGACGATTTCAAGAATTTCCGCCATATCACGGATCTCAAAATCCGGGCGTATTCCGGGCTTTGGCTTGCGTTCCCTTTTATTATACCATATCGCGGTGAGTCCTGCGTTTTTTGCGCCGGAAACGTCAGAGGTGATCGTATCCCCGACGTAGGCGGCCGTTTCCTTTTTTACACCCATCTTTTGGAGAGTCTCGTCGAAGATCCGCCGATGCGGTTTGTATACCCCGAACTCCTCTGAGGTGACGACTGTTTGGAATAGGTCGGCGGCTCCGTCGAGGTGAGTCGAAAGCTCCTGAGTGTCCCCATTTGAAACCATTCCGAGGTGATATCCGCTTGCGTGGAGTGTTTCAAGCGTCTCTTTGACGCTGGGAAGAATGGTAACCGCGTCGTCGAGCATGCTTTTATAGACGCCATTCAGCGTTTCGACTAGCGCGTCAGGCAGATCGATCCCGTAACGCTGAAAGACGTTTTTTGTGCTAATGCCGTAAAGGTCGCGCATGTTTTTGAACTCGCCACAGTACGCAATCACGTCGCGAAAAGCGCGCTCAAACTCCGCATTCCAGTACGCATTGAACTCATCAACTGAGGTAACGATGCCAAACAGCGCTTTGGATTGCGTCACCACATATTGAGTTATGTCGCGATGATATGTGCCGACGTCGAGCACGGTGCCGTAGGCGTCAAAAAGGATGGCTTCTGTCTCTCGCATCAGTGGTAGGTTTCTGTGGGACGGTAAATACCTATTTGTAAGGTCAAAGCTCTCCGTTTTTTTTGGAGCAGCTGCGCCGAAAGTCTGGATGCTCGCGTGCAGACTAGTGCAGATCCGGGCGCTCTAACGCCACGAAAGGGACGATGAGCATCCCGTTCGCAAGCACGACACCCTACGCGCCGAGACGTTGAGTGCGCAAGAGGCATAGAAAAAGAACGCGTCTGAACATAATGTGAATGGCCCACAGCATTAACGTATGGCCCCCACTGTCAGAACTGTAATTCTGTCTCCCGTTCATATGGAAGCTGAGGTGATCGTTCAACAGCGGACAGATAAACGTGAGCGTCGCTGATGGGGTGCACTGCGAGAATGTATACACCCGCGGCTTCTGACGTCGTTGAAAACTCATTCACCTGGCTAACTTGACGCGAAGTGTTGCGGTAAGGCACTCGCTTGTATGGGCAACTGCCCAAATCCTGCTCACGAGCACCGGGCAAGTCGTGGATACAGGCGATTTTCCGTTCTGAAGCTAAAAGGGAGACCAGATAACAGTTCGTGGCGCGCCGCTTCGAAGACACCTTCGCTAGGGCGGGTTACCCGCTTCGCGCGCGAGGACTCAGGTTGTTTGCTTCGATTCTTCTGGGCAGAGCTGAACTTACGTTGCTGTTGCGTTAACATAGGCATTGATAGATATCAATCAAGCTGTGCACCGCGTGTTTTCGCCTAACTACTTAGTCGCACCACATCTTTCTTGTGGACGCCCGCGGGCCAAGGAGAAGTTTCGCAACAAACACTGAAAGAACAGAAAGGGGGGGGGTGAAAAACGGCCGGATCGCGCATCCAAGCCGTTTGTTGGCCCAATAAAGATGACGGACCGAGAGCTTCTTTGCCGACCGAGGCAGGCCCGCATCCTTGGACGCACAGCCACAACCGAGTTGTGACTACCCATCATTCTGCGTGTGAACACTTAAGCGTGTCGTAAGGAAAGTATAGAGACTTGGTACGTATTTGTTAGAGCAGCCCAGAGCAGCCGAATCAGAAGAAGAATCAGCTGAGCTGTCGAAAAAAGACTAACTAAGCTTCCTTCTATTCTTTTTTCAAAAAGACGTGTCTCTGGAGCTCTATATAGTGTATGAAGGATGTATTGACGTAGTTCTTTAGCTTCTATTAACTACGGAGGTCATGGCCTTGACACAACTGCGTGAATGTTTACACAGTGAGTTCGAAGCGACTTTCGAATCTGGCAGTTGTCAGCCGCTACCTAATGCGAGATTAGGGTTTAATGAAGGCTCCTCATCTTTGGGGGCGAGGGAAGGGGGTTTAAAATGAGCGAACAGTGTGTGGTGTTGGGCGGTCCAGTGCAGCCGCTAAACTGTCACGGCTGCGCCACTAAGGAGTGCGAGTTTAGAGAGCGACAACTCGAACGGGTCTTCACTAGAGCCCTTATTTCGGCAAAAGAAGAAAGAGTAGTTGACGCCAGCGCGGCGTTTGCTCTGGTAAGCCTCTGATCCGACCGCGTTTGATTCCGTCCCTTACCAGGATAGCACAGCGTGTTCCTTTGGGCCTCTCCTTAGCTCCGAGCTCGTTATTTCTTTTTTCGATCTGGAGCACGCACAGGCATTGAATCCGGGAGCGGCCCTTACACATGGAAGATATAGCATGCAAAGCGCGATGGACGAACAAATCGCCGATATAATTTTCCGCCTCTGGGCCTGTCGGTGCAGACGTCGATCAACCTGAAGACCTCGCCGGTATTTATGCGAGTTTTGCGAATTTTGCGAGGCGGTCCGGCGGTATTATGTCTATTATGTCTAGCTCTAGCTTGGAGTTTTTCGAGTTTTTAGTAGCATTCGCCGGTATTTTATCGCCTTCACCGCAGTCGCCACCGCGATTATTAAACCCCGAATAATCAAATCTGCACCCGCAATAATGAGCAGCATTATAGCGGTCGGTAAGAACACGAAAAAGCCCACCAGTGAAAGTCCTATCGTGCTAAGTTTCACTTTTTCACCCCTATAAAAAAGGTATAATCATTGTAGACACTGGATCTTTGTCAATTACCCCCCTATACACTCTGTAGCACTACGGAGTGACGTGTTTTCGGGCTGTAAGTTGATACGTTGAAAGTGGAGTTATCACCCGAGTCATAACCAACCGAAACCACCCGAACCCTGGGATAAATTCATCGCCGTTACGCGAACGCATATAACGAAGTGAATACGTTGGCTTTTCAAAAAGACGCCCCCTCTGGAGCTCTATAAAGCGTAAGAGGGGTGCCTTGACTTACCTCCCGTGCCTCCGTTGACTATATGTAGCGAGGTGATTGGACATGAAAAGTGAACCGAACCCGATAAGAACTAAAATTCAAAATGGACTTGACAGCACCTATTTTGCTCTGGTCTTTATCCCATTTTATCCTAGCGATTACATTAGCAAACCAGCTGGGTTTTTCAGAAGCTTAACGCCAACGAATTTAACGCACCTGCGGAGGTCAAAGCCTTGAATCACATGAATGTTTACACAGTGAGTTCGAAGCGACTTTCGAATTTGGCGAATGTGTGGGCAGTCTGCCGAGACCTAGCGCGAGAATAAGGTTTACTGAGGGCTATGTGCGGATTGCGGCTTATATCGTGGCGTTTCCGGCAATGGTTTTGCTCATGATTGTGGGCAGATAGCCTTGGCCCAGTAGAAGCTAGCGGTACTGCTAGCTGAACGAAGACATCACACACCGGGATTCGGGCGTGATGCGCTGTGCGGACAAGCTTTGGCGCGCAAGATGCTGCTCCGGAGGTCTATATAGAGTATGAGGGATGCGTTGACGTAGATCTCTCGCCTCTATTGACTATGGAGGTGGGAGAGAAAGATGCAAGCGAAAGAGAAACTGGAGAAACCCCTCAAGTGGTTTATTCTGCCGAACGAATCGTACAAGTGGGACTTCATCCTTGAGAAGTATGTTGTTGAGGATTCTCAGCAGGAGGTCGCTGCCGAAAGCGTGGGGGCTCAAGAGCTCGCTGATGACGGCTTTGACAAGGACTATATCGTCACGCACAAGAGACGAAAACAACGAGACCGCTATTACTATTGAGCGGCAGCGCACTACGCTTTTTTGCGCACGCACTCATTTTTTGTCATGAGGGGGGCTAGAAGCGCATCGGATGGTTAACGCCTTCTTCGCCCAGTCAATTCGCTTGGGCCGTTCTTCTTAGCATCTTTTTCTACCGCGAAAAATGCGGCTCCTGAAACCCGACCGTTGGTGCGGGCACCAAAACAGTCATGAGTTCGAGCTGCTTTTGACGAGTATACTCACTCGTGCGCACTGGACGCAGTACAGCTCGTGATGACTGAGCACCCACCAAGTGGTAAGGACATAATCGCCACAGACTGAACAGCGCGGTCTATCGGTCTCCATAATCGTCACGATTCGTTGCAAAGAATTAATCAACATAAAAAAAGGTGGTTGGAAGGAACCCACTAAGGCTCGTTGTAGGAGAGGGCGAAGCTAATATCATCGAGGGCGCGTTCAAGACAATAGACACACGCCTCATCCTTCACCCTCAGACGCCCTTTTCGTGCATTCCCCGTACAGGTAGTAATAGCAGTTCACCACTTTTTCTAACTGGTCTGTGTGTATCGCGCATCATCTCCTTGAGCGACGCTTGCATCAGACCGCCGATATACGTTTCCTCTATGGTCTCCTAGGTCACATTTCCTCTCCTGAGTTGTTACAGTGCATTGTCACACAGACCGGTGAGTAGAAAGGCGCCGTCGAAAAACGGTTTGTCAGTGGTGAGCGCGGTTTGAGGTGAAAAATGGTCAGCGGCACAAAGACGGAGAAGTCAATATGCCAACAGCGCTCACCACAGGGAGACGAAAGGAGGTTGATGTCGCGTCAAAAACGCACGTTCGGTCCTGATTGCAAGGGAGAACGGCAGAGCACAGCGGTGTGAACGTGCTTCCGTTCTCCAGACCTTTTCCGAGCTGTTTCTTTAACACGACCACATCTAAGTTTGCGTCATGTCAAAAATAGTCACTCTACGGAGAATACACAGTCTCCATACTTGTGCCTACACCCGTCCGGCCAGTCTTCAGTGTTCGATACGAGCTGTTTCCTCGAGCTAAGACTCAGAGCGGGAAAGAGGTCGCCAGGCAACAATCACACGGGCAAGGACACGTTTAGGACTTGCCAGGATATCTTCCAATGCCGCCGTGAAAGGAGACTCTATTCTTTCTCGCTAATAAGGTAAAGCACGGGAACCGCTCTGGAAATATCTAGGCGGAAAGGGATGTCACTCGAACCCTGAGACATCGCCAAGCCTCACAAGCATTCTCAATATATTCTGACTTGAAGAACAAAAAAGGTGACAAAGAAATGGCTACCGATCCAGCACTTATCCAAGAGATAATAAAATGGAAAAGTTCAAGGACGCCTGTGATGATCTGCTGTTTGTCATACTTTTTTTAATCTTGGCAGCAGCAGCAATCTGGACGCGCTTCGACTGCCGCATAAAAGCTGAGGAGTGTAGCTACGTGTCTAAAGGTTGGTCTGCTACGTCGTTGGCGTTGGAATAATGTCAGATCTTCTTGCAGTATTCTCCATTATCGCAATCTCGCTTGCAGCGATCACTATTGCTATCCAATTGCTTCCATTACTCATGCGCACCGCACTCGTGCTGCTTGCGGTATGGAGTTCAGTCTTGCGAAACAGTCCGCGAAGATCTCTCGTCCATTAGTTTGGCTCGCTTTCCCTTTGTGTCGGTCGCATTCTCCGTCTGTTTATCCAGGCGACCGTTTGTGACAAATGCTCTAGTGAAGTCCCAAAAAGGTCGTTCAAAAGAGCGGACAAGAAGAGGTGCCTGTCAGGGCATGGGTAACGGTGTGTCGCGGTCCTCGTCTGGGAGCGTTACGATAAAAGGTCTGGCGCTCCTCGCGTACATCGTTTGATCCAAAGGCACACTGTGCGATTCAACTTCTGGTCATTCGCTGTGTCCTTAAAGGTGGGGCTATCTGTTTCATGTGGTAGCATAGATCCTAGAAGGAACCACCAGTGCGGCTGCTCGACCCACGGAGGACTGTACGAGCAGCTTAATGGCAGCTCTCGCATTATGAGTGCAGGGATCTGGGATGTAGCCGCGCGTCTGGGGCCGTCACTTCACGCACAAAGGATGGGGCATTTTTATCTACTGATGGAGCAACATACGAACCGGATTGATGAATGCTGATGAGAAACACCTAAAGAGGGTAAAAATTCGCTTGCATGAGCTGCGGGAAGCCTCGGATGCGGCCGAGCTCGACAAGTTCCTTACGCGGCGAAAAGGCATCATCAACGTCGAGGTGATCGCTGATTTTTTCACCGTCACCGTGACGTACGATGAGCGCTTAACGACGCCAGGGCAGATTATTGCCGATTTAAGCAGCATCCGTTTTACCCCCGAAGGCTCCACTATACTCAATGACTAGCGCACTGGAGGAACGGCCGATGAAACGTCAACAGTCATGCGCGCGGCGCCAGATCGGCTCACGCGGCACGACTATCCCTTTCACGTCTCACGCTAACGGTTGAAATGCTATGGGGTTTCTGGACGCACTACTCGGAAGGACGAAAGGCATAGCTCCTAAGGTCGAAAGTCTTTTTTCAATGGCAACTGCCTACATCACGCTTAGTACTCAGTTCAGCTTACAACCAACGGGCAAGGCCGGCATCTGTTTCAAGCCCGTTGAATCGGGCGGTTTTTCGAAGTGTGAGAAGGAGATCGAGGAGCTGCTGAAAATCAGCGAGACCACTTTTGAGATCAAGCAGGACGAGTTTGGCTACGCCTGGGTTATCGTATCCGACACACAATTTGAGAACGTCGTCTCAGACCTCCACGCGGTGAGCTCGACGCTTATCGACGGCGGGTACGGTGAGCAGATCCTGTGCGCGGTATTCCCATTTAGAAATGAAAAGAGCATTTTTTGGATCTATAACTACAAGCGCGGCGATTTTTATCCATTTGTGCCTACTGACGCGAAGCAGCATAAGCGCGACTACGCGTATGAGTTCCGGCTTCGGTCTGTCATGCAATCGGAACTCCCGATAGAGCAAGAGCTGGAACGCTGGTACCCGCTGTGGGACGTGCCGCTTTAGTCGGGGTCACTCTGGAGTGATCCCTTCTTTTGTGAATAGCTTTCGCGCTTCGTCCGGCGTCATGTCAGGTGCGGGAACGATCAGATCTGAGGCACGTATTTCAGCTGGATCGAGAGGCTTGCCCTTCTTGCGGATGATCTGTATCATCTCGTGCAAGCAGCTGTTGAAGTCGTCGACTTGCTCGTGGCCGAGGTGATCGACCATGCAGGTGTCGAGCTCATTCAGCTTATCGAGATATTTGCTGTCGAGCACGTACTGGTTGTCACCGAGGATGCGCACGATCATTGCTGTGCCTCCTGTGATTCTTCCTTTGTCGCCTTCTTCTTGGCGGGAACCTGTTGCTTTAAGATCTTGAGCTCTTGATCGACCTCATCACTTGACTTGATCTTGCTCAGTTCTTCCTCGACCTTTGTCTGGTCGCTCGTCATATCCTGGAGCGTACCGGCGTCAATAAGCTCATCGAGTGCCTGTGATCGCGCTTTCATCGTCTCCGTCTTATCCTGAGCACGCTGAACTGACATCCCTACGTCGGCCATTTCCTCGGAGATTCCCGTAACGGATTCCGTGATCTTGACCTGCGCTTCGGCCGCGGAGTACTGCGCCTTGATGGTCTCCTTCTTTGTTCTAAACGCTTCGACTTTAGCAGAGAGCCGCGTCTCCGTGTTTACGAGCTTTGCCTGCTCATTTTCAAGATCGGCAATCTGTGCGGTGAGTGACTCGATCTGCGTCATGGAATCTTTTTTCCGCTCGAGCGCGAGGCGAGCAAGATCGTCGCGGCCAAGGCTTACCGCTTCCCGCGCCTGATTGTTAAGATCTTCGATGTTTGATTCAAGTTTGGCTTTCTGAAGTTCAAGTCGCTTCTTAGCGGTAACGACGTCGGCGATCCCGCGCTTCACATTGGTGAGCAGCTCGAGCTGCTTTTCGTAGGAGTAATCAAGCGTTTCGCGTGGATCTTCGTGTCGATCAAGAAACGAACTGATTTTTGCCTTAATCATCGTCGTGAGACGATCTAGTATCCCCATGTCTTTCCTCCGTCATGATCGGTGGTGGCGTATTCTGGTGTAGTCTTAACGTAAAATGGTACTCCTTAACTAAATAGCTTCGTCGCTCAACATGCGCGATGAAATCGAAACGGCTAAACCCAAGCGATTCATGTGCTCCTTTGTGGAGCAGTCGCACGTAGAGAAGGAAGCAGCTGGAAAATCTATCGCAGACTTGGTCGATGACGGAATGATTGTGGGGCTTGGTACGGGCACGACCGTCGCGTACGCGATCGTTCATCTTGGGAGGCGGATCGTGGATGAAGGGCTGTCGATTTCGGGCGTTCCCACGTCATACCAGTCGATGCTGCTCGCGATCGAGCATCGGGTGCCGCTGGCGTCCCTGTACGAACACGAGAGGATCGACATCGCGTTGGACGGCGCTGATCAAGTCGATTCCCGCCTTCGCCTCATTAAAGGAGGTGGGGGGGCGCACACGCGCGAGAAAATCGTTGCGCGCGCAGCACGGCGATTCTGCGTCGCGGTCGATGCCTCAAAGCTTGCGCCGCGTCTAAATCTGCCGGTACCACTCGAGGTGCTGCCCTTCGCGTGTCCACTCGTTCGTAGCGAAGTACGCCGCATGGGAGCTTCGGCAAAACTTAGGCGATTTGAGGAAAATCGAGCGTATGTTACCGATCAGGGGAACCTCATCCTCGACGCGCACTTTGGAATCATCAGAGATCCAAAAAAGTTGGGAATTGAGCTGTCCGCTGTTGCCGGGGTGGTGGAACACGGCATTTTTACAAATGTCTCTGAGGTTCACGTCGCGCGCATTCGCGAAAAGAGTGCCACCGTTGAGATCTTAACGCCGTGACTTGTCGCAGTATCGAACTATTTGGTTATTCCCACGGTCCGAGACAGGCTCCGGAGCGTGGCGATCGTTTCTTCGTCTTGTTGTGCGTCGCGTTTTCGTGAATCGTCGAGATGGTCAATGATGTCGCAGAGCTCGACAGAGAGACGGTAGCATTTGAGCGGGCGGCCTTTGCCCTCCTTTTTTTGTTCCCACTCTTCGATCCAACCACGTTCCCTCAGCTCGCGCATCGCTATACTGACTTCAGGTTGTCGCAAGCCAGCACCCAGTTCAATATTGCGGGACACCGATTCGTTGACGTTTGCAAGGTACACGAGTGCCTTCGCCAAATTCCTCTTGAGGCCGATATTGCCCAGGAGGTTAGCCATTACCTCCTCATCTTGGTCGAATACCGGCATAGATTCGTCCCTCATTATATTCCCCTTACTATTTTTATCCTATAAATTATATTGACGATATAAATACGTTTTTAAATTATTTCGGCAAGTTCCCTTCAGGAAGGCCTTATTTTAATTATAGGAACCTATTTATATTATTTTTATATAAATGTGGCGGCGGCTCGTGACAAAAGCCTTTTATAGAGCGCTCTTAATAGCGGGAGTATCTGTAGCGTTCGCGGGCGCGCTACGGCATCTCGCAGGCCGGGGTGGCCTAGTAAGTTGTTGCATGTATGGCAGCGATCTAGACGGCTAAGGTGTCAGACTCATAGGGTATTCCGATACGACACCTGAGACATCTGAAGAGCGCGGGTTCAAGTCCCGCCCCCGGCATGCTCTATTCTTCGAGCAATAAGTATATATGCCTGACTTTTCTATATAATTCCAAGATTTTTATGGAGATTCGAAAGGTTCAACTTACTGGCAAATCGAGCTACACCGTTTCGCTGCCCAAGGTTTGGGCCACACAACTCGGTTTGAAGGAGAAGTCACGGGTGGCACTGTCCACGCTGCCGGACGGCTCACTGCGGGTCACGCCTAACGAACACGTTAAGCCACAGGAACGTGGGATTTTCAACATTGACGCCCTTTTTGACGATGCTTTGGCACGCCACATGATTGCTATCTACATCGCGGGCTATGACACGTTCGAGCTTCGTGCTCAGAAGATTCGATCCGACCAGCGAGAGACGATACGTGACATGTCCTACCGCCTCATTGGCATGGAAGTCGTCGAAGAGACCGCGAAATCGGTCGTGATACAGGATTTTCTAAGTCCCAAGGAGCTGCAAGTCAAAAAATCTATCAGGAGAATGCACCTCATCGTCGAGTCGATGCTCGCCGACGCCATAAAGTCACTGCTGAAAGATGACATCGACCTCGCCAATGACGTTATCGTGAGAGACCGCGACGTGGACCGCCACTATTTGCTCACGCTCAAACGTCTGCAAGCCATGGTCAAGACCCCGTTTGCGGAGGCTTCAGACATTGCCGCAAACGAGAGTCTTGAGTACTATCTCACCGCTGTCTCGCTCGAGCGAATCGCCGATCACGGGACTAAGATTGCGCGCTGCGTGCTGACGTTGGCAGGAGGACCGGTCCCTGAAGAGGTGCGCAACAGCATAAACGAGGCGAGTATCCTGTCAAATAGCATCATACAGCTCGCGATGGATGCACTATCAAAACTTGATCCGAAGCTTGCCGAGGAGGCTATCAGCGCAAAGAGCAGACAGGTGCCGATCCTTAAACGTCTTGAAGAGATGACGCTCGACCTAAACGCTCACGTAGCGCTGCCAATATACTGTATCGTCAACAGTATTGACCGGGTTGCAGACTACGGGATGAACATAGCGGAGGTTGCCATCAATCTCGCAGTCGCAAAATCGAACCGGTAAGCTTCTCGTCTGTTGACTTTTTATGCCGCTGCTACGTGATCTATATAGTCTATATAGGATACCCATATGATCTATATTCGCTCCAGGGGGAGGTGGTGAACCCATGAAAAAGATTTTTCCAATTGCTCTAATTTCATTGCTCGTCGCAGTGGCGGTGTTCGGAGCAGGATGTACGTCCAGCACGAGCGGCAGTACACTGCAACTTGCAGGTTCGACATCAGTGCAGCCAGACGCGCAAGCACTAGCGCAGGCCTACATGGCAAACAACTCAGGCGTAACTGTAAACGTTGCAGGTGGCGGGACGGCGGCGGGCATAACGGCCGTCGGTACAGGCACTGCGCAGATCGGTACGGCTTCAGCCAATCTTACGGCCAGTGAGATGGCGCAGTATCCGAATCTCCGGCCTTATCCAATTTGCGTTGACGGTATCGCCATCATCGTTAATCCGCAAAACACTGCTGTGACGAATCTTACCCTGACCCAGGTCATGAACATCTATACTGGTAACATCACCAACTGGAACCAAGTCGGCGGAAGCAACGTGAAGATCAATGTCGTCAACAGGGAACAGGGATCCGGCACCCGAGACGGGATACAAAAAATTGTACTGAAAGGCGGTAACTTCAGCACAGGAGGGATCACACAGTCCTCCACGGGAGCGGTGAAATCGTATGTCGCCGGAGACCCGAACTCAATCGGTTACATTGCTACGAATGCACTCGACACGTCGGTCAAGGCAATTAACATCAACAACGTAGCTCCGACTTATGCCAACCTAGCAGATGGAACCTACGTTATTGAGCGATATCTCCTCTATGTAACGAACGGACCTCCGACGGGACTTGCGGCGAGCTTCCTAAACTACACGCTTAGTAGCGCAGGACAAGCGATATTAAAGGCCCAAGGCGAGGTATCGCTCAACGACGTGCCAGGTTACGTCCCGCCGACGACAACAACGACAACAACGACA
>Ga0116131_1001240_pt1 | contig 15866 bp, 27 predicted proteins | sample June2015DPH_17_1_FD_89734 | JGI IMG/M metagenome (GOLD analysis project Ga0116131, IMG submission 89734) | Peatland microbial communities from SPRUCE experiment site at the Marcell Experimental Forest, Minnesota, USA - June2015DPH_17_100 | ecosystem: Environmental > Terrestrial > Soil > Wetlands...
CAATGTGCTTGGCAAGATCGACAGTTTTAATGAAGAAAGTCCGGCAGCTCTTCAACTTTTGATAGAAAAAGCTACGCACTTTGTAGATACAGTTGTCTTTTATGGCGTTAAAGTTACTAACAGGGGATATACACCAATCGTCAGATGAGACACTGACACAAGTGGAGTGGCTGAAAAGTGGTTGACCAGGGGCGTCGTTTCTAGGTATCATCTGCATGCGTTACATTCCTTGGTACGTTATGCATTAACTTTTCTTTGTACGTTATGCATTAACTTTTCTTTGTACGTTATGCGTTAACGATCCTTGTGTTAATGAATGTGTTTTGACGCGGGGAAAAACAAACTATTTGCTTAATTAGTTCTTGCTGGAACAGCGCTTAGTTTGTGGTTGCAGTCGATCAGGGTTCTAAATTCTGACGACGAAATTAGCCATCCAATCTATACGAGAATATTGTGTAGATCAATGGTCAAAGTCTGAAGTTGATGTGAGCCTTCTATCCCTAGGCTTGTTTTACTGACACTTAAGATTTCTAAACCCGTTATAGGTAATTACCCAAGAACCTGTAACGGGTTTTTTTATGTCTAATGTAAATGTGATTTCTTGGTAAGCTCTGCAATCACATATATAGCTGCCCTCAAGCGCGCATATAGACTTCCTATCATCGCCTTCTGTCCAAGCGCTGTAGCGGAATCCAAGCTGAATAAACACTTTAGAATATAATTGCCCATTTGATTTGTGTGCTCGTCCATCAAATAAGAAGATTTCCTGTCCACAAGATTCTGGGCCTTCTTGATCATTGCTTGAGAAAGACCCTCTTTGTCGCCGATGTCGTCAATCTCTTTATCTTTCTGCTTAAGCTCTTCAAAAACAGTCTCGACCATTTCGTCGACGTCAGAATCTTCACGATTACAAACCGGACAATCATCATCGTGGGTGTGTTGCGCAGCCTCTTCTTCTGTTTCAAAGCAATCGTTCACATTCAAATCGCCAGTCTTAATACTAATAAGCATCTTAACCATCGTGCGGTGCTCGACAAGGATTCTTCCCACGCGCCCATGGATGGCTTGCTCGTTCTTATCTTTAAAGACGTAGGCAAGACCGCGCTCTACGGCATCGTTGATTTCTTCGTCATCGTTAGATGCTTCTCTTTTAACAATGTAATTCACACGCTCAAAAAGACGCTCGAGTAAGTCTTGGTATTCCTTTTGCTCTTCTTCCGTGGTCTCTATGAATTCCATTATTTCTTTTTCCCCTTCTTGCCATCATCAAATTCCATTCGAAAGTTCTCGTAATACCTTACAAACTCTTCCTTGGGCGTATAAAAAAATGTCATCGCGACTGACGAATCCAGCGTCGCCTGTTTAAGCTCATTCTTAATAGTCTCAATATCCTCTACGCTTTCAATAGGAAATAAATAGATCATCTTAAAAACGTTCATATGCACGAATTTATTAATGCGTCTAATAATATCTCGACGTGAGCCTTGGAAATTCGCTCTCTCTAATACGGTGAATGAAAATACTAAGTAACCTAAGCACAGACGCGATGTAATCGTGTCACAAGCGACAATCTTGTTCATGTCTTCTCCTTTTTATAGTGCGGCAATTATTCAACATTTATAGTTGAATGTCAATTGTTATAACTCTATTGACAATCGTTATACATTTGTTAATATAGTGATTCTTAACTAGGGAGAAGAGACGTGAATATGCAATACTTATTAGACGACGCTGAAAAGCTGGTAGAAACGATTACGAACATGGGTATAGATGTTGCAGATCTACTAAATAATAAAGATCAATTCAAGCAATCATTTAAAGAAGACTTGTATTATTATAAGTATATATCTGACATATACACCAATCTTGAGACTGCTCAATCAGATCTTAATGACATTCTTTTTGAAATTAAAACACGCTATAAGGATACATAAATGGACTTCACATCATATATAGAAAATGCTAACAACGTAGAACTGCATGTTGGCAAACTTGGGCAAACAGTTAAAGAGTTAAAGAAAGCGTTAAAGAATGAAGACCGAGATCGCACTTTGCTGTTTACAGCTTTTATCGGTGAATGTCTTACAATTTTGCTGAATGACATGCATCCATTAATGTTGGAGATTGAGAAAGAAGTTACCAAGAATGTAGATGATGTAGAGGGATTTTTTAAAAACAATACTATTGAAGACATGGAAGGAAGAAATTGATGATGGGAATAATTGTTTGTTTGATGGCTGCAGTGATCGCTTATTTTGCTGCCCAGTTCTTAGACGATAGTGAATACGATACAGCCGCAAGTATCTGTAGGCTGATTGTATTGGGTGGCGCAACATATGTGGGCATGCGCGTTGCATTAGAGTTAATTTATTTATTATTCTTGGCGGAAGATGCTTTAAAAGCATTCACTACTTCGATGATGATAGGGTTGGATTAGTATGGGTATATATCTTTTCGCGTTGGTTGTATTTGTGTGGGCGATTTTAGTAGTACGTTCTTCGGCAAAGAAAGATCGTGAAAGGATGTTACGTAATAAAACCAAAGGGGCTACAACAAAATGAATAAAAGTGATGACATCAAAGAATTAGCAATCGCATTGTGCAGTGCACAATCAGAGATTGAGAATGCGACAAAATCTTCAAATAACCCGTATTTTAAGAGCAAATACGCGGATTTAACCGAAGTTATCAATACGGTTAAGCCGGTTTTAAATAGACACTGCATCAGTGTTTTACAATTACCTTCGTATGAAGACGGTGTTGTGCGTGTTGAAACTACATTGGTGCATGTGTCTGGACAATGGATCAGTAGCATTACTGGAGCGCCTATTGCTAAAGCGGATGCGCAAAGCGTAGGATCTGCAATCACCTACTGTCGTCGTTATGGCTTAGCTGCACTGATGTGTATTGGCCAGGAAGATGATGATGGTCATAGCGCTTCACAGCCAGCGAAGAGCAAAGATTATTCTGCTCGGCGATTGATTGATTTAACGATCCAAAAAAATACTTCCGATGAAACTGTTGATGCATGGCTAGAAAAAGCAAATGTTAAAAATATAAATGAATTAAATCCGAATCAAATAAAAGCGCTTATCGATATGCTGGAGAAGAAATAATGTTTAAATTTGAGTATCAAGATCCGGCGACATTCCAATCTGACTATAAGAACCTTAAAGAAGGCCCAGCAAGTTTTAAGATTGTCGAAGTAAAAGACAGTGATGATAATGGTTACCCGTTGGTTTCAAAAGCTGGTAATGAAATGATTAAATTAAAAGTTTCATTAATCGACCAGTATAATAATCGTGGCAATGTATACGAATATATTGTTTCTAATTTGGCTTGGAAGATTCATCAGCTATTAGCCTCCGTCAACATGCCGCACCTCTACACGCCACAAGGCTTCAATCCTAAGGCATTAATGGGGGCGCAAGGTATGTGTGAGATTAAGATGCAAGCACGGCCTGGGTTTGATCCAGAACCTAAAATAGGAAAGTTCTTACCATTCGATGTTCAGCGTGCTGCAGAGAATCACGATCAAGCTACACAATATGCGCCTTTGGATGATGAAATACCATTTTAAGTAACGATTTAACTAAAATATGTAATTAATATAAAAATAGGGAACGTTTTCGATGACAAACGTAGTTAAGTTTTACGATCGAAAGATTTACGATCAAAATATTGAAGATGGCGAAATAGAAAACGAGTTAAGCGATGCATCCCATACTGCCATGAGACTGATGTCGGCTATTAATAATCTGGAAATGAATCGTTTACAGAAATTTAGCATCCGTGAATGTGAGAAAGTTATCGGCGAAATCGCTGACGAGCTAGATCAACTTCATTGTTTTTACATGGCATGGTTAAAGGATAGATGAAATGCATAGACAAGTATTAACCAGTCAATATGAAGCCATAAGAAAGCGACACGAAACTTTAGATAAAGCGGTCGTTTCTGAAAAGTTAGATCTACTATGGAAATGCGTGAAAGCGAGAATAGAACAAAATATTCCAGCAGGCACTGACATATTCGAATTTAATGATGAAACGATTTACAAAATGATTTGCGACGCATCCACTCAATGCGCTGACAATGAAGTAAGACTAAGGGAATTAAGTTCTCGCCACACTCCAAAAGCTTAAAAAGGAATAATCATGGAACATACACCAACAATTACACGCTCTTTCGATGCTGGCTTACAAGCGCCCGCAATTACCGTCCAACCAGACGAACCATTAACACTAAACAGAACCAATATCGATTTTCTTATGAATAGTGTGCGTGCTCGCTTTGAACAAGAGCTGCATGGATCTGTGGCAGACCCACAGGTAGATGACGCCCTCTACTTTCGCATGATTGCAGAAGCTGCTATACAGTGTGCTGAACATGCCGCCCGGGTTCAATACCTGGACGTACCAAAATTAAAACCGTAAGGAAATCACTATGAGCTTTTTAACCAATTGGCTTAAAGCCTTTAAACCATCAACAATCAGCGTTAGTAATGTGCAAGCAGTTACCGCAAAGATTGATAGTATCGCGCAGGAGATTGACGCTCTGCTCGAAGCCTCTCCTCATAAAACCATGGCCATGATGATGTTAGACAAGGCTATTAAATTGGTTGAGGAAGGTTCTAACGTTGTAGCCAGCGGGGCCACAGTCATTGCATCGGCTGCTCCCGCTCCAGCTGCACCTGTTGCTCCAACAGCTTCTTAGTTTCAGTTTGCCGAACCTAGGGTAGCTCCCGAAAAGCGCGTCACCTTAACGTGCTTGGTTTGGCATTTTTATAGGGAAGCGCTGAAAACTTCAAACTAACAAACCTCTACACCCTCTTCATTGATACGCCATGCGCGCTTCGTGCGCGCGTTGGTGTATTTACGCTGCCTAGAATTAAGATTCTTAAGCGGTGGGTAGCTAGAATAAATCGCTTTCCTAAAATCTGCCTTATCTCTTACCCAGTCATCGCGATCGTACTGCGCTTTAAATCGGGCGAACAAATGCCTATCAAGGCGTGGAACAATCCATCCTTTAATATTTTTTTCCGGCAATAGCTCAAAGGCGTAATAGTAACGCTTATAGCCCGCAGTAAGATCCAAAGATTGGTATTCTTCTTTTGGCTCAGGGTGTTTGTTTCTCATCGAGGTCAATGGACACTCCAGTCTCAGCTTTAACAACAGCTTCGGAAACTTCTTCTAGTTTATTATCGTTTCCAAGATAGTCGACGCTAATAGCTCCAACCACAAGGGCGGCTATCGCAATTAAGAGTGGTAACATTTTAATCACTCCTGCTGATGAAAGGATTTTTCGGACAGGCTTATTCTCTTTAAAAGCGGGCTCATAATAATCTCCAAGGTGCTTAAAATCTTTATCAAAGGTGTTCATGGATAAGTCCCCTTGTAGGTTGCGTACGTGGTTACTGCCGTTGCCGCATAATGATTGTAATTAGCAATGAACTCATCACGTGTAGCTGCACCATTTGCAGTATTATAATGGTCTAAGTAGTAGTTGGCCAAACCATTTAAATCAGATGCTTCAGGAATGGCTTCAGAGACACGATAATATTGTAGGCGTGCCATGATGGCAGCGTATTGCATATCGTAAATCATGATAGATGCATCAATGGTAGGATAGTATGATTTTAATTGATTGCGCAACGATGGCTTGAAAGCAATGAAATTCTTCCAGATGTCATCATGCGTAGGCTCTTCCATTTGAAATATGCCGAGACCGCCTTTGCGGACTCCGCCATTCTTCCAAAACTCTAAGCCATCTTGAACGAGCGCGCTACCCATGTTCGTTTCTTGAGCACAGGTAGCGGCCAGTAGAGTAACCGCGGATAGATTGCATGCGTTGAGGATACTGCATGCGGGAACAATGATCTCGAATACAATATCTTCAGCGGTGATGCTCATGCCTATTCCTTAGGTGACTTTGCTACCCTTGCGCGTTTTGGAGCCGCTTTAACAGCGTACTTTTTCTTCATGTTTTCAGCATGATGCTTTTTAATGGCAGCATGTGCTTGTTCAATCTTCTTCAGTTCTTTTTCAATCTTGGATTGAAAGGATTTGTCGTGCATCTCGTGTTTCTTCAATGCTTTCTCGACTGGCATTTCCACTTTTTTCGCTGCTGATTTTCTCGCGGCCATCAAACTTTTCCCCTTTAATATAACGTTTAAAATCGGCTACTGCATCTTCCCAATCATAATGAACGAGACACAAGTAACCGAGGTTTGTAACTCTATTACCGAACTCTTCCTGGGCTTCAGTCAATGTATTCTTGCCCGCTTTGAATTCGATATAGAGTCCGTGGTAGTGAGCGGTTGGAATGGTAACAAAAATATCCCACACACCTGCTAACAATCCTTCCGCTTTTGCCCACGCCGCAGCAGCATACGATCGTTTTCCTTCATTCGCAATCTTGAACACGTAGAACCTATAACCGTTCATTCGGATCCACTTGACGAAGGCACTCTGTATGCTGTGCTCACTTATTTTTTTTTGGCGGCTACGCGCTTCTTGCCCGCGACAGCCATTTTTTCCATTTTCATTTTGCCATATTTTTTCATCCCAGCGGCTGCGGCCACAGCCGCTGGATCACGTGCGCCACTTTTTTCAGCAGAAGCTTCAACAGCTTTAAATCTTTTGCCTGTGCCAAGCTTGGCCATTTTCTTTTCTGGCATGATTATGCTCCTGGCTTTGTGGGCCATTGAATATTAGTTAAGTCGGGTTGTTGCGGAACATCACGCAACGCTTGACGATACTGCTTCCAATCTAGATTGTTGGCAAGTGGATGATCAGGCATCGCCACATAATCAGATTCTTTGAGCAATGCATTACGCTTTTCGCGGACGTCGGTTAATAAGCGAGCAGGCGCTTCAGCTTCCCAAGCGGCATCACGAGCTTCTAGAATTGCTATTTCTTCCGATGTTAATGGCAACAGAACTGGCTCATTGACACCAGCTTCTGAAATATTAACGACCAATTTGTGCGTGTGAATACTCATTAGGATACTCCATATAATATAATGGTAGAGCCGCCGGCAGCGCTCACGGCGACAAAGACGCCGCCAGCCCCCCAGCTGAACTGAACGGCATTGGCCACGGTAATATCCGTGCTCCAAAAAGCCACATCTGAAGTTTGGGCAGCATTTCCAGCATTTTGATAAACAAATTTAGCTATTCCCTGCATGAATTGAGTGCTAATACCCATGCCATATAAGTTTATAAACCCTGAGACGTTAGGGGATCCACCGGAAATACCATTTGTTGACAAGGAGCCACTAGGCGTAAGAATAACCTTAGCATTGGCTGTAGTAGCCGCAGAGGTAACAGTCGTAGATTGCGATGTTAATACCTGGGAATACGCATCATTGCCATTATAGCTTGAGCCATTATTGTTACTGTAAGCCATCTGTAAGTAATTTTGATTGGTATTGGGGATTACATTATTGAACTCTAAAATGTAGTGAGCATAAGCGCTTGTTAATCCCGTGAAAGCGATCGTAGATACCGTGGAGGTGATGTTCATGGTAGTTATTTTAGTAACAGCTCCGCCTCCCGCCGCCTGAAAGGTCGGCAACGCACTGGCTCCATTCGAAGTCAGCACTTGTCCAGTTGTCCCAACGCTTGCGATCGATTGAACGGCACCCGTTGTGGTGGTTCCACCGCAAAGAACTGCATAAGCGGTTAAAGAACTATCGCCCGTCCCACCGTTGGCCACTGGCAATGCACCTGTGACTGCAGCGCTGCTTGCCACGTTAACTGCGCCATAATTTAAAGCAGTCCCGCCGCTATTAACGACCAACACTTGATTGGCGGTTCCTATTAAACCTAGATCATTAACTGAAGATGACATGTTGTCTCCTTAAACCACCGTGAAGTTCGCGCCAACGCTGTTTGTAACAACGAAGGTTGTATTAGCGGTAATGCATCGAATCGTTATGCAGTCATATTGGGTTACAGAGGCAATAGATCCGCCTGTCCCTGCCGTGGTTGCTTGATTATTAAAATGAATTGTCTGACCAGTTGCTTGAGCAATTTCCCAAAGACCTGCACCCTTTCCTAAAATCTCAAAACTGTCACCAATGCTGGTGGTAGCTGGCAACGTAAGTGTCACAAGAGCAGCATTATCGGCAATGTAGCCCGTGTTGACGGCCATCGTAACGCTCGTACCTGTTTGATCAACCCACGTGGATGGCACTTGAATGGTTTGAAAAGTTGGAAGCGCGCTTGCTCCATTGGAAATTAACGCCTGCCCTGTTGTGCCAACGCTAGCGATTGATTGAACATTGCCTGTTGATGTGGTGCCTCCACATAACACCGCATAAGCGGTCAATGAGCTATCACCTGTTCCACCTTGCGCAACGGTAATTGGTTTTCCCGTATTGATCGCATTATTTGTTGTCATGCTTCACCTTTTTATTCTGAGAATGGGGGAGATGAACTCCCCCGCCCGTCAATCATTAAACAACAGTCAAGTTACCTTGTGTTCCAATAACTTCGAACGTTGTATTCGCTACGGTGCAGACTAAGTGAATAAAGTCGCCTTGAGCGGTTGAAGAAATGCTGCCGCCGGTTCCAACAGTTGTTGTGTCGATACCGAAAATGATGCTTTGGCTAGCATTTTGAGCGATTGTCCAACCACCAGCACCTTTCCATGCAACGCGGAATTCAGAACCGTAAGCTGCAGTTGAAGGAAGTGTTAATGTTACAAGTCCGGCATTGTTAGCCGTGTATGAACTGTTAACAGCCATTGCTTGGGTTGTACCAGTGACATCAGTCCAGCTCATTGCGCCTGTTGCAGCAATGGTGATGCTTCCTGCGCCAGGGGTAATGGTGATGCCTGCGCCTGCGGTTAGGGAAGCAGCAGAAGGATCTGCGCCAGTGCTACCAATTAATAACTGACCATTGGTTAGAACGATCGGATTAAATGCGCTTGAGCCTTCAGCTACCAAGATACCGTGTGCGGTTGGAGAAGCTAAGCCTGAACCACCATGCGTAGCTTCTATTGGATAACCAGTATTAATACTATTATTAGTCGCCATTTTTTAAGTCCTTAAACGTAAGTAATATTACCCATTGAAGAAATGACCCGTAAGTCTGTTGTACTGATTGCAACCAGTTCCACAGAATCACCCACATCGGTTGACGCTAAAGAACCACCCGTACCTGTTGTCGTGGCACTCGCTCCGAATCGAATCGTTTGCCCCGCATTTTGTGCTATAGCCCATCCACCCGTGTTTTCACCTGTCACACGAAAGATTTGTCCGACAGATATCGTGGAAGGAAGAGTGAAAGTAAGAAGAGATGCGCTATTGGAGATGTAACCATTGCCGGCCACCATCGAAACGCTAGTCGTCTCAACATTCCAAATAATACCGCCGCCTGAAAGTGCATTAATCTGGGCTTGGATATTGCTGGTCGCGCCATGAACATAAGAAAGTTCTGTTGCCGTAGTGATTGAGGAAATAATTCCATCACTCGCTGAGGAAATTAAAGCGGTGTTTGGTGTTAATGATTCCAATGTAAGCGTTGAACCTAGACCTGCTCCGAATACTGGCAACAGATTTGGCATTGTGTAGACGCTGAATGGTCCAATCGTTGCTGGAACACCATAACGCCCTACATAGATGTAACCGCCGTTAATCGCGATACCACCGAATACATCACTCGCGAGGCCGCTGTATATCGTGTCAACTTTAAATGGCGCGGTACGAGTTGTGATGTCGTACATATCGATTGCGCCACCGTTGGTGACGTTGCTGCCGCTTGGAATAAATAAGAAATTCCCGGAAGCTACGCCTACATAAGCAGAATTGAAGGTATAACTCGGTGTGATTTGACTCAAGTTTGCCATTGCGCTTGGGGTTGTAATATCAATTAAATTGACGGAGTTCACACCCGTTGCAATAACACTTACAAATGCTGTGTTACCAGAAATCGTTAACCCCAGCGCTTCACCTGCTGTCGTCACTTGGAAGCTTTGCACTAATGAAGGGACTGCTAAAGTTCCTGCGCTCGTTAATGCCCATGATTTAATTTGTCGTGTGGTGAAAGGACTGGAAGTAGAATATTGCGTAGTAAAAACGAAGTTGCCTGAAACAGCTACGCCAAAACTTTGAACAGCGCCCCCTTCAGTGTAGGACTGAACAGGTGCTGATAATGTACCGCCTGCTAGACCACCACCAACGTCAAAAACTACCAAGCCATTGTGTTGAGTTGCGCAATATAAATAACCATTAGCATATGCAGCGCTATACACACTTCCTGCGGTTCCAGTGACTGTCTTGGTGACAACTGTCGTCCAGCTGTAAGGGTTGGTGATATTTACGATAATAAATGTGGATGCACCGCTGGAAGGAATAAATGCGTAGGTTGAGCCACTGATAACAGCGGCGGTGATGTTATAACTTCCAGTGTAATTTCCAGAGTTCACTAAGACGGGTAATACTGGATCGCTAATGTCGTACATTTCCATGGTGCCAACTACGCCACCACCAGACACTAATGCATAAATTTTTCCATTCGAATGCGTGAATGTGAAAGTATTTTCTGAGTGTGAGCCACCTACTAACTCAGCAATGGATGTTACCAATGCAAAATCTGGACTTCTGGGTTTGGACTGATCGACAAATGTCCATGCACCATTAGCTGCTAAAAAATCACCCGCAGCATAAGTGCCTGCGCCTGGTGCTGGAACAACGCCTTGCACACCACCACTTCCGCTATCGCCTACCATCGGTGTTAATAATGCTGTGACTTGAGTGCCGGTTAAATCGGTCACATTCGCAGTTGAGGCTGTATTATTACCTTTAATAGTATCGGCGGCTGCTTGTGCTAACTTCGCGTTAGTAACTACATTTGGCTGAATAGTCGCTATAGCAGTGCCCGGTCCAGTTGCCACAACATCGGTTGTTAGTGACGTGATGCCAGAACCAGTAATCGCATTAATCTGTGTTTGAATTGCGCTAGTAACACCGTGCACATATGAAAGCTCGGTCGCCGTAGTAATGCTCGAAATAATATCATTCGAACCGTCGGTGATGAGCGCGGTGGAATTGGTCGCTGAAGTCACTTGGACATTCGTAGAAGAAACTGTCGTGGCAGAAACAGTTGGAACGGCCAATGTATGTGTTGAATCATTCCAATTTAAATTGGCATTATCTTGCGTAAGTGTAGTTCCATTTGAATAAACAATAGAACCTGAGGTAAATGATGTTGAGCCTGTTCCGCCATTAGGCACAGAGATGGGTAAACCGGCATCAATTGAGTTATTGGTCGTCATCTTTCAATCCTTAAACAACAGTAATATCGCCCTGAGGACCAACATCAACAGTCCACTCTGTATTGGCTTGCGTACACACCAAGGAGATAGAGTCGCGTGGCAATGTAGAAGCTAAAGAACCGCCGGTGCCGGCAGTTGTTGATAAATCTCCGAAATAAATAATTTGTCCGGCATTCTGTGTGATTTGCCAGCCACCCACGCCTCTACCCACTACTTTGATTACATCTCCGAGGGATGAAGTCATAGGCAATAACAAAGTGACCAAAGAAGGATCGTCAACAACATATCCATTCTCAGGAAACATATTTACGAAGACAGAGAGAACATGGTTCCACGTGAATCCTGCCGCATTGGCTGCAGAAATCGTGATGCTTCCAGGAGCATTTAAGATGCTGATGTTGGAGCCAGCCGTTAATGTCGTTGGAACAGGATTTGCTCCTGCTGAACCAATCAATAATTGACCGTTAGCCAATGGGCCTAAGAAAGTAAAGTTGGAACTTCCTTCTGCAACAGGCAAAGTGTGCGCCGCTGGATTAGCAACACCGGTCCCACCCTGAGTAGGCGTAATCAAACCAACTGCCGCTGTGATAGGACTCCATACAGCAGCAGCCGCAATTCCTGTCGTGGTGCAAACAAAAAGCTCTGAATCCGTGGTATCCCAACAAAGCTGATAGACTTCGCCAGCCAAATTCCCATTAGGATTGCCTGGATAATTGAGAATGGTATTCGCGAGATTTAATTTGAAAACTTGCTGTAACGTTTCCTGGACCGAAACCCCACCCTGCACGGCACAAATGATGTCTGACAACGTGGCATTCGCAACAGCGGGTAAAGCAGTGAACATTTCATTAGCCACAATCTTTTTCCTTAGCGTTTAATTACACCAGTGTATATGCATTAATTAAACAACAGTAATGTTTCCTTGGCTTGATAAAACATTCCACGTCGTGTTTGCTGCAACGCACAATAATCGTATTGCATTATATCGTTGTGTGGATGCTAAGGAGCCGCCGGTTCCCACAGTTGTAGAATCTATCCCGAAATTAATTTGCTGACCTGCGTTTTGAGCAATCAACCAACCACCCGATCCATTTCCAGAAACTTCTAAGATGGTTCCCTGTGCTGCCGTGCTAGGAAGAGTAAGCGTGACAAGTGTGGAATCATTGGCGATATAACCTGTATTAGGTGTCATCGCCTGCGAACTTCCTGGAACATTTGTCCATTGAGCACTCGGGAATTGAGCCATGAAATTCCCATACGTCATGGCGGTATCATTTGTTGCGCCGTAAGGAGAGCGCCCAAAATACATTAAATCGGTGGATTGATTTGTCGTAATGGGATTGGCGACATAAATTTGATCAATATTTTTTGACATGTTTTAGCTTCCTAATAGCAAGAAGTTTGTACCATCTAAAAGTAAAAAGTTACTTCCATCAAGCAACAGGAAGTTCCCTGCTACTGGAAATGAACCGGCGCCAAAACTTTGCTGATAAATTAATGGCGTGTTTACTCCGAAGTTAAACGATGGACCGAAATAAAAAGCAGCGCCATTAAATAACATAGTCGTCTCCGCTTAACCGTTGATTAAGGCGTAAAGTGAAACGCCTACTTCAGCTGTTGTGTTATCGGTAATCAAACTGATCGTTTGGCCGGCAATCACATGACGCGCACCAGGATTCAATACAGAATTCGTGCTGGCAAATGTGGAACCGACTGGCACAGCAGCCGTACCATTGATAGCTACCCACACGTCCGTACCGGGTTGGTATGAGAACACGGCGATCCAATTCTGATAATTGGCTGGAACGGTGATGGAAGCCGCGGCGCCAGAGGCTAAAGTGGCAGAGTAATTGTCTGCTGCAAAGTCTGGAGCGTAAGCGTTGTAACCTTGAGTGTCTCGGCCGAAATTAAGTACTGTAGACATGTTTTACCCTTATTAATATTTAATTACCCAGTTGACCGATATGTTAACAGGTCGTGTTTCTGCGCCACCATCCGTAAAGGAATTGGTTTGATTTCCAGCGATTGTTCCAGCTGCACCGCCCGATCCTGCAACACCCGATACTGGCAGTGTATGATCGTGAGCGCCAATCAAATCGAACTCTAATGTTCCAGGCAATGCACCACCTAGCAAGTTATTTCCATGAGAAACACGCGTTAAGACATCAGCATCCCAGAAACCGGTTGCTGTATCCAATCCTCGCAATATCATGCCTCTAAAATTTGGCACGGCAAATGCATAGGTGTTAATGGCTTGAGCTGTCGCAAAGGCTACCTGAGTCGCTGTTAAACTGCCCGCTGGCAACACGACTGGGATTAAAATAGCACTTACGGCTGGCGCTGGAGTACTTCCGCCTACGTTAAACCAAACGGCATAGGCATTCCCGCCTGCTGAGAACGTGAAATAACCGCCTGCATTCGGTGTCGCTATTGCGGCAATAGTGGAAAGGAAACCACCCTGGATGGCTATTAATGTTTTGTAAATAATGTCAGGAACTGTATCGCCTGTCACTAACTGAACTGGGACACCGGTTCCCGTTCCCGAAGGCACTGTTCCTGCACCATTCAGTAGGTAATATAGGAAGAACGAAGGCCCTGAATTTGGACTTACCCACTGAAAACCATTGCCAGGATACAAGGCAAGATTGCTTGGGAATGTGGTTAAAGAACCCACTAATGGGGTACCTGAACTGGCTGGTGGATAACCCGAGATATTCTCAAGGATAGTAATCGTTAAGCCTGTAACTGCGTGTCCTGATAAAGGGATAAAGTTACCACTTATCGTTGTGGATGATGAGCTGACGTTTCGTGTCGCACTTCTTAATGTAATACCGCTTAACACGCCTGCCGTTGTCTGCGCCCTAGCAGAGGCACCTAACGTTGCGCTTTGGCTCGTAGTAGAAGTTGTTCCTGCAGCAGGAATAGTAAATCCAGATGGGCTTGCACCATCAGTAACAACGGTTGATGTGCCGAAGTTATTAGATGAAATGTAAAGCCAAGTATTAGCGCCAGTTGTATTGCTTGTATTAACTGCAGTAACAAATCCGGCCCCTGTTCCATACTGAGGTATTTTGTACGTATTTCCGCTAACGGTTTGAGAATATCCATTTGCTAAATAGTAATTACCTAATCGTGAATAAGGGATACTTGTTCTTGAATCATAACTCGAATAAAGATAAGTGCTACCATCTAATAATAGTTCTGTGTTAGCCAGTGTCTGTGAATCACTCGCATAGGGTTTACCAATGCTCGAGCTATCAAATGTTAATCCTGCGCCGGTGTAAACCAATGGCAAATACAAACTTCCACCGTTTGGATCTGGAGTTGGCAATGAACCCGCAATCGCTGTCGCAAATACATCATTATCCGGAAGTTCAGGATAGCTGGTAATGACGATATCGCCAGGGGTTAACAAGATATTCGTTAGCGACACATTGAAAGTAGCGCCTACGCCAACTGGGAAACCAATGGCTAATTCTACATAGCTATCGTTGTTTGGACCTGTAGCATTCGCTACGCCAAAAGCAAAACTAATGTCTTCAATATTCCAACCACTTCTCGTCGGTGGCGGAACAGAGAAACTCGCAATTTCTGTTTCGGCGGGAGGAGTTGCTGCGCCTGTTCCATAATATTTAATTAAATTTAAACTTAGAGGAACGGTTCCCACCAAATTGTTTAGTGCGGAAAGAGCAAATGTATATAAGGCATCCAGGGAAGCAAAACGATTAACGTCATTAAAGCGGTAACGCAGTTCTTTAAATGTTGCGCTTCCATTTGCAGCCGTGCACGCAATGTTAATTACATAGGCCGGATTGCCAGTTAATTGGCTGTTGACGCTATTTTGAGCGACGAAATTAATGGTATTGGTGTCAGTGGCCGATGCATTCGTTGCGAAATACCAACCGGAACCGCCGCCTGCAGCCACAATAAAAGAACTCGCGCCCGTAGGATAAATATTGGCGACAGCTGAAATATTACCATTCGGATAAGTTCCGGTGGAATTGGGCAAATTGTTATGGGCGGCAAATTGTCCATTCGAAATCAAATTCGGTATTAATTCAGCGGTGGTCTGACTCGAGATTGTTTCAACAAATGGGAAATTTTCACGAGTGAATTGTGGAATGTTGCCTGAGCTTTGAACTGTTATGTAGTAAGGCTGCGCGATTGTACCCGTTGCTTCATCGTAAGGATAGAAGAATGGAATGACATCATTGCCACCTGGATCTGCAAACGTACCCACTGCAGTTAATGTGCAGGGATTGTTTAAAGGAATGTATGAATAAGCGCCTGGCGAACCGGTTTGATAATAGACATTCTTTAATGTAGTGCGTGAATTATCTTGATAAAACGTTACGATACCGCCAGCAAGTGGCGTACCAAGATCTTTATCCACAAAGTAATCTTGAAGCATTGGCGCTGCGATAAGCTGAGGATATTGAGTAGGGGAAATCGCCATTATTGTTGTCCTTGTTTCATCAAACTTTGTAAGGCTGCTTGGCCCGGCTGAACGGGTAAATTAATTCCCCGATTCTCAATCATCGCTTTCACTAAGGCTTCCCGCACTGATGGAGAGGTAAGCATATGCAC
>Ga0116131_1001248_pt1 | contig 15796 bp, 19 predicted proteins | sample June2015DPH_17_1_FD_89734 | JGI IMG/M metagenome (GOLD analysis project Ga0116131, IMG submission 89734) | Peatland microbial communities from SPRUCE experiment site at the Marcell Experimental Forest, Minnesota, USA - June2015DPH_17_100 | ecosystem: Environmental > Terrestrial > Soil > Wetlands...
GGACAGCACGACCAGCAGCGCCTGCTGGACGAGCGCTGGCAGCGCGAGCTGCTGGATGCCTTCGGTCGGCTGGAGCGTGAGCGCTCGGCCGTGGCCGGGGCTGTGGAAGCCTGGCGGGCCAATCAGGCGGCACTGGCCGAGCTTGCCCTCGATCCCCGCGAGCTGGCCAGGCGCCTCGAGCTGCACGAGCATCAGGCCGGCGAGATTGCCGGAGCGGGGCTGCGTCTCGGAGAGGCGGGCGAGATCAGGGCGAAGCTGACCGCGGCCCAGCACGCCGAGGCCATCGCTCGCGGCAGCGCCGAGATGTACGAGGCCCTGGCCGGGGAGGGGAGCAGCGCCCGGGAAGGCACGGCCGTCGCCGCCCGGAGGGCCCGAGAGCTGGCTCGTCTGGACGACCGCTACGGTCCGGTGGCCGAGCGGCTGATGGGCCTGGCGGCGGAATTGGAGGATGCTGCAGCCGAGGCACGGGACCTGGCCGAAAGCGTGGAGCATGACCTCGGGGCCCTCGCAGCCATGGAAGAGAGGCTGTCGCTGATCTACTCGCTCGAACGCAAGTACGGCGAGAACGAGGCGGCCGTGATCGCTTATGGCGAGCGGGCCGCCGCCGAAGCGGATCGACTGCGCGTCCTGGAGGCGTCTCGTGAGACTCGGCAGCTGCAGGCCGCGCGCCTCCTCCTCGAGGTCGCCCGGGCTGGGGGGGAGCTCTCGCGCAGCCGGACCGCGGTCGCAGGGCGGCTCGCAGAATCGGTGGAGGCCGCCATGGTCGGGTTGGGATTCCGCCAAACGGCGTTTAGTGTGTCGGTCATGCGCCGAAGCCCTGGGGGCGTTGAGCCGTCGGTCGAACTGGACGGCGAGCGCGTCGCCTTCGACGCGAGCGGCGTGGATGCCGTGGCCTTCCTGATCGCCCCGAACCCGGGCGAGCCGGCACGGCCGCTGGCGCGCATTGCCTCTGGGGGAGAGCTGTCGCGCGTGGCTCTGGCTGTAAAGCAGATTCTGGCCGAGGCCGACCGCACCCCGACTCTTGTGTTCGACGAGATCGACGCCGGCATCGGAGGGCGCAGCGCGGAACCGGTGGCGCGCTCCCTGTGGGAGCTCGCTCGGACGCACCAGGTTCTGTGCGTGACGCACCTCGGGCAGATCGCTGCATATGCCGACGCTCAGTTCCGGATCGAGAAGCGGCAGCGCGATGGCCGCACGGTGACCGACGTCCGGCGGGTTGAGGGGACCGAGCGCGTAGACGAACTGGCCCAGATGTTGGCCGGCGCGGAGGGTGGTGCCGCGGCGAAGGCCAGCGCCCAGGAGCTGCTGGAACGGGCGGACTCATGGCGGCGGACGTCGGGGGGCGGATGAAGTGGGCGGCTCGACGGCAGACGGTCCGGCCGGCGCGCCGGACCGACTCGGGGCCGCGATCGAATCATTCCTGATGTACTTGCGCGTGGAGCGGGGCCTGGCCAAAGCCACTCTGAGCGCTTACCGGGCCGACCTGCTCGACTTCGAGGCGAGTCGTGGCGCGTCCGAGTCCTGGGACGCGTCGGCCGAGACCCCCGTCCACTATTTGAGTGTGCTCGGTGCACCGGGTCGTGGCCGCCGGTCGGCTCTGCGCCCGACCACGCTTCGGCGCCGCGCTGCTTCATTGCGCGGCTTCTACCGCTTCTGCTACTCGGAGGGTTTGATCGATACGGACCTGGCGGGCCGCTTCGACCTGCCACGGCAGCCCCGGCTCCTTCCGGAGGTGCTGACCGTCGATGAGGTGGACAGGCTGCTGCGAACACGAGGCGGCGAATCGCCGGCAGGGATCCGAGACCGGGCCTTGCTCGAACTCCTGTACGCCTCCGGCCTGCGCATATCGGAAGCCGTCGGCCTGGACCGGGATGACATCGATCTCGAGTCCGGACTCGTCCGCGTTGTCGGCAAAGGCGATCGAGAGCGGCAGGTACCCGTTGGGGAGGTTGCCGTCACCTGGCTGCGCCGATACTCGGCCGAAGTCAGGCCGGGCTGGCTGACGGGCTGGCACGGCGAGGGCGGGCACGGTGGCCCGCTCTTCCTGTCGGTGCGCGGTCGGCGCCTGGACAGGCGTCGGGCCTGGGAGATGCTGGTTGGGGCCGCTCGGTCGGCCGGCTTCCGAGACGGGATCAGCCCGCACACGCTGCGTCATTCGTTCGCGACGCACCTTCTCGAGGGTGGCGCCGACCTGCGCATCGTCCAGGAGTTGCTCGGGCATGCGAGCATCAACACGACACAGCTGTACACACACTTGACTGGCGAACGGATCAAAGACGTATATGCTCGTGCCCACCCACGGGCTTGAATGGAGAAGGAGATGCCCGCAGGTGGACGGGCGCCGAAGGAGACGAGGATGAGCTACGCGGAAACGTTGCTGGCGAAGGATGAGCGGATCATCTACGAGGGCCGACAGCACTGGCTGGCGCCACTTTCCGACGGCCTCAGGCCGATCGTTTTGATCCTGGTCGCCATAGTCCTGTTCTTCCTCCAGAGTCAAGCTGGTCCGTCGGGCACGGTCTCGACAGTCTGGACGGCCCTCGGGGCGATCGTCTTGCTTGTCGGACTGGTTTGGTTCGGCATCGTCTACCTCACCTGGCGGGCCGAGGAGTACATCATCACGACCCGGCGGGTCCTCAAGGTCGAGGGTCTTCTGGACAAGAAGAGTGGTGATAGCTCTCTCGACAAGATCAACGACGCCGTCCTCAAGCAGGGTCTCCTGGCCAGAATGCTTCACTATGGCGATCTGGAGGTCCTGACCGCGAACGAAGACGCCATCGATCGCTACGAGATGCTGGCCCACGTGGTCGACTTCAAGAAGGCCATGTTGGACGCCAAGAACCAGCTGGAAGATGGCTATCGCGGGCCCGGCGCTCCCGCACCGGTCGCGGTGGCTGCAACCCGGCCGTCGAGCTCAGATGACATCACGGCGACGCTCTCCAAGCTGGCCGAGCTTCGCGACAAGGGCGCCATCACCCCGGCCGAGTACGACCAGAAGAAGGCCGAGCTGCTCGGCCGCATCTAGCCTGGTTCAGCCGGGCGGTTACCGCGCCCCTCGTAGCACCCGCCTACCAGGCGCATCAACGAATTGAGGAGTCAGTTGAATTCACTGGCGGTGGCACAGGCGGTCATCTGGATCGGCATGTTCCTGCTCATCAGCGGTCCGGTCCATGAGTGTGCCCATGCATTTACGGCCTGGAAGCTGGGCGATGGAACGGCCAAGCTCTTCGGGCGTGTCAGCCTCGATCCTTTCAGGCATTTCGACCCGGTCGGTGGGACTCTTCTGATAGTCAGCGTCATGCTCAACGCCGTCGGTGGCTCGCCGATCGGCTTCGGCTGGGCGAAGCCGACGCCCGTGAATGCACTAAACCTGCGGGGCCGCCATGCCGACACGATGGTGGCGGTCGCGGGTCCGCTCTCGAACCTGGCCCTGGCCGCGGTCTGCGCCGTCGGCTTTCGTCTGCTGTGGGCGAGCGGGGCCTACCCGGACAACACCTCGGTGGCGAACATGGTGCTGCTCGTCTTCCTGGTGGGGATCGAGCTGAACGTGGTCCTGATGTTGTTCAACCTTATCCCCATCCAGCCGCTCGACGGGTCCCACGTTCTGTTCGACCTCCTGGATCCGAGGACGGCCCACGAGGTGCGCAACTTCATGAACCAGTACGGGCTTATCCTGCTGGTCCTCGTCGTGCTCTTTGCGGGGCAGATAGTCGTTCCGGTGCTGGTGCCGATCGTCAACTTCCTCGCCGGCGTGCCGATACTGGTCAATTGAGGACGTTGGCAAGAGGTTGGTGGTCGGCCAAGATCCGCCGGACGTGGACCTACCTTCACGCCGGGGTGGCCGGCGCCGAGCGTGCGGGGCTGGAGAACTGGTTGACTCCTGAACAGCTGGCCGTGTTCGATGCCATGCCCGCAGCCGACCGCCGCCACGGCCTCGACGTTGCGGCGTACCTGCGCGCCGCTGGCGCGGCCGACCCGGACCTGCTGGTGGCGGGGTTGCTGCACGACTGCGGCAAGGGCCGGCGCGTGCGGCTCGTGCATCGTGTGGCCTGGTCGCTCGGGGGGCGCTACGGGGCGTGGATCTGGCGGGCAAGCAGCTACCTGCCGACCGTTCGAACGGGCCTGGCCAGATTGCGCGACCATTCAGCGCATTCCGCGGAGCTGGCGGCCGAGGCCGGCTGCAGCCACCGGACGATCGAGTTGATACGCAACCAGGAGGCTCCTACGGACGACGCCGGTCGGCTTCTGCTCGCTGCGGATGAGGCCAGCTGATGGGGCCGATGGCGGCTGCCCACAATACGTCGGCGAGGAAGCGCGGCATCGGGGCCATCATTCGGCCCGGGCCCGCCCCAGAAGTGGCATTCGCCGTGGGCCAGGACGAGAGGGTTACCCACGTCCGCATGGAGGCCTTCGACGGGCCGCTGGCGCTCCTGCTCGCCTTGATCGAGGCGCGCCAGCTCGACGTGCTGACCGTGCCGCTCGGCGCGCTGGCCGAGGCGTACCTGGATGCTCTGGCGACGTTGGAAGGGGATCGGCTGGGCAACGTGTCGGCGTTCGTGGCCGTGGCCGCCCAGCTGATCCTGATCAAGAGCCGGGCCATCCTGCCACGGCCCCCGATGACGCCGGCGACGCCGCTCGACATGGAGCCTGATCCCGAGGCCGAGTTGCGGGCGAGGCTCCTCGTGTACCGCCGCTTCCGCGACGCCGGTGCCGCCCTGGGGGACAGGTTCGATGTTCGCCGCCTCTACCGGCGAGACGCTGAGGCAGCGACGAGCGCGAGTCGCGCGGGCGCGAGGCCGCCTGAGCGGCCGCCACTGCCGCCTGAGGCCCTGGCGCAAGCCCTGCAACGACTGGCGACCGTTGTGCCGGTGGTCGCGCCGCCCGCCGAGATTGTCTCGCGAACGATCAGCATGGCCGAGCGCGTGGTCGTGATCAGGGAGGCTCTGAGGTACACCGATACGATCGTGCTGCAGGAGCTGCTCGAGGGCGTGCGCGATCGGGTTGTCGTCGCGCTAACCTTCCTGGCGATGCTCGAGTTGTCGAAGCTGCGGGAGATCACGCTGGAACAGGCCGAACCGTGGGGCCCGATCGTTGCCCGTCGCCTAGCCGAAGTCGCCGCCGGCGAGTCGGCGACAGACGAGAGCCTGGAGTCGTTCGCTTGAACCGAAAGACGGCCGGAAGCATCGCCAACGCATCGATGCCACGGGAGATTGATGACGCGGACCAGGGCACGGCGCGCGCGGCGCCGTTTCCGGACGGCGCCGATAGCACGGAGGCGAGTCCCGAGGACGCGGACGGGAGCGCCGCAGGCGCTTCGCCCGACGTGTTGCCGGGAGAGCTGACTGAAGCCCAACTCGAGGCGCTTCTGTTCGTTGCAGAACGGCCGCTGGCGCGGGTCGAGATCGCACAGCTGGCTGGTGTGGACCGCGAGACCGTGGACGCTCGGATCGGCGACCTTCAGGTCAGGCTGGCCGAGCGCGGCCTCAGGCTCGTGGAGTCGGGCGAGCGCGTCGAACTCGCTACTTCCCCCGACGCAGGGCGACTCATTGCTCGGTACGTTGGTGCGGATTCGCCGCGGTTGTCCATGCCGTCGCTGGAGACGTTGGCCATCGTCGCGTACCGCCAACCCTGCACTCGCGCCACGATCGAGCGCATCCGTGGAGTCGACTCGGACTACACCATTCGCACGTTGCTCCATCGCCGCCTGGTCGTGGAGCTGGGGCGTTCCGAATCGCCCGGTCGGCCGATCCTCCTCGGCACTGGCTTCGATTTCCTCGAGAGGTTCGGTCTAACCAGCCTCGACCAACTGCCGGCCCTCGAACCGGAGGTTGCCGAGCGCCTGTTCGCGGAGGCCGATAATCCGGCGGCGACCCGCAAAACGATCGCCGAGGCCGATGGGTCAACGCCCGAGGCCCTCTGATGGCCCGCGAGCGTATCCAGAAGGTCATCGCCTCAGCCGGCATCGCCTCGCGGCGCGGGGGAGAGGATCTGGTTCGAGCCGGAAGGGTGACGGTGGACGGCCGCCCCGCGCTCATCGGCGAGCAGGTCGATCGCGAGCTTCAGCAGATCGCAGTGGACGGCATCGCGCTCCCTGCTTCGGTGGGGCCGAGGTCCTACTGGGCCCTCAACAAACCGCCAGGAGTTGTCTCGACGGTTCGTGACCGTCATGCCGAGCGCACGGTCATGGAACTCCTGCCGCCCGAAGCTCGACGCGGCACTCGCCTTTACCCGGTCGGTCGCCTCGACGAGGCATCGGAAGGCCTTCTCCTCTTCACCGACGACGGTGCCTGGGCCGACTTGCTGCTGCACCCGCGATACGGCGTCGAGCGGGAATATCTTGTTGGACTGGATCGCTCGGTGACGAAGGTCCAGAAGGCCGCGCTTCGCGACGGTATCGAGATGGACGAGGGCCTGGCCCGCATCGACCACCTGGACGACGCGACGCCGGCACACGTACGCGACCTGATGGCGCTGCTCGACCCACCACATCCCGAGCTGCGGTGGTATCGAGCCGTGCTGGCTCAAGGCTGGAAGCGGCAGATCAGGCGGATGTTCGATGCCGTCGGCATGCCTGTCCGGCGGCTCGTCCGCGTGAGGGTGGGAACGCTGAAGTTGACCGACCTGAAGGCCGGAGAGGCCCGGCGTCTGACCCGCCAAGAGGTTGCGCTGCTGGCGTCCCGCGCGCGATCGGAGAAGACCAGCCGGGCCGGGAGGCCGGCTCGAGCACCGACGCCGGCAGGGGATGGCGCGCTCGACGAGTAGCGGCTTGGGGGCCCAGGCCACGGCTCAGGGCCGTCGCCCTTGCCCGGCGGCGGTATCCTGCGAGCCGTGACCGAAAGCCGGGGATCCCACCCACTATCGGGCCGCGCTCGAGGCCTCGTTGTTGCGATCGACGGTCCCAGCTCCAGTGGCAAGAGCACCGTCGGCGCCGAGGCCGCCAGGCGGCTCCGCTACCGCTTCTGCGATACGGGGCTGCTCTATCGGGCGGTTACGTGGCTGGCCCTGACACGAGGAATCTCCCCGGCCGACGTCGCCAATGTCGTGCCGCTGGCGGAAGAGGTCAGGCTCGTAGCCGACTCGCGAGGCAGGCTGCGCCGCGTGGAAACCGGCGGCCGCGATGTTACCGCCGAGGTCCGCGGCGCGGTCGTCGACCGGGCCGTGTCGGATTACTCGAAGGTTTCGGAGTTGCGTACGGCACTGGTGCCGCGGCAGCGAGCGATAGCCGGCGATGGCGGGATCATCATGGCTGGCCGCGATATTGGGACGGTCATCCTTCCGGACGCCGACGTGAAGATCTACCTCGACGCATCGGCCGAAGAGCGGGCGCGCCGGCGAGCCGCTCAACGCAGGACGGCCGACGAGAGCAAGGTCGGCCAGATCCTTGAGGAGTTGCGCCGCAGGGATTCGATCGACTCGAGCCGAGAGACCGCACCCCTGCGAACCGCTCCGGACGCCTGCATCATCAAGACCGACGGCAACAGCTTCGAGCAAACGGTCGGGGCCGTCTTGCGAGCTATCCGCGAGGTCCAAAGAGGCGAGCGTGGCCGGTAAGAGGCTGCCGTTCTTCCCCAGGTTTACCGGCGCCTTCCTGCGTGCGGTAGCCGCCTGCACCACACGGGTCAGGGTCGAGGGCCTTGAGAACCTCCCCGCGTCCGGTCCGGCCCTGGTCATCGGCAACCACAGCTCCAACGCGGACGGGATGCTGCTGATGGCCTTCATCGTCCCGGCGATGGGTCGGCCGATGGGGTGGCTGGGCAAGGAAGAAGCCCTGCGCTGGCCGTTTCTCGGCTGGGCCATGCGCCAGAACGGAGTGTTCGGCATCCGCCGCGGCGCCGGCGACCTGGAGGCCTTCAAGCTGGCCAGGGGCGTTCTCGACGACGGACGTGTGCTCGCTATCTTTCCCGAGGGCACTCGATCGCCCAACGGGGCGCTTCAGGAAGCAAAGGAAGGGGCCACCGTCCTCGCCGTTCGAAGCGGGGCACCCATTCTGCCGATCGCGATCGTAGGCTCGCACCGCTTCTGGCCCAAGGGCAAGCTGCTGCCCCGGCTGGGCCGGCGGATGACGGTCAGAGTGGGGGAGACATTCACGCTGTCGATGCCCAAGGGCGGTGATCGCCACGAGTCGCTGCGGCTGGCCACTGCCGAGTTGATGCGGCATCTCGCCGAGTTGCTCCCGCCCGAGCAGCGAGGTGTCTACGGTGAGACGGTGGAGGCGGCCGGTCGTTCGTGATCGCCTCTCGTGGGATACTGAAGGCAATGGGTAACGTTCGAGAGGTCCGAATCGCGCGTCGCACCGGATTCTGCTATGGCGTGCGGGAGGCGATCGACAAGGCCAAGGAAGCCGCTGCCGCGGGCAAGCCCACGCACACGCTCGGTCAGGTCGTCCACAACGAAGGCGTCATAACGGCGCTCCAGGCCCAGGGCATCCAGACCGTCGACACGCTCGACCAGGTCAACGAAGGCGCGGCAGTCGTCATACGCGCTCACGGCGTTCGGCCCGAGGTACTGGCTCGAGCGGAGGCGCGCGGGCTCGAGGTCATCGACGGCACATGCACGTGGGTGATCCAGGAACAGCGCGAGATCACGCGGCTCGTCGAGGAGGGCTACACGATCGTGTTGCTCGGCACGCCGTGTCACCCCGAGGTCGTGGGCCTGCTCGGCTTCGCTCCCGACTCGATCGTCGTCGACGAGGAAGAGGACTGGGACGCCATCCCTCGACGCAAGAAGATGGCCCTCCTCAGCCAGAGCACCCAGCCGCCCTGGAAGTTCGAGAAGCTGGCCGCGTTCATGGTTGGCCGATGCCACGAGCTGAAGATCGTCAACACGGTGTGCCCGGTCACGATCCGGCGTCAGGACGACACCGTCGAGACGGCCCGCGAGGTCGATCTCATGGTCGTGGTGGGCGGGCGATCGAGCGCGAACACGAAGGAGCTGACCCGCCTCTGCGGCATCGTCGGCACGAGGGCGATCCAAATCGAGGGCGAGGAGGACCTGAGCGATCCCGGCGTCTTCGCCGGTGCGTCAGTGGTCGGAGTCACGGGCGGGACATCCACTCCGATCGAGGATTTGCGCTGCGTCGCTGAGAGGATCCTGACAATGGCCGGAACGCCGGAAGCCGCGGCGCGTGCCGAGGATCTGGCCACCGCCGCCCTCGCAGCGGCGGCGACCCCGGCCGGCCGTACGACGTCTCTGCCGGAGACGGTGGCCGTTTAGGGTCGTCGGACCCCGGATTCGCAGGCGCGAGTGCTCCAATTGCCCTCCAGCGCGGGCGTGGCGGCGCGATCGTCCATAATCCGCGGGTGAACCCACTCCCCATCGTTGCCGTGGTCGGCCGTCCGAACGTCGGCAAGAGCACGCTGTTCAATCGAATCGTCGGCCACCGGGCCGCCATCGTCGAAGATCGAGCCCGGACGACACGCGACCGTATCTACGGCGACGCCGACTGGAACGGTCGCCGCTTCATCGTGGTCGATACCGGCGGCCTGGAGATACGTCCCGGCGACCCGATCGAAGAGAAGGTCCAGGAGCAAGCACGACTGGCGATCGGCGAGGCCGATGTCATCGTCCTGGTGGTCGACACGATCGCAGGCCTGACACCGGCGGACCTGGAAGCGGCCGATCTCCTTCGGACGGCAAAGGCCCCTGTTCTGGTGGCTGCCAACAAGTCCGACAATGACAAGCGCGAGCTCGAAGCCGCGGAGTTCTACTCCCTCGGCTGGGAGGAGACGCATCCGATCAGCGCGGCTCATGGACGTGGCGTCGCAGATTTGCTGGACGCGATCGTGTGGTCGCTGCCGCCGGAGAGCGAGCAGGAGATAGTCCGCAAACGGCGTCTGGCCGAGGCCGACGAATGGGCTCGCGACATGGCCGCCGGTCGGCTGTCCCGCGTCATGGAAGGTGACGAGGAGGCAATCGAGCTGGCGGCGGAGGGCGGCTCGGACCTGCCGATCGAGTTCGAGGAGGAGGAGCAGTCGGTATCGATCGCTCTGGTTGGGCGCCCGAACGTGGGCAAGTCGAGCCTCCTGAACGCGTTGCTGGGCGAGGACCGGGCGATCGTCAGCGAAACACCAGGCACTACTCGTGACGCAATAGACACGCACCTGGCCTGGGGCCGAAGCGATCTCGTCCTGATCGACACGGCCGGCATCAAGAGGCCCGGGAAGGTGGCCAGCGGCATGGCCGCCGAGCGTTATTCGACCTTGCGTGCTCTCAAGGCAGTCGAACGTGCCGACGTTGCCGTCCTTGTCGTCGATGCCTTCGAAGGCCTGACGGCTCAGGATGCCCATGTCGCGGGGTTCGTGGCGGAGGAGGGCCGAGGCCTCGTCATTGCCCTCAACAAGTGGGATCTGGTCGCCGAGAAGACGGGTCACACCTTCGACGAGTACGTCTCCGCCATGCGCGCGGAAGTGCCGTTCCTCGACTTCGCCCCGTTCGTATCGATCAGTGCCAGGACCGGCCAGCGCGTCGCCCGAGTTCTCGAGCTCGCCGTCGACGTGTGGGGCGAGCGTCGCAAGCGCATCCCGACGCCGGAACTCAACCGAGTCATCCGGGCGGCATCCCTTCGTCAGGCGCCTCCGGCCGGCAAACTTGGCCCGCCGAAGATCTTCTATGCAACCCAGGTTTCAGTGGCGCCGCCTACTTTCGTCTTCTTCGCACGTCACGCCGCCCAGGTCCACTTCAGCTATCGGCGCTTCCTGGAAAACCAGATCAGGGCCGAGTTCGGCTTCGATGGGACGCCGGTTCGACTCGTATTCCGTGAGCGAGCCAGCGGTCGCTCGGTTCAAGGCGACGGGCGCGGGCGCGGGCGCGGGGGAAGTGGCGTCTCCAGGCCGCGAGCGGCCGGTCCGGGAAAAGCCGGCTCGCGTGCCGCGGCGGCCAGGCCCTTGCGCAAGGGCACCAGCGGGTCCAAGCGGAGCACCGGCGGGCGGCGGAATCCCCAGGGCTAGCTGCGTCGGGCACAGCGTCGACGGGTAGTCGCCGTATACGAGTCTGGTATTCTGTCCATCGTCGGGGCGTGGCGCAGCCTGGTAGCGCACCTGAATGGGGTACAGGTGCTAGGCCGGCTCCGGAGGGCGATTCTGAGCGTGAAAAGACCCCCGCCGGTATGCCTGACGGGGGTCCTGACCGCAGTTTTGACCGCAGTTTCTACCTGGCGGCCTCCGCATCCTGGCGGTGCCGGAGCAGGCTGTCGATCCTCGACGCCGCGACTCGGGAGCGCTCCGTGGACAGGTGCGCGTAGACGTTGACCGTCGTCGAGTAGTCCGAGTGCCCGAGCATCTTAGAGATCACCGCGATCTCCTCACCGGCCTCGAGCAAGAGCGTCGCGAAGGCGTGGCGCATGTCATGGAACCGCTGGCGGCGGATCCCGGCGCGCTCCTGCGCCAGCTCGAACGACCGACTGAGGCTCCGGTACTGCATCGGTCGGCCGTCGCGCGTGGCAAAGACGAAGCCTTCGGGCTGTCCCGGCTCCGCGCCTTTCCATCTGCGCCCGCAGGCGAGACGCTCGCGCCCTTGCTGTGCGCGCTGCGCGTGGAGAGCCCACGTCGCCAGATCCGACAGGCCGAACGTTCGGTGCCCGCGGTCGGACTTCACGTCGGCGAGGTCGCGGTGCCTGTCGAGCTGCTGACTGATGGCCACAGTCCGCGCCTCGAGGTCCACGTCGCCCCATCGAAGCCCGAGCAACTCACCCTGACGGCAACCGGTCCCGATCGCGAAGGCGTACAGCGGCGCATTCCGCTGGCCTGCCACGGCGTCAAGGAAGCGGTCTATCTCAGCGGGCGTCCATGGATCGATTTCGCGGCAGGCGGGCTCCGGGCGGTCGACCAGGTCGGCGACGTTCGTCGCCACCTTCCGGCTCCGAACGGCGCGGCCGAGAGCAACGTGCAGGACGTTGTAAGCATGCCGGACCGTCGTGGGACCAACATGCGGCTTCGCCGCGATCGCCTCGAGTGCCCGCGAAACATCTTCGGGCGCGAGCCGAACGAGGCGCCTCCGGCCGAGCTCCGGCTTCAGATGGCGCTCGATCATGTAGGCGTACCAGTCGCACGTCCGCGGCCGACGTGGCTTGACTCCCCCGCGCACGTAGTCGCGGAGCCAGGCATCGAGCCAAGCGCCCACTGTCAGGCGCCCATCGGCCGGCAGCTGCCCGTCGTCGGTCTTGCGGAGGGCGGCGCGGAGCGCGTCACGGCAGGCGGTCGACGTATGAGCAATGACGCTCCGACGGGAACCGTCGGCCGCGGTGTAGTCGGCCTGCCAGCGGCCGTCCGCGCGCTGTCGCGGCTCGCCGCCCTCGTGATTACCTCTGCGTTTCACGCCTCGCCTTCACTTTCCTCCAGGTCATCCCCTGGATAGCCGTCGATGATGCCGAAGCGACCAGCTGCATCCGTGAAGGCGTCGTCGATCCAGCCTCGTTCGAATGCCCTCTCGTACCGGGCGCCGCCATCCTGCCAAGGGGCGAACGCGAGCCACTCGTCGAGATCCTCGGTCGGCGCGTTGGCCTCGCGTTCCGCGAGGTACCACCTGGCCAACACGTAGGCCTGCCACGGGGGGACGTCCGGGGCGAACGCTAGGAGTCGGCCGGTGGTCTCGGCCTCGCGCTTCGTCAGGTGCCGCTTGCGTCCCTCGGTCCGTTCAATGACCGTCGCCAGTACCTCCCGGAGCTGCGGCATCGGATTGTCCGAGTCGGTCGGGCTCCAATCTCCGGAGGAGTCGCGAGGCGTCACCTCACGGGCGATGTTCTCAACCGTGCGATCGGTCGGCGTGGCCGCCTCGCCGAAGCGGTCGACCAGGCGACGTCGGATCTCCGCTGGCCGGTAGCTCCGCGAGGCCAATTCATGGATCGTGCGCACGATGTCGGTGTCTGTCCGCCTCTGTTTCGGCATATTGGCCTTCCGTTTCGGATTAGCGTCGTTAGCAACCAGTGCACGCTCGGTTATCCTTCGGACACGCTACACCCGCATTGGACGAAACGCAAGGGGAAGGACAGATGCCAGAGCAAGTGCTTCTCAAGGTCCCGGAGGCGGCCGAGCTGATGCGTGTCTCCCGCTCGAAAGCCTACGCGCTCGTTCGGATGCGAGCCATCCCGACCACGACGATCGGGCATTCCATTCGGGTCCCGCGCGACCGCCTACTGGCGTGGCTCGAGGCCCGGACGGCCCCAGGAGACGGCACGGCCGCCTGAGACAGCGTGATGCCGCCGGGCCGCGATTCCCGACGGCATCCGGCCAGGAGAACAACGTGACTCCTCTCCCGACCACGCACGAGCGTAACACCGCCGAACCCGGCGGCATAGTCTCGCCGCCGCAAGACCTCGCCGCACGACGGCTGCGCCGACTCGCTCGGCTACTCAGGCAGACCGGTCGCCCCGCCGAGGCCGTGGCCGCCGAACACATCGCCGCGTTGCTCGAACCGAGCAATGTCAGGTTCCTTCGCGACTACATCGACCAGGCTGCGCCTATGGGCTGAGCCGTCCACTCACCCCGAAACAGCGCAAGGAAAACCAACATGGCAGCAATCGAATACCTCGATGTCTCCGAACCGGACAACGTGCCGCCGGGCGACTATGTCGCCACCTTCAGTGGCGTGGAGCCCGTCGAAAACTCGCAGTTTGGTCCGCGCTGGCGCTGGTCCTTTCGAATCGACATTCCCGGCGAAGAGCCGGTAACCGTTTCCACGTTCACGTCTCAGAAGCTGAACAGTCAGACGAACGCGTGGGCGATCGTCCGGGCCTTGCTCGGGCACGATCCGACAAACCGCGTCGACATTCAGAGCCTGGAAGGCCAGCAGGTCTCGGTCCTGCTCTCGCTCAAGGAAAACGGCTGGAACAAGATCGAGACGATTTCAAGCCTGCCCGAACCGGCCCTGCAGGAAGAGCCGGCGTTTCCGCCGGAATCCGCGGAACAGGAAGAGCCGCCGCTGCCCCCGGAGCCTGCTCCGCAGGACGACGAGTCCAGCTGGATCGGCTAGTAGACGCGACGCGACGGAGGCGGCGGGCCATGTGTCCCAACTGTGCAATCGACCTGCCGCCGCGCCGTGCCCTGCCAGCGTTCACGGCCGAAGTCATCTCAGAGCGGGCGCGGCTGGCCATGCTCGACCCCGAAGGCGAGCGCGACACTCTCGCGACACTCTCGCGACACTTCGATTGGACCGCGCAGGCCTTCGAGCCTGCGTGCGTCGAATGGCTGGCCGGTGCCACCGCACCGCTGGACGACGTTCGGGCCCGTCAGATCCTCTTGCACCTAGCCGAACCCGAGCCGCTCTGGCTCCGCGTCACCGACTCGGGCTCGAGCCTGAATGAGCGTGATCTTCTGGACCGGCTCGGCTGCGACCCGGGCAGGGACCGCGGCATGATCCGCTGCCCCGCCCACGAGGATCGAGCAGCGTCGCTGTCGTGGCGATTCGCCAACGGTAAGACGATGCTCCACTGCTTTGCCGGCTGCACGTTCGAAGAGATCAGGGCCGCGCTGTGAGAGTCATTGACGACGATCTTGCTCTGAAACCCAGCGGTCCCATTGCGCGACTCGGGGCGCGGCGACTGTCCGAGCTCGACACTTCACCGGCCGCGCCGCCGTTTCTCGGACGGCTGGATCCCGAAGGCCATACGATCCTGTTCGGGACGGGCGGCGTCGGCAAGGGCACGCTGGCCGCAAGGTGGATAGTCGGGCTGGTGGCTATCGACCATCGCGTCCTGCTCGTGGATTACGAGAATCACCCCGGCGAGTGGGCGCGGCGAGTGGCGGGGCTCGGCGGAACCGCTGCGAGTGAGAGCGTCATGTACGTCGCGCCGTTCTCGGCCGAGTGGCAGGGTAAGCGCGGCCCGATCTGGACGGGCGCACGCGACCTGCTCGACCTTGCCATAGAGGACGGCTCGACCTTCCTTGTCATCGACTCAATCGTGCCGGCCTGTGGCGGTACCGATGCGCTGAAGCCGGAAGCAGCCTCGCAGTACACGGCCGCGCTGGAACTGTTAGGCCGTCCCGTCCTATCGCTCGCCCACACCACCAAGGCGGACGACTTGCGCATGCCGTTCGGTTCGGCGTTCTGGCACAACCTGGCCCGCGTGACGTGGAGCATGGTGAGCGAGAGCGACGGGGCGCTGCTCGTCAACCGCAAGGCCAACAACTACCCGCACCTTGGCCGCTACATCGTCACCCCGACCTGGTATGACGGCGTACTCGGCGAAGTGTCCGAGCGACCCTACAGCGTCGTCCTGGCCGACAGGATCGCCGAAGTCCTGGCCGATGGCCCGCTGACCGTGGCGGAGATCGCGTCAGAACTGTCGGCCGAAAGCAGCGAGAAAGTCCGGCCGGACAGCATTCGGGCCGCCCTTCGGCGCGACCGCTTCCGCTTCACGCCAGAGGGCGAAAAGTGGGCGCTGTCGTGAACCTGTCGCGTTGGCTGTCGCGTCGCCTGTTGTTGTCCGTTTCGCTCTTGTCGCGTCGGCTGTCGCGCAACCTGTCGCGCCCGAGCGTGAACCTGTCGCGTAATCTGTCGCGTACCTGTCGCACCGGCAACCTGAGTGCGACGCGACAGACACACCCCCTCTTAAGGGGTGTCGTGTCGCGTCCACAAGCCCCCCCTTCGCGCCCATGACGCTCCTGGCGATCATCAACCTGCTCGTCGGCTTGGTCGCGCTCGGCTTGGCGGTCGGATGGCTGTGGGTCGCCCGAAAGGTGGCCAGCGATGCCAGCAGGTAAGGGGGACCAGTCTCGACGGAGGGATTCGCTCCCCCTCCCTGTCCCCCGCGGTCCTTATGAGCCCTCCGCAGGGCCACCCAGAAAGTGAGAAGCCATGACTA
>Ga0116131_1001275_pt1 | contig 15553 bp, 13 predicted proteins | sample June2015DPH_17_1_FD_89734 | JGI IMG/M metagenome (GOLD analysis project Ga0116131, IMG submission 89734) | Peatland microbial communities from SPRUCE experiment site at the Marcell Experimental Forest, Minnesota, USA - June2015DPH_17_100 | ecosystem: Environmental > Terrestrial > Soil > Wetlands...
CCTCGGTAAACATGGCGCGGAAATTCTCCCGGATTTTCCCGAATGTCTCCGTGAACATCTGCCGCGTCTGGACGTTGATGCGGTTGATGATTTCCAGCAACTGCGCCCTGGCCGAAACCAGATCGTCGTGCTGCTGGCTGAGAAACTGGTAACGCTGTTCGGTTTCCTCGTATTCCTCGATGGCCACCAGATTGACCGGGCCGATTTCGTCGAGTCGCTTTTGCAGCGCCTCAACCTGCTGCCCAACGGCATTCCAATCCGTCGCTGCGCCTGCCGCCGCCATTTCCTCCGGCGTCAACACATGCACTTTCGCCGGGCCTTCATCGGCCAGCGTGATGGTGATGCACTCGCTGCGCACGTTTTCGAGGTTGATGTGGTATTTTTGTTGGATGCGCTCGCGCAGGTTTTGCCCGGACATGTTTTTCTGTGCCACTTCAACGTCCAACACGCCGCGGCTTCCCTGCAATTCAGTCAACCGCCGGCGCTGCTCGCGCAAATTTTCGTCGTGCGATGCAATGTCCGTTTCCTGCGCCTGTTTCTGCGAAAGTAATTCCGCCGTTTGCGTGCCCACCTGTTCGCGTTCCTGTGACAGTCGCTCAATCTGGTTGCGCGAATCCTGAATCTCCGATTTCGCCTGTTCCTGGCGCGTGACCAGGGCCGAGCATTCGTTCCGGCGTTGTTCGATGACCTGCGTCAACTCGCGGATACGCTGCTCCAAAGCCTGTTGCTGCTGGCGGAACGAGGCGGAAAGCTGCTCCTCGGCAGCGAACGCGACCTTGCTCTCGGTGAGCGCAGCGTTGGCGCCGTCGCGTTGCTGGCGCAGATCCTCCAATTCGGCCGCGAGCGCGGCGACTTTTTCCTGCCCGGCGCGTTCGCGCGCTTCCAAATTGCTCAATTGTGCCGCCAGCGCGTCGCGTTTCTGCGAACCTTCCTGCTCCTGCGCCGCGAGGCTTTGGATTTCAAAAACCACCGTCTCGATTTTTTGGTGCAGCAGCCGGTTTGAAGTTTGCAGCGCGTTGAACTCGCCTTCGCGCGTGGCGATGGCGACTTCCTGCTCGCGCAGTTCCGTCTGCGCCTGCTGCAAACCGGCCTGAATTTCCGTCTGCTCGCTCAACAGCGCGCCGCGTTTGCGGCTCATCGCGGCAACGCGGGTCTGGACCTCCGTCAACTCGCCGTGCAGTTCGGAGATTTGATTTTTGCGTCCGAGAATCGAGGCCGGAGCTTTGGGATCGCCGTTACCGTTCAGATAGCCGCCCGTGTAAATGCCGTGCCGGCTCAGCAAATCACCGGTCAAGGTGACGAAATCGCAACCCGCATGGCCGTTTTGAATCTGGTCCGTGGCCGTGGCCAGGTCCGACGCGATGAAGGTGCGGCCCAGCAACGCCTTCAAAAGTTTTTCCACCGACGGCTCGGTTTGGACCACACTCAAAGCATGAATGACTTGACCCTGCCGCAAGCCGTTTTGAATCGCATCGAGGCCGCTGCCCGGTGCCATGTCGCCTTCAAACGCGAGCTGTTTGGCGTCGTATTCCATGGCCAGGGCCGCCACGCAGGCGCGACCGACCTTCTTGGCGCTGAGGTCGGCGAGAATCTGCTGCGCGGATTCAGGGCGTTCGGTCAGGACGAGTTGCAAATGGTGGCCGAGCGCGTTTTCAATCGCCACCACGTATTCGTCCGGCACGCGAATGCGGTCGGCGAGCGAGCCAATGACCTTGCGCGACTGGCGCAAGACGGCCTGGGGACCCGCGCTGAAACCCTCGTGCGAGCCTTCGAGCTGCTCGAGCACCTTCAGGCGAGTACGTTTCTCGGCCTGCGCCTGCAAAAACTCGTCCTGCTCGGCAGATGACGCCTGCAATTCAACCTGCAATTCGCGCAACCGGTTCTGCCGTTGCTCGACCGAACCACGCTTGGTCTGCGCATTCAGCTTTTCGGCTCCGACGCTCGCGGTGAATTCCTGCAAGCGCACCTCGAGCCGGGTGCGCTCCGCCTCCAACTGGATTTTTTCCGCGGACAATTTTTCCAGCCGGATGCTGTTGCCCTGCTTCTGCAAATCGAGCGCGGTGATTTCGTTGCGGATGCGCGTCAAATCCTGCGCGGCGGCAAACGCGACGGCCTGCGACGCACGCAGCGATTCCTGCCGCTCCTTTAAATCTTCCTCGACCTCGTTCAACGCTCGTTGCTTCGTGGACAACGTCAGACGATGCTGCGCGAGCGCGGCTTTGGATGCGGCCAGTTTTTCGGCCACAGTTTTCAATTCCTCCTGCGCGGCGCGGCAACGTTCCTCGGCCTGCATGATGTCGGCCAGCGCCTTGGTGTCTTGCGATGCGAGTTCGCGCAAACGTTCCTCGTTGAATTGAATCCGGCTTTCGTGCCGGTCCATCTCGCCTTTTAATTCCAATCCGCGTTGCTGATGGGCGACGACCTCGTGTTCCAATTCCGAAAGCCGCTCGCGGAGTTGGGCGATTTCGTTTTCCAGACGCAGCACATCGGCTGAACCCTGCTCGATTTCGTTCCGCAATTTTTCGACGGCGGCCTGCTTGCCGGAAATTTCCGCCTGCAACACATCGAACTGGTGCCGCGCGAGCTGTGTGTCCAAGTGTTGCAGCTCCGTTTGAATCTGTTTGTAGCGGCGCGCCTTGCCGGCCTGGCGTTGCAGCGAGCCGATCTGCCGTTTCACCTCGCGGACGAGATCCGCCACGCGCAAAAGATTCTGTTCGGTGTATTCGAGTTTGCGGAGTGATTCCTTTTTCTGGCTTTTGAACTTTGTGATGCCTGCCGCCTCCTCAAAAATCATCCGGCGGTCTTCCGGTTTGCTCGAAAGGATCTGCGTGATGTGGCCCTGCGCCAGAATGCTGTAACTCGTGCGCCCGACGCCTGTGCCCATGAATAATTGCTGAATGTCCTTGAGCCGGCAGGGCGTACGGTTCAGGAAATACTCGCTGTTGCCATCGCGGAAAATCCGGCGAGTGAGCGCGACTTCGTCGTAGGCGACCTCGACGCCCGCGGCGCGCAAACTTTCCTCGGCCACGCCGCCGAGCGTGAGCGACACCTCGCCCATGCCCATCGGCTTGCGGCCGTCTGTGCCGTTGAAAATCACGTCGGCCATTTCGCCGCCGCGCAATGCCTTGGCCGACTGCTCGCCGAGCACCCAGCGGATAGCATCGGAGACGTTGGATTTGCCGCAGCCATTGGGGCCGACGATGGCGGTGACACCGGGTTGGAAGTTCAACGCGGTCTTGTCCGCGAAGGACTTAAAGCCAAGAAGCGTCAAGTTTTTGAGATACATGCTCTTGAACTGCGTTCAGGCAACCAAAGTTGCCGGTTTATGTAAAGCAAAAAACCACAATATAGAGCACACACCCGCGCTTGAGGCACAACTAATTGGTGAGGAACCGTGATTTGCTTTGTGCCAACAACCGCTGCTCTAATCTGTCAAATCGTTGGTATTTATACGCCCACCGGCAAATCTCGTCAACTGGTATTTTTGAACTAAAAATCAGCCGGCAGCGGAGGCGGTGGTTTACATCCAAAACAAGGGCTGTTTGACAACACAGCGTCCATGCGAGGGAATGAACACGCAAATCAAACACAGCTTAACCTACATGTGATTAGGATGCATTCTGCAGAAACTAAAAAAATCTGTTGACAGCCAACCGCTATTGCATCATTTTATCCGCATCCGTTGATACAACGGTCTCATGCAGAGTGGCTGAGGGACTGGCCCGATGACGCCACGGCAACCGGCTCCGAATGCGTTCGGGGTGACCAGGTGCCAATTCCAGCCCGAACGCGGTTTGTTTGGGAAAAATGAGAAGCGCGCGTAAATTTTGTCAGCCCCTTCTCAGCCATGAGTCGGGGCTGTTTTGTTGGCCTGGATTAAACGTAGGACAGGCGTCTCGCCTGTCTCCAATTGAAAAGGGAAAAGTCAGAGACAGGCTGGAAGCCTGTCCCACAAAACATTTTATGAGTGAACATCACGGTTACATGAAGGCGCTGAAGTGCCGCGAGTGCGGACGCGAATATCCGCTCACGGCCAATCACGTCTGCGAATTCGACTTCGGCCCACTCGAAGTCGCCTATGACTACGACCGCATCAAAAAGTCGCTGACCAGGGCGGCCATCCATTCGCGCCCAGAGACGATGTGGCGTTATCGCGAATTGTTGCCGGTGGCGAACGAGCCGACTGTCGGGCTGCAAGTCGGCTTCACACCGCTCGTGAAAGCCGACCGCCTCGCGAAAAAACTCGGCATTCGGGAGTTATGGATCAAAAACGACACGGTCAATTATCCAACGCTTTCGTTCAAAGACCGGGTCGTGAGTGTGGCGTTGAGCCGTTCGCGCGAGCTTGGCTTCGACACTGTCGCCTGTGCCTCGACCGGCAACCTGGCGAATTCCGTTGCCGCCCAAGCTGCATCAGCCGGATTGAAGGCCTACGTGTTTATTCCGTCGGATTTGGAGCAGGGCAAAATCGTCAACTCGCTCATTTACGGCGCGCACGTTATCGGCATCAAAGGTCATTACGATGAGGTAAACCGGCTTTGCGCCGAAATTGCCGGCAAGTTCGGCTGGGCATTTGTGAACGTGAACATGCGGCCCTACTACGCCGAAGGCTCGAAGAGCATGGCGTATGAAATCGCCGAGCAATCCGGCTGGCGCGTGCCGCGGCACACCGTCGTGCCGGTGGCGTCCGGCTCGTTGCTGACAAAAATCCACAAAGGTTACCAGGAATTCATCAAGCTGGGCCTTGTGCCGGAGACGAAATACGCCGTTCACGGTGCACAGGCGACCGGCTGTTCGCCGATTTCCACCGCGCACAAGGCAGGCTTGGACTTCTTCAAGCCGGTGAAGCCGGACACGATTGCGAAATCGCTGGCCATTGGCACGCCGGCGGACGGTTTCTACGCGCTCAAGGTGATGAGGGACACCAACGGCGCGGCGGAGGACGTGACCGACGACGAGATTCGCGACGGGATGAAGCTGCTCGCCGAGACGGAAGGCATTTTTGCCGAAACCGCCGGCGGCGTGACGGTGGGCGTGGCCAGGAAACTGATTGATTCAGGCAAAATTCTGCGTGATGATTCGGCGGTGCTTTGTGTGACCGGCAACGGATTGAAGACACTCGACGCCGTTGCCGGCCACGTCGGCAAACCGCGTGAAATCAAGCCGAGTTTGCGCGAATTCGAGGCGCTGCTGGCGAATGAAGAAAAGGTGAATGCCTAAGTTCTTTCTGGGTGGCTGGGCAAAAAATTAAAGTGCAAACAAATAAAATCGTGAAACGATTACCGCGCATTTTAAGCGTCATTCTTCTGCTAATTTGCAGTCCTGCCACCGCACGCGCAGATGCAGGCACGCCCCTCATGTGGGCGGCAATGCTCCATCTTGCAATTGGAAATGCGTTCATTGGAATTTTTGAGGGATTGGTTCTTGCACGGTTTTTTAAGTTAAGAATCCGCACGTGTGTTTTTGCGATGATTCCCGCCAACTATTTTTCGGCATGGGTGGGTGGATTATTTTTGAATCACGAGATATCAGAGGTGCTACCATTCAACCTCTACAACGCGTGGCATTGGCTTTGGGTTATGGTTGGAATTACATATTTGATGACGTTGATTCTGGAATGGCCTTTCGTATTTTTTTGCTTCCGTAAAGAGTCGAACAGATTCAAGAAAAGCCTTCGGGGAAATTTACTCGTTCAATCTTTGAGCTACGTTCTGTTGTTTGGCTGGTATTGGATGGCGAGTGGAACAACGCTCTATACAAAGATGAACATTGTCCCATCGTCGCAAATCGCATTTCCAAAACAAGGCATTGTTTATTTTATCTCTGAAACAAACAAAACAGTCTGCGCGTTGGACTTGGTTTCACATCAAATTAAAAAGGTCAATCCGTTAAAAGAGGTGGACAGAGACGACCGGCTCTTTGTAAGACCATCGGTTGTGGACACGAACAATTGGGATATTTTTGAAACGTCAAAGAAAATTCTAATTTGCTCAAATCTTGACGTCACGGCAGCCCAAACCTGGAGGGATAAAAATAATCCGGATCGCATTGAGGGAACTTGGTTCAACTTTGGCGAAGTTCCTAAATTAGGAGTAGCAATGAAAAGCGATTGGAAATTTCGCACAGGATTTTGGCCGATTGAGGGACTTCACGGAGTGAGAACAAATTCCGACGAGAAAATCTATTTTTCATTGGAGACGCCTTTTGTTTCATGGATTACCCGCAATGCAACGCATCTTCCGGGAGATTTCATTGTTTTTCAGTTAGGGGACAATCAAATTTGTTTGCTTGAAGCACCGACAAAGAAAATTGCCTTGTTAGCCAAAGGACAAGGACCGATAGTTATTATCCCAAAAGAAATTGCAAAATAAAATTTATGCCAAAAAAAGTTCGTATCCCAACACCGCTCCGCAAGTTGACCAATAACGAGGAGCTGGTCGAAGTCAACGCGGCCACCATCGGCGAGGCGATTGTCGAATTACAGACGCGCTTCCCCGGCATCCAGGAACGGCTCGTGGATGAAAAAGGCGAAGTGCGCCGCTTCGTGAACGTCTATGTGAACGAGGAGGACATCCGCTTCCTGAAAAACAAGCAGACGCCGCTTAAAGACGGCGACGAAATCAGCATCATCCCCGCGATTGCGGGTGGTTAACGTAACGCAGGCATCTTGCCTGCACTTTGAAATCAGTTATGGAAATGGTTAGACAGGCTGGAAGCCGGTCCTACACTGAAAAGAAAGCCTTGATATGCGGACTAAAACCAAATCTCGGAAAACGACACCAACTTCGCCCACCCAGCAAAGATTGTGGCTGATGTTCCCGCGGAAGCTCATTCAGAAGCCAGTCGTCTGGCAAGTCGGCCATAAGTTCAAAGTGGTTACGAACATCCGGCAGGCGAGCGTGACCGACGAAATCGGCATCGTATGTCTCGAACTCGATGGTCAGCGCGACGAAGTGAAAGCCGCCATCAAATGGCTGGAAAAGCTCGGTGTGAGCGTGGAACCGGTCGAAATCAGCGTGATTGAAAGCTGATTGTTTTTCGGTACTGGCCTTGCCTCGATTTGGCGGACAAGCGTTGGGTGATTGTGTGAGCTAACATAAGACGCCATGAACAACGAAAACCTCACCCAAATACAAACGATACGACGAAAACTTCAACCGCTCCGCCGTTTCGTAAAAGTGGACGCAATTCTTCAGCATTCGCTTCTTCCAGTGCTCCCAACGTGATCCAGACCGCGTTGCCGATCCGATCCTTGATCAAGTCGCCGATGGCTTCCACCGGGTTAACTTCTACAACAGGAAAAAAACTGGCCGGCCAAGCCGGCCGGCCTGATCGCCAAATTAAGGGAATCGGTGACCTTACACCGGCTGCTTCCTGAAGAAAGCCCGCACTTTATACAGGCCGAGTGGCAGCAAAAGCAAAAGGCCAAAGCTCGCAGCACTTGGCTCAGGAACCACCATCAACTGATCCTGAGCCGCCGCGCCATTAGAGCCATCCTCGTTGGGAACCCACAAGTTTAATGCAACCACGCCAAAAGCCCCGTTGGCGGCATTGGTGACGGCCGCCGCACCGCCCAATGCTGATACTGCAGCGTTGTAGAAAGCTGTCCCGTCGGCACCACTAACATTTACCAGACCGGTTTGTTCACCTTGGAGGTACCAAATCGCCTGTTGCAGATCGCCAGCCGTAATTGTGCGACCGGTGCCATAAGTATAGTCATACCCGCTTAATGTGCCGGCGGCGAACTGGCTATAGAGCCAGGCGGTACCCATCGTGATCGGTTCACCGCCGGGGAACTGCCCACCATTAAACATGACGTCGTCGCTAATCGTAACATTATAAGTCGAGCCGGGATAAAAAAACTCCCCCGTTTCGATGCAGAACGTCTGAAAATACGGAACCGTCAAATCTGCTGTCGCCGGGGCGTAACCCGCCAGAGTGGGATTAACGGAGAGCAGAGCTGCATTAGGCACAGCGTTGAATTCACCGCCATCACTATAACTGTAATTTGATAAATCCTGATACAGAGTGACCTGCGTCACAGCCTGAACCACGGGCACCGCGAGGATTCCTGCCAAACTAGCCAGTACGTACAACCTCTTCACAGTTTCCTATGGTTTAACTCTATTATTTGAAAAAATCAGGGGAAAATCAGCCTGGGCATAACATCCTCACTTCGAAGGTTTAATGGACAAGCATTCACTCCAGTTTCAGGGAATACTGGCTTTCGATCATTTCGGTCTGTCTCCTGAGAAGCGAGTTTTGTTCCTCGATGAGTTTGCGTCTTTCTTCAATGAGCCTGGTTTGTTGCTGCATCAAACGTCTTTGCTCTTCGATGAGGTTTTTCTGGCTGGCAATCAGATCCAAGGTGGCGCTGGCTATGGTTTGACTTGCCCCGGTTTCATTGGCGCCATACGCGTGGTTGTTTGGCCGCCCGTTTAGCACCACCCCTCCCGAATTTGACCGGGAAGACAGCTCCATCACCACGTGAGTATAAAACTTGGAGTAGTCAAAGACCTTTTTCCGGCGGAGCTTGCCGCGGTTGTCCGCCATGCTGCCGGTCTTTTCAGGGTACGGCTTCACGCCGTCTGAACCAGAGCCACTCCCCTGGCCGCTTCCCGACGGAAGCCGGGCGGCAGCGGCTGGGTGTCTCCCATTCCCATAAATTGCGCTCTGCACTCTCCGCTGCCGGCGCTTTTGGTAAACGAGCACTCCTCCACCCATTACGACACAACCAGCCAGGACGAAATAAATCCAGGCAACAACGCTGCCACCGGAACTGGCAATCAAAGTTCTGCTTGCAGCCGGATGTTTGTCATCAATGATAAGCCCTGACAGACTGATGTCGGCGATTTTATCACCGCTCTGGTAATCAGCATAGCGCTGTCCCTCCTTGAACGTGATATTTTCTATCAGTTGCGGCAAAGGGACCGAATCGGACGAAGCTTGATAAGGCCGCACCGTGATGATTCCCAAAACACCCCGCCGGCCAAGCAGCATCGCTGTGTCATTAACCACCTTCGACGATTGCGTTTCAGCTCGAATCGCCCACTCCAATAAGTGTTTCTCCACATTATACACCGGTGGACGTTCCCAATCCACAGAAACGATGGATGCCATCCCCTGTTCTTTGCGCTCGTTGTTTTGCACCTCACTCCGCTTCTGCACCGCTTTCAAAACCTCCGCCGGATTGATGCGTTCCGTATCCGCATGCTTCACATAACCAACGTCCGTGAACGTCAAAACGACCCACCATTTCCCTGATTCCGGAGCTAAAATGCCTATCAGACCGTCAGGAACGGGATTTTTCATCCGCTCAAGCAGAATCCGCGCTCCTTCCTGATCCGTCAGGCGATAACCCTGAAGCACCTGGATATCTGCAAGTGTACCCAAACTTGCATGCTTGGGACCCGTAATCCACTTGATATCCTGTAAGGGCATTGCCGGAGTAAGAGAGAGCTGATCGCCGGTACACGACTGGCTCAAAAAAACGGCCAAGATTGGCAAAAGCCAAAAACTGGCCGGAAGTTTCCGCCACTTGGAATGGCTCGAAAGGCAGGCATTCATAATTACAACTGGTACAACTTGCCCCACTATATTTAATCAGTGTCCAAGTTTCAAACAAAATCTGTCTAAAGTCAATACGTTTTTTCAGGCACCGCTGAGATTTAACAGGATTGTCAAATTGGCCTTTATCAGGTAAAAACCTTGTCCAAAGACACTTATAAGCCGAAATCGTCCTGCAGTTCTATAATTTTACTTCCGGCGCTGGCGTTTAACCTTGAGTTGGGTCGTGACGTGAGCGAGCGCGGCGTGTATGCGCGCGGCCTCTTCATCGCTAACCTTCTCAGCCAGACGGACTTCAGCACGCCGACGGGCCTCTTCGGCTTTCGCCTCGTCAATGTTCTCGGCACTGATGGCCATGTCGGTGAGAATCGAGACGCGGTCGCCGGTGACCTGCACAAATCCGTCGCCAACGGCGAGGAAAATGGTTTCCTTGCCTTTATTCACGATGATTTCGCCGGCGACGAGCTGGGTCATCAATGGCATGTGCTGCGGCAAAATGCCCATCTCGCCCTCTGAGCCGGTGAGCGTGACCATGTCCACATCGTCGGAGAAAACCTTTGCCTCCGGCGTGACGATTTCGAGCTTTAATGTGGCAGCCATTTTCAGTTCATGTTTCACGTATCACGTTTCACGCGCACGCCAGCGCCCTGAAGCGTAAAACGCGAAACGTGATTGCGGGCATCATCCTTCTTTGACCTCATCAATTCCACCCTTCATGTAAAAGTTTTGCTCCGGCACGTCGTCGTGCTTGCCATCGAGAATTTCCTTGAAGCCGCGGACGGTTTCAGCGACGGGCACCTGTTTGCCCTGACGGCCGGTGAACACTTCCGCCACCGAGAACGGCTGGCTGAGGAAGCGTTGGATTTTCCGCGCACGATAAACCGTGAGTTTGTCGTCCGGCGAAAGCTCGTCCATGCCGAGAATCGCGATGATGTCCTGCAAATCCTTGTAACGCTGGAGCACGCGCTGCACGCCGCGCGCCGCATCGTAATGTTCCTGCCCCACGATATCCGGCGTGAGGGCGCGCGAAGTCGAAGAGAGCGGATCCACGGCGGGATAAAGTCCCAGCTCGGCAATGGAACGTTCCAGCACAATGGTCGCGTCCAGGTGCGCGAAGGTCGTGGCCGGCGCCGGATCGGTCAGGTCGTCGGCCGGCACATAAACGGCCTGGAATGACGTGATGGAACCTTTCTTCGTCGAGGTGATTCGCTCCTGCAAATCGCCCATTTCGGCGGCGAGCGTCGGTTGATAACCGACGGCACTGGGGGTGCGGCCCAACAGCGCCGATACTTCCGAACCTGCCTGTGAGAACCGGAAAATGTTGTCAATGAACAGCAGCACATCCTGGTTTTTCTCGTCGCGGAAATACTCCGTGATGGTCAGGCCCGACAACCCGACGCGCAAACGCGCGCCCGGCGGCTCATTCATCTGGCCATAGACGAGCGCGATCTTCGAGGCGCCAAGATCGTCCTGCCTGATGACACCCGCTTCGGACATTTCGGTGTAGAGGTCGTTGCCCTCGCGCGTGCGCTCGCCCACGCCAGCGAAAACGGAGACGCCGCCATGCATCTTGGCGATGTTGTTGATGAGTTCCATAATGATGACCGTTTTGCCGACGCCCGCGCCGCCAAACGCGCCAACTTTGCCGCCTTTCAAAAACGGGCAAATCAAGTCAATGACCTTGATGCCGGTCATCAAAACCTGCGGGCTGGTGGATTGCTCAATCAGTGTCGGCGGGGGACGATGGATGGGATAATACTTTTCAGCCTTGACCGGACCGCGTTCATCTACCGGCTCGCCGACAACGTTCAACACGCGGCCCAGCACGATGTCGCCGACGGGCATGGAAATCGGCCCGCCGCTGTCCACAACCTCGTAACCGCGTTTCATGCCTTCAGTCGAGCCCATGCACACGCAGCGCACCCAGTTGTCGCCGAGGTGCTGCTCCACTTCGAGCGTTCGTTTCGCGTGGCCCTGGCCGGGCACGTCGAACTCGACCGTCAGCGCGTTGTAAATCGCGGGAAGCGGGCGGGGAAATTCCACATCTACGACCGGCCCGATGATTTGAACGATTTTGCCTTTGTTCATATTGGGGATATCAAATTAAATGAAACGCAATCAGGCCATCGCCATTTGTGCGGTGGCAATTTCCAGCAGTTCCTTGGTGATGTTGGCCTGACGCAGTTTGTTGTATTCGAGCGTGAGGTCTTTAATGAGTTGCATGGCGTTTTCGGTGGCGTTTTTCATGGCCACCAGCTTGGCGCTGTATTCACTCGCCCGCGCCTCCAGAAAAATCTGGTAAACTTTGAAATTCAGACTGTGTGGCAGCAGCCGGCCCAGCACGGTGGGTTCATCCGGCTCGAATTCAAAAACATCCGCCGTCGTGCTGCGCGCCGGCAATTCCTCCGGTTGCTCCTGAACGGAAGCGCCGGCGGTAACGGCCTGGATTTTTCCAACCGGCAGGAAAGGCAAGGTTTCCGGCCGCTGGTTCAACGTGGAGATGAATTTTGTAAACAAAATGTCCACAGCGTCCACTTCGCCCTTGAGGAACAGGTCCTGGGCAAATTTGGAAACCGCCCGTGCCTCGCCGAATTGCGGTGTGTCCTTGTACGTGAATTCGGCGGCGAGTTGCTGCCTGGTGCGCGCGATGAATTGCGCCGCCTTGCGCCCGGCGGCGATGAATACCGTCGCGTCCCGGTCAGATTTCATCGCCTCGCGGAACAAATTGCTGTTGAGCGCGCCACACAAACCCTTGTCGGTGCTCACGAGGATGACCGCGCGCTTTCCGACCGGGCGCGTTTCCATCAGCGGATGTTTGAACGCGACGATGCGCGGCTCCGCCTCGGCGAGCACCCGGTTCATCAAGTCGGCATACGGCCGGCCGGCCACCGCGGCCAATTGCGCCTTGCGCATTTTGGCCACTGCCACCATCTGCATTGCCTTGGTGATTTGGGCGGTGTTGCTGACCGATCGGATGCGTCGGCGGATGTCGCGCGTATTAGACATGGATTAGTGATACGTCTGTTTGAACTCCGTCACCGCCACTTTCAAATCGCCGGTGATGGCGTCATTGAGCGTCTTTTCCCTGGCGATGCGCGCCATCAAGCTCGTTTTCCGGCTGGTCATGTAATCCGTGAGCTTGGCCTGGAAATCCTTGATCTTGTCCACCGGTACATCGTCCACAAAACCGTTTTGTGCCGCCCACAAAACCATCACCTGCACTTCCACCGGCATCGGGTTGTATTGAACCTGTTTGAACAACTCGACGATGCGCTTGCCGCGCTCGAGTTGCGCCTGCGTTTTCGCGTCGAGGTCGGAGCCGAATTGCGCGAAGGCCGCCAGTTCGCGGAACTGCGCGAGATCGCCCTTGATGCGGCCGGCCACCTGTTTCATCGCTTTGACCTGCGCCGCCGACCCCACGCGCGATACCGACAAGCCCACCGAAATTGCCGGACGCACGCCCTGATAAAACAAATCCGTTTCCAGGTAAATCTGGCCGTCGGTGATGGAAATCACGTTCGTCGGGATATAGGCCGACACGTCGCCCGCCTGCGTTTCGATGATCGGCAGCGCGGTCAGCGAGCCGTTCCCGTTCTTTTCGTTCAGGCGCGCGGCGCGTTCCAGCAACCGGCTGTGCAGATAAAACACGTCGCCCGGATACGCCTCGCGTCCCGACGGACGCTTCAACACGAGCGAAACCTGGCGATACGCGACAGCGTGCTTCGACAAATCGTCGTAAATAATCAGCGCATCCATGCCGTTGTCCATGAACCATTCACCCATGGCCGCGCCGGCGAACGGCGCGAGATACTGGTTCGTGGCCGAATCGGATGCCGCCGCGACCACGACAATCGTGTAAGGCAGCGCACGCGCGTCATCCAGCACGGCGATGGCGCGGGCGACGTCCGATTGCTTCTGGCCGATGGCGACATAAATGCAATACAGCGGGCGGTAATCCTTGTCACCGGCCTGCTGCGCGGCGAGATTGAGCCGCGCGTTGTTGATGATGGTGTCAATGCAGATGGTCGTCTTGCCCGTCGAACGGTCGCCGATGATCAATTCGCGCTGGCCGCGGCCAATGGGAATCATCGTGTCAATGGCCATGATGCCCGTCTGCACCGGCTGGTTGACCGAACGGCGTTTGATGATGCCCGGCGCGATTTTTTCCACCGGATACTCCGTGGCCGATTTAATCGGGCCTTTGCCGTCGAGCGGCTGGCCGAGGACATTGACGACCCGGCCCAGCAATTCCCTGCCCACAGGCACCTGCAGCAATTTGCCGGTCGTGCGGACTTCGTCGCCTTCCTTGATTTTCGTGTAATCGCCCAGAATGATTGCGCCCACTTCGGTTTCCTCAAGGTTCAGCGCCAAACCGGTGATGCCTTTGCCGAAGTCGAGCATCTCATTCAGCATCGCGTCAGTCAGACCTTCAATCTTGGCCACGCCGTCGCCGATTTCGCGCACAACGCCGACGTTCTGCTTCGCCGTCGCCAGTTTTGCGCCGGTGATTTGGGCCTCAATTTCCTGCAACAAGTTACTCATAAATTTTGCGTGACCTGTGATGCTTGAAACGTGCAAAAAGCCGCGCGTCCGGCCAGATTTCACACGTCACGTTTCAGTTCCTGAAACTTTCCATCAAACGCGCCAATCTTGTGCTCACGCTGCCGTCGTACAGGTCGCTGCCTGCGTGAATCCGCAAGCCGCCGATCAACGCCGGATTCCGGATAAATGAAATGTTCATTCCTGCGCCGTAAATTTTGTTGAGTTGCGCCGTCACCTTCGCCTGCAAATCGGGCGGCAGCGGCGCGGCGCTTTCGACGCGGGCGGCACGCCGTTCCCAATCCAGCTCCAGGAGCCGGTGCAAGCGCGACAAAATTTCAATGTAACCCCGCGGTTTCTTCGCGAGCACGAGCGCTACCACCCGCCGGACGCGGTTCTCTTCCAGAACGCCGGCGACGAGGCAACCGCGGAACAGTTGCCGGGCGTCATGCTGCGCTCGTTTGGATATTTTCATTGTTCTTTTGGCAGGGCGGCGTGTCCTCACACCGCCGCGGCGCGCTGGGGACAGCGCGCCCTACCTATGTCGCCAATTGCTTCACCGTTTCCTCCGCCAGCCGCCGCTGGTCGTCCGGCGTGAGGATTTTGCCGGTCACGGTTGCCGTGGTTTGCACCACGAGCCGTCCGACTTCGCGTTTCAACTCCACGAACATCCGTGCCTGGTCCTGGGCGGCGGCTTCGTGTGCCCGGGCCACGATTTGCTCCGCGGCCGCAATGGCCTTTTGGGTTTCCACCTCGCGTACGCGGGCGGCGGCACTCCGCGCCTCTTCGATCATCTGGTCGGCCACGTCGCCGGCCTGGGCCAGGATGCGTTTGCGTTCGGCTTCGGTCCGCTCAAGTTTGGCCTTGATCTTCTCCGCGTTGGCGAGGCCTTCGGCGATTTTCTGCCGGCGCGCTTCCAGCATCGCGAAGATGGGGCGGTAAGCGAATCGCCAGAGGACAAACAGCACAATGGAGAAGTTGACGAATTGGGCGATCAACTTCGGCCACGTGATGCCAAGGGTTTGCAGCGTCTCATTCATAGACCGGCTTTGGGAATAAGGACGTAAGCGAGAATCGCCATCCCTTCGGCCAGGGCCATGCCCAGCAGGACGATCATGAAGATTTTACCAAACTGGGCGGGGTTGCGACTGATGGCCACCACACCGCCCGCCGCGGCGATGCCAATCCCGATGGCGGCGCCGCCAAAGGCGAGCCCGATGTGAACGTTGCCATAGACTTCTGCAAGCATCATATATTTTGTTTTGGTTGTTGTTCTTGGTTGCCGCAACCCCGGCATCGGCTGCCAGAGCTGCAATTAAAAATCAGTGGCTGTTGTTCTCTTCACTCATGTGCATGCACAGTGTGCCGACGAAGGCAATGGTCAACATCGCGAACACAAACGCCTGCAAAAAGCAGACCAGCAATTCAAAAAAGTAAAAAGGCAGCG
>Ga0116131_1001277_pt1 | contig 15544 bp, 10 predicted proteins | sample June2015DPH_17_1_FD_89734 | JGI IMG/M metagenome (GOLD analysis project Ga0116131, IMG submission 89734) | Peatland microbial communities from SPRUCE experiment site at the Marcell Experimental Forest, Minnesota, USA - June2015DPH_17_100 | ecosystem: Environmental > Terrestrial > Soil > Wetlands...
CCACCTTAAGCAGTGTGCTCGCGAGTCCCGGCTCCGCAAGCATCGCCTGCTCGATCGGCGCCTCCGCATCGCCCTCGAGCATGACCGAAGTCGCGCCATACCCCACGTGCAGCACCAGCGAATCGTTGTTCGTCGGCTCCGCACCCGGCACGTAATCGCGAAATGGCGCCAGCACGTTCACTTGCGTGCTCCCAAAAGTGAACGTATCGCCGGCGCGAAAGCTCTTCACCTGCACGTGCAGCGCAGTGGCCTCATCGAGCAGCGCGTTGTATGCTCCGAACCGCGGATTGTTGCCCACCCACAGCTCATCGGGATGAAAGTTTCTGAGCACCGCCGGCAATCCGCCCATGTGGTCGGAGTGCGCATGGCTCAGCGCCACTGCGTCCAAATGCCGAATGCCTCGCGCCCACAGCGCAGGCGACACCACCTCCTCGCCGATGTCGAAATCCTGCGGAGCCTGCCTCGGTCCGCCGCCGAATCCCCCTCCATCCACCAGCAGCGTTTTGCCGTCCGGCGTGATAATCAGCAGCGAGTCGCCCTGCCCTACGTCGATCGCCTCCATCAGCATCGCGCCCTTCGGCCGATCCACCGGCCGTGGAATCACCGCAGCCAGCGCGGCCATCGCGAGCACAACCCATGTGCCGCGTCTCAGCCAACGTTCACCGCGCGCAAGGCTCTCGTGCGCCAGAACAATCGCCGCTCCAAGCAACACGCAAAACGCCGCCGACTGCCACACCAGCGGATTCGGAATTCTGAAATCTCCAAGCGCCATGGAGCCGAACAGATGCACCAGCCCCACTCCAATGTGCATCACCAGCGCCACCACCATTGCCGGAACCACTGCCGCCGCCGGCCACACCACCAGCATCAGCATTGTTAGTAGCGCCGCTAGCATTAGCACAATAAGCATCGGCAAAATCAGCAGATTCACGGGCAGAGCAAAAATCGTGATTCGATGAAAGTAAATCGCCATCGGCAGCGTCATTGCTAACTCCACCACGCACGAAACCACCACCAGCTCCGCCGCCCTGATCGCGAATCTCACGCTCCACGGAAAAATGCGCCACGCGACCGCGCCATTCCCGGCACTCTCCAGCCGTTCCGCCACCATCCGCGTCATTACGCGAAACTCCGCCACTCGCGGTGCGAGCTTGCTGTCCACGGCAACCAGCCGCAGATCACGCGTCGCGGCCGCGTACGGATGAATCGTTCCCTGCAGCAAGGGCGCGGCTACACCGGCAATCGCAATCACCGCCAGCAGCGTCATCTGCAGGCTTGAGTCGAGCAAGCTGCGCGGGCTCACAACCAGCAAACACAATGCGGCAAATCCAATCGTGTTCAGAGCGCTTCGCTCGCGATAGACCAGCCGTCCGAGCAGGTAAAGCGTCACCATCCACAGCGAACGCTGCACCGGCGTGGCGAATCCCGTGAACAGCGCGTAGGCAAACGACGCGACGATGGTCAGAAGAGTTGCCGGCACGCGCGGCATGCGCAATTTCCGCGCGATCCAGAAGATGCACGCGGCAACAATCGCCAGATGAAACCCTGAAACCACCAGCATGTGAAACGATCCCGTGCGCTCGAAGCCCACGCGCAGCGCATGAGTCAGGTAAGTGCGGTCACCGGCTACCATCGCCGCCAGCATCACGGCGTCGTCCTCGCTCAGCCGCAACGGCGCCGGCAGATTTCGCATGGCCGCGGGCAGCGCCAGCAGCCGCGTCGTCGACGCGTGCTGCCATCCCCTCACTCGGCACGACAAAAATGTGCCGGGCGCCTGCCCCAGCCGGTCTACGCGGTCAATTGCAACTGATGCCGTCGACGTGATTCCCTGGTCCAGCAGATAGTCCGCGCGGCTCCATACCCCCGGATCGTGATACGTCTCTGGCCGCAGCAATCGAACCACGGCCCGCACGCGCTCGCCGCATCGAAAGGCCTGCGCACCGCCCTCAGCCGCCGCATCTACCGGCCACCGCACAGTCAGCCGCACGCCGCCGTCGCCAGGCGCTTGCGCATCGCTCGCATCGTTCACCACTTCAACCGTTGCCACGCGCAGGTCGACGCGCTGTGTCGGCGCAGTGGCCGAGGCCTCGTCCACATTCTGCTCAAGCTCGGTGCGTACCGGCCCCGCATCCACCACGGTTCCTTCCACGGTGCGCAACAATCCGTCGGAAAGCGCCGCCAGCTTCGGAGCAGGCGCGGGCTGCGGTTGCATCTCCCCGCACCACGCGCCCAGCAGCAGCCACAATATCGCCAGCGGCAACCACACAATCCCTTGCGCGTGTCCGCTGCGGCGAACCGCCACGACGCACAGCACAACAACGACCGCCAGCAGTACCAGCAACAGTGGGGGCTCAATCCACACGCGGCTCGCCACAAGAATTCCCGCCGCAAACAGCCACGCCGCATGAGACAACGGCACGGCAGTCAAGCCATGCGAGCGTTGCGCAGGGTTGGGGTTTTCGCGATGCATCGGGCCCAAATTCGAAGAGTGAATTTGGCTTCAAGCCTATCAGGAATTGGGATTCCCGGCACGCGCCCCCGGCTCTTGCCCGTCACCGCCGTAGCTTGACCACCGTCTCCAGGTGAAACGTCTGCGGAAAGAGGTCCGCAAGCGCGATGCGCTCAATAGCGTAGCCCGCCGCCACAAGTGCGCGCAGGTCGCGCGCCAGCGTCGCCGGATCGCACGAGACATACACCATCTCCGGTGCACTGATTCTTCCTAACAGCTCCGTTGTCTCTGCGCCCAATCCCGTCCTTGGCGGGTCGACAATAATCGCATCCGGCCGTTCACCGTTGGCCGCGCCACGCAGAAATTCGAGTGTCGTCGCCTTCACCGCCGTCGCATTCGTGCCGCCGAGGTTGTGCTTCAGTGGAGCCTTCGCCGCGGGCGCCGATTCCACCGCAATCACGCGCTCAAACCGCTCCGCAAGCTTTCGCGCAAACAACCCTACGCCGGCAAACAAATCCCACGCTTGCCCGCCATGCAGTCCCGCCGTCACGCACTCCACCAGTTCGTCCACCAGCCAGCGATTCACTTGGAAAAACGCGCCCTGGTCCACGCGATAATCAAAGCCAGCCGCACGGTAAGCGAGTGATTCGGCGCCAGCCCGCGCGACGGTCCTTGACTGGCCTTGGTGTACCTCCACCAATTCCACACCGCGAAGCGAAGGAATCTGCGGGAGCAGCGCATCAAAATAGTCCGTGAGCGGAACCCGTGCCGCGCCATCCGTGAAGACGCTGGCCAGCATCGAACTTTGAGCCGCATCGCAAAAGAGCGAGAGCTCAGCGGGCCGGCTTGCAACAGCGAACCGCCGGAACAGTTCCGCGGCGCTGAACGCAGCCCGCACCAGCAGCGGCGCTGCAATCGGACACTCGTCAATCGCAATTACCGCATGGGACCTTCGACCGCGATATCCCGGCCGTCCCTCCGCATCGAATGCCAGCCGGATCCGATTCCGGTACGCCCACGGATCGCCCGCCAACACCGCGATCTGCTCCGGCGCACGGACTCCGCCCCGCTCCAGAGTCTCGCGCAAGATGCCCTGTTTCATCTCGATTTGCGCTTTGTAATTTGCGTGCTGATACTGGCAGCCTCCGCACGCCCCAAAGTGTTTGCACTTGGGCGCAACCCGCTCCGCCGCGGCAGCAACAATCTCTTCCACCTCGGCCGTGGCGTACCCGCGCTTCTCTTCGACCACGCGCACGCGCGCCTGCTCACCAGGCAGCGCCAGCGGCACAAACACCGCCTTGCCTTCAACGCGCGCCAGAAACGCTCCGCCATAAACCGGCTTTACAATTTGAACGAACTGCGGCGTCGCGGCGCTCTGCTGGAAGCTTTTCGGCGCAGCTTGCTCGCGCCGCGAGAATGACCGCGCCCGCTTCTTCATTGCTGGCTCATGTAAAACAGGCTCAACCGCGGCAGGTTGTAGTGGACCAGCAGTTGCTTCCGCTCAAATTGCTGTTCCACCTGCCGCAGTTGCACCGCGCCCATTCGGCTGCGGTAGGGCGCCAGCTCCCGCGCCGCGTGCTCCTTCAGGCCCACAAGCAGAGCCTCCGGCGCCGCTGCGGTCAGCGCAACAAACAGTTTCTCCTCGAGTACATTCAACGACCGCTCCAGAGCTTCAAGATCGACTGCCGTCGCATTTTCCCCGCCGGCAGCGCGCACCTCCGCGGCCAGTTCGCGCAGCCGCGGCGCAGTCGTTCGACAAGCCTCCTCAGCCACCGTCGCTCGATCCAGCGCCTCCGCGGCCGCCGTCAAATGCGCCGCCACGCGTTCATGCTCGAACCCCGACTCCTGCTCCGTCGTTGTCGCCGCAGCCGATCCCGTGGCCGCCGCACTCATCTCCACGGCCGCCTGCATCACCGCCTGCGCGCACCACGCCAACCCGTTTACGCGCTGCATTCGAGCCCGCTTCTGCCGCGCCTCATACTTGTCGAACGCCGCATCGATCCCGCGCAATACCGCCTCCAGCGGAATCCCCGCCTCGCGCCACATCTCGATCAGCGCCCAATCCAGCGTCGAAAGCAGCAAAATCGTTCCTCGCCTCTGTTGAAAGCGCTCTTCGATCTCGGTAAAATAGTTGAAGTAGTTGCGCACAGTCCCATCTTAAATTCGGCAAGCGGAGAAGCACGATGGCAGCCATTGGATTTGTCGGGCTCGGCATCATGGGCCGCCCCATGCTCAGAAACCTTCTCAAGGCCGGTCACACCGTCGTCGCCTACGGCCGCACTTCCGCCAAGCTCGATTCCGTTGTCGCCGAAGGCGCCCAGCGCGCCTCATCGAACGCCGACGTGGGCGCGCGTGCCTCCATCGTCATCACCATGCTTCCCGACGGCCCCGAAGTCGAAGAAGTTGTTCTCGGCGCCAACGGAATCCTCTCCGGCGCAAAGCCTGGCTCGCTGATTATCGACATGAGCTCCATCAGCCCGCTCGTCTCGCAGAAAATTGCCGCGGCCTGCGAAGCCAAAGGCGTCGATTTCTTAGACGCTCCTGTCAGCGGCGGCGAGCCTAAGGCTGTTGACGGCACGCTCGCCATCATGGTCGGCGGCAAACCCGAAGTATTCGCCAAAGCTGAGCCCATCCTCAAGTGCCTCGGCTCCAGTGTCACGCTTACCGGTCCCGCCAGCGCGGGCAACACCACCAAGCTCGCCAATCAAATCATGGTCGCCTGCAACATTGCCGCCATGGGCGAGGCGCTCACGCTGGCCACGCGCTGCGGCCTCAATCCTGAAGTTGTCGTCAACGCCGTCAAATCAGGACTTGCCGGCAGCGCGTGGCCAGCGTGCGCGCCTCGCCCATGGCCCCATGCTCATCGCGCGCAATTTCAAGCCCGGCTTCAAAATCAGCCTTCATCAAAAAGATCTGCGCAATGCGCTCCAGACCGCCGAGGCCAATCACGTCTTCCTGCCGCTCACCGCTCAGGTGCAGCAGATGCTCTCATCCCTCATCGCCGACGGCGAAGGCGACTTCGATCACTCCGCCATCGCCACGTTTGTTGAGAGCGCCTCCCACGTCGAAGTCAAAGTTCCGAGCTAGCGCAACCCCGACTTTATGCAAACTGCTAATCCCTGCGTACCTAAGTCCCTACGTCTCTAGGTCCCTAAGTCCCTTTCTTCCCCCACCCCCCTCCCCCCGGCGTCTCGATCCGCAGCACATCGCCCTTCTTGAGGTTCCGGCTGCACTTTCCCGGCAACTCAATCTCTTCGCCGCTCTCGACCCTTGCAACAGTCGCGCGCCCCGCCGCTCCGTCCTCGCCGCCTTCGAGCCCGTACGGCCGAAACTTCCTTCGATCCGCAAGCAGCGTCACCTCCGCATCGGTCAGCAATTCGATCTCGCGAATCAATCCATCCCCGCCGCGAAACTTTCCTTCGCCGCCCGAACCGTCGCGGTACCCATACCGCCGCACGCGAAACGGGTACGCATATTCAAGCGCCTCAATCGGTGTGTTCAGCGAGTTGGTCATATGCGTATGCACCGCGCTGATTCCGTCAATTCCCGGCCGCGCTCCCATTCCGCCCGCCGCCGTTTCGTAATACGCAAACGCTTCGCCGGTCCGCGGATCGGTCCCGCCGATGGTCACATTGCTCATCGTTCCCGCGCTCGCCGCCGGAACCCGCTCCGGCACAGCCCTTGCCAGCGCCCGCATCAGCACGTCCACAATCCGTTGCGACGTCTCCACATTCCCGCCGGCCACCGCGGCAGGTGGCCGCGCATTCACAATCGATCCCTCTGGCGCATGCAGCGTTAACGGCCGCAAAATTCCCTCCGTAGCCGGCGCATCCTCCGCAAGCACACACCGCAGCACGTAGAAGCATGCCGAAAGCGTGATCGCTCGAACCGCATTCACCGCGCCCGCAACCTGCGCCGACGAGCCGGCAAAATCCACGTCGATCTCTCCAGCCTCGGGATCGATCTTGAGCCGCACCGCAATCCTCCGCGGCTCGTCCGTCACGCCGTCGTCATCCAGCCAATCGTCCGCGTCGTAATCGCCCGCCGGTATCTTCCTGAGCTCGGCCCGCACCAGCCGCTCCGAGTAATCGAGCAGCTCCTCGCCCCACGACGCCAGCTTTTCCATGCCGTGCTTCGCCGCCAGTTGCAGCACGCGCTGTTCGCCCACACGGCAGGCGCCCATCTGCGCGTCCAGGTCCCCCTCGCGTTCCTGCGGCGTCCGCACGCTCCGCAAAATCCAATCGAGCACTTTGCGATCGACCACCCCTCCGCGCACAATCCGCACCGGAGAAATGCGAATCCCCTCATCTTCAATCGTTGTCGCTGGGCCCATTGATCCTGCAAACTTTCCGCCCACATCGGCATGGTGCGCGCGATTCGCAACATAAAACACTGGCGCGTTTCCGCTCTCCAGAAACACCGGCAGCACCATCGTGATGTCCGGCAGGTGCGTTCCGCCCGCGTAGGGATCGTTCAGGATCGCAATGTCTCCAGGAGCAAACTCGATCACTGCAATCGCCGCCTGCACGCTCATCGGCATCGATCCCAGGTGCACCGGCATGTGGTCGCCCATCGCGATCGCGCGCCCGCGCCCATCAAACACCGCGCACGAATAGTCACGCCGCTCCTTGATGTTGGGCGAAAGCGCCGTCCGCTTGAGCGCCGCGCCCATCTCCTCCGCAATCGAGTGCACCGCGCACTGAAAAATCGCGAGCTCTACCGGATCGGCCGCCTGCGTTTTCATGCGCCTGCCTCCTCGCCCAACCAATCCTCGCGAACATCGATCACCAGGTTGCCCAGCCCATCCACGCGCGCCGCGCATTCCGGCGGCACCAGTGTGGCCGCCGTGTACTCGGTGATCATCGCCGGTCCCGCGAACGCATCGCCCGGCCGAAGCAGCTCGCGATTGTAGAATCGCGTCTGTCTGAATCCGCCCTCGAACCACACATCGCGTTCGGCATAACAAGCCACGCTCCCGTCCCCCGCCACCACCGTCCGCCGCTCCGGCTCATACAGCTCGCTCGCCGCAATCATCCGCACGCGTAGATTCACAATCTCCACCGGCCTCGCCTCATCCGCAAATCCGTATCGCTGCCGGTGCAACTCGTGGAACGCTTCTATCGACCTCTCGGGCGCCTGCGGATCATACCGAACATTGAGTTCGTACCCCTGCCCCCGGTAACGCAGATCCAAACTCCGCTCAACCACGCCCTTCAAACCCTCCGCCGCAAACTCTGCCGCGCCCTGCTTCTCAAGCTCGCCGAAAATCTCGCCAACACTTCCCATCGCCTCGCCTGGCAGCATCACCGTCCGCGAAATATCCCGCACCGTATCCGCCAGCAAAATCCCCACTGCCGAAAGCGCTCCCGGCAGCGCCGGAACCAGCACGCTAGGAATGCGCAGTGCCCGTGCCAGCGAGCACGCGTGCAGTGGCCCTCCGCCGCCAAACGCTACCAGCGTAAAGTCACGCGGATCGTGCCCTCGCTCCACGCTGATCACGCGAATCGCCTTCTCCATCTGCGTCTCCACCACGCGCACAATCCCCGCCGCAAACTCTTCCACCGTCTCGAGCCCACCCATTTGCTCGCGCATCAAGCGCCGCGTACGCTTGCCATCCAACTGCACGCTTCCGCCCAGAAAACTCTCCGCATCCAGCCTCCCCAGCACAAAGTTCGCGTCCGTCACCGTCGTCCGCTCGCCGCGCCCAAAACAAATCGGCCCCGGATCAGCCCCAGCCGACTCCGGCCCCACGCGCAGCATTCCTCCCGCGTCGAACCTGGCAATCGACCCGCCGCCCGCTCCCGCCGTATGAATGTCCAGCATCGGCACGCCAATCGGCACTCCCGCCACCACCGATTCGCGCGTGCGCTCGGCCCCAGCCGCCGCGTTGGCGACGAAAACATCTGTGGAAGTGCCTCCCATATCGAAGCCGATGATTTTGTCGAATCCCGCCCACTGCGCCATCTGGCAAGCGCCCACCACGCCGCCCGCCGGCCCGCTCAGCACCGTGCGCACCGGCTCCTCCTCCGCCGCGCGCGCCGCAACAATCCCGCCGGACGACTGCATCACATCCACGCGTCCGCCCCTGTGTCCTGCGGCGATGTGTTGCTCCAAAGCCAATAAATAAATCTGCATTCGCGGCGCCAAGTATGCGTTCACCACCGTCGTCGATGCGCGCTCATACTCGCGAAACTCCGGCAGAATCCTGTGTGACGTTGAAATCGGAATCCCCAGCTCCCGCAATGCCGCTTCCACTCGCTGCTCCGTTCTGGGATTCGCAAACGAAAACAATAAACTGATTGCCGCTGCCTCAGCTCCGCTTTCTCTCACCGCTTCCGCCAACGTGACCAGCTCTTCGTCTGTCGGCTCGCGCAGAATCTCACCCTCCGCGCTCACCCGCTCCGCAACTCCGAATCGCAGTTCTTTCGCCACCAGGCACTCCCGCGCTGGGGCAAACCAGTCGTAAAGCCGCGCTCTTGCCTGCCTTCCGATCGCGATCGTGTCTTCAAATCCTGCCGTCGTCACAAACGCCACGCGCGCCCCGGTCCGCTCCAGCATCGTGTTGGTACCCACGGTCGTTCCGTGGCGCACCTCCACATTCTCCGTGCCGCCCAGCAGCCGCACGCCTTCGAGCACCGCCCGCGAGGGATCAGCCGGCGTCGAAAAAATCTTCTTTACGCGCAGCTTTCCGTCCTCGAGGCAAACGCAGTCGGTAAACGTGCCGCCGGTGTCGATTGCAATGCGCAAATCCACTCCCTTCCCTCGTGTGGAGTCTACAAAAGCTTTTGGCTCGGTCGCCCGTGTCATTGGGACGATGATCAGGAAAGAGTATAGGGTGCCCCAGGTCTCGCTTTTGAGACCTGGGAAAGCACAAGCCTCAACTGCCCTGGCCACGCGAAGGTCGTCTTTGAGTCACGCTCCCCGCCTCAGCTCAAAAACTCCGCAATCGCCGCCACAACCGTCTCCTGTTCGTCTTCGCGCAGCTCCGGAAAGATTGGCAGCGCCAGAACTTCGCGCGCGGCGCGCTCAGCCTCGGGAAAATCTCCTTCGCCGTAACCCAGCCCCTTCAGAGCTTCCTGTAGGTGCAGTGGAACCGGATAATAAATCTCCGACCCGATCCCTCGCGCCGTCAGAAACTCCCGCAAAGCATCGCGCCGCACCACGCGAATCACATATTGGTGCCACCCGTGTTTTGCCCCCGGCGCTTCACGCGGCGTCACCACTCCACGCTCCGGATACTGCCCGCTCTCCTTGAGCGCAGCCTTCGCAAAAAGCGCATCGTACCGCGCCGCAAGCGTCCGCCGCTTCTCGTTCCACGCGCCAATGTATTTCAGCTTCACCGTCAGCACCGCGCCCTGGAAGCCATCCATGCGCGCGTTCCAGCCCAGCGCATCGTGATGGTAGCGACGCCGCATCCCCTGGTTGCGCAGCATCTTCACCCGCTCGGCCACGTCATCGCGGTTCGTCGTCACCATCCCCGCATCGCCCGCCGCGCTCAGGTTCTTCGTGGGATAAAAACTGAACGCAGCCGCATCGCCCAACGCGCCTGCCTTCACGCCATTCCACTCCGCGCCCCACGCCTGCGCCGCGTCTTCGACGATCGTCAGCCCGCGTTCCCGACCCATCTTGGAAAAGGCCGTTACGTCCGAGCACAGCCCATACAGATGCACCGGCAGAATCGCCTTCACGCCTGCCCCGCGCTCTCCGTCCAGAACAGCTTCCACCGCCGCTGGCGACAAATTGAACGTCACCGGATCGATGTCCGCCAGCACCGGCGTCGCGCCCGCGCGCAGAATCGCGCTCACTGAGGCGAAAAAGCTGAACGGAGTCGTCACCACCGCCGCACTAGGACCGATTCCAGCCCCCGCCAGCGCCAGCCACAGCCCGTCCGTTCCCGACGAGCAGCCCAGCGCGTGCTTCACTCCCAACTGCTCCGCCGCTGCCCGCTCGAACGCCGCCACGTGCTCGCCGAGAATGAACTGCTGCGTCTCCAGCACCTGCCCCAGTGCTTCCAGCAACTCCGCTTGAAGGGCCTTGTACTGGCGTTTCAGGTCCAGCATCGGAACCGGCGTGCGCGCGGCCCCGCCGTTTTTTGTCTCAACCCGTTCCGGAAGGCCAGTCTTTTGCATACCGCCCTCTTTCACACCCCTCAACCACAAATCGATGCTATCAGCCGCGGAATCAGCCTCGTCCCAGCGCTTCGCTCTTTCCCGTTCTTTCGCCTATTTCACGGCAAACACACAGTTTCGCCGCACAACCCGCATCCCAAAACGCAGCCGCGGCCGCTCCCGCATCCGCAGGCAACGTCCAGCGGAGTTGAAATAGGGCGAGAATCTCTATAAAGTTGAGCCATTGCGGGGTTTGCCGGTTCCGGGCGTTCCGGGGCCGTCCCGCGTATCTGAATTGCGGTCGAACAGCAGGTCCACAAACAACTTCAAAAAGAAAGTAGGAGATCGGCATATGGAGAACAAGCCGGCACAAAATATTCAGGACACCTTTCTGAACACGGTTCGGAAAGACAAATCCCCAATTACGATTTATCTGGTCAGCGGCGTCAAGCTGACAGGGAAGATCAGGTCGTTTGATAAATACTCTGTGCTCCTGGAAAACAACAGCCAGGAACAGTTGATTTTCAAACACGCCATTTCAACGGTGGTGAGCAACCGGAGCGTGATGCATAGCGAGCACCGTCCGGGTGCCGTGTCATCGGGCATCGGACCGTCTGCCGTTCCGGCGCCGGTGCAATCGATATCCCAGGCGGCTGCTGAGCAAGGTTAGCGCGGGAGCGTCCTCGATTGACACGCGAGGCGTATAGGTCGGGCAGCGCTGCTGGCCAGTCGCAATCCTCATCGGCAGATTCCGGCCGATGGGATAGCAGGCCTGAGCGCGCCGTCCTCGTCGCAGTGGACCTTGACGTCCGCTCGCGTGCCAGCCGCGCGGGAGTGAGAGGCGCGAACGCGCCAGATGTGCGCTTCGACGCCGCACCTTCAGATCCCTCCACGCCGGAAGCGTATTCACCTCCGCCTTCGAACCGTTCGCAAGCCTCATTAGGTCCGCTCCACGAATCGCCCGGCCCCCACGCTCCCGGTTTTGGCGCCGAAGAATCTCTCGCCGAGTTTCGCGAGCTGCTCTTGAGCGCTGGTGGCCAGGTCGCTGCCGAACTCGTTCAGCGCCGCCCTCGCCCAGACCCCGCTACGCTCATCGGCTCCGGCAAGGTCGAAGAGATCGCAGCCGTCGCAGCCTCCACCAACGCCGATCTCGTTCTCTTCGATCACGACCTCTCGCCCACGCAACTACGCAACCTCGAAGCCGCTCTGCCCTGCCGCGTCCTCGACCGCACCCAGCTCATCCTCGACATCTTTGCCCGCCACGCACGCACTCGCGAGGGCCAGCTCCAGGTTGAGCTCGCTCAACTTGAATACATGCTGCCGCGCCTTACCGGCCGCGGCAAAGCCATGTCCCAGTTAGGCGGCGGCATCGGCACCCGCGGACCCGGCGAAACCAAGCTCGAAACCGATCGCCGCAGCATTCAGCGCCGCATCGATCAGCTCAAGCGCTCGCTCGACGCCGTTCGCCGCGTCCGCCGCCAGCAGCGCCAGCGCCGCGAAGCTGTTCCCGTCCCTACCGTCGCTCTCGTCGGTTACACGAACGCCGGCAAAAGCACTCTCTTCAACTCGATCACCGGCGCCCAGGTGCTCTCTTCCGCGCGCATGTTCGCCACGCTCGATCCCAAATTGCGCGCCATTGAGCTGCCTAGCCGGCGCCGCGTTCTGCTCTCTGACACGGTCGGCTTTATTCGCAACCTTCCTCACACGCTTGTCACCAGCTTCCGCGCCACGCTTGAAGAGGTCGCGCAGGCCGAGGTGCTCCTCCACATTCGTGACGCCTCCTCCACCTACGGCGGCGAACAGAAGGCGCAGGTCGAGAAAGTTCTCGGCGAGCTCGAATCGCTCTCCAAGCCACGCATCGAAGTCCTAAACAAAATTGATCTGTTGCCGGAAGATGACCGCCGCCAGGTCATCCAGCGTGCTCAGGTCAGTGGAGAAATCCCAGTATCCGCGCTCACCGGTGAAGGCATCCCGGCTCTGCTCGCCGCCATCGATGCCGCGCTCCACTCCGACCCCATCATCGAAGCCGAGCTGTGCATTCCTCAGCACGAAGGCGCGGCTCTCGCCGCCATTGAAGCCGGAATGATCGTCCACACACGCGATTACGAAGGCAATCTCGTCCGCCTCAGCGTCAGCGGCCCCGCCTCGCTCGTTGGACGCATGCGCCGCTTCCGCACGCAGAAAACCGCTCAACTCTCATGAGCGATCTGCGCTGGTGCGCTTTTCTCCTTCGGTTGTCATCCTGAGCGACCGAGTGAGCCGGAACGGCGATACGAGAGAGTCGAAGGATCTGCGGTTGCTTTTGTATTTGCTTTTGTGCGCCCGTCACTTCGCACAAACCCCGAACGAGCTACGCTGTCAGGTTGTAGATCAGCCCAAATGGGTCCTTGACGTAGCACCGTGGAAACTCCGGCTCGTCTTTGACAATCTCGCAACCGCTCGCCACCAGCCGTTTCTTCGCCTCTTCCACGTTCTCAAGCGTCACTTCCAGAACCGGCCCCAGCGCCGGTCCCTCCTCAATAAACAGGTTGATACGCTTTCCGTGCAGGCTGACCATATTGGCATCTGTGCCGGTAATTTTGAATCCTAGTTGGTTCTCATAAAACGAGGCCGCAGCCTTCGGGTCCGGCGCCTGGATCAAAATGTCCGTGCCAAATTTGTTTGCCATTCGGAAGCCCTCCTGATCGACTAGTTGTTTGAATCGTCATCCTGAGCGACCAAAGTCCGCCGCGGCGGACGAAGGGAGTCGAAGGATCTGCGGTTGTTCTTCTTCAGGCGAGTGCCCCAGGTCTCTCCGCCGCGGCGGATGAGACCTGCGATACCACGATACTTCAGTTACAAATTCGCGGTCTGAGATTTACCGCCCCCCGGGCCGTTTTCCGCCAAACCGCGCACCACCGCGATTCGCGCCTCCGCCCGGCCTGCCCGGTCTTGAAAATCCGCCCGGCCTCGCCAACCCTCCCGGCTTGCCCGGCCTCTTGAAACCACCTGGCCGCGCGCCGAACGCAGGCTTCGGCCGCCCCGTTCCTGCCGCCGCGCCCTTTCCCTCCCAGCGTTTTTCGCCGGATGGCGGTGCAGGCCGTTCTCCACTGCTCGTCTGCCCGCGCCCTTCTTCATTCCGCGAGCGATCCGGCCTCGGAGTCCATCTCTTTTTGTCTCCCCCACCCCCGCCGAAGCTCTTGCCGCGTTCGCCTTCGAATCGCTTCTTCGGTCCATCGCCCGGCTTGAAGAACGGCCGTTCGCCCTGCGCGCGAAAAGGCTTGCGCGGCGCATTCTCAAATCCGCCCGCCGCCTGTTCGCGCGGCTTCCATTCCTTCCGCTCTCCGCTTCGCCCCGCGCCGCCCTCGCGTCCGCCGCCAAATGCAGGCCTCGCTCCAAACGGTTTGCCGCCTCGCTTATCAAACCCCGAACTCGCTCTCGGCGGCCGGCTTCCTCGCGCGCCGAACCCTGTCTTCTCCTCGCGCCGAAACGGCTTGCTTTCACTGCGCCCGCCAAATGCCGCTTCACGCGGCTTCCATTCCTTCCGATCTTCGCTGCGTCCCGCACCGCCCTCGCGCCCGCCAAACCCCGGCCTCGTTCCAAATGGCTTGTCCTGCCGCTTGTCGAACCTCGGCCGTTCTCCGCCACGCCCCGCGCCGCTCGCACTCCCTGCGCCAAACGTCCGCTCGCGCGGCCTCCACTCCGTCCTTGGCCCGCGATCTTCCCGCTGCCCGAACGGCTTTCCGCCCCGCTCTGGCACTCCCCCTCGCGCTCCATCGCCTCGCTTTCCCGTCGGCTTGTCTCGCCACGGTCTCGCTGGCCTCTCGCCCCGCTTTCCCTGCGTCCGCCCCGCTTCCTTCGGCAGCGTAACTCTCATGGCTCGCGGCTTCATCTTTCCCTCGGCCGTCAGCCGCAGCGCCTTCACCTCATCTGCCGTCAGCTCGCGCAGCTTTCCCGGCTCCACGTCCAGCTCCAGCGGCCCGTATCCCACGCGCCGAATCTTCTCCGCAAAGTGCCCGATCGCCGCGAACATTTTTCTCAGTTCGCGATTCCGCCCCTCCGTCAGCACCACCTCGTACCACGGATTCTCGCCAACCCGCACCTGCTGGATCCGCGCCGGCGCAGTCCGCACCCGTTCCGATCCCGCCTCGCCGCGCTCGATCGCCACGCCCCTGCGCAACCGCTCCAACTCCTATTCACTCGGCTGCCCGGCCACCTTCACCAGGTACGTCTTCTCCACGCCCGATCCGGCTTTCGTCACCAGGTTCGCCAGCTCGCCGTCGTTCGTCATCAGCAGCAGGCCTTCGCTCTGGTAGTCCAGCCGCCCCACCGGATACAGCCGTTCATTTGTCTTGGAAAAGAACTCCATCACCGTCGGCCGTCCCTCGGGATCGCTCACCGTCGTCACGTAGCCCTTCGGCTTGTTCAGCACAAAATACCGGTGCCGCTCGGCGCCCTGCAGCAACTTGCCGTCTACGCGGATATGGTCGCGCCCCGCATCGGCCTTGCTCCCGAGCTGCGTCACCACCTGCCCATTCACCATCACGCGGCCGGCAACAATCATCTCCTCTGCGCGCCGCCTGCTCGCAACTCCCGCCTGCGACAGAATCTTTTGCAGCCGCTCCAGCTTGGCCGGTGGCCGCTCAACTACGCCTGTCCCTTCCCCCGCCTCTTCTTCCTCCGCGCCATCCGCGGCTTCATCGGCCCCGCTCGCCGCCGCCTTCCCCGGCCCGGCTTCGAGCGTTCCATCCGCCGCTTCTGTCTCCGCTTCCGCCCGGTACGCGTTCATCTCGTTCGTGCCCGAAACCTCAGCCTCGCCCAGGTAAGTCCGCGCCTCTCCGCTGATCACGTCCCCAATCGGATCCAGCACCGGCTCACCGATCCTGACCTCAGTCGCTTCTTCAGCCTTGGCGGCACGTTTTTTGGTTTTTGCAGCGGGAATTTTCGATTCGGCGGCAGATTTCTTTTTCTTCGCGTCGAGCTTGTCCGCCGGCCTGGCCTTTGTCGC
>Ga0116131_1001280_pt1 | contig 15515 bp, 15 predicted proteins | sample June2015DPH_17_1_FD_89734 | JGI IMG/M metagenome (GOLD analysis project Ga0116131, IMG submission 89734) | Peatland microbial communities from SPRUCE experiment site at the Marcell Experimental Forest, Minnesota, USA - June2015DPH_17_100 | ecosystem: Environmental > Terrestrial > Soil > Wetlands...
ACTACGAGCAGGCGAAGCCACGGTTTCAGGAGCCACTTTGCAAGACCTGCGGAACCACGCGAACCCAATTCTCTTGGTCAAAGCTTGATATCGGCGCGATGGCGAAGAAGGGCGACGAGTACCTGGCGAAACTCTATTTGACATGCTATTTCTTGCCGACCCTTAAAGCCCACAGCACACTTCACGCGCTTTCGACACAGGCAAAACCTTGTGACAATGGCGGCCTCACCTTTGACGATGGTGCACAGCGGGAGCACTCAGATGAAGCGTTCAGAGCGGCACACCTGACAATGCTTATCGCATTGGGCACTCAGAACCGCCATTTCAAACTGGGCCTCAATGAAGAACTTGGGGAGAGAAGGGGAGAATTCGCTGAAGCGTGGGGGCAGCCTCCCGAGGATGTGACAGCCGACAGTCCCCCGAAATGAAAACACCGACTGCCCGGTTGTCGGTAGCGTTATTGGAAAGCAGCCCAGTCGTCATTGACTTGGCGCACGACCGATGGGAACGGCTTTAACGTTGAGGGGCCGGGATGGTCGAGCACATTCCATGGATTGGACCTAATTACTAGAATGCGGCAACTCCCTTTGGCGGGAACAGAGCGGCAATCATTGGCTATCGAACCAGAAGAGGCTTCCACTTGCGGAGGTTACAGGTTACGCTGAGCGCAGCTAAATTAGGTGCGAGAGTTGGAGGTGTACATGAAAAGGCCCGTGGAATCTGCCTCGGCATTAATCGACGAGAAGATCAAGGAACTTGGGGACTGGCGCGGGAAGACGTTGGCGAAAGTGCGCGAAATCATACACGAGGCAGACCCTGAGATCGTCGAAGAGTGGAAGTGGGCGAAACCCACGAACCCCGGAACACCGGTCTGGTCCCGCGGCGGCATTGTCTCGACGGGAGAGACGTACAAGAACGTCGTCAAGATGACATTTGCCAAGGGAGCTGCGCTCGAGGACCCTTCCGGTCTATTCAACTCCAGCCTCGACGGGAATGTCAGGCGCGCCATCGACATCCACGAAGGCGACAAGGTTGATGAGGCGGCCTTGAAGGATCTCATCCGCGCTGCAGTGGCGCTCAATCTCCAGGGCAAGAGCAAGCCACGCTACCGGACGGTACGTGGCAAGCCGAAGCCCCGGCGAGCGAGCAGCAAGCGGGCCGACTAGTGCCGTTTCAACTTAATGAGGCTAGGTGTTCCCCTTCCGGCGTACGGTGTCAACACGCCGTCGGGTTCACCCATATTGTCCGGAGTAAGTTGGAACGGCACTAGCTTCATCGCAGGTCCCGGCCATATCTCCTCCCCTAGGGGAAGAGCTTCGGCACCTGCCTCATACGCCTTAAGGCAGTGACGAGTGACAAGTGACGCCTCGACGGGCCGCCTTATCGAGGTCAGTGAGGCAACGAAAGTGGGACAGGCTGGATAATACCGCGCGGTCTGGAGTGCGGCAGCAAGCTGCCGCACTCCAAAACTCAGCACTGGTCGGAGTCCCCGTTCCGCGCAAAAACGCGGCTGCTAACATTGTCTTTGAGGAGCGTCCAAAACGAGCGGTCGAGGTAGGAGCGGATGGAAACGTAACAGCCCCCGCACTGGTTAGTGGGGACGAACTCTTTCAGCATCGCCCTCTGCGAGGCATATTCGTTCTCAAACATCGAGCAAGGACGCAAGCCTCCCACGGGCGTCACGACCATAAACCTTCGTCCCGCGTTGCACCCCGGCACGCTCCCATCACGGAAGAAATCATGGATACCCGAAAGCGTCCAGGGCGAGTTGGCGATGCGGCCATTCTTCGCTTTCAGCTCCAGTAATTGATCGAGAGTCTTGCGGAGCAGAGCCAGGTCCTCCGCCGACTGAATGTAATGTTCCATGCTCCCGGTCCGCAGGGGTGTATAAGCGCTGTAGGAGATGGAAACTCCCCATTCTTTGGCCCGTTCGTAAATCGCGATCAGTGCCGGAAGATTCTCGCCGGTGATGGCGGTATTGAGCGCCACGTCGTCGTAGCCGTGGCGGGCCAGCGCGGGAACCAGCTTCTCGAGGTGAGCATAAAGCCCAGGTGAGCGGCGGAAATCGTCGTGCCTGGAATCGGGAAAGTCCAAGGAGATTGAAAACTGGTTAATGCCGAGGGGGCGCAAAGCCAGATATTTCTCCTCCGTTAACAACCGGCCATTGGTTACCAGGATGGTGTAAGGCAGGCCGCTCGGCTCCTTTACGGCTCGGATGATCTCCGCCAAATCCTTCCGCAGCAGGGGCTCGCCGCCCGAGAGTTGCACGACCATGGGCTTCAGAAGGCTCCGCAGCTCGGCGTAATCCTCCGCCCGAAGCAGCCCCGCCGGGTCGGGTTTCATCCCTCCCTTGTCGCAATGCCGGCAATTGGCCGTGCAGGAGTGAGTCAGCTCAAAGGAAACCACCAAGGGCCGATTAATGCAGAAGCTCCACGTGCCTCGGGCAATCATTCGCGCCGCTCGTCCCACAGGTATGGCTTTCAATGGCTACTCCGGAAAGTAAGATCGCGCCTCAAAACTCGATTCAGCGCCCCAGGATTCTAACGAACTTCGGGGTGATTTTCCAGCAGAATGCCCTCCTTCCGGCACCATGCTAAGTCGCGTGCTCCCTAGAAACTAATAGCATATCCCTGCCGGCCTCCAGGAGCAAGCTGAAGATTTGGCGTTCCCAGACTGTGCCCCAGTTAAAGGCCAATTCACCATTCACAATTTACTATTCAGAGTTTTCTTTGTTGATCTTCCACTCGATCTGCGCCAGAACTCCACCCAGAATTTTCACGTCGTTGTTCGTCAGGCCGAGATCCAGCAGCAACCGGCGCAGCTTGATGAGCGTGGCATCGCGGCTCTTCGGCTTGATATAGCCCACCTCGGCGAGCACGCGCGCCGCGCGCGCGAAGACGTGATCGATGGATTGAAGATTGGCAGGATCGGACTGATGGGTCGTCGTCGCGGGCGGGCGAGTTGGGACGGCGCCGGCGCGCGCCAATTCGTAGGCACAGACCGCCACCGCTTGGCCGAGATTCATTGAAGGGCAGCGCGCGGCCGTCGGAATTCTCACCAGCGCATGGCAGAAACTCATCTCCTCATTCGACAGGCCGGTCTTTTCCGATCCAAAGAGCAAAGCCACCCGGCCCCTTCGCGCGCGCGCGGGAAGCCACCGATCAAGCTGGTCGAGGGGAATCAGTTCGCGGTCGAGATTGCGACGCGAGCCTGACGTCGTGCCGACCACCCACGTCTGATCGCCAATCGCTTCACGAAGCTGATCGACGGCGCGCGCTGAGCGGATGATCTCTTCCGCGCCCACCGCCGAGCGAGTTTCCTGCCAGACCGGCGGATGCGGCGCGACGACCATCAACTCGCGCAACCCGAAGTTGGCCATCGCCCGCGCCGCCGCGCCGATATTCAACGGGTTCCGCGGCCGCACCAGAACCACTCGAAAATTTGACCAGGCTGCTTTCATCTGGAATTCCGTGATAGGTCGTTCCTCAAAATATCGCTGGATATCCGCGGTCTTCCAATTGTACATGTAATATATACAATGCGAAGAATCAATATGTTAAAGACTAGGCCGTGAGGCCCAGCAGCTTGCAAACGCTGCCGTTTTCAAGTTTTTGCTGCAATTATACACCCTAGAATCAATCACTTAGCACGAATTCAGCCGCTCACTGCCGGTTTTTTGGCATTTCTCCAGCTATCACGGAACCATTGCCGGGCTCTCTGCGGCCGGCGCCCGGCGCGTTGCCTCGATGGTGGCGGTCAGTGATTCCCCCGCGAGCTTGCCAATCATGGGTCCGATGCTCCATCCCAATCCCTTCGGCACATTTCGGGTCACTGAACTGGCACAGCGTTCGACACAGGCGCAGTTGTCTTTCTCCTCGAATCGCCAGTGGGAATTCAGACGCCACAAGAACCCGTAGTCGGTGTCAGGCGGCCGCGCCCACTGTATCGGTTTCCCGGCATGTTCAACCTCGGCAACGCGCGTTGCGTAGGAGCGGCAGCGCCAACGCATGGAATCCAGGGAAGAATACAGGACATCAGGATTGGTGTCGAGGATCACCGTGATGATTTTCTTCTTCCGAAGCTGCAAGCAGATTTAGAAACTGTCACTCTGCCGCCCGTTCAGCATCGAGTCGATCACATCGGGCTTTCAGCAGGCGGATGAAAAAACGGCCGGGACGGGGCGCGGGAATGACCAGCGTTTCGAAGGGGATTCAATTTCAAATGACATCATTAGCCACTGCCGAAGATCTCTATGCGACGTGCTGGAATTGTGATATAAAGCCCTCGGCGTCTTTGGCACATTCGAGGGTTTTATCCCGCCCACAAACTCCAATTCTGACGAACGTCCCCGGGCTTCGTCCGCGAAGGACGTGGTGTGTCCGTTGAACGGCTTCAAGAAGCGAACCGCGCCGGAAGGCTCCGACGCCGCCGGCGAGCCGCAAGGCTTCCCGCCTCTGGGCTCGGCGCTCAAGGTCCTGATGATTTGGCCGCGCTTTCCATCCTCTTTCTGGAGCTTTGACGGAATCCTTGATCTTGTTCCGATTGAGACCGACCAGCCGCCGCTGGGGTTACTCACCATCGCCGCACTCTGTCCGAAGAACTGGACGCTCCGGCTAATCGACCGAAGCTTTGACGCTCTGCTCAATGCGGACATACTCTGGGCCGACCTCGTCATGGTGAGCGGAATGCGTGTCCAGAAAGACGACATTCGCGAAACCCTGCTGCGGGCCCGGGCGCTTGGCCGGCGGACGATCGTCGGCGGCCCCTTCGCCAGCAGCGAGCCAGACCTGCTGCTGTCCATGGCGGACCATGTTGTGGTCGGCGAGCCCGACGAGGTTTTCCCTGAGATTGCCGCCGATCTCGAGCGCGGCTCCGCCCAGCGGCTCTACACGATCAAGGACAAGCCCGATGTCAGCAAGACGCCGCTGCCCCGGTTCGATCTGCTCAATATCGGGAAGTATGCCTCCATGGCGGTGCAATTCTCCCGCGGCTGTCCGTTTCAATGCGAATTCTGCGACATCATCACCATTTACGGACGGAAGCCCCGAACCAAGAGCCCCAGCCAGTTGATCGCGGAGCTCGATGCGTTGTTTGCGCTCGGCTGGCGCGACCAGGTCTTCATCGTCGACGACAATTTTATCGGGAACCACAAACTCGCCCTCGAGCTGGCCGTCGAGCTGGCCGCGTGGCAGAAATCTCGTGGCTATCCGATGTTGTTCTACACCGAGGCCTCCATCGATCTGGCGCAGAGGACCGAGTTGATCGAAGCCATGGTGCAGGCGAATTTCTTTTATGTCTTCATCGGGATCGAAAGCCCCTCCCCAAAGTCCCTGACGGAAGCCAAGAAATTTCAAAACCTGCGGAGAGATCCGCTGGAAAGCATTCGCTTCATCCAAAGCGAAGGACTTTGGGTGACGGCGGGCTTCATCATTGGTTTTGATTCTGACACCGAGGATATCTTCGAACAGCAGACGGACTTCATTGAGCGCGCTGCCATCCCTTGGGCTATGGCCGGGTTCTTGCAGGCGCCCCCCACGACTCCGCTTTTCGATCGAATGCTGAAAGAAGGCCGATTGATCATGGATACCACCGCCACCAGCAACTTCGATCCGCCCAATTTCAAAACTCTCCTCCCCTTGCCGGTTCTGCTTCAGGGTTACCGCAGGCTTCTCGCCTCCCTCTATGAACCGTCAGCATTCTACGAGCGGTGTTATCGTTCGCTGCTGCACTGGCAAGCCCGCAAGCCGCAAAAAGCACCCGATATTCCACTTTGGCCACTGATGGGTATCGTGGTTCGATCCATCGTCCATCAGGGCATTTTTGCCTCCTACCGGAAGGCTTACTGGAAGTTCCTGTTGCGACTCCTGAGGCGCTGGGTCTTAGACCAGGCAACTTTCAGCATGGGGTTTGCGATGCTGCTCTCAGGACACCACTTCATACGCTATACCCAGAAAGTGGTAGCGGGGCTCGACCGAGAGCTCGCGAAACTGGGAGTCGACCGAAACCAAGTTCGCAATACCGAAGTTCTCTCAGGAATCCCCGCCCCGGAGATGCAGACGTAATTATTGAGAATTGCATAATATAGTTACACTGCGAGGGTGTGCTTAGCGCAGCGTAACTGACAATTTTCCTGCGTTATGATGAAACCGAAGTGAGGAGGGGGCGGCGCATGCGGCGACTAACGGTTGCGGTACTGGTACTTGGCAGCGTCGTGGCGGCCCTGAAACTGCGAACGAAAGGAACAGACATGGAGACGGCGCACAACGTTTCGATACCGGAAATGACGGAAGCGATCTCAGCGCGGCTCGTCACGCAGTGGGAGGCCTGGAAGAACCAGGATGCGGCATCCAATAATGCGATCATAGCCGATGACTTCAATTCTTTCTGGCCCGATGGCTCCCGCCACCTAGGAAAGCCCACCGCACAGCAGATGTCCGAGCAGCCCATCACAGGGTACAAACTGTCAGAGTTGCGCGTCGTGCCGGTGGGAGCGGATGGGGCCCTCGTCACCTACTTCGCCGACGTCAAAACCCCCGGCGACATCGTTAAGTTTCACATGGCTGTGGGAGAGGTCTGGGTGAAGCGCAACGGCCAGTGGCTAATCCGCGGTTACTCGGGCACATTAATAAAGTAGAATCACCTGGACTTTGTCTCTCGGTCGCATCACGGATGACGAACTTCCTACGCCTTTATCTGATACCACTGATGTCCCGACCGAGGGCGCAGCTATGTTTGCGCCTGGTCATCACGGGCTTCCTCGTGGCCGCAGGACTCGCCTGGTTCATCCCTCAAGTGACTGGCGAGCCGTTCATTCGACGGGTCCTCATTGGCGACTGGCTGCTGGAAATCGGCTTGATGTGGCTGATCATTTGTTTTCTCACGTACCCGCGATGGCTCCGGCGCAGTACTTTCATTTATCTCTCGATGCTCGTGGGTGTTTTTTGGCTGTTCGCCGACCACTTTCTGGTTCACAACATGGGCCCCGGACCGACCTACAGGATGGCGTCAGCAGCCTTGGGAGTGGGGACGGGCTTTGTTGTCTTGTTGAACGTCTGGCTTCTCAAGAGAGTGGTGCCCGGAATTGGGGAGAGACAGATTCGGCTCGGCAACGTCCTGCTGTCCTCCCTCGCAGCTCTTACGATAGCGTTCGGCGAAAGATTTCTGCCGACTCTGGATAAGTGGCATCCATTCCCTCCGTGACCACCTCGCGGGTGGCGTCCCGCATTGCGGGATCGCGTTTTTTTGCGATGTATGCGACCCCGGGGGCGATAGAATATTCGGGTGTCCATCCTGAAGCACGATTACAGTCTCAATCACCTCCATGACGAAACGCGGGTCGCATACATCGCGCCATGCGGGACGCCACCCGCCCAAGCAGCGCCACAGAGGAGGAAAACCGTGAGACATAATATGTTTCAGCACTCGCTCAGCTTGGTTTGGCTGTTCGTGGTAATCGCGCCGATGGCGGTGTCGGGGACGCCTCCGAGGAATTCCGGTGAACCCCAATCACAATCCTCCGTCCCGGCTGAGAGCCGCGAGAAAATCGAGAAACTGCTTGTAGTGATTCGGGACGCCAAATTGCGAGAAAGTGATCCCGGTCGGGTGGTTGAGGCTATTGAAGAGCTTGGTCACGTGAAGGCCGTGGAGGCCATCGACGACTTGGTTAAGCTTTTGACATTCAGACGAACCTGGCCGTGGGAGACACCCGGTGGTCCCATACAAGAGTTCCGCATTGAGACTCCCGGCTTACGCTACCCCGCTGTGAGCGCCCTCATCGAAATCGGCCAACCCTCGGTTCCGGCCATGGTCAAAGTGATCGAAGCCCACGAGTCCAGTTCCCTCGAATCCCAGAATGCCTTGTGGGTTATCAGATCCCTATTTCAGTACAACGGAAAGGAAGGAATTGACTACCTGAAAGAGGCAGCGAAGCACAGTTCCTCCCCCAGGGGAGCGCAGCGGCTGACTGACGCAGCAGATAAGCTACCTGTACGCTAGTCGGCTCGGGCCTAAGTGGGTAGCGGTCTTGGAAGCTTTGACCAAGTGTATGGACGTTCGCTAGCCGGCAGGGTTTCGGCTGTTTGAGACTCTGCGCTTTCTCTCTTCGGATGGGGTGCGCGCGGTTATAATTCGCGTCGGAAGCGAGTGGGACGAGGTGAGGGGAGAGACGGATGTGACCGCTTGGGTGCGCTTGAGTAGTCGCAGTCGTCAGGGCTCACGTCGGGTTTGGAGGTGAGATCCTTGGAAAAGAGAATTGCGCTGTTCGCGCTCGCTTTCGTTGTTGCAGGGTGCGTGGCGGGGCGGGGCTTGGCAGGGCAAGCGCGGCCCAGCCCTCCGCCAGAGCCGTACATCGAAGTAACGTCGATTACGCTGCGGCCCGCTGTCATCCATCACCGCCTCAAACCAAGAACTGCCACGGTGATCGTGAAGGTGACAGCCCACGGACGCCTGCCTGGCGGTTGCACGGCTCAGGTGGAGTTGGGCACGTGTCGCACCGAACCGCAGGGAGGAGTCAAGGTCGAGTATCTCCCCCCTGACCTGGTAAAGGCGCTCAAGGGGAGATCGACGACGTACAGATTCACGGTTCGCACGCCCCCTCAGGCCGGCGCCGGGACCGTGACGGTCTGTGCGACGCTCGGCGCGATCACGCCGGGAGTCAACAGGATAGACCCGCCGCCCCCAGAGCAGTACCTTGCAGTCTTCGAGGTAGTCGACCCGTAAATGGGCTTCGGGACCAGGGTCTTGGGTCGCCGGGCAGCAAGTCGCGCGGACCCCGGGGGCGATAGAATATTCGGGTGTCCATCCTCAAGCACTATTACGGTCTCAATCACCGCCATTATCTAACTCCAGGTACTTACCGGCGGGCGCGTCTGTTTGCCTCCGAGTGTTTTAGGAACCGACGGGCGGCGACGCTCGCCGAGCTGCGCCAGGAGCTGACATTCCGGATCATCGGATACGTCCTGATGCCGTGCTCGCCACTTGCCACATGCCACTCGCCACTTTTTTCTATTGGCCGTGGTCCAGTTGGAGGTTTTATTTTCTGAATGATGCTTCGATCTTGGTGATAGACAGAATGCCGTGATGGCAGCCACGAACCGGGGTCGCCTACATCCTGACAAAAACCGTCGGGATCCCGCCATGCGGGACGCCACCCGCGCATAGGTTCACAAAGGCCTCATATGCTACTACGAGAGGAGGAGCGAAGAGCGTGCGGAAAATCGGAACCAGTGCTGGGTGCTTTAACGTGGCACGCAAGGGGGTCAGTTTTAGTCATACGTGGGCGCAGAGCCTTGCGTTGCGATCTCCACCCCATTGTATGTGCCCTCAGCGGTAAAACCAGCATGCGTCGCGCTCAAGAATCTGCTTGCGTTCTTGGAACCTCACTGCCCCGCCGAACGTATCTTGTGTGTGTAGCACTTCGTGGTTGCAGGGGTACGGCTTGGCGTACCCCTACAACCGGGGCGGCCGATTCGGATCGAGCGCCGGACGGAACGGCGGGAGGATGCCATGGGAGCTTTAGTGCGCGACCTGCGGTACGGGCTGCGGATGTTGACGAAGAATGCCAGCGTGACGGCGGTGGTGGTGATATCCCTGGCGCTCGGGATCGGAGCGAACAGCACGATTTTCAGCGTGGTGAATTCGCTGCTCTTCCGGCCGCCCGCTGTCGACGAGCCTAGCCGCTTGCAGGATATATGGCTGCATAATAAGACCACGAGCGACCTCCTCGGCGGCTACTTGACGCTTAACTTTCCCGATTTTGCCTATTACCGCGATCACAACTCGGTCTACTCGGGCCTGGCGGCTGCGGCCGGCGACGGCAGCGCGGCGGTCTGGAGCCGGAACGGCGAAGGCGTGGCCGTTCAGGGCTTCCTGGTGTCGGCCAATTACTTCTCGGTGCTGGGCGTGAAGCCGGTACTCGGCAGGGGATTCCTGCCGGAGGAGGACGAGGCGGGCGGCGCGCATCCGGTGGCGATGGTTTCCCAGGCCTTCTGGCGCGAGCGTCTGGGGGGCGACCTTTCCGCGTTGTCGAAACCGCTCATGCTGAACGGCCGCGCCTTCACGCTGGTTGGGGTGGTGCCGGCCACGTTCCACGGAGTGATGATCGGCTCATCGGCGGACGTCTGGTTCCCGATGGGCATGCAACAGTCGGTGAGCCCCAGCCTGGACCTCACCAGCCGCAACGAATACTTCCTGGAAGTGATTGGCCGCCTCAAGCCTGGCGTAACAGCGCAGCAGGCGCAGGCGAACTTGCAGGTTCTTTCGGAGCAACTGGCGCACTCCTTTCCTGAGACCAACAAAGACCTGGTTGCGATCACCTATCCCGCCGCGCTCATTCCGGGACCTTTTCGCGGATTCCTCAGCATCATCACGGCGGCCCTGATGGCCATGGTGGGGCTGGTGCTGCTGATCGCCTGCGCCAATGCCGCCAACCTGTTGCTGGCCCAAGCCTGCGGACGCGGACGCGAAATGGCGGTGCGGTCGGCGCTTGGCGCCAGCCGCTGGGCCCTGGTGCGGCAAGCCCTCGCGGAGAGCGTGTTGCTCGGATTCCTGGGCGGTGTGGCGGGATTGCTTCTGGCAGCCGTCGCGGCGCCCCTGCTCCTTCGGCTTGAGCCGCCGGGCATTCCCATTGCGCTCGAGATGCCCATCGACTGGCGGGTCCTGTCGTTCACCTTGGCGGTCTCGGTGATCACGGGAATCGTGTTCGGCCTCGCACCCGCCCTACGAACTTCCCGGCTTGATTTAGTGTCGGGCTTGAAAGACGGCACGCCGGGCAGCGGCCAAACGCGCTCGCGGCTGCGGAGCATCCTGGTAACGGCGCAAGTGGCGGTCTGCCTCGTGCTCCTCATCGGCGCCGGGCTCTGCTTGCGCAGCCTGGCGAACGCTCAATCGATCGATCCTGGTTTTGACACCAATAATGCGCTGGTGGCCTCACTGAACGTGGAGACTTCCGGATACAACGAAGCGCGCGGGCGTGCTTTCTACAAAGACCTGCTCGATCGCGCCGCCGCTCTCCCTGGTGTGCGCGCGATCAGCCTGGCGGACATGCTTCCGTTGGGCACGGCGGAGCGCACTGAAGGCTTCAAGATCGAGGACTCCAGCGCGCCGTCCCCGCGGCCGGGCCAACAGGGCCAGCAAGAATTGATGGTCGACGCCGTCTGTACGGCTCCTGGTTATTTTCGCGCTATGGGCATTCCGCTGCTACGCGGTCGCGACCTCACCGAGCGCGATACGAAGGGCGCGCCGGCCGTAGCGATCATCAACGAAGTCGCGGCCGAACGCTTTTGGCCGCACCAGGACCCCATTGGGCGGCGATTCACATTTGGCGGGGATGATCCCAAGAGCCAGCAGCGTTACGAGGTGATCGGCGTGGTGAAAGCGGGCAAGTACCGTACGCTTGGGGAAGAACCCCGGCCGTTTATCTACCAGCCCTACTGGCAGAACTACCGACCGGGCGTACACCTTATCGTGCGCACCCAAGGTGACACCGCGGCGGTCCTCAGCGGCCTGCGGCGGACCGTTCAGGAGCTTGACCCCAACTTGGCACTCTATGACGTGGAAACTATGAAGCAGATCATGCTGCTGCCGCTCTTCCCCGCACACGCCGCCGGCCTGTTGCTGGGCGTGTTCGGAGCTCTGGCACTGCTTCTGGCGATGGCGGGCCTCTATGGCGTGATGTCGTACCTGGTGGCCCAGCGCACCCATGAAGTGGGCATCCGCATGGCTCTGGGAGCGCGGGCGGCGGACGTACTCAAGCTGATCGTGGGCAGCGGCATGCGACTGACGCTGGTGGGCGTGGCGATTGGCCTCGGCGGAGCCTTGGCCGTGACACGTCTACTCTCCAGCCTGCTCTACGGCATTCGCCCGACCGACTTCGCGACCTTCGCCGGAGTCTCGCTCACCTTGACCGCCGTGGCCGCGCTGGCCAGTTACATCCCGGCCCGGCGCGCCATTAAAGTGGACCCAGCGGTGGCCCTGCGGCACGATTAATTGACGATTTTCGATTGCCGATTGAAAGACAGCCATCGGCCATCAGCGCTCAGCCCTCAGGTAGTGGAGCTTGAGCGCGCCATCTTCTCCTGCTGATTGCTGAAGGCTGAGGCTCTTTCAATTCAGTTGCAGCACAGAGGCCACGCGCGCGGTGAGCCGGTGCAAGGCGCGGGGCGAGGCGGAGACGGGGCACGCTCGCGCAGCGGCGGCGGTGCTCGAGCCGAGGGTCGCAGAGGCCGGAATGCGGCGACACGTTGACCTGTCCCCACCCTCTCTCTTGCCCTCTCTCTTGAGGAGCACTTTATGAAAGCGATTGTATGCACACAATACGGACCACCGGATGTGTTGCAGTTCACGGAGGTAGCAAAACCTACCCCCAAGGACGATGAAGTCTTGATAAAAATTCATGCAGCATCCGTAAATCCAATTGACAGTTACCTCATGAGAGGACCGTTGTTCTTCCTCCCGATGATCGGGGGGCTGCTCAAACCAAAACACAAAATCCCCGGCTGTGATATCGCCGGGCGAGTTGAAGCGGTTGGCAGAAACGTAAAACAGTTTCAGCCCGGCGACCAGGTGTTCGGGGCAACAAGCGGGGGAGGCTTTGCCGAGTATGTGTGTGCTATTGAAGATAAGTTGGCACTGAAGCCAGCCAACCTATCGTTCCAGGACGCAGCAGCCGTACCCATTGCGGCAATCACTGCCCTTCAGGGTCTTCGTGATCAGGGACGCATCCAGCGAGGCCACAAGGTTCTGGTTGACGGCGCGTCTGGGGGTGTGGGTACATTTGCGGTCCAGATTGCCAAATCGTTCGGGGCTGAAGTCACTGCCGTGTGCAGCACAAGGAATGTGGACACGGCGCGATCGATTGGCGCAGACCATGTGATTGATTACACTCGGGAAGATTTCACGCAAAGCGGGCAGCGTTACGATCTGATTCTCGGTGCGAACGCCCATCATTCGGTTTTCGATTACTGGCGTGCGCTGAGTCGGGATGGAATTTTTGTCATGGCCGGAGGCGCTTTGGCTCGAATTTTCCAAGCTATGTTACTGGCACCATTCCTATCGCGGATTGGGGGCAAGAAGATGCGTTTCTTTATTGCGAAGATAAATACGAAGGATTTGGTTCTTCTGAAAGATCTTCTTGAAGCCGGAAAAGTTGCACCCGTCATGGATAGACGTTACCCGTTAAGCGACGCGGCTGAAGCTCTCCGTTATCGTGAAGAAGGACATGCGCGAGGGAAAGTCGTAATAACCGTTGAACATAGTAACGACACTTAACAAGGCGCTGCGCCAGACCGCTATTCATAAATTAATACAACTGCATTCAGAACTGCTATAACCAGCCCATCGGCCAAGGTGTCAAGACAAGCGCAAACTCTTGACCGAGGCACGTGCCGTTCCGCCACTGACGTCAGGAATGATGATTAATTCAAGTACGTTGGCATCAGGGACGTCAACTTGGTATTCCTCGACCTCCTGCACTGTTCTAGGTGGGCTGAAATTCCAGCGCTGGCGCACTAGTTCTCGAAACGAGCGCCCAGCGTCGGCAGACCATCGCAGGACGAACTCTTGGGTACGATTTGTGTCGTATTCCTCGAAAACAAGCTCGATGCGTCGAAGCCGTTGCGGCGCATCAAAGATGAGCCGGATCGTTTGAGTTCCCGGTTCGGCAGCGCGCCAGCCCCGTGTTTCTGCTGAAACGAGTGCAGACTCGATGGAATAATCTGCTTCTTCCGAGGTGACCTCGACTACGGCCGCTCGGTCAACGTCTATCCAGGCTTCGTCTTGAGGCCGAACAATTTTCGGAGCCGCACTGATAATCCGCTTGCGCATAATTGATATTCTCCCTTCGATCACTGCCGCGTTCGACTCGAGCCGCGATCGGTTTCCTGATGTGCGCCGGCTGACCCGATAGACCTTCACCGCCCCGTCGGACTCAGGAACGGCGCCGCAGTCAACGCCATACTTTCGGTTGCCCGGGCGAGCGGAAATGAAGAGGGTCTCTCAAATTTTGCAGCTCCCGGTAATAATAGAGCGGAGCAGGCCGTCTTTCTTTGAACCGCAGCCTCTTCAGAAACTCGATTTCCTCGCCGGTGGCACCGCTGCTGAGCCCAGGGTCCTTGAGGAACTCCTCCAGGCCCGGCTCGACCTCGAAGGGCCCATCCGGCTCCCGCTCGACGAATTCAAATCTCTTCGGGGCCCCAAGTGCCAGCCGGCGATTGAGGACAATTTCCACGCCAAAAGTATCGAGGTCAATGTCCCAGGACTCGATCAGCGGATCCATGAAGGATACGCAATTCTCACTTGAAACCTCGAAGATGCTGGTGTCCAGGAACTCGAGAATGACCACCCGCATATCTTCGTAGCTTCGGTTGCTCATTCGCGCCACCAGGCGGACCCAGTTCTCGCTTTCCAGTTCTTCTTTGGCGACTCGCTTCGCCACATCCAACAATTTCTGGGTGACCAGTCGTTCGAGTTCGCCAAGGGGTTGCTTCTCAAAAATTGCCTGTATTTGTTTTTGCTTGTCCGGTTTGCATTTGCGAAGGATCAAGTCTCGAACTTCCTTCAACAACGGCGCGGGCGGGTCTGCAAATTTTCTTTTCAGTTCCTCCTGGCGCTCGAGGTCAGCCAGCTTCGCCAATTCACCCTTCGGGAGCTTCAAGAATTTTGCCATCTTGTCATAAATGTCCGTTCGATTCGGGGCCGGCGGGGCTTTCTTTCGGGTGAGCAGTTGCGAAATGTAGGATTCCGTAACTTGCGCAGCCCGAGCTAGATCTCGCTGCTCGAGACCCAATTGTTCCAGCCGGTGCTTGACCACAAAGGATATATCCATCGGGACTCCCCACATTGGTTAACTGAGTGAGATCAAAAATCCTAGTCAAGAGAGAATGTCTCAGATTAGGCTTGACAAGTCAAGTTAATTCACCTAAAATGGTTAGCGAGATGAGGCTTCCTCCGGACACTCTCCAGATTACCTGAACTAAATCGGGTTATCTGCATCGCACCCCTTAGAGGACAAGGAGATTGCCATGTTTGCTCGACATTTATCCATGCATCTGAAGCCCAATAGTGTCGGGGAGTTTGCCCGCACCATCGAGCACGAAGTCATTCCTTTGCTTCGAAAACAGAAGGGCTTCCAAGACGAAATCACGCTCATCGCCTCCGAGGGGCCCGTGGCGGTTGCGATCAGTCTGTGGGACACCAAAGAGAACGGGGATAGCTACGGCCGCGGAACCTATCCACAAGTGCTAAAGAATCTCGCAAAGGTGGTTGAGGGGACTCCTCAGCTTCAAACCTATGAGGTTGCCAACTCGACCTTCCACAAGGTAGCTGCTTTGGTCGCTGCCTGAAGGCGGAAACGTCTCTTTGGTTCTTGGTCCGTTCTCAGCAGCAAGTGGCGAGTGACCACTACTGTCCGGTCATTGAATTTGTCTTTCGCTCTAAGTTGCTTTGAGCCATGAACTTGATGCGTCAACCGACCGTTTTCGATTTGAATTCCGAATGCGTTTTTGGCCATTCTTCCCGGG
>Ga0116131_1001299_pt1 | contig 15442 bp, 10 predicted proteins | sample June2015DPH_17_1_FD_89734 | JGI IMG/M metagenome (GOLD analysis project Ga0116131, IMG submission 89734) | Peatland microbial communities from SPRUCE experiment site at the Marcell Experimental Forest, Minnesota, USA - June2015DPH_17_100 | ecosystem: Environmental > Terrestrial > Soil > Wetlands...
ATTGCCTGGATGATAGCCAGCTCGAATATTACCGACCAAACTTCAGTCAGCGTTAGGTGCGGCAGCGACCGCCCGCCAATGATGGAAAACAAAAATCCGCTCCGGCGTCCCGGAGCGGGCAATTGAGAATAAACTGACTTACTTCCGCTGGCGACGGAACAATAACAGAGACAACCCGCTTAAACCAGCCAGCGCCAGCGTCGTCGGTTCGGGAACGGCATTAATGAGTTGCGCCTCAGTGGTCGAATCAAGGGACAGATATTCTCCGCCCCAAGCGGAGTTCCCGCCGCCATTGCTCGGGTCATTCGGTCCCATGACCATGGTCTCACGAAATTCCTCGATACCGTCACTGAACCCATAGAGCACAAGATTCGCGTTGGCGGTTTGAAAGGTGCCCACGAGAGCGACATCGAAATCAAGGGAACCTGCGCTGGCGAAGGTGGCATAGGCAGTGGTGTCGTTGCCTTGCACAGTCCATCCATGAAGTGCCATTGACGAACCGTCGGGGTCATATTGAAAAGGAGCCAAGGCATCGAGATTGTCACCCGATACAACCTGAACGGCGACGAAGTCAAGCGGTCCGCTCTCGCCATCGTGTAACGTATAGATCTGTGCTCTCGCGGCGCTGGCGAACACCAAACTGGCCACTGCTACCAGTAACTGTAGTTTTTTTATGTTCATGCTTCTGTTCTTTTGTTGACCCTCGCGGAAAGCGACTTCTGGCTCGACGTGCAAGCCGGAACTCTTTCTTTCAGGCGATTGCCATAGTGTTGCTTATTTCTAAACCGAGCGTAGCAGATTTTGAGCTGGGCCAACCAAAAAAGCAAGAAAAATCATGATTTTTTTGATCCTGGCAGCCGGCCTCGTGCGGGGCAATGTCGGTGAACGGCTGGAAAACGTGTAAGCGCTTGCAGCTATGGATGAAGCAGAAGAACGCCTTTCATTTTTCCAGCCGCGGCTTACCCCGCGAACATGAATTTCCGTCTGTGGGGAGGTGTGCCGGAGACCTCCTTTTTCGTGGAAACGGAGAAAGGGCGTATCCGTCTGAAGGAGCACGTCTGGTTTCCGGGATCCCCCCAAGCCATTTGAAAAAAGGTTCGCTCGCTTGTTGTTCGCGGCTGGCCTCAAGTCGAAGCTTCGCGCAATCGCGCCGATATGTAAGCCACTCGATCAGGAGCGCAAGACAACCTGTTACTGTGCCAATCAAACCAAGAATGAATGCGGCAACCACCATAATGGCTTAACGACCCAAAACTGAACTGCACCCGGTAGAATCACAAGCGGATTTTCGACTTCGCGCTGGCCGGCCACACTGCCTTGAACTTTCCCAGACTCCCCCAAAAAATTCTGCACACCCTGTGAATATCTTTTAATAACTTTTTTTTGGCCGTCCGCCCGAATCCTGCGACCTTGTAAAACGGAGCCACCAATCACAAAGCTCCGTCTGTGCACAGTCCTAAAACAGCCGCATTGGTTCACGCATTCAGTGCGGCTCGTTTTGTTACCGCTCTGCTTTGCTGCGCTTGGCAAAGAAGATTTTTCCGAGTATCAAGACAGCGGAGCATCCCGCAAACGCCGCTGCAATGAAATCGTGAAGCGAAGATTTTGCCCGTCGAAACGGCTGTCCTTCTCAGCAAGGATTGGGACGTGCAATGGGATACCTTGGGCGAATACTTGGATTGGTTGACCGCCAACCCGGCCGACTTGGCGCGCTTTTGCGCATCCAAATCGGGCCATGGTCGGGCCAACCATCAAATCTGCCAATGTTCACAAGGCGAAATGTCTTTTTATCAGCGGAGAATTATCCATTAAAATCACTGATAAATCGTAGTATTCTCCATTTCACAAAATGGACGGTGATGGTAGTATCTAATCTTCGGGTGACCTAAAAGCAGAAGCTTGGGTAGTGCTCGGTTAGTTTGGAGCTAATCAGAAAATTCGGTTATGGCGCGTTAGGATGGTGTTCTAAGGGTGCAAGAACAGCAAGCGGTTTACTTAGTGCCGTTGCAAAACAACTTGTCCGTTTTCGTCTATTTCCCCGTACCACTTCCTGATTATCCCATTTCTGACAGCAAAGTTGTCTGTTCTCACAAAATGAGCATTGTATTGCTCATGGCTGCTAAACCCGCCACCTCCACCAACGGCACTGCTGCCATTGTCGCCGAATCCCCGCATGTTAAACGACGCATGGCTTCCTTTGGGGACCACAGCATCCCATTCTTTGACATATTGCCAAATTTCACCGTCTGACTGCTTTATGATACGGGTTGGTTGCCCCCCGACCGTGACAAGATCGCTGGTTGGATGGCCGCGCCAGTCTTTGGGATTGCCAGTTAGAAGCGGATTCCTTTCAGACGCGCAGCCGCATAGGATTAGGGTGCCAATAAGAATCGGAATAGTTGTTTTCATGTCGCCAGCAATTCAACACCTGATTAGGGTGGCCGTCAAATAACATTTGACATTTGCCGTCTCTGAATTATTGTTTGGACAGTTCTTTTTAATGACACACTCCACCCAATCCCAGGTGGAGTGTTTTTATTTTTGGGATGCAAACCCAAAACAAAGCGGGTGAAAATTAAACCGTTTTTACCGTCAACAGCTTGTGCCGAAAGGCAGCCTGACCCGCTTCAGGATTTGCAGAGCTGTTGGCGGTGATTTTTTATGAAGATACATACACAGCGCAAGTGTGACGCCGAAACATGAGCGCCGAAAGAAAAACGGCTGGCGTGATTCCCTTTTCAGCGGTTTATCACGTCCAGCCGAGAGGCAACCAAAGTTGCCAGAGTGGTTAGAGCCTATCACCGCTCGCAGCGGAAAGCAAGGTGTTTCTTGCCCACTTGGAACGCCTTTGTTTTGCCCGCTTTGCCGCGTTGTTAATCTGTCGGGCTTCATTTGATGAAAACCGCAGATTGATAAAAACGCCTTTGGCTTCGCTTTTGGCCAGCTTTGGACGGCCACGTTTTTTCATATTAAATGAGTCACAAATAATTGTTGACACAATATAATTTTTGAGACACAATAAGTCAAGAATAAAAACAAAGCCCTGCCAGTGATTCTAAGCACCGGCAGGGCACAACCAAAGGCCGAAGCCTTCAGTGGCATCCTGTCTGGGATACAAAGTCACTGTAAGACCCAGGCCGGAAAGGGTCAAGTGACGTGTTATTGTTGCCAGTCCAACGAAGTCAGACGGCGCGGTTTTTACCGCAACCGAAATTTCACCGTCCAGCGGTTCAAGTGTTCGCATTGCGGCAAATCGTTTTCAGAGAAAACACCATTGGACGGCCTGCGTGTGCCACTGGACAAGGCCGCACAAACGGTTCACCTGTTATGTGAGGGAATGGGCATTCGTGCCATTGCCAGATTCACCAGCTTGGATCAGGAAACGGTTTTGAACGTCTTGGAACTGGCCGGACAAAAGGCCGCACGATTGATGGACCAGCAGGTTCGCAACGTGAAGGCTGATTTCGTCCAAGCTGACGAACTGCTTTCGTTTGTCAGAAAGAAACAGCAATTTGCCGGCGATGATGAAACTTGCGGCAATTTTTACACGCATCTTGCCGTCTGCCGCGATTCAAAGCTGATTGTCAATTTTCAGGTGTCGAAGCGGTCAAGGGAAGATTCTCTGGCCTTCATGCAAGACCTTAAAAACCGCATGGCCGGACGGTTCATGCTGACAACGGACGGGTTGACAACTTATGTCCGCAAAACCGGCGTAGTGCATGAAGTGTTCGGAAACTCCATTGATTATGCGTCAGAGGTTAAAGTGTTTTCAAAAGAGAATCCGTTTAGCATCTGGCGCGGTCGTCTGCCAGCCGTAGTGAGGATAAACCGCAAAGCCCGCATTGGGAATCCAGACCTGCGAATGGCGACAACCTGCCACGTCGAACGGATGAATCTGTCTGTGCGGCTGTTCAACCGCCGTTTCACCCGTTGCACGCTTGGCTTTTCAAAGAAGCTGGACAATCTAAAACACGCAGTCGCCCTGTTTGTGTGGCACTTTGATTTTGTCCGCAAGCACAGCGCACACGGAAAGACGCCAGCAATGGCGGCAAATCTCACAGACCATCAATGGACGGTTCAAGAGTTGCTGACAGCAACGGTTTAGCCTGTTTGGTGTGAACAAGTTGGCGTTGACGGCGGGAATGTGTTAATTCAGTTTTAGCCACAAATGAACCTGAATAAACCCCATTTTTCTTCCCTGTCCGAATTACTTGAGCACACAAGGGACAAACCGTTTGATGAAGCATACAGCGTGGCAAAGGCTGAATTCGCCATTGCGTCCGACTGCGTAGAACGGATTCAGCGCGTGCCGAAAGCGAAGCGTAGTCAGGCGCAGTGGAACCTGATTGATTATTTTGACATTCTCCGCGTGCTACTAAACGCGATGGAGGGACATTGGATGCCTGACGGCGAGAAACCACATACGCGGAAACTGATTCAAGAAGCCTTGAAGAAATGGGGCCGTAAATAGAACAAAGATTAAATTCGGCTTGCTGAAAGTTTTCGGCTAACACCTTAAGTTGCCCGATGATGCAAGAAAGCAACCATCGCTTGTGTGTGCTGTTGATTTTGCCGCACAGAACACCATTGAATGAATTGATGGCGCAAACCAGCGCAAACGGTATTTGGTTCAACTCAATTCTTTCGGTGTGTGAATTGCCGCGCAGCATTTGGCGGTGAATCTACCACACAATTAAACCACTTACAAAAACTTTCAGAACAAATTTGATTCACCTAAAAAGAAAACCGGTGCGAAGGGCGTAAGCACCATTAGAACTTCAACTCCAAACTAACCGAGCATTGCCACAAACTCTGCTTCCGCAAATACTTACTATTATGTGGTTCCGAGAATGTTGTGCCGGATGTTCACCGATCCTGAAAACTTTGCGGGCAGTGTGGCCGGAGGAAGCGGGCCGAGCGCGGCGTGTACAGCGGTGATGGCTGTTTATGCGGCACCGCCAGCCAATAATATAACCATAACCAGCGCTTCCCGCAGTGGAAACAGCTTCATACTTGCTTGGAGTTCCAACACCGGGGGCACTTATAGCGTGCTCAGGAAGACCAACTTGCTTAATTCCAGTTGGACGCTGCTGAAGAGCGGCCTTACGTCTCCAACTTACACGGATACCACCGCAAGTGCGACCATGGGCTTTTACAAGGTGAGCAGCCCGTGAGTTAATTGGATATGTTGAACTGGCGCCCCCGGTTGCACGATATTAAGTGACTGGGGGCGTTTTTTAAAAAGGACGGAACCAGCCTTCAAACTGTCGCATCATATAAATGTGAAATAAAATCTGAGGGGAAATTCCGGGTAAAGAGGCAAATCTGAACTAAGTCAAAATACTCCTGGTGCAGGACAAGCATTTGGTGAGATTTTTATGTGGACCGGCGCCGCCAATGGCAATTATTTGAGTGCGATTTCTTTCATTGTAACGGGCGATGCGGGTGGCGATACATACCAGCCGTTCCTGTTCGATTTAGGTGCTGGCGTTTACACTTCAGGTTCCGACCAATTCAACCCCAGCACTCAAATCGACTTATTTAGCGCCGACGATTCTATCACCATGCGGTCTTTAGGCTCAACGAACTTTGTGGAACTCGACCTTTCCGGCGCAGATGAAGTCGCTCTGCAAACCGGCGACAACTATGCGTTTTGTCTGCTTTCCACTTCTGCGAGTGCACCACTGACCTTTGAACGATCTTATGGGACACAATCTGATCCCAATGGCGATGGTTTTACTTTTACGAGTTTCAGCGACGCCAATGATAACGCCCAGCCTTATAGTGACTCAGGCGTTCGCAACGATTTCATCGGCGTTTATACTGTTACTTCCGTTCCCGAACCCACTTCGCTGGCGCTTCTGAGTGGTGCGCTGATAGCGCTGGGTTTGATTCGCCGCCTCAAGTAGATGTTTTTTAAACCGTACTCAGAACTACAACCGTTGCCGCAGAATCACAAGGAAGAAACTGGATAGGGATTGAAAGGGACGAAAACTATTGCGCGGTTGCCGACAAAAGACTTTCCCAATTGAGAGCGCAGCTTCCCTTAAAGGCTTTACAATTAAATCCTGAAATATCCATTCCTGTAAAACCTCAAAAAGTTTTCTCAGCGGCTCGCTCGTAAGCCCTCATCGGTGAATTTTGGAGGAATCCACTTTTCACCGCGCAATCAAAGCGTGCTAAAACCGATTGCAGACGCCGACCCATTGCCTTGCCCGCTGCGCCTGACGCGCGTGGTGACGCAGGATGCAGCGAAAATGCTCGACAGGCTCAAATCGAAACCGGCGCACAAATGCTGATTGGCGATTGAAGCATAGTGAATAATAGGCGCGGCTTGCTTATATTTTACATTTATTATGCCTTTTTGCCATCACCGAGAATCTGGTTTTCACCTTTATTCTATTGACTTAAATTGAAACTGGCGGAGAAAGGGGAATTCGAACCCCGAAACCGTCTCTGGCAGGTCACTAAGTCAATAACCCGACACGTGCTCGCCTCGGTAGCCAAAACACCATGAAATGCCTCTCGATCGCCCGTTAATTGCCCGTTCGGTGAAGAATCAGGTGGGATTTTTCCCAAACATTGGTTTCTCGTTTCAACGAGAGGCTGAACTGGCCTACAAAACGCTTGACTTCCGGCACGCTGCTTTCTATTGTTTAACCAAACAAAGCCAGTGAGCTATTTCACACTTAAAGGTTTTCGAATGAAAAGGTCAGAGTTCCCGAGCCTGGTGAGGAGGAATCCCTTGATGGTTACTTTGGGTCAAGCAGGATTATCCGTCATGTTGAATATGAACCGAATCGCCTGCGGGCTGTTCTGCTTAGGGTTCTTGCCCGTCGTTTGTGCGCCTTCACTCCAGGCCCAAACGAACAACCCGGCGGACGGAGTCACGGTCAAAGGTGAAGAAGTGTATTGCATACGAGGTGAGCAGTTGGAGGTTCTTACGGATAACCTCAAACTTTCCTCTGACATCGAGGTAAAAACCAATGGCTACTTCAAAGTCGGGAACGGACAGGAACGGAAGTTGGAGGAGGGACAAGTGCTTCGCCGCGACGGTTGGTTATTGAATCGAGACGGCTCAGTCTGGCCGGTTTTTGATTATGTGGCCATGAAGGAGGGCAAAGTCATTGTGGTGCGCGATGGCCGGGCCGAGACGCTCACGGCACCGACCACTTTCCCTGGCAATTTGAAAATTGCTCCGGACGGAACATGCGTCTATCCCAATGGCAGTTCCGCACGCCTGGTGGACGGACAGTTGTTTCGATTGGACGGCACTTCCATTCCCGCCAAAGACACGGTCACCTTGAAGAACGGCCGGGTGGTGGTGCAAAAATCCGGCACACTGATTTCTCTCACGCCGTCGCAAATCATGGGCATGAACGACGGAACCCGTGTGCGAGGGGATGGCAGCATCATGAACCGGGATGGCACGATAACCCAGCTCCGTGAGGGGCAAACGGTCCTCATCGAAGGCGCGGCTTCGGCACACTGACAGTCGCTACCAAAAACCGAACCCCGTTGAGGCAACCTGCTCAAGCGAGGGGGACGCTCTACCTTACCGAAGTTGACGGTCGGGAGCAGTGTAGTTACCTGGGTGAGCTTGGTTCGGTGGAAGAGGTCCTGGCCTTTTGTGAGTCCCGTGGGATTTATGTTGCCGATTGTGAGAATCTCGGAATCTCCAGCAATCATTTATAATATTGAGCGAATCTGAAACTGGCGGAGAGAGGGGGATTCGAACCCCCGATACCCTTTTGGGGTACTCACGCTCTCCAGGCGTGCGCTTTAAACCGCTCAGCCATCTCTCCACCAAGACGCACTGTCGCCAACCTGACCGCAATTTTCAATTCAAAAACCTGGCCCGCGCACCGGCTGATAATTCCGATGGGGCGAGCGTCCCTCGAGCCAACCTGAAACTTTGGACTGCGGCGACACGTCGCCGCTTAAAAGCGTGGACATGTCCGCGCACTCCAAGGTCTTCGGCTCGCGAGGACGCTCGCCCCACCACTATGGATGCCTCCCGCGGTTTTACGCGCACGAAGCCTCACTCAAGGAACTGCACGGCAACGTGGCGGCCTTCATCCGCAAGACCGATAACATTAAGCAGGAGTAAGTGACAGCGGCAATACAGCGGATCGGGCACATCGCCAGCGAGGTGTCGCAGCTGATAATTCGGGTATCCATCCAGTGACAGGCCTGCGAAGCCAATTTTTCTCCGTCTCCCGCCCGTTGAAGGCCCTGAAATTCCACGACCGTCTCGGGCGATTTATTTCCGCTTGCGAGAAAAGAGCAACACGCCACCCAATAGCAACAACGCGCCGGCTGCAGGCTCCGGAACTGGTGTCACCGAGGTAATTGTGCCCTGAATAACGGCGAGCGGACCATTGCCATTGCCTGAAAAGACGTAAACGTTGAAATAAGAATTCGCGAAAGCCGAGAGATCCGGAGGCGCGGTGGGCAGATCGGTGGAAGTGATGCTGGTCAGGACGGTTGAGTTGAAATGAACGCCAAAGTCCACGAAGTAGTAACTCATCGTCAACGGAGAACCGTCAAAATTGAAATTGGCATAGGAAGCGTAATAAAGTTCATCGAACGGAGTCAGACCCGGGTAGGATGGGTTCACACCGTAGTTGTCGTAAGTGTTGACGTAAAATGGGGTTGTCGAACTGAAGGTGTGTCCACCCGCGCCGGACACCGACATGGCGACCGGGTCTCCGGCGCCGAGGTTAAAAGTGTACTGCACGGCGGAGTTGGGGTCTGAGGAGCTGGGGTGTCCCGGAGAAGCCATACTGGTATCGTAGCGAATCTCGCCGGTGAAGGTGCTGTTATAAGGAAACGCACCTTGAAACCAGTTGGCGTCGTCCCGACCGTCTGTGATGGTGCCAGTGAACAGAAAATCAACGACCGCCGCCTGGGTTTTCAGCGTGGCAAACATCAGACTGACTCCAATAAAGAGTGGCAACAAATGTTTGCCCCTTTGCGGGCGGAACAGTTCAAGTTTTGTTGGCCGGAATAATTGTGAGGTGATGACTCGAAGCAACCTGAGATGCATTTTCATATACGTGATCCCGTTGGTCAGCAGGGTTGACTGCCTGTTTCAGCATCCTACTTCCTAATACCTGATTTGTAAAGGAAAAATTCGACTTCTTCATGTCTTCCAGCGGCTAACTGCTATACCAGCGCCAGTTCCAACTTGAGAAGCATGGTCTCGCCTGTGCGTGACCACTTCACCGTTCGTTGAAGCGCCGAAAGAGCGGTGCTAAAGCCGCCGCTCTGCTCGAATTCGAACCATCCTTTTCGTGTGGTTTGTGTATTTCGTGGTTCAGCCATTATCTACTTCACACGCTCAGAATTCCGCCTTGGCTTGCATTGGTGACCAGCTTTCGGTAACGCGCCAGCCAGCCACCCAAGTCATGCTTCACCGGCTGCCAGGTTTTCTTCCGTTCAGCCAGCTCGGCTTCGGAAACGAGGATGTCCATCCGGCGATTCGGAAAATCAATGCGGACGCGGTCGCCCGGTTTGAGCAGACCAATCGGGCCGCCCTCCGCAGCTTCGGGCGAGACGTGGCCGATGCACGCGCCCGCTGTGCCGCCGCTGAACCGGCCGTCGGTGATGAGCGCGACCTTGTCGCTGAGGCCCATGCCGACGATGTAGCTGGTCGGCGAAAGCATTTCCTGCATGCCCGGACCGCCGCGCGGACCTTCGTTGCGGATGATGACCACGTCACCCGCCTTGACTTTGCCGGCCAGAATGCCGGCGCAGGCATCGTCCTGGCTTTCGAAAATCACGCATGGACCTTCAAAGACAAAGGCTGGACCACAGCTCTTTTTGAACTCGTCGCTGATGCCGGCGGTTTTCACCACGCTGCCTTCCGGTGCGAGCTGGCCGTAAAGAATCGCGAGTCCGCCGTCGGGCGAGTAGGCGGTCGCCTTGGTGCGGATGCAATCGTTTGCGTCGAACATGAACACCGAATCGTAAGGCATGAGGCCGCTGGATTGGACCTTGGCTAGGTGCTTCGGGTCGGTGTCGAATTCAGCGCGGGTGATGACCCAGTTGCGCACTTTCCGGGCGCGCACCATTGCAAACGGCGTACGGGCGCCGCCCTTTTCATAGCGCCAAAACAACAGGACGGGCAACTTACGGAACTCGCCAAGTTCGGCGCGGACCAGGCCCTTCGCTTCCTGCATTTGCTGTTCAATGACCGGGCGAAGCTGCTCGTGCCCTTTCAACACGCTGCTACCGGGCATTTTCACCACCACCTTCTTGTCATACAACGCCATTTGCGTTTCCACGTCGCCGGCGTTCCAGGCGGCAGCATCGCGCCAGAACGTGATGGCCAGCGGATCAGCGGCAAAAAAGAGCATTGGCTTCGGAGCCAAATTGCCGCTGGCCGTGCGGGCAGCCGGGCCGAGTTTGTCGTTCGGGTCCACGACAATCGCCGACGCGCCGGAGATACGCACCGCTTTGGCCCAGGCGGAGCATTTCTCGGAGCGGATGTCCCATTCGTCAATGTTCTCGCCGATGGTTTTGCCGGTGACGGTCTTGCACGAAGTGTTGAGCGCGCCCATGCGCTTGAGTTCACCGAGAATCGTGTGGATGCCGCCGGCGCGATGCACGTCTTGAACGTGGTACGCCGATGACGGCGAGACCTTGCACAGGCACGGGATGCGGCGCGAGATGTCGTCAATGCGCTTGATGTCGTAGGCAATGCCGGCCTCACGCGCGATAGCGAGGGTGTGCAGAATCGTGTTCGTCGAACCGCCCATCGCGACGTCGAGCATGATGGAATTGTCGAACGCCTCGATTGTGGCGATGTCGCGCGGTTTGAGATCGTGCTCCACCAGCTTGACGATGGCGCGGGCCGCGCGGTCGTAGAGGGCCTCGCGTTCCTTGGACACGGCCAGCACGGTGCCGTTGCCGGGCAACGCCATGCCTAGCGCTTCGCAGAGGCAGTTCATCGAGTTGGCCGTGAACATGCCGGAACACGAACCGCACGTCGGGCAGGCGGTCTGTTCGAGCTTTTTCAACTGCTCCTCGGTGATTTTGCCGGCCTTGAGTTCGCCGACTCCTTTGAAAACGGAAATCAAATCCGACTTGCCGGTGGCGGGCTGGAGATAAGACGCAAGATCGTCGTGCGTGGCCTTTTGTTCGGTAATGCCCGCGGCCATCGGCCCGCCGCTGACGAACACCGTCGGGATGTTGACGCGCATGGCGGCCATCAACATGCCGGGGACAATCTTGTCGCAGTTCGGGATGCAAATCATGCCGTCGAAGCAATGCGCCTTGAGCATCGTCTCGACGCAGTCGGCGATGAGTTCGCGCGACGGCAGCGAATAGAGCATGCCGGAATGGCCCATGGCGATGCCGTCATCCACGCCGATGGTGTTGAAGATGAACGGTACGCCGCCGGCCTCGCGGACGAGGCGTTTGACGAGCATGCCGACCTCGTTCAGGTGGGCGTGGCCGGGAATGCAATCGGTGTAACTGTTGCAGATGGCAATGAACGGCTTGTCCCAGTCGGCTTCGGATTCAATGGAGCCGGTGGCGCGGAGCAGCGAGCGGTGCGGCGCGCGTTCAAAACCTTTTTTTATGATATCAGAGCGCATGGCAAATATATTTACGATTTACGATTGGCGATTTACGAATTCAATATCGGTCGACAATGTAGCAGCGCAAGGACGGCGTGTCACGCGATTGCAAACTTGACCGTGAATTTTTATTTGTGGAGTCTGTCACCGACACTTCGCTCGGCGCGGAGACAGATGCGGAGTTGAAGCTTTGATGCACCATTAGTATGGCAATAAATCTCTTAATGCCCCTGACGAACTCGCGTGGTTTAGGGAAAGTTGTATTCTTTTCAGGTCTGAAGTTTCCAGTCGTAATTACACCCAACCTGATGGGCGAGCCGATAATTACCTCGCAAGCGTTCTATTTCTTGGAACGCCTTGATTCGGTGGTAAAAGTGCGGTTTGAGTTGCCCGGAGACGAGCCTTCGGAACGCGAAATTGAGTATGTCATCGACAATTACCTCTTCGAGTATTCAAAGAAATATCCGGATTCAAAACTCACCAGCAAAATCACAGAATTCGTTTACTGGCGAGACGACCCTGATGACCATTATTTCAGGTATGACTGGCGACTCACCGAATGCTTGGTGTTAGACACACTCAACGACGACACGATTGTTGAGTGTAAAGACCCAAACCACCCGAGTAAGGACTGCATATACGATTGGTGTTTGTTCAGGTCTTACTTCCAAGAGGCATTCGAGGAATATCAAAAAAAATTGAAAGCAGCGATGAGGATCAGAGCGACAGTCACGACAAAAGATCATTCCAGCCTTGGCACTGGCATATTCAATCTACCCATAATCAAAGTCGCTGGCATCCTATTGACCCTTGAGCAAGCAGAGATGTTTGAAGTCATAGAACCCGGGAAACCAAAACCAAACTCGCTCGAATACTTTGTAAGCCGGGGAATGTCATCTGAATCGAATTTCAGGATTGAGCAGGAGCTTATCACTGCCACTTCCTACCACGACGAACAATTGTTGGCGTATTATTTTTCTGCTGTTCGAGACTTCTCGCCTGTTTCGCAGTTTAAGAATTATTACAACGTGTTGGAATACTTCTTCGAAGAAGCCCCGGCGAAGATAGGCGTGGTTGCGAGGATAGAGAAAGATCAGATTGAAGCTGTTCTGAGATGGGCGGTATCGCAAGCTGACTTGTCTCAGAAGATTCGCTCTTTGCCTGCAGATACAATCGCAAGAATCACGAAGACACAAACGACATCCAGCGGAGAAATCATTACAGGGCTCAACCCGTCTGCACCTGACATAATTGGAGAATATGCAAGCCATATTTATCAGCTGCGTAACGCATGTATCCACTCAAAGAAGACTAGAAAAGGTACGCCAACACCACGAATCGTCCCATCGTCTGCAGAAGAGGAGATTCTGAAAGACGAAATTCCCGTTTTGCAGTGGTTGGCTGTTCGTTGCATTGAAAAGTAGCCCGCGGTAAACGAAGTTGACCTGCTCCGCTCCTGAAAAGGCACGCGGCGTTCACGCCGCTTCACCGTTCGCATCGGAACCCGCGCCTGACCACGTTTCGCGCCAGCGAAACATGCGAATTGGGGCATCCATCCAGTGGCGGGCTTGGGAAGGCACAAAGGCCGCAGGCAAGTTAAGCCGCAGTTGCCCAAAATGTCACGCATTTGCTGAGACAATCCCGACCGGTGGGTCGGCTCGGGCTCTCTTAGTCTTGTCACGCCGAAGTGGTTGCGGGAATGAGATTTCCTCCACATCGGGCGACAATCTCAAGAAAGCCAATGGCACAGGCATTGCTCGTCAGGCAAGCGCGGGAAAGGGATATAGGGCTGTTGGCCTGGGCGAATCGCCGCTTTCCTCGTGCATGACGAATCATGGTAGCGGTAAAAACAATTCTGTTGGTTGAGGACGATCAGGTCGCGTCGACGATGTATCAGAGCCGGTTGGAACGCGAGGGCTTTCACGTGGAAACCGCGCCGGATGGGCTGACCGCCCTCAAGACCCTGATGAAGCTCACGGTCGACCTGGTCATCCTGGACCTGATCTTGCCGAAGCTGGACGGGGCGAACGTGCTCAAGCGCATGCGCGTGACCCCGCCCCTGCGGAACGTGCCCGTCATCGTCCTCTCTAATGCCGCGTCGACCGAACTCGACGAGGACGCCATGCTCACAAGCCCTACGCGGCGCCTGCATAAAACCGATTGCCCGTTTTCCCTGCTGATGCAGACCATCCAGGAGCTCTTCGAGGTCACCTCCGCCCAAACAACCCAGGCTGAACCCGCGGCCGCCGGGGGAGCAGCCCTGGCTTCCGGGAACGGGCAGCCGAAACCGGGCGGCGACAAAACCGCTGTGTACAGCCGATCCCCGAAACGGAGCGAGTTTCTGAAGGCCGTTCTCCAGAAAATCCCCGAAATCCGTGAGCATTGCTGCGCCTACATCCGCGCGCCCGGTTCACCCGCCAACATCCCGCACCTCGTCGAACTGCACCAGCGCGCCAACTGGGTTCGCACCAGTGCGGAAGATTTCGGCTGCACGCGCATCGCCATGCTCGCCCGCGCGCTCGAGGCACTGCTCTCGGAAATCAAGGTCAAACCTTCCGTGATCACACCTTCCATCCTCCAAACCATCGCGCAGGCGGTCGACTGTCTCGCCCTGTTGCTGAAAAGCGATGAAGTGGACCTGGCCAGGCCCATGGCCCGCGCCAAAATCCTGGCCGTGGATGACGACCCCGTCTGCAGCATGGTCGCCGTCAACTCGCTGAGGAGGGCCAACTACGACGCCGAGGCCATCAATGACCCGGTTGCCGCTCTGCAAAAGCTGCAAACCACCAGCGTGGACGCGGTCTTGCTCGACATCAGCATGCCCGGCATCACCGGGTTCGAGCTTTGCGAAAAAGTTCGCCGCCTGCCCCACTGCAAAACTATTCCCGTCATCTTCATCACCAGCTACAGCAATTTCGACAATCGCAAACAAAGCGTCCTCAGCGGAGGCCAGGACTTCATCACCAAACCTATATTCCCTCTCGAGTTGGCGTTGAAGACCACCCTCCACCTGCTCAAGGCACAGGTGCAGCATCCGATCTTGCACAACGTCACACCCGAGCCGGGTACGGCCGGGACGCGGACAACCAGTCTGCCCGAAGTTGAGAAGCCGGATCCGTCCGTGTTGCGCGCGGCCGGCAGCCGCTTCACCCAATCCGAGCCTGCGATCCCGATCCCATCGGCCGCCACCCATTCCCTCGAGATGCGAGCGGAAACCTCCGCGGCGTTTACACCGGAAGCAAGAGCGGCGGCCAGCCCCGGCACAGCCCGTTCCTCCACGATGGAATCACCGGTGTCGATGCCTCCGCAAACGGCGCCCTCCGTGCCCAACGAGCCCCGGATGCATGCGGAAGCGCAAAATGAAACCACCCCGGTTCCTCCCGCCAGGCCCCCGCCCGGTGAGGAAAGGCCGGCTCGCTCGAGCCGGGGCGAAACGGAACCTGCCGGGCTGCCGGACGAACGGTCCAAACTCCAGATTAAACTCGCGGCCGAACAACAGGCGGCGGCCAAACAGCGCCAGGACTTCGTAGCCTTCCAGCGGGAATTGCACGAGAACGCCGCCGCGCTGGAAAAAGCCAGGGTCGAACTGCAACAGCAAACGGCCGGGCTGACCGGGACCGCCGCCGCAGCCCAGCAAGCACAGAACGCTCTCCAGGAAAAAGAAAACCTCTGCAGCCGCCTGGAACAGGAACTCGCCGGACTGCGGACCGGACGCGACGAACTGCAGGCCCGGCTGGCGGTCGCGGAAAAAACTGCTGCCCGCGTTCAGCACGATTTCGAGGCGCTCCGCAAGCAAGCGCACTCCGACGCCACCTTGCTGGCGAAGGCCCGCGTCGACCTGCAAGGGCAGTCGGCCA
>Ga0116131_1001327_pt1 | contig 15243 bp, 28 predicted proteins | sample June2015DPH_17_1_FD_89734 | JGI IMG/M metagenome (GOLD analysis project Ga0116131, IMG submission 89734) | Peatland microbial communities from SPRUCE experiment site at the Marcell Experimental Forest, Minnesota, USA - June2015DPH_17_100 | ecosystem: Environmental > Terrestrial > Soil > Wetlands...
CCCCCCCTTTTTCCCCGGGCTGGTACTAGCGCAAGACAGCAAGAAGCACAAGGGCTATCTTTGTGTCAGTCCGAGTGCCAGTAGTTCTGGGCTTATGTCTGCAGGTGGATTCTGCAGCGCGTAGGTAAGTGGGGGTGCCGATTTGAGAGGGGGTTGACGGACAGGCGGAGGGGGGGGTAGGCTCTCCCCCGATGGGTAACGAGCAAAACATGATCGACGCCGCGACTCAGATGGCTGCGAAGCGCGGGCCGTACTACGTGAAGTACCTCTATAACTCTCGGGAGGGCTTTCTGAGGGAAGCCGCCCGGCTCGAGGTGGAGATCATTCGACTACAGGAGGAAGAGGACCTTGCCAACCAAGACACTTGACATGCGGGCAGAGCACGTCTGCAAGCTCGTGACCCGCCACCGGAAAGGTTCACCGGTGCAGTCCCGCTTCGAGTGCAGCTGTGGCGCGCGCGGTGACTGGCACAGCATGAACATCGACGGGAGGTGTGCCAGCCAGTATGAGGGGCACATCGCCGATGTCCTCAACCCCCAGCCGGCGAAGGTCCCGAGGGCTCCGCGTGTGCTACAGCCATGTGGGACCTGGCAGGCATTCGACAGGCACAAGCGGCGTGGGGAGAAACCGTGCGACGCGTGTGCCCAGGCTCACTACTCGCGCCATGCGGTCGAGTACATGACCTCGAAGATGGACCCCGCCAGCGCGGACGCCTACGGCAAACTGCTTCGCGAGTACCTGGTGCTGCGCCACGGAGCAGCGGTCGGGTGACCATCGCCCGCCACGCCGGCGCCTGGCTGATCGTCGGCACGCTCGTGTACGCGCTCTGCGTCATCTCGCCGGCCTGGCCCGCCGTCGTCGTCGGCATCGTGGGCGGCTTCCTCTTCGCCGTGGCCGAGCTTGACGAGCTCGCCGGATGGTGGCGGGCGCGCTCGCACGACCGCAAGACGCAGGCACGCATCGACGGGGCGCTACTATTCGCCCAGAAGGCCAAGACCGAGTCGAGAGGATAGGACCGTGACATTCGCTGAGCTGCTGCACGGCATCGTCAAGTACGGGGACTTCAAGGGAGGCTTCGACCTCGAGGACGCTCACAAGGCCATCGACGCCCAGTTCGCCACGCCCGAGACCGGCCCTGCCCCGGAAGTGGGCATCGACGCCGGTGACTCGTCCCCGGCGGAGCCAGAATCTCCCGCGGGGGGGACCGACGTTGTGACGACTTCCGAAACCCCCGCGGGGGGCACGGTCACAGAGACGGTCTAGATGAACCTCAACCTGGGCGGAGTGCTGAGCGCGGCGGTGCTCTGCCCGGTCGTGGTCGTGATCCTCGTACTGCTCAAGGTCATCTAGGAACGTGCCGATACTCAAGGCATGACAACTCACGAGCTGGACCAGCTGATCGCCTCCGTGGACCTCGAGCCCCTCGAGCGTCGGGAGGAGACGGAGCCGGAACTGATAGAACGAGCTCTCCGGGCCATCGGCCACGAGAGGCGCCTCTCGACCTACAAGGGACAGCGCAGGAGCTGGCAGGGCTGATCTAGCTGCGCTCGTTGGTGCGCTTGTCGTCCTGGTCTTCGAGGCGCTTGAGCCGGCGCAGAGTGGCCGCCATGAACTCCTTCACGGCGCCGTGGAAGTCACCCTGCTGCCACGAGAGGCGGAGGATGCCGCCGAGGGTGAGCACGCCTATTCCCAGCACGGATCCAAGGATCGTTGCTTGCGCTGCGTTCATGCCCACCTCATAGCCGGATCGTAACAGAGGGCCGGGCCTGTCCCTCTCCCGGACAAAACCCGACCCCTGTGGTAATCTACTACTGAGCCTCTCTCCCGGGCGGCACGTCAACCGAACCCGTCACGGGAGGGAGAGAAGTGAAGAACAACGCAACGGCGGCAGCCCAGAAGTGGGCGAGCGCCATGGCCGGCGCGTCGGCGAGCTACACCGCCGGGGTGCAGGCAGTCACAGTAGCCCCGGGCCAGAAGGCCGCCGCGGCGCAGGCCAACTACCTCGCCGGCGTCCAGAACAAGGTCGGCGAGTGGGCGACCAACGTCGCCGCCGTCGGGCTCGGCGAGTGGCAGACCGCAGCCGTGAACAAGGGCGCGAGCCGCCTCGGTTCCGGTGCCACGGCCGCCCAGCCGAAGTTCCAGCAGTTCCTCACGGCCCTGTTGGCCTACGAGCAGAACCAGCTCGGCGCGCTCCCCCCGCGTGGCCCCAAGGGGTCGAACGACCAGCGCATGATCGCCTGGTCCCACGCCATGCAGCAGTTCAAGAAGCCGGCAGGCACCTGATCCTCTCTACGTCCAGAGCCGCTCTCCCCGACTGAGCACTTCCAGGGCTTAGAAAGGAGCTCTAATGGGTGCAGGTTTCGAGACCATCGCCGGTCACGCCACGGGCCAGACCGGCCTCACCACATTCGCCGCGGCCACGGTCGCAACAGGCGACTCGCTCACCGTGCGCAACTTCCCGGCGGCCAACCCTGCCTACCTCATGGCCATGATCTTCCAGGACGCCGAGACCGGTGTCGTGCGGCTGCGCTCCCCGCTGCTCCACGACAACGTCAAGGGCATCCACCTGACCTTGGCCGAGTCGCCCTCGCAATGGGGCTTCCCCTGCCCGGGCGTGCAGACGCTCAAGCCGCAGGACAGCCTCATCCTGGAGCAGTCCGGCATCGGCACGGACGTGTCGCAGTTCGGCATCTCGATCTACTACACGAACCTCCCCGGCTCGGCGGCGAGACTCCACAACTACGGCGACTTCAAGGGGATGATCAAGGACATCGTCACGGTGACGGTGCTCGCCATCTCGACGGGCTCGCCGACGGCCTGGACCGACACGGCCATCAACGTCACCGACAACCTGCTGCACGCCAACACGGACTACGCCGTGCTCGGCATGTACTCGAACGTCGCGACGGGCATCATCGCCCTCAAGGGCATCGACACCGGGAACCTCCGCATGGGGATGGGCGGCGGCATCAACACCTACGAGTCGTCCGAGTACTTCGTCAAGCTGTCGGAGCGCTCGGGCCTCCCGTGCATCCCGGTGTTCAACGCCGCCAACGCGCCGTCGACCTATGTGAGCGCGATCTCGGTGGCGTCGGTGTCCGCGGACAACGTCACGCTCGTGCTGGCGGAATGCGGGACCAACACGGGGCTGTGAGGCTCCCGTAGAAAGGGAGCGAGTCATGTCCTATTGGCAGGGCTACGACCCCGACAGCACCCACCCGTGGGCGGCACACTTCAAGACGAAGATCACGATCCCGGCCACGACGGGCACCTTGCAAGTCGTGACCGGGTTCGGGGTGGTGCTCGCCCTCGTCGTGGAGGAGCCGACCGGCGGCGCCGGGTCACGCTTCGAGCTATGGGACGGGAACGACACCGGGGGCGAGTACATCGGGCCGTTCACCCTCACGGCGGGCCAGAGCTTCGACAACACCTATCCCCCGGTGGGGCTGGTCTTCCGCAACGGCCTGTTCCTGAACGTCACGAGCGGGTCCGTGGCCGGGTCCGTGGAGATCGGCACGCTCGTGCCCTGGGCAATGCACGGCGGGAGCTGGGAGGCATGAGCACCCACGGCGGCACCGCGGGCGGGGCTCCCATCCTGCGCCACTTCCCGTTCGCGTACAACACGGCCGGGCTCGCGACCGGCGCCGACGTGCTCTACACGCCCACGCCCGGGGACCTGCTGCTCGACGGGTGGATCACGGTCACCCAAGCTTGGAACGCCTCCCCGGCGCTGGCGGACATCGTGACGGCCGCGGGCGGCTTCCTCAACTTCCTGGGGGCGCTCTACTCCGGCAACTGGTTCGACATGACCAAGGCCGGCGGCCCGCTCTCGGTGAACGTGCTCCCGTCGCTGCTCGCGGCGTCGGGGACGGTGGGCAACATCCGGGCCGTGCCCTACCCGTTCGCCGTGCACGACACCGTGGGTGTCGTCGTGTCCTCCACCGGGCAGGGCGGCGGGGGCTCGCCGGGCGCCACGGCCGGGACGGCGGTCCTCTACCTCGTGACCGCGACCCCGATCTGAGGAGGTCTGAGGAAAGATGAGCACGCACGGAGGGAACAAGGGCCCCAGCACCGGGCCCGCGACATCAGTCGTCGGCCCGGACGCCTATGGGGCAGCCGCGGCGGTCGGCGTCGGCACGTCCTACGCCCGGAACGACCACGACCACGGGCTCCCCGCTGCCCCTGCTGATCTCCCCCTCGCCGGCGGCACCATGTCGGGGGCGATCGCGATGGGAGCGCACAAGATCACCGGCCTCGCCAATGGGTCGGCCCCACAGGACGCAGCCTGTTTCGGGCAGATCACGGGAGGCGGAGGTGGCGGCCTGCTCGCCCGGGTCCAGTACGCCCCCTCGGTGCTCACCACCTACTCCACCGCGTCGGCGACGCCGAGCGCCATGGACGCCACGAACCTCACCATATCGTTCACGGCACCGGCCTCTGGCGACGTGCTCGTCAGGCTGTCGGCCTGCGCCAATCAGGGCGACCTCCCGCAGTCGGGCTACTTCTGCCTCTTGGACCACACGACCGGCGCCCAGGTTGGCGACAGCCAGTACGTCGTCGGCCCGAACACCTCCACCTTCACCCTGGCGGTGTCGGTGCCTTTCCTCGTCACCGGCCTTGCACCAGGTACCGCTTACCAGTACGACTGGGGCTTTTTCGAGTCGTCGACGGCCATCAACGGCATCTTCGTGCTCGTCCAGGGCGCCCAGGGCGTGCCGGGCAACCTGTACTCCTCGCCGGCTGTGATGGAAGTCTGGTCGGCCTAACCTGTGGTCATGGGCTCCTCTCCCACGGGCTCAGAGCTCGTCTTCCAGTTCGAGCCGACCGTGCCGAACGGGACGGCGCAGGCGACGCCCTACTCCACGACCCTGACCACGCCCCAGTACGAGGTCCAGCTGATCCGATGGCGCGTCCCGCCCGGCCCGCAGGGCAACCTCGGCTGGCAGCTCCTCTACTCCGGCTCGATCGTCTTCCCGCAGAACGGCCTCTGGATCGTCGCGGACAACGAGTACGCCACCTGGGAGCTGGACGAGCTGCCCACGGGAGGCGACTGGCAGTTCCAGGGCTACAACACGGGCACCTACGATCACACGGTCTACCTGACCTTCCTCATGAACCCCCTGACCCAGGCCGAGATCACGACGCTCGAAGACCTCGGCCTGCTGTCCCCGGTGGCATTCCCGGACGCCGGCGAGCCGGTCACCGGGAACGTGCTGGTCCCATGAATGTCCGACGCCCCCGACTTCCAAAAGACTGTCGTCCTCAACTCTACGCCGAGCTTTATGATGCCGACCGCTGACTCGCCCGACTGGCAGGAGACGGTCCAGCTCGTCAACTCTCCGCAGTCCGACTGCCCCGACTGGCAGCAGTACATCGTCGGGCCCGGCGGGACGCCGATCTCACCGACGCCGGTACGGAAGACTGTCAGCGTGGTCGACACGTGGGGCAACAGCGGGCTGTACGGGATAACTCTGCCGGTCAGCCCCGTCAACGTCGGCGACCTCATGCTGCTGGGGTTCTCGACAGACGGCGGGAGCCTGGGAGCGGTCAGCGGCGGCGGCGTGACCACATGGAACCGACTGAACTACACGCAGATGAAGGGCGTCCCCAACGTCACTACCGAGCAATGGGCGGGGATAGTGACGTTGACCGGTGCCAGTTCCATCTCCATCACCGTCGCCGGCCCCCCGACCTACACCCAGATAATGGCCAGCGAGCTGACGGCCAGCCCCTCGCCCACCTGGACCTGCTACGGCAACGCAGGCGGCGGCTACTACTACAACGGGACCAGGTACGCGTGGTCAACCCCATCCCTGACACCCGACCCGACGGGGTCGGACGAGGTCTACTGGACCTTCGTGATGACCGGATTCCCCAATCTCACACTGGCCAACGGGTCGATCACCCTGACCGGTGTGGTCTACGGCGGGGGTCTTTACGCCAACCAGCAGGCCGTCGGCTACGGCGACGCCGTCAACGGGATCTCGGACTACTTCCAGGCCGGCATGTTGGGCGTGAACGCGAGCATGTACAACGCCGTGTCGACGTTGATCTACGCGGTCTAATATCAGGGAGGAGGTGCAACATGGGAGCAGGCTGGAGGGTGACCAAGCAGCGGCAGACGACCGTATCGGACGGCGTGAGCTACGTCCCCGCGATGATCATCGGCTTCCAGACGGAGGGCGGCAACTACGCCAACGTCACGGTGACGGCGGAGAAGTACAACCCCTCGGACGTCAACGACATCATCCAGGGGGCAGCCGACCAGATCGACAACATCGGCAACGCCGCCGCGGGCAACGTCCCCTCGATAGTGCCCTTCGGGTAATGACCGCTCCGACGGAGCTCGGCTTCCCCGACCAAGAGACCTGTGAGCGCGCCTACGGCCCCGGCAAGTGTGTGCAGGGCGAGTACGGCTCCTGGTACTTGCGTGCCCTCACCGTGGCCAAGGAGCCCGCCCCGGCAGCTCCCGGCATCGACTGGGACCCGCTCAGTTGGGGGAAGTCCGCCCTCTCCGACATCTTCGGCGGTGCCGGGAGCATAGAGAAGTGGGTGATCAAGCAGATCGTCAAGGCCGCCTCCCTGATCGAGAACGACATCGCCAAGGTCTACGGCTACATAGCCTCACGCTTCGGCGGCATCGAGAACACGATCAGCCATCTCGCCGGCCAGGTGAACGCCTTGGCGGACCGTGCGGGGAAGGACCTCTCCGGCGACGTGGGCAAGCTCTCCAAGGACGCGGAGGGATGGGTCAAGGACGCGGAGCACTACGCCGACAGTGCCCTCAGATCGTTTGAGAGGGACGTGCTCGACCCGGCGCTACGTGAGCTTCATACGGCCATTTCCGACGGGGAGAAGGCGTACAGGGCCGCTCTGGCGGCATTCGAGCGTGACATCGTCAAGCCGATCGAGCACGACGCCGCGGAGGCCCTCCACGACGCCAAGAAGGCGGTCTCTTTCATAGACCGCTCCGGGCTCGACGCGATCCATATCGTCGACGAGTGCTGGGACTGGCTGGAGTGGATGGCGAAGAACCCGGCCAAGGCGCTCGAGGAGCTGCCCGCCAAGATGCTCGGCCAGCTGACCTCGGCGGAGCTCGAGGAGAAGGGCACGACGGTCACGAGCGGCTGGTCCGGGCTCGTGTCGGAGCTGGACAAGAAGTTCCCGAACAAGGCCGAGACGGAGCTGTGATGCCCGACGACGAGCTCATGGAGGAGCACCCGACCGTAACGCTCGCCGACAAGGTCGGGGCCAAGGTCGCCGAGCACGTGGCGCATGCCGCCCGGCAGAACGCCGAGACGGAGACCCTGCGGCGCCATGCCTCCACCCTCGCGATCGCCGAATCGCTCCGCAACGACCTCAAGCCCGCGATGGCCGAGTACTTCGGCACGATCATCGACAAGCTCCCCGACGGCGACCCGACGCGCCAGTTCTACGAGCTGTTCATGTCCCCGGAGTCGGTGCTCAACGACGCCGTGATCAACATCATGGGCTTCGTCGGCATGATCATCGCCTGTATCTCCGAGACGGGCAAGGTCTTCTTCCAGCCCTTGCTCAACGAGCTCTGGGCCTCGCGGCCGCGGATGCCGATGTCGCCCGCCGACGTGGCCAACGCCGTCGTCCAGGGCTACATGACCCTGGCTGAGGGCGAGACTGAGGCAGCCTACTCGGGCCTGGACACGAAGCCCTTCCGGACGATGGTCGAAGTGACCGGCATGCCGCCGTCGCCGCAGGACCTCTTCCAGATGTTCAGGCGTGACATCATCCCGGAGGGCAAGTCGCCCGCCGATTTCCCGAGCGTCTACGCCGGCCTCGCCGAGGGCCACACGAAGGACTCCTGGATCAAGTACTTCCAGAAGCTCGCCTACGTCTGGCCGTCGCCGGTCGACTTCGTCAACGCCGCCGTCAGGGAGCAGCTGCCCTACGACACCGCGGCACGCTGGGCGGCTGCCACCGGACTCGACCTGAACATCGCCATCACCTCTCCGCCGCCCACCGCTTCACTGGGTGAGACATCAGGAGGCGCGCCGACCGGTGCCGAAGGACCGCAGCCGGGCAGCTTCTTCGACCTTCTCTTCGACGTGGCAGGCCGACCGCCCGGGCCGGAGGAGATGGCCCGCATGGCGCACCGCGGGATCATCCCGTGGACCGGGACGGGGCCGAAGGCGACGACCTTCCAGCAGGGCATCGCCGAGTCGGACCTCAAGACGAAGTGGACCGACGCCCTCAAGGCGCTCTCGACCTACATCCCGACCAACGGGGAGATCACCAACTGGGTCCGGCACGGCTTCGTGTCGAAGGCCGACGCCCTGCCCATGTACGAGGCGAACGCCGTGACGCCGGCCGTGGCGAACCTCATGATGGAGTCAGCCCTGGTCGACCAGCTCGCCGAGGACCGCCAGCTCGCCAAGGGTGAGGTTGTCGCCCTCTACACCGCCCAGCACATCGACGCCACCGAGGCGAAGGCCGCGCTGGCCGCCGTCGGCTACCACGGCGAGCAGGCCGCGGAGATCCTCTGGCTCGCCGACTTCCGGCGCGAAGCCGCGGCCTACTCCCGGGTCATTCAGGTGCTCGGCCGGCAGGTCGTCATGGGGAAGCTCACGGTCAACGGCGCCTCTCAGACCTTGGCCCAGATGGGGGTGCCCTCCAAGACCATCACGACCCTCCTGAACGACTGGAAGCTCGCCCAGCAGGCGGAGACGCCGAACATCACCGAGAGCCAGATCGCGGCGGCGGTCTACTACGGGATAGAGACGATCCCGGAGGGCTACGCCGACCTCCAGGCCATCGGCTACACCCCGTATGACGCCTGGAGACTGCTGTCGATCCGCATGCACGGTCCCGTCAGCCTCCCCGGTGGGCCACCACAACGGCCGGCAGGTCCGCAGCTATGACGCCGCCGAAGATCCCGCCGGGCATGACACACCTCCAGTACAAGGCCGCGCTCAAGGCTGTGATCGACCAGGGCAAGGAGAAACTCGACCAGGCACGTCAACATTCCCGGGAGCACCTAGAATCGACTGCTGGGCTCCAGGTGGGACCCACGGAAAGCGGAGGTGGCGGCAATGGTCAATGACAGCTTGCAGGCAGATCAGGCAGCCATTGCCGCCATCGCCGCCGTGATAGTCGAGAAGGCCATCGCCCAGAAAGGCACGCCCTATGTCTACGGTGGTGAAACCCCCGGAGTGGGTTTCGACTGTAGTGGACTCGCTCAGTGGTGTTGTGCTCAGGCTGGAGTCGTTGTCCCAAGAGGTTCGGCAGCTCAGTTCACAGCTAGCGGTCCTCGTGTCGACGGCAACATCCGAGCCGGAGACCTCGTGTTCTTCCACGGCTCCGAGACGACCCCGCCGTTCCCGGGACACGTCGGCATCGCCCTGAACTCCCTCTACATGATCGACGCCCCCTACACTGGCGTCGCCGTGCGGCAGGACAGCTACGTGACCCGCCCGACCATCGGCCCGCTGGACTTCTACGGCGCCACGCGACCGGCCGCTCTTGCGGTTCCACCCGCTCCGCTGCCTCCGCCCGCTATCCTGGAGGACGTGAAGCTCCGCGTGCTCTCCGAAGGCTGCAAGGGCTACGACGTGCAGAGCCTGCAGGTCCTCCTGAACTTCTACCACAGCGGCCCGCTGGCAGTGGACGCCGACTTCGGACCACTCACCAAGGCCGCCGTGGAGAAGTACCAGAAGATCCTCGGCTACACCGTCGACGGCATCGTCGGCGCTCAGACGTGGCGCTCGATCCTCGGCGCGCCCAACCCATAGGAGAAACCATGTCCAACTGGCCCCCGCACATCCTCGCCTTCCTCGTGGCGATCCTCGCCCTCGCCGGGATCATCACCCTGTCGGCGCTCGTCATCGTCGTCCCCCCGATCCTGACCGAGGTCGCCGTGGCGGCACTCGCCGGCGCCCTCGGCCTTGCCATACCGTCGAGCGGAGCCTCGACCACCACCACCACGTCGACGACTCCCACAGGGTCTACCGCTCCGCCTGTCCCGGGCGGTACTGTTTAGAGCGTCAGTTCCCCTGACAACCGACCGGCTTGGCAAGGGCCGAGCAGGAGCCCACCGCATCTGACCCTCCGTCTGGCGGTGGGCTCTTGCATTGTCCGGCCGGAGGTGTATAATCCCTGTACGGCACGAGGAATGCCGACAACCTAAGGAGCCCTTGCCAATGGCTGACATGACCTTCACCACCCGACACTCGGGCGCGTCCATCACGTGCACCGGGGGCCTCACGATGGTGCACCTGTTCTCCCACGTCCCGTCCGAGGTGGAGGTGTGCGAGTCCGAGCGCGGCCCGGTGTCCGTCAAGGTCACCAAGTACGCCGAGCGGAGCCTCCCCTACGCCACCGACGCCACGGTCGTGCACCTGGACTGGGAGACCGCCCGGCAGGTCGCCGAGGCCGTCTCGAAGCGCCTGGAGCAGGCCGAGCACGAGGACCCCACCGACACGTTACGGCTCGTGCGGTAATGGCCCACCTCCGCGACATCTACCTACCGAAGTGCCGTTCATGCGGCAAGACGGCGACTGTCGAACTGTGGGGCAGTCGCAACGAGCGGCTACAGCCCTACTGCAAGCCGTGCGGCAAGCGCGCTCTGGTCACTCGCAACCTCTACGAAAATCTTCCCTCATTCAACCGGACCCAACCCACCAAAGGAGCCAAGTAATGACCAAGACAGCAATCATCGACCCCGGCGACGAGCAGGAGAACCTGCCGGAGGCCGTGCTCTCGGGCGACGACCGAATTCCAATTGACTGGAACACGGACCCGTTGGCCGTCCAGCGGAAGATCGTTGACCAGATCTTCAAGGCGACGACCGTCGACCAGGTGTTCGGCATCTACGCCGGCGACGCCACCGCGAGCATGGAGAACCGGGTGTTCAACGTCCTGGAGGTCTCCTTCGCCCCCTACGAGTCCGAGCGCGGCGTGATCCCCATGGCTCACGTCGACGGGCTCCTGGAGGGCACCGACGAGATCACGAGCTGGCGCACGACCTCGACCAGCATCGTCGCGATGCTCGCGAAGCTCCACTACCTCCAGGCGTTCCCGCTGAAGGTGCGGATCGTCGCGGCGAAGACCCAGGGCGGTTTCAAGGCGTACCACTTGGAGAAGGCGTGAGCACTAGTGGTCCTGTACCTGGTAAAGCTCGATTGCGGTCACGAGGGCTACTACAACGTGGGGTGTCACCCTTTCCGCGGCGCCCTCTTAGCTTGCGAGGTGTGCCAGGCTGACCGACACTCCGCTGAAGTGCTGGGTGACTACTACACCGACCGCGAGACGCTCTTAGAGGCTCGTGCCCGGTGCGGCCACTAACAGGATGACCGCTCAGCTCTCCCCTGAGCAGGTCCGTGCCCTGCTCGACGGGTCTTCCTCGGGTCAGGCCGAGCCAGAGGGCATGCGGGCGGGCGGTCCCAGGCGGGTCTACCGTGTGACCTGGGACCGCTGCTCCCGCTGCAAGGAGCGCCACCAGGGCCTGACTCCACATCGGCCCCCTGGTCCGCATCCGAGGATCGTGTACGTGTGCGAGTGGTGCCGACGAGAGATAGAGGCAGAAAGTGACGACCTGCAAGAACACGACGGAGTTCACGCCGGACCCCAGCAGCAAAGGGTGGGCGCACTGTTCGATCTGTAACCGCTTCATGCGCCTGGTCGATGGCAAGCTCTACGGGCACGCCAAGCCGAGCAGGGTTAAGAAGCTGGTACCAAGGAAAGCGAGCAACGATGGCTAAGGACATGCCTTGTCACTTCTGCGAATCTTCTGACGAGCCGGAGATAGGGGTGATGCTCGTCTCCGACCTCACCGGGTCGGGCCAGCTCCCCTTCGCGGTCGGGCTCAACTGCATGGAGTCGTTCCTGCTCGGCCTGCTGGAGACCTTCGCCCAGCCGGAAGGGATCCCCGCGCCGGAGCCCTCGGAGCTGTCGGGGGAGGAGCCGGAGTTCCCGTTTGAGGTCGATGAGGTGATCGTGGTAGCCCACGAACGCTCGGCGGAGGAAGGTCTAGAAATGACCGCTGAGGCCCCTGTGGCCATCGACAAGCTCTCGGAGGACGAGGTGGCGGTCATTGAGGCTCTCGACGGTGAAGAGGTCCCTACGCCAGCCAGGAGGCCGTCTGGCCGTTCTGCGCGAGGGTCGTCCACGCCGGCCGCGGAAAACGGCTCCGGCGCGAGCGAAAACCTGACTGATCCAGTCGACATTCCGACCGCCTGAGCGCCTGCCATGCGGACGCTCACGGCGAAGGTTGTACACGGCACGATCGAGGTGCTGGTCACGAGCACAGATCACGACATAGCTTACAAGCGCGAGGTGATGCTCCAGCTGAGGGCCGGTAACTTCCGGATCTCCTGGCTCGAGGCTCAATGCCTCCGCAGGGCGCTCGACATCGTGCTGAGCGAGACCTGACATGGCCGGTCCCTACTCGGGCAACCCCAAGGGCCTGTTCTTCTACGGCTCGATCCAGGGCGCAGCCGCCCAGGGCGCCACGACCTCTGCCGTCTGGGAGGCGATGCAGGCCGCGGCCCTGGACACCGCGGCCGCCCTCTCCGGCTTCATAGTCGGAAGCGCCGTCCCACCGCTCGCCGTGCTCAACCTCGCGGCGAGCTTCCTCCAGGGCATCGGCATCCAGGACGTGAACCAGATGAGGGCGATCGCGGGGCAGAACCTCCGCGCGGCCCAGTCGCTCGCAGCCGCCCCGGCCGCCTACGCCATCGACTCGAGCATGATCGGCATACCGCCGTCGATGGGCACCGGGCCGGGCACGGGCATCGACCAGAAGTACGCCCTGCGGGTCAACTACACCGGCACCGACGAGCTCGGCAACGAGGTGCAGGACTGGTACACGATCTACGACGTTGACACCAACGCCACCGTCGGCGACCTCTACGACCTCGCCCGGGCCGACGCGCAGGCCCGGGTCGAATCAGGCGCCGGCAGCCCTGCCGTCGTCACCCTCTCCAGCGTCAACCAAGTCGTCCTGATGCAAGTATGACGGGGAGGTATCAATGGCCCGCGTGCCTCCCCACTGGCTCCGCACCAACGAGAAGGTCTGGACCCCGGACCGCTTCATAGTCTTCGACACCGAGACGAGCTGGCTCACCAAGGAGAAGCGGGAGGTCCACACGCCGAGGTGCTGGGCACTCGACTACGTCACACGACACCTGGAAGGGAGTCCCCGTGAAGGACACGAAAGATACGCCGACACCGACATCACCGAGCTCGCCCCGACCATCGACGCCCTCGCCTTCCGAGCTGGAGAGACTTGGGCTTTCGCACACAACCTCGGATTTGATCTGGCGGTTAGCGCATTGCCCGAGCGACTGGCAGACCTCGGCTGGGACATATCAGACTTCTGGCTCGGGGACGAGTCCACCTGGGTGATCCTCAAGCAGGCCAAGCGCAAGCTCGTGCTGACCGACTCCTGGAGCTGGCTGCGGATGCGGGTGGAGGACATGGCGAAGACGATGAGGCGCCGGAAGCTCACGCTCCCCGCCAACAACGGCTCGAAGGCCGCCTGGCTCGCCCGCTGCGCCGACGACGTGGACATCCTCCAGAGCGCGCTCTGCACCCTGATGGACTGGTGGGACCGGGAGCAGCTCGGCAAGTGGGGGATCACCGGGAGCGCCTGCGGCTGGGCAGCGGCACGGCACAAGATGCCGCCGAAATCGATCCTGGTCGGCCCAGACGACGATCGTAGCCGGTTCGAACGACAGGCCATATATGGCGGTCGGCGAGAGGCATGGTACGTCGGCCACGTTGCCGCAGCGGGGGCATCGGACTATGACTTCGTAGGGGCCTACCCGACCGTCGTGGCTGATCTCCCGATACCCCGCAAGCCCCTCGGCCACTTCGACCACCTGCCCTCCGACTCGCCCGCCCTGACGTGCTCCACCATAGGCGTGATCGCGGAGTGCACGGTGACTACCGAGGTGCCCTGTGTGCCCGTGCGTATCGGAGGAGAAGTCTGGTGGCCCATCGGGACATTCTCGACGGTCTTGGCCTCACCAGAGATAAGCCTTGCCCTGGAGCTCGGCGCCTCTGTAGAAATCGGAAGCGGTTATTCCTACTCGCTCGCCAAGGGCCTCTCCGACTGGGCGGAGTGGTGCCTTGCGACCCAGCACGACAGGAGCGGGCGCACGCCCCAGCTCGCGAAGATGATGGCGAAGGGCTGGGGCCGCTCGGTGATCGGTCGCTTCGCCCAGCGCAACTCGCAGGAGATCTTGAGGAGGCCCGCCACACGCTTCGGCTGGCACCTCGAGCACGGCAGGGACAACGGAAGTGGAGCACCCCTCGACATCGTGACGATGGGCGGAGAGGAAAGGTGGCTGTTACGTGACCAAGAAGGCAGAGAGACATTCCCGGCGATCTTCGCCTGGGTTGAGAGTTGTTGCCGAGCTGCGCTCACTAGGACGGTGCTCGGGCGGCGTCCCGGCCGAGTCCTTCAGTGTGACACAGACGGATGGCTGGAGCGGGAACGACCTTCTAAACGTCCCGCTCCCCTGCCCGTGGTGCAACCTCCCTTTGTCATTAAGCGTAAGGGAAGATACGAGCATGTCAGAGTCCAGGCCGCAACCCAGCTCTGGCTCGATGACGAGCGCCGAACAGCGGGCATCGGACGCAGCGCACTGGAACTCAAGCTTGACGCGTATTCGTGGTGGGACTGGCCCACGCTCCGCTGGCAGCTCCAGCACGGAGAGACGGGAACCTTCACCAGGACCAAGCGGGAAGCTGTTGTGCACGGAGATTCGGTCAAGCGATGGGTTCTGCGTGATGGAACCACCCTGCCGGTTCGCGTGCATTGCGGAGGGCACGATCAAGTGGAGATAGTCGGCTTCCTCTCGACCTACCTCTTCGACCAAGGAACAGGACTAGCGCCGGCACAGCATCCGGCGCTCAGAGGGCTGGAGGACAAGTAACCAGATGGGCCGCGCTCACGGGACCGCCGGGGGATACGCCAAGGGGTGCAGATGCGACGACTGCCGCGAGGCCGCACGGCTCGCCCAGCGGAAGAACCGCCACAGCTGGCGGCCGACCAACCGACAGACCCGCGAGGAGCAAGCCTGGCTCGAGACGGAGCCGGAGTACTTCCATGCACGCCTGCGCGAGACCTCGGCCTAATCTGCATACGCGCTGCAGAATCCACCTGCAGACATAAGCCCAGAACTACTGGCACTCGGACTGACACAAAGATAGCCCTTGTGCTTCTTGCTGTCTTGCGCTAGTACCAGCCCGGGGAAAAAGGGGGGG
>Ga0116131_1001335_pt1 | contig 15168 bp, 17 predicted proteins | sample June2015DPH_17_1_FD_89734 | JGI IMG/M metagenome (GOLD analysis project Ga0116131, IMG submission 89734) | Peatland microbial communities from SPRUCE experiment site at the Marcell Experimental Forest, Minnesota, USA - June2015DPH_17_100 | ecosystem: Environmental > Terrestrial > Soil > Wetlands...
ATACGCGGCTTATTGATGATTTAGGGCACGAATCCACTAAAACGCTTAATACGTTGCGCGCGTAGGGGATAAGAATAATGACACGCGGGATCGAACGCGACGATTGTAACATAGACAACATAGACGGGCATCACGCTATGCGCGACGAGGCTTTAACGAATGTAAAAGCGCCGCCTCCTAGTGAGTACGACATAGCGCAGTTTAAAGAAGCGTTTGCCGATAACGAAGAAGACTCTGATTACGATAGGCAGGAGCGAAACGCTAAACAACGGGCTTTAATCTGGTATTCCGATACCCTCTATAGCGCGTCGGAGCTGCGCGTCATTGTGCCCGAAATCGTACCGAGTTATAACGAGTTTGACGGCATTAAGACGATTCAGCTATTGACCACTATGTATCCCGAAGCGTACTTTTTACCTAGTAGAGAGTATGGTGTCGCTATCTTCGTTTATCCTCCGAATGGTACGACGGCATTAAAGACGCCGAATAAAATAGAGATGGAGCGATTTAAAGCGGATAGCTGCACGATTCACGTGATACAACGTGAGGATAAGCTAATACACGTAATAGAATTATCGTTCGACTGAGCTAAGAAATTATGACACCGGAAGTAAATGGCGGGGGGGAAGTAAAACCGTGGTCAACCTTTTTGTGAGAGCTCTTATTATCACTACCATCATCGTTGCTGTCACAGATGCTATTGTTTTTTATGTTATCTGGAGCGGAAAAGCAAAAATAACGCCACTGTTCGTCATCTTGGTTATCGTAGTCACGATGGTACCTATGGCGATCAATCTCTGGGTTCACATTTTCAGGCAGCTTAGCTAGGCACGTTTGTAGTAGCTCTAATGCGACACAGAAGAAGGAAAAGATCAGCAATTATTAGGCTAGGCATTACGCCGCTTTTATTCTGTCGGTCATTTACAGTTCAGCGCAGCTGGCACTGATCAATACGGCACGTTACTCAGTGGGATCAGTCAAACAAGAACTACATACTCACGCATGGCGTTTCTGGGGTGGATTGGCGATTCTACAAGCATCCACTGCCTGAGCACGTTTATGAAATTATTGGAGAGATGTCAAACTCTCGCTGTGAGGCCCGTTGAAGCAAAGAGCAATCTTCGCTGGTGTACGTAAGCTCAAGCAGACGCTACAAATCGAGAATGCACAAAGAACCCTCGGCCATTGATTTCGGCAAGTGCGAAGCTCTGTTTGCATGGCAGTAGCCGAGAACGCAGATTGTCAGCCGGATCAGTTTTATGAAGAACTGGACGAAATGGAAACTATGGATGTTTACGTCGATGGACCGCATCTCAAAACCTGGAGCCATTATATTCAACAGTGCAGTGAGGATAAGAGATTAACAGAGTTAGAACGAAGCAAGGCCATATCGGCCCTTCAGTTTCTTGAGCAAGAACTCGGCCAAAATTTTTTGGAGTACGCATATGAGAGGCGCCCGGAGTTGCGGCATGAGTTGTTCTACTATCTGGTTTCAAAGCAATGGACTTACATTACTTGGTTTGCCGAAGCATTAACCCAACTAAAAAATCAAAATCCAAATCAGAACAATTATAAAAGCCTGCTTCGGACTATTAAGCTTCATAAGGATTTTTTTAGTTCCGTTGATGTTCTCGAAAATGCTTATAAGTTTTTTCGAGCTGGATTCAAGATTGCATTTGAACCGCCTATTGCAGTTCGAAATGTACAGAAACATCCTGATCTCAAACTAATCGACGACTCCAACAAAACAGAGCTAATTGTCGAGATCTCTACTGTGGGGAGCAGCCAACCGTTCAATGACTGGAACGCATATATTACTGAGAGGCTAGCAAGAATCGAGTCGCCGTTATCGATCGAAGGGCGAGAACGCAATATACATTATAGTGGCCACATATACCGGCATGAACCGTATAAAGACACTGACTTAGACAAAATTGTAGATGAGGTCGAGAAAAAGATCGATCAAGTCAAACAAGGTGGCCCATTACAAGAATTGATAAAGGCGGATATTTCAGGAGATAAAGCAATAGAAATTGCCATCGCCTCTCAAAAAGATTATAAAAGCCTTGAAAAGTGGTCTTCTCGGAGAAGTTTCACAATAGGGCCAATAACTGGTCCACCGATGGTTGAAGAAGACGAATTCAAAAACGAGATCCGACGGACCAGACGTACAATCCGCAAAAAGTTAAAGCAGCAATTGTCGAGTAATTATCCCTCCGGTTTGATCGTGCAAAACGGCAGCTTATTCTGGCTTCCCACACGCCGACCAATAAAGAGCGAACTGCTGGAGGTTTTGGATAACAACGATCATTTGGTATTCTTAGTGCTTGAGGGCAGGCTTCAGTTTATTCCAGATACTCTGGATGCAAACGATTGCGATATTCATGAGCGCCCAGATAAGGAGTTTGATTGTTCACTAGTTCTACTGAATCAAAACTGCAAATTCGAGATCAATCAAAATACAGTCAGTAAAATCAAAAATGCGTTTTCTTATAGCTGGTGGTTTGCTTAGCTTAGCCTTGAGAGCAGATTTGAAAACGATCCAAGCAAGCCAGTTGAAGCTCCATACTCGCTAGTATCTCACCATTGGCGAAGCGTCGGCGGTATGTCGTCTTTTACATCGGTCGAGTCAATCGACTGATAGGGTTGCCCTCCTGATACGGTTGTGTATAACATTTAGGCCGTTGCGTTTCCTACTGGCGGAGTGATTACTGTAAAATCTGCACCCATACATGAGCCTACGGTGTTTGCAGTTGTAGGCGCACTGCACAATTGAAGTGACACCGGCAGCGACGCACCCGCCAATCCTTGCGGAGCTATTAACGAGATACTTCCTTCGCCGTTGGCTCCGGTTATCACTTGTGTATTCACTGCGCCATCGATAAGAACCGTCACCCCTGGCATACCCGCAGTTGTAACTGAGTTAAACACTTGGAATTGTATAGTCACTGTAGAACCGGCTGCTACATCGGCTGGCTTGCTCAAAATCAATACTTGAGCAGTTACTGGTGCGGGCGTAGGCGTTGCTGTTGCTGGCTGTCCAATCTCCATATCCGTATAATACGGGTGACGACGTCACTCCTTGATAGGTAGCCGTAATAGTATTCGTTCGCTGAAACGGCGAACCTGCAAGCCCATTGGCGTCGTGCGTCATCGTGCATTGGCTGCCTCCAAAAGTGCCCCCTATCGACGGCTGACCGTTGATATACCACGATACTTGACCAGTTAATTGGTCGCAGGGAATAACAACGCCATTCTTATAGACCGTGGCTGTCCACATCGAGCCATATTGGCTATCTGTTGGGCCGGAAACAACGACCTGATAAACGTCTGCTGACGGTGTAACCGATGGTGAAACTGATGCTGACGTTGAAGCAGAAGTCGTAGCATTTGCTGTCGTTGATGCTGCTTGTGATGTGTTGTTTGCCGCTTGGTTGCTGCTAGTTGGTGATGTACAACCGGCTACAGATAACAAGACAACCATCACCAGCACAATGAGCGCTATCAATTTCTGTGTCATTTTTCACCCTGCCCTTTAATGTGTTAACTCTATGCTGAAGTTACAGACGCGATACCCCACGTTACAAACTCGTCTTGCTGTGTAGCAATGCTTGCTTGAGTGATACTATTCAGCCTTCTGCTTTCGTTGTTTATCGTCGGATTATTCCCTGTTGTAGCTTTGTAGACGCTAGCGTTAAGCGGCGGCTGATAAGGCGTATAACCAAGGCTCGTTTGTTCGTAGAATTTAGTTGCTTCGTCTACGCTGGAGAACCGCTTAACGTTTAAGCCATAAGTCGTGGTAAAACCGTTTGTATATATTATCGGTTGACTGGTTTTGTTTGTTATCGCGTAGCTCAGCAGTGCGGTGTCCGTCCCGTTTTCAATTATTTTCGGATTCGCAAGAGTCTCATTCATACCTAATGACGATATAGTGACGTTTAGGTAGTTTTGTGCGTAATCTTGTGCGGTCGGCGTTTGTTGCGCCGTAGCCGCGCTACTAGCAGACGGGCTTGAGCTGGTGTTAGTGCTCGACGTGCAACCCGCGACGCTCACGATAAGCACCGCGAGTACGCCTAGCATCAAAACCATTTTTGACGTTTTTTGTCATTTATCGCCCCCCTTGACGAAAAAATGAATGAAATCGGAAAAATGGCGGCCGTTTAACTTACGTTGCAGGTCAGCGTGTGCGTACCCGTCGTTTCGTCAGTCCAGCGCACCGTCACTATTGTGGTGTTTACCGGTATTTCATACGGAATTATGCCCCTAGCCGTATCCCCCGGCTGTATCGTCGTTTTTGGGTAGCCGTTGTGAATAAGGTCAACATTTGGGTTCCACTGATAGAGCGTGCCGTTTGCGTCCTTCGCTGTCCACTCACGCCAGACGGTAAACAAATTAGCTACGTTGTTGTCTTTAAGTGAACACTCTACCCCAACGAGTTTATTACCGGGAGTCGCGTTCTGAAAGAGCGAGCCATATGCGCTTGTCATGTTTGTCACCTGGCGTGCGGAAATCGACACATCGTAGTTCGTTCCGGCTCCCGTTGGTGCGGTGCTGGCGGCCTGATTGCCTGGCGTAACGCTTACGCACCCCGTTGTTGAGACGAGAACGAGAGCGCCGATAAAAAGCAAAGGCAACGCATATTTGAGCGGCGTTTTGATATACCGCTTCATCATCCTAACTATTGGATTCATATTCTTTCCCCCCTCGTTTGCCTCACCGTGACATACTGCCAATGGCGTGACACAAAACGTTAGATCGCACGAACGGTGCGTGAGAGCTTAAGTTTGCCGTTTTGGCTGCGAAATTTCAACCGTTGCTCTAAGAGGCCATGTTCAAGGTGGTTTTTGGGGCCGTCACTCCACCTTCTTGGGTCAGGATCGTGAACAGAGCCTTATGAGTGCTTTGAATCGAAAAAAGGGCGCCGCGCACGCAGTGGATCGCAAAGGAGTATCAAAATTAATACAACATTGTGGATATGTGTCTCATATGAATGAAATCGAAGAGATTGTTTCCAACAATCTGAATATTTACAAAAAATTTATTGATGGTTTTAATTTTAGCAATAAATATGTGAAATGTCTCTTTTTAAATGCATACAACCATTTTTTGGCAGCTAAAATTCTGGCAGATACAGGATTAAGGTGCCAGTCTTTTAATTGCTTGAGAATGGGATTAGAGAGCGAATGGTTAGGGATTTGCCTTGTAACCAATTCTGTATTATCACTGCAATGGGCATTTGGAACTGGAGATGAAGAAACTTTTAAAAAGATAAAGAAATTTGAGATCCCGCAAGATTTACGCCGTGAAATTTCAAAAATTTCGCATGCTCGAATTGCAGAAAAAGACAGAAATGAAATATATTGGGCATTGTCGGATAAAAGTCATACAAAACTTGCAAGTTGCGCCGCATTAATAATAGATCCAAAATCTTCTGATCAATCAGAAGGTAAAGTTGAGTGTATTCCAGCAGGTGGCCTTAAAGGGAAGACAAATATCTCAAAGCATCTAAGCGCGGTTCAAGTAGTTCAGGAATTTGCGATTGCGGAGCTTGAAGATAGTCTCGGTGTTAGACTTCTACCTAATGATTGGAGATACATTCGAGCTAAACTATTTGAAATTAGTCAGAGTGGATTTCAAAATGCCAATGGGGATTTTGAACCGTTCATAAGTTCAAAAAATCGGCCGGGTTCCGATCCTATTTGTGCTGCTGCGTATGCAGAAGCAATTCGAAATCAATCATTTAAATAAAATTTGTTGGCGCTACTTTAACTTCGGTGCAAGCGCTCTTTGGCCTCCTCGTGTGGGGAACCTTTATTGACCGCCAGGTCCGAACAATTCATTTCTTATTTTTTATATCTCTTAATAATGATTCTATCCTGTCCGCTTGTGCTTTTTCTCGGCGTTGACGCTGTTTTCTTCCAACCCACGCAGCTCCAAATAAACCAAAAGTTCCAACGGTTCCAATATCGCTCATGGCTTCTCGCATTTGCTGCTTTCCTGCTTCATTTAAATGTCTCTTTTTAGGTTTGGTTTTTGGCTCTCGGATGTTTACAATTTCTATTTACGAACTGTCCTCCGCCGTCGCCCAAGTGACGAGGTTAATGTCGCGAAATACTTTGAAAAGACGCTCAAATACGTTCACAAATCCACCGACATCGAAGAAATTGAAAAAGATCTACCCGTTATCGAATTTGATGCGAATTATTTGAAAAACCTCGAATTAAGAGCTAAAACTAAAGAGGAGATGGCGGTGGACATGGTCTTTACCTTGAATAGGTTCATTCTCACAGATAAACAGAAAAACCCAGTAAGCGAGTCTTTGGTGGAAAAAGTCGAACAGATACTCGAATTATGGAATGAAAAGACAAAGGATTTTGATGAGATTTATCGACAAAGTAAGCAAGTAATAGATGAATACGAAGAGCGAACCGCGAGACAAAAACAACTGGGCCTTGATGCTTTGCAATACTCTCTATTGCTCCGATTGGAAGATCAATATGGTCAAGATGAACGACTAGTAGAAGACGTAAATGACTTTTCAAATCAATTGCATTCATATGTATTCAAAGATTGGCATTATCAGACATCAGCAAAAAAACAGGTAGAGCGAGAGACAAGGAGATTTATCAGGTCGCTCATGTTGAGATATGAAGGGACTATCAACAAAAGCAAGCTGGATGAACTTCAAAGAATGGTTGTTGATTCGATAATCTCTCACGGAAAAGAATTATGAGATCCCTTACGCTAGATGGACCCAACAAAGATTATCGGAATATCAAATATCCTCGCTTAGAATTCAAAACAGGAGAATTGACTTTGATACTTCCGCGAGGTTATGATAAAGAGAATGCGCTCCTCAAAAGACATGAAAAATGGATAAGTCGAAAAACTGCGCTTATCGAACAATCATTAGATGACGCGAAAGGCAAAGATCTCAATTTTTTGAGAACAGATGAGGAGTTTATACAGTTCACCCGTTCAACTATCACTAAAATTCAGACTACCCATAATCTGACCACAAACAGGACGTATTTTAAAAAGATGAAGTCTAAATGGGGTAGTTACAGCTCAAAACAAAATATAACAATTAATACCCTTTTGAAGTTTCTTCCGGACGAATTAATTGAATACGTTATTTTTCACGAAATGGTTCATTCTTTGGAACGGAAGCACAATAAGAGATTTTGGTATATAATAAGTAAGCGCTATCAAGATTATCAAGCAAAAGAGCGTGAATTACTTAGCTACTGGTTCCTGCTTCAAAAAGAGTTAACAGCCCAAAATATCTAACAACCTTCTAATTTTACTGCTTCTTGACCTATCCTCCCACTTTTACACGCGTATTTTCTTTGCACTTTCCAAACAGATGTCAACTGCTTCTTTGAGTCCATCGTACGCCCCTAGGTCGCAAACACGCGTAATACGACTCAAAGCAACACGTTTCTGTCTTTAAACTCCCTGCTTATTGTTTTTGTTGACAGAACGTAAAATTCAGTGATCAAGATCCAATACGTCAGCGGACATCAGTTTCCGTATAAAGACGAAGGACTTAACAATTAGCAGAGCGTTTCGGCTTAGTCCCCAGGTGTTTGTTTCTGCGTACCAGGGTGTCTTCTCACCTATGTCGAAACTAATAGCCGATGGTTTTTCTTGAGCCCAGTCTGAACGTAAGCAGCCAACTTCACTTTGATAGTCTTACCGTCGTACTGATGATCTACATCGTCCCACTCAGTCCGAGCGCTTTCTACAACTCCAAGCGCATATCCGACGACAAATTCGGCGAATATAGGGCGATTTCGATTGCTCAAAATATCAGAGCACGCCCAAGGCCAGAAGTCTCCGATCGTGACGTCTGTGCTGCCTGCTATTCTATCGTCGCATCTTAGCTTCTTAACAATCATAATCGCACCGCGTTGACTTACTTATTCTGCTTACGTTGCGTAATGATACCAAAACGCTTTTGGTTATTCACAATTCTCACAAGAATATATGACTTCGCTGACGTTCTGGGGAGGAGTCAACGAGATCGGCGGCAACAAGATACTGCTTGAAGATCAAGAAACGCGACTCTTTCTCGACTTTGGCATGAGCTTTAGCCTTGCCAACCAGTTTTTTGACGAGTTCATGCAGCCACGCAAGTGCAACGGAATCTTAGATCTCCTCGAATTTGGCTTGCTTCCTGATTTGAATGGTTTATATCGCTGTGATTATCTTTCTCACTGTAACTTGTCACCTGACCCAGCGCCGAGCTTCGATGGCGTCCTCCTGAGCCACGCTCATATGGATCATTGTTCCTACATCCATTACCTCAGGGACGATATTTCTCTATACTGCACGCAGGGTGCGAAAGACATCATGCAAGCTCTAGATGAGACGGGTTCAACCGGGACGTGTGAGCTAATCTCGCTTAAAGAATCATTTCAAACATATGTAAACAGCAAGGGCAGCGAATCTAAGCTGACTGGCGAGAAAGCGAAGAAACTACGACCTTACAATGTCGTCGAGAATCAGTTCGCTGTCGGGGGGCTTGAAGCAGAAGCTCTACCAGTAAGTCATTCACTTGAAGGGGCTACTGCCTACATTTTACACACAAGCGCCGGGCCGGTCGTCTACACAGGCGACTTCCGGTTTCACGGCTACAAGGGAGACGAAACACGACGATTCGTAGAACGGGCGGCAGAAGTTGAGCCGGTTGCAATGATTTGCGAGGGTACTCGAATCAACTCGACGCAATCAGATAGTGAAGAGCGGGTGAAAGAAGTAGCTAAAGAGCGTGTCGACAAGACGAACGGCCTCGTTGTTGCTAATTTCCCGGTGCGGGATACTGACCGCATGCGGAGTTTTCTTGAAGTTGCACGACAAACCGATAGGGCTTTGACCATCAATCTAAAGCAAGCGTATCTTCTCGAACTGTTCAGGAATTCTGGCATTGAAGCACCGCGAGTCGACGATGACGAGATCAGGATATACGTTCCAAGAAAAAAGTGGGGAGTCTACCAGGATGATCGATTCTCAGACAAAATTCAGCGAGAAGACTACGATTATTGGGAGCGCGAGTTCCTCGATCACGCTAACGCAGTCACTGCGCGAGACATAAGAGAGAACCAGAGCGACTACATTTTCCGCTGCGACTTCTTTGAACTCAAGGAGCTGATCGACATCAAGCCTGAAGTAGGCAGCTCTTACATTCGGAGCGTGTGTGAACCGTTCGATTTGGAGATGGAATTAGATTTGAAGAAAGTGGAGAACTGGCTCACGCACTTCAGGCTCTACCCCTATACGCAAATACACGCATCGGGACACCTAAACTATGATGAGATACGAGATGTCGTTCAGACGGTGCAGCCAAAAGTGCTGATTCCGGTGCACACGCAGCACCCTGAAGTGTTTCAGACCCTCCACGACAACGTGATTCTTCCTAAGAAGGGGATCGAGGTTGCCATATGATTCGTCGATCTTTCGATCTCCTTATTGCGATGTTCAGGAATAGCCACGCAATTCTCAATAGACCGCAAGGCGGACTTCACTAGCTTAGTTTGACTTAACTCGTTCTTGAAAGATCGGCAGGTGGTAACTGCAAATGGCAATCTGCAGTTTTGATAAATGCTCAGAGAATACGGATGGCGACTCCGCGTTGTGCATACTTCATCTCGACTTCCCCAAGGAAGATGACCCAGCGTTCACGCGCATACGAGATGAAAAGCAAAAAAGGACGAAAGAGAAGATAGAAAGTGGGAATTTCAGCTTCGAAGGCGCCAAAGTTTACGATGTCGACGCATCGCACGTCGAGATCCCAGGACAGAATGATGCAAATTTTAGAAATGCGACAGTAAGAGGTCGGGTCACATTTGAAGGGGCGAAGATAGGGGGCGACGCTTTGTTTGGAACAGCGGAGATAGGGGGCGACGCTTTCTTTAAAGGAGCGACGATTGCAGGATTCGCTTCGTTTGACAGAGCGAAGATAGGAGGTGACGTTTCGTTTGAAGGAGCGACGATAACAAAAAGCGTTTTATCTAAAAGAGCGGAGATAGGAGGCACTGCTTTCTTTAAAGGGGCGACGATTGCAGGATTCGCTTCGTTTGACAGAGCGAAGATAGGAGGTGACGTTTGGTTTGACGACGCAACGATTACAGGATTCGTTTATTTTGAAAAGGCGAAGATAGGGGGATACGCTCTGTTTAAAGAAGCAAAGATAGGAGGGAACGCTGCTTTTGAAGGAGCGACGATAGGAGACTACGCTTGGTTCAAAGGAACGACAATAGGAGGGGGCGCTTCGTTTGAAGGCACGACAATAGGAGGGGGCGCTTCGTTTGAAGGAGCGACAATACGAGACTACGCTTCGTTTGGCGGAGTGAAGATAAGAGACTACGCCTTGTTTGGAGGGGTGGAGATAGGAGGGTACGCTTCGTTTGCAAGAGCGGAGATCGGAGACTATGCCCTGTTTGGAGGAGCAAAGATAGGAGGGAACGCTTCGTTTGGAGGAGCGACGATAGGGGCGTACGCTGCGTTCGAAGGAGCGGAGATAGGAGGGTACGCAGGATTTGGGGGAGTGAAGATAGGGGGGTACGCAGGATTTGAAGGAGTGAAGATAGGAGGGAACGCTTCGTTTGAAGGAGCGACGATAGCAGGGTACGCTGCGTTTGGAGGAGCGGAGATAGGCGGGAACGCTTTTTTTGATTCGATGACGGTGGACGGGAGTGCTCGTTTTGACAGAATGCGAATAAAGGGAGCAAATCTACTACAAAGCGCTCAGATAAAAACCGACGCGTCATTTAAAGAAGCTGAGATATCAAAGCGCATCTCGCTTGTAGGAACGAGCATAGGGCAAAGCGCTTGCTTTGATCAAGCGAAGATAGGGTGCGCTGCATCGTCAGACGAAGAGCCATCATCATTCGACGTCGCGTCAGTAGCAGGGCCCTTAACTTTTAATGACACTCATTTTGCCCATTTTAAAGATGAAGAGGCCGCATACCGAGCGGCCAAGAGAAACTGCAATGATAGGGGGGCGACTGCCGATGCCGACGACTGCTTCTATCGAGAAATGGTCGCACGAAGGAAACAGAAAAAGCAGCCGATAAAATCTATGGAGCTTGCGGTTCAATTCGGGCTGGGTTACGGGGCACGTCCGTCGTGGCTACTCGGTTGGTGGGTCTTGATAGCGTTTGTCGGCGCGATAGCGCTTGCCCTAGCAAGCTCAAACTGGCAGAAAGTTGGCGACGGGTTCGCAGCTGCGTTCGTCCCGGGCTACCTCATAATGAATGGTCAATCCGGCACTGCTGAATTGGTTGCAGCTATTCTTACAGTCCTTAACTTCTTTTTGTGGGCCGCGTTTATCGCGGTGTTCTCAAGAAAGTATATCGACTGAAACACCGTCGGCAGTGTGCTCACGTCTGCAATAACCGTGCTTATTTAATCTGAGGCCATTTAGCGCGTCTGACAGTTGCGTTGACATTTGCGTTGACAGTTGCGTTAGCACTCACGAGGAACTAACGCTTTATCGCTTTTTATTATAGATTTCGAGCATAGAAATCGCAAGCTTTCTGCGTCGTGTGTGCACATCAGCTGCCGCTTCTTTCTTGGCGGGTTCTCCTTCTTCTTTCGGGGTCGTGCGTAGCTAGTCTTTGAAAAGCTGACAGCGTGAATCGTAATGGTTATGCGTGCTTGGCGCGTTCTGTAAAGCATGCAACCGATCTGCACGCACACCATTAGCGTCCAGAGCTCAAAGCCGTCGCACGCATATCCGATTATACGGCTGCCGCGTGAGTTTAGAGGGCTTGTAGGTGCCGCTGCTACCATCTATCAAACGGTCCACGATGGAGCACTAGCGTTCCTTGTGGTCGTCAACAGTCAGCAAGACCATAAGCTCAAAATGGGCTCAGAATCAAAAAAGAGGCTTTATTATGGCAATGGTCGCACATCTTGGTACCACGCGTTGACAAAATCAACTAAACCTTTCTGTTTCGCGATTTCGACAGCGATCATGTGGCTGCACTTCATGATATTTCGTGAGGGATTGAATAGGAAGTCCTTGCAGGTGCACGCAGCGTCTTCGACAATGTACTCATCAGCCTCTCCCACGACAACATAAAAGTCTTTATAGCGTTTAACGCGTCCTTCTTTCGCTATTTCAAGTCCCTTTTTGCCTCGATTGCCGTATTCGCGCTCGATTTGTTGCTTAAAGGCATCCGCAAACAAAGGTTCTTCTCCTACCTTACTCATATGTGTCCGCGTTGGCGATTTTTGTCATTGGTGGTCGTAGACGAGGCCCAAAAGCCTCGGCCTATCGTCGATGAACTCGCCGCCTAACCGTTGCGCTAGGATTTGCATTGCTGGCGCTTCAGTCGCATAGTGCGTGGCGTCAATAAGACAAAGATGTCCCTCTGCACAGCGAATAGCGTCGTGCTTCAGCTCGGCCGAAAGAAGTGCGTCAACGCCCGCTGCGACTGCTTCCTCAGTAGCTCCAAAGCCGCTGCCACCAATCACGGCGACTCTTTCGATGGTGCCGCCCCCTGTGAACAGGATGTGTGTACCAAGTTTTAGCGCCACGTGCTTAACAAAATCGACTGTGCTGACGGGATCGATTATACCCATTCTTCCGATGCCAAATGGTTCGATGTCGTGCAATCCTACGAGTTTCGCCAACACATCGTTGACCCCTCCAGGCGCCGCATCGTAGTTGGTATGCAAGACGTAAAACGACAAACCGTTCTCTAAGATGAGCGTTAGCTGTTTTTGAATACGCAAAGGAACTTTAGTGATAGGACTCCAAATTAGCGTGTGATGCGTGATAAGGATATCGGCCTCGTTCTGGACTGCCTTTTGAATCACGTTCGCCGTTGGATCTAACGCAACAGCTACCGAGTTTGCTTCGTCTCTTCCGCGAGCTATAAGCCCGATTCGCCCATCATCGATCGGCTCGGCAAGTTCAGGTGGCGCAATGGCTTCGAGTGTTTCGATGAGCGAGTATAAGTCCATAAAGAGAATTAATCAGCACGCGTTATCTTCACTTCTACGTGCTTCCAGTCGTCCTCGACGCCGTGAATAGACAAGAGCACGCCGCTGATTATTCCGGCAAAGATATCTTGGACGAACTGGTTAATAGGTACCCGCTTTCCGTCGACTATAAGCTCCGCCAAGGAATCTTGGTTTGTAATATGGCTCCCTCCGTTGGACTGCCCTCATAATAAGTTCCAATGCGCGTTCGTCGGACAAGTTGTCGATCCCTCGCACATCCACGAGGTTATCGTTTCTGAGAAGACAAGGCTTAAGCTTTGCGTCTGACGTGACCCGCAGCCTATTACAGTTCATACAAAACTCGGTATTATCTATGGGGCGAACAATTTCAATTTCGGCGTTGTTGATCTCGAACTTCTTTCTTTTGTGCAAGGTATTTGCGGTCGTTCTATTTGATAGCCCTTCAAGCGTGCTTTCTATGATGCGCAGATTAGATCCGCGTAGCTCCGAGTGATTCTTGAAGTCCATTAGTTCGATCAGTTGCAAAACCATCTCTTTTCCTTGCACGTACCTGATCATATCCCCGATCTCATGGTCATTTATCCCGTCCATCACGACCATGTTTATCTTAACAGGCGTTAGATCTGCTTCAAGGGCTGCGTCGATTCCTTTCAAAACGTTTTCGATCTTCCCCCCGGTCAGTTTCTCATAGGTGGCTGCGTTTAGCGTATCTACGCTTACGTTTATTCGGTCAAGTCCTTCTACATCGTCGATCCGCTCAGCGAGAAGTTGACCGTTAGTAGTCATTGAAATGTCTTCGAATGGTGGCAACGCTTCGATGACTTCGCGAATGTCTTTGCGTAGCAGCGGCTCTCCGCCTGAAAACTTGACTTTCGTGACTCCTTCATTATAGCAGAGTCGAGCGATTTTTGCTATCTCATGCACAGAAATCTCATACGGGCGGGCACTGTGCAGTTCTCCCTCTTCGTGACAATATATGCAGTTGAGATTGCATTTGTGCGTTAACGAAATACGCAGACTCTTGATGGGACGGTCGTACGGGTCAAACATGTCCTCACTATACATGTATCGATGTGATCGTATATAAACATCGAGCTGCGTTTTCACGCCGCTCCGTCGCTCTTTTTTGCGCGGCGCCCTCTCAAAGCGTCCTTTCACAGGTGTGCGTGTTGATGCGCGGCGCCCTCTCAAAGCGTCCTTTCACAGGTGTGCGTGTTGATGCGCGGCGCTTTCGCTCAGGCACTTGAGTAATCCCCTCGATGCACGACAGTCGGACGTAAGCGAAGTGTGTTCTTCGAAGCAGAGGGAAACGATATATAACATCTTCAATATACAAATTAGCGCTCCTAAGAGGACTGATATAACGTATCACGTATGTGTTTGGATGATTATCGGTGCATACGGGAGCAAAAATGTCCCGTTACGTATAGGTCCTTGTTTGAGTTCCTGGCGAACGCCTTTTGATGATAACAAGACAACCCCGTAATGGCAAAGGTCGCATCACGCCCTGGCACGAGGGTAACTGAAGGGGACAGCGAAGATTTCAATAGAATGAACCTTCGGAGTTAGTGCGTCAGGGCAAAGACCAATATTTCTATCTTTTCATCCCGTTTATGCAGCTTGAAGGGGCACTGAGGGCCGTACCAGAAGGCGTTGCGATTCGCATTACGGTTACGCCAGGTTCGCGATACCTAGGCGTTGGGAAGTACGATGGCTGGCGGCATGCTATACGTTTCAAGCTCACCGAGCCCGCGCAGAAGGGAAAAGCCAACGAGGAACTCGTCAGATACCTAACGGCTTTGTTCAACAAGCCTGCGAAAGACGTGCACCTGGTTTCCGGTCACACTAGCAGTCAGAAAGTGGTGTTATTGTACAATACCAACGTCCTAGAAGTTCAGTCGGTTATTAGCCAGGCTATAGAAAATAGTGCCGCCCAGACAAAGAAGTCGTAGCGCTTGTCGCAACACATCGGTAGTTTTAATTATTAGTGAGTCAAAATATGATCTGAGAAAGGTCACATTAACTCTACATTCACAATTGCGGGCAGATGCTCGCAAACTTACGAAGCGCGACTGTGGAAATAGCAAACGGCTAGTTACCGGATCTTTTGTTCAACAACTTCTGCAGTTTCTAAGGAGTTGACGATAATGCAAAATTCTGACACTACAAAATACGTTATTTATGCTGACATCC
>Ga0116131_1001353_pt1 | contig 15010 bp, 13 predicted proteins | sample June2015DPH_17_1_FD_89734 | JGI IMG/M metagenome (GOLD analysis project Ga0116131, IMG submission 89734) | Peatland microbial communities from SPRUCE experiment site at the Marcell Experimental Forest, Minnesota, USA - June2015DPH_17_100 | ecosystem: Environmental > Terrestrial > Soil > Wetlands...
CTATCACGCCAACAGCGGCGGCTGCAACGACTGCGACATCGAGGTGCTCAACGTCCTCACGCCTTATTATGATGCGGAACGCTTCGGCATCAAACTGGTGGGCTCGCCGCGTCACGCGGACGTGATGCTCTGCCAGGGCCCGGCGATGCGCTCGACGGCGACTGCGCTCAAACGCGCCTACGAAGCCATGCCCGCGCCCAAGCTGGTCTTCGCCATCGGCTCCTGCGCGTGCGGAGGCGGCGTTTGGTTCGACACCTACTCGGTCATCGGGCCGGTGGAGAAGGTCATCCCCGTGAACTTCTACATCCCCGGCTGCCCGCCGCGGCCGGAGGCGATTATCTGGGGCGTGGCTGTAGCGGTTGGCCTCGTGGATAAGAAGACCGCACGCGTCGAGTTCAAGCAATTCGAGCTGCCCATTCCGCGTTACCACCCGAACGACTTGTCCGGTGAAGGTCCACTCGTCGTTTACGAAAAAGCCGAAAAGGTGTAAGTCTAGGCCGTGCACGAATTCCCCGAAGTTCAAGCCATGGTCAAGCAGGCCTGCGCGCAAGTTCCCTCCGGAGCGCGGGTCAAACGGCTAAGAATCGTCGTGGGCGAAGCTTCGGGACACGACTCTCATCACATTGAAGGGCATTTCGCGGACGCCTCGCGCGGCACTCCAGCCGAAGGGGCCGTGTTGGAATTCGTCCACGAGAAGCTCGCGGCCAAGTGCGCAACCTGCGGCACCGAGTTCAGGGGCGGCGGAACCGTGCTGGCCTGCACTCGGTGCGGCGGGACCCAGTTGGTGATCACCGCGGGCAATACGGTCCGCCTGGCTGGCATCGAAACGGCGCCGTGAGTCGCCCCCGGCAGTTTCCTCAAGAACCCGGCCTCTGCTCTCTAGGGAGAGGGCACACGGTCGCTCGCCAGCAACTTAATCCGGAACAACTTTGGGCTTGCCCGGCGTTTCGCCGCGTGGTACCTTGAGCGAACAAAAGGCGAAGCACAGGAGGCCCCGGAAATGGCTCATTCCCTCGCCGTACGCTTGGCCCAATCAAGCGCGATCGAACGTCCCGATCGAATCGAGACGGGCATACGGGAGGTCCTGGAGACATTCGCGGCGAGGGATGCGTCGGGCGAGGTGCTGACGGCGATCCGGCATATCCCGGCGCGAGAGGCACAATGGGCCGATCTTCCGTCATGGCTCCATCCCGATCTTGTGGCCGCCTACGCGGAAAAGGGCATTCGCCGGCTGTATAGCCATCAAGCGGCGGCGGTCGAGGCCGTTCGCGCCGGGCGCAACATTGTTGTGGTCACGCCCACGGCTTCGGGCAAGACGCTCTGCTACAACCTGCCCGTCCTGAACGCCGTCCTTGAGAATCCGGATACGCGTGCGCTTTACCTCTTCCCCACGAAGGCGCTCGCGCAGGACCAGCTTGCCGAGCTTTACGATCTCAACCAGCGGCTCGCGAATCGTTTCGGCGTGTTCACCTACGACGGCGACACGCCTTCCGACGCGCGCAAGGCTATCCGCGAGCAGGGACACATCGTCCTCACGAACCCCGATATGCTCCATACGGGGATCCTGCCGCATCACACGCGTTGGACCCGCGTGTTCGAGAACCTGCGGTACATCGTTCTCGACGAACTGCATACGTATCGCGGCGTTTTCGGCAGCCATCTCGCCAACGTTCTGCGGCGGCTACACCGCATCGCGCGCTTCTACGGCAGCAATCCGCAGTTCATCTGCTCGTCGGCCACGATCGCCAATCCGGGCGAACTCGCTGCGCGCCTTCTCGAAGCTGAGGTCGAAGTCGTCGATTCGAACGGCGCGCCCTCGGCCGAAAAAGTCTTCGTGTTCTACAACCCGCCCGTGGTGAACCGCGCCCTCGGCATCCGCCGCAGTTACATCAACGAGTCTTCGCGCGTGGCCCAGGAGTTCTTGAAGCGGCGTCTCCAAACCATCGTTTTCGCCAACAGCCGCCTGCACACCGAAATCCTGCTCACGTATTTGCAGCAGGCCAATCCCGACCCGCCCGGCCGGCCCGCAGCCATTCGCGGCTACCGCGGCGGCTACCTGCCCGGTGAACGGCGGGAGATCGAGCGCGGCTTGCGCGACGGGCAAATCCGCGGCGTGGTTTCGACCTCCGCCCTGGAACTCGGCATCGACGTGGGCTCACTCGACGCCGCCGTCATGGCGGGGTACCCCGGCACGATTGCCTCCACCTGGCAGCGCGCCGGACGCGCCGGGCGGCGCACGGGCAGCTCCTGCGCCGTCCTCGTCGCTTCGTCCGCGCCGCTCGATCAGTTCATCGTGCGACATCCCGACTATTTCTTCGGACGCTCGCCAGAGCATGCTTTCATTCAGCCCGATAATCTCGAAATTCTGGTCAATCACCTGAAGTGCGCCGCCTTCGAGCTGCCCATCCAGTCCGGTGAGCGCTTTGGCGACATCGACCTCGCCGATCTTTGCTCGCGCCTCGCCGAGGCAGGCTTCCTCCATCGGGCGGGCGAGCATTGGCACTGGACCCAAGACGCCTACCCCGCAGACGCCATCAGCCTCCGCTCAGTCTCTTCCGACAATTTCGTCATCATCGACATCACTGCCGAGCCTGAAGTGATTGCCGAAGTGGACTTCCCTTCCGCGCTCGTGTTCGTCCATCCCAAGGCCATCTATCTCCACGGAGGCCGGCAATATCATGTGGAAAAGCTCGATTTCGACGAGCGCAAGGCCTACGTCAAGCAAGTGGATGTGGACTATTACACGGACGCCATACGATACACGCAGGTGCGCGTCCTCGAAATCGCAGACGAGGCTCGCGCTTCCGAGTCCCGTCCTGAAATTCCCGCCTCCCGCGCGCACGGCGATGTATTGGTCCGGTCTCAAGTTGTCGGCTTCAAGAAGATCAAGTTCTTCACCAATGAGAACGTCGGCGCCGGGCAGCTCGAGCTGCCTGAAAACGAAATGCATACGACCGCGTACTGGATCACGCTCGAGCGGCCGCTCATCGAGTCTCTTCCCTTCTCCATCAGCGAGCGCCAGAGCGGCATGGCCGGTTTGCTTTACGCTCTTGAATCCGTCGCCACGCTCCTCCTGATGTGCGATCGGCGCGATCTCGCCACGGCCGTTGGCGAGCGGCCGCCCTCACTTGGATGTGGCGTCGATGAAGACGATCTTGTGCCGGCGAACGTGGGAGAATTTGCCCAGGGCCAAGCGCCCGAATTCTTTGAGCCGAATCTCTATCTCTACGACGCCTATCCCGGCGGCATCGGTTTTTCCCAGCCGCTCTTCCGCGCGCACGACCTGCTCGTCCGCAAGACGCGCGAATTGATCGAGAGCTGCTCCTGTGAATCCGGCTGCCCATCCTGCGTCGGTCCCGCGGGCGACCTCGTTCCACGCGCCAAGCAAGCGGCTCTCGCGATCCTGGACCGGCTATGCGCATGAATGGCCTAAACGACAAGTGGTCTCGTGTGGCCGCGCTGAGGCCTGCCCGGGCAAATGTGCTGCCGGCTCAAATCCGCCCTGCTGAACCCGGCTCGATCGCCGAGCTGCTCGGCGCTGAAGTCGCTCGCAATCGCTACGGCGAGCATCTGGCCGTGCGGCGTTGGTTCTCCACGCCCGGACTATTCGAGCCATCGCCGGTTGCTTTCGACCTGCTCGCGCGCGTGCGGGATCCTGAACGGAGTCGAACGGCGCGGGCAGCTCTGGAAGAACCTACGCGTTGGCTCTTCCTCGACACGGAAACCACTGGCCTTGCCGGAGGCGCCGGCACTTATGCCTTCCTCGTCGGCATTGCCTGGTGGGACTCAGGCGGGCTGCAGGTCGAGCAGTTCTTCATGCGCGATTACACGGACGAGCATTCCGTCCTGCACGAACTCGCCGCGCGGCTCGCCGAGCGCCCCGTGCTGTTCACTTTCAACGGCAAGTGCTTCGACTGGCCGCTGCTCGAAACCAGATTCCTGATGACTCGCGCAATTGCCCCGCCGCGTCTTGCTGCGCACTTCGACCTCCTGCATCCCGCGCGCGCTCTTTGGAAGCTCCGGCTTGGCTCGGTGCGTTTAGTCGAACTCGAGCACTTCATCCTCAATGCCCGGCAGCTCGGCTGGGATCGTGGCGACGATGTCGATTCCTCCCTCATCCCTCAGTTCTATTTCGACTATCTTCGCGGAGGACCCGCGCACCCTCTCTCGGGCGTCCTCCGTCACAATCAGATGGATTTGCGCGGTCTTGCCGCCCTGCTCGGAAAGATCACTAGCCTCTTGGGCGATGCCGAACCCCGTGCCCAAGGGGAAGATGAGGCTCTCGACCTTTACGGCCTCGCGCGCTTTCTCGGCCGCCGCGGCGAGCCTGCCCGCGCGCGTTCCGCTTGCCGGATCGCCCTCGATGCGGGCCTTCCTGCGGCCATTCGTCCCGGCGCGCGCTGGGAACTCGCGTGTCTTGCCAAACGCCACGGAGATTACCTCCAGGCTGCCGCGCTCTGGGAAGAGTTGGCTACCGACCCTGATGATGGTTTAGCCGCTTGCGAAGAACTTGCTATTCACTACGAGCGCCGCGCTCGCGATTTTAGCCGCGCACTCGAATACGCTCAGCTTGCGCTGGCAAAGCTGCGCCACGAGCGCGTTTCCGCGCGGCTTTCGCCAGCCCGAGCCGCGCGGCTCGAGGAGAAGATCCATCATCGTGTTACCCGGCTCGAGCTTCGCATCCAGAATGGTGCCAAGGCGACCTTACCCCGCTTCTTGCCAGCACGATAGGGCGGTCTATACTGGCGAGGCGGCGTATCGCATCCTAAGTTATACCGTGGAATTCTCGGTCCGAAGGAGGTAATCAGATGGAACCTACTGCCGCAAGACGCCAACCGGACGACGGAGCCCCGATGGACACCTCCGAGCAAACCTACCTTCGTGCTGAGCTCGAAGAGCGCCGCGAGCTTCTGCATACGGCAGTGCGCGCACCGGGAGCTGATGCGTCACTCGCCGGACTGCTCAGCCAAGTAGACGCGGCCCTCTCTCGGATGGAGCATAAAACTTACGGGGTCTGCACGTCGTGCCAAGGTACGATCGAGACGGACAGGCTCCTCTCCGACCCGCTCTTGCAGGTGTGCCTGGGATGCCTGACGGAGGAAGAACAGCGCGCTCTCGAACGGGATCTGGAGCTGGCGGCTCGCATCCAGCGGGCGCTGCTTCCTCGGAACGACCTCGCCCCGGCCGGCTGGCGCGTGCGTTATCACTACGAACCCGCAGGACTGGTGAGCGGCGACTACTGCGATTTGCTCGAAACCCGCGACGGCCTGCTCTTTCTTCTCGGCGACGTGTCCGGCAAGGGCGTCGCCGCGTCTATGCTGATGAGCCATCTCCACGCCACGTTCCGCAGTCTCACGGACGCGGGACTGCCTCTCGAACAGATGGTCAACGTCGCGAACCGCATCTTTTGCGAGAGCACGCTCGCCGGCCAGTTCGCCACGCTGGTGGTCGGCCACGCTGCGCGCGATGGCGCCGTGGAATTTGTCAGCGCCGGCCACCTGCCGGTGCTCCATGTGCACGATGCCAGCGCAACACCGAACGCCGCCAGCGGCGTGCCACTCGGGATGTTTGCCGACGTGCGTTTTCCGGTCCAGCGGCTATCGCTCTTGCCCGGCGATACGCTGCTCCTTTACACGGATGGCCTGACCGAGGCGGAAAACCCGCATGGCGAGGAGTATGGCATCGATCGCCTCCAAGGCCTGGCCGCTCGCCATCATGGCAACGCGCCCGAGCGGTTGCTCGCCGAGTGCCTGGCTGACCTGCGGAACTTCTCCGGGGGCTCGAAACGCACAGACGACCTGACGATCCTCGCGCTGCAACACGCGCGCTGATCGGTTATTTCCACCGGGCCTTTTGGGGGTTCACCTAAGGTGCGAACGCAGCGGGGGCCGCGCTCGTCGCTACAGGAATAGGCGGGAGACTCTCGTGTAACGTGGTTTCAGCCGGCTCGCTTTCGAGCCTCTTGGGCCGGACCGGGCCCGGAAGCCATCCCATGGCTTTCGTCAGCCGCTCGAAGAGCTGCTCATCTCCGCCTTCCAGGGTGAAACACTCGGCACTCACGCAACGGAGGAACACTCCTCCGTCGACCGAGTCAAAAGAGAAGTAATTCGGCCGGCGGAAGAGGTTCCGTCGCTGTGCGTATTTCTTCTCCAGCGCTTCCGAATACTGCCCCGCGAACCGGGCTGCATCCTCCGGCGTAGCAAGCTGCAACCGGAAAATAAGCAGCAGCTTCTTCGTCGTCACACCCTCGAAAAGCGCGTAGCGGTCTCCCACCCACGCCGACGACAAACTGCCGGCCCTCTCCGCGCCCAAGAATTGCAGCAGCACTTCTTTCACGCCGAACTCGCCCAAAACGTTTTCATCGAGGCGCTTCCATTCCCGTCCGAGCATATTCCCCGCATCCGGCAGGGCCACGTTCGCGGGCTTCACGCCGCGCCGATACAGGTCCGGGTGCAAAATCTGCTGCGAGGACGCCGGGGGGGTGGCAAACAGCCCCGCCAGTCCACTCCAGCCCTTCTGCCGCAGGGCTTCTTTCGTGAAGTTCAGTCCCGCGATATAAGGAAAGAGCAGGGTATCCTGAATGAAACGCGGGGCACTCGAGAACTTCGGGCTCGATTTGGTGTCGCCGAGGAAGAGTTCCGGGTCGATTTCGGGCAACTCCCAGACCGTCCGGCCCGTTCCATGAAGTATGTAATCGACCATGGCGGCATTCGCCGAGCCCTCCAGTACCGCGTCGCGCGCCATCTCGGCATCGTCGTTGGGCCGCGCGGCCTTCAGCCAAGCCTCGATATGGAAACTCTGGTCCTCCAGCGCATGGGTCAGTTCGTGCGCCATCACCATCCGCTTGTCCGCCGAAACGATCCAGTCCGCGATGTAAAACTCGTGGGCCTTCGGGTCGTACAACCCGGCAATTTGCTCGGTGAGCAGGTCCACCAGGAACGGCTCAAGCTCGAAGCCCTTGGGCACCAGTCCGAATGCCTCCATCTCCTTTTCCGCCGCGTAGCGTTCGTCGGATGACTTCTCTTCCTTCATTTCGCGCAGTACGTAGGCTCGAATCTCGTCCCGCGACCGCAGACTCTTGCGCAGTGGCTCCCGCAGCGGCAGGGAGGTTATTTGGCTCATGTCGCGCAGGACTTCATCGGCAGCTGCCAGCGGGTCTTCTCGGTTGTTGTCAGCCGAGGAGCCCGCCCGGGGCGCAGACTGCGCAACCTGCGCCTGGAGACTCCCGGGACCGACATGCAGGAGAAAGGAAAAACAAAGGGAAAGGAGGAGGTATGGAAAGCGAATTCGTTGACGCATCAGACTCGCAGGATAGCAGATTTCAGCGCGGCTCGTGCAGGCAACACGGTCACTCTGCGGCTCGATTTCAAGGGGTGGATGGGAGTCGTGGTGGGAATGGCACCGGCTCAACGCTTGGACGGCTTCGTTTCTCCTTCCGCTTCCTCGACGAGTATCCGCCGGAGCGCCTCAATCAAGTCCCAGCGGGTGACGATCCCCAGCACTTTCTCGCCTTCCATCACCGGGAGGCACCCGATTTGCGCCTGCTGCATCGTCGTGATGGCTTCCAATAAAGTGGCAGTTGCCGGAATTGTCTGCGGCTCTCGCACCATTACCCGATCAACCGTCGTGTTTGCAAACAAATCGTTATAAGCGTCTTCCGTGATCGGAATCAGCCGGGATGGCGCACAGCGCTGCAGATCGCGATCGGTGAGCAGGCCCACCAGCCGTCCTCCCTCCACCACCAGCAGATGGCGGACCGACATTCGGCGCATCAAGAGCGCCGCATCAACCAGCCGCGCCTTCGGAGTGATCGTCACCGGCGGCCCGGACGTAAAATCCCGCACTGAGAGCTGTCGTTGCATGCCCTTCAGCCTCGGACGGCGCTTGGGGAAAGAGCAAGCTGCGAGGACATCCTTCCACGATGCCACGGGCGGCGTCAAGAAACCCTTTGCGCGGTCGTTAAGGCCGCGGGGAAAACTCCTGCTGGCTGACCCGCGTCCATGCGTTCCCGTCCCACTGATACGTATCGCGCACTGTCTTCCTGCAGACCTTGGGGTTTTCTTCGTCCAAGTCGGCGCAGTAGGTGACCATCAAGCCCCTGGGCACGGCCTCATAACTGGAGTGAGGGAGCAGGTCAGACGACCATAATGCGGACACCGCCTTCCCGTCATACTTCCAGAGCGCAAACGAACCACTTTGAAGCTCGTCCGTCCGGCCGGTCACGGTCACGAACACGGCGCTCTTCCTATCCACCACGGCGAGTTCCAGGTAGTCGTCGAAGTAGTCCTTTTGGACAAATCGATCTATTTGCCCCGCGAGCTGGTATGGCCCGCGAGGGTTGGACCTTGCGTATAAGCGCACCGCAGAAGGCCCGCCCGACCCGAAATTGACGCCGAGTGCGTAAACATCCGGTTCTTCGCCCACCCGGTATACTCGGTAGCTCTCCCCAACCGGCGGCTCGCGCGTCACAAAGCGTGCCAGCACCTGATTGGCTGCTTCCGAAGCGTTACCGCTACCGGCCCCCAATGCCGTCGTCGCGATCCCATCGAGCAACTTCAATGCCTTCTCGAGCGCTGCCCGGGCACTGGGATCCTCCGGCGGGACCGACCGTAACTCCGCGACTGCCTCCGCAAACTCCGCCACCCGCGGGTCTGCCTGCGCTGCTGCCGCCGACCGTCGCTCATCCGTTCGGCCGAGAAACGCGGTCCTCCCGACTTCGCCCGGCCGGCTCGGAGACCACTCCCAAGCACCCAGCGCCACCAGGATCGCCATCAACGTGAAATGCCATCTCATACGCGGGACACACTGTAGTACAGCGCTGGCTGGTGAGCAAACTCACAGGCTGGAGCCTGGACTCGGCGCAGGGTTTCATCGCTTCGCCCCGCGACGCTTCCTGCGCTGTTCCGGATGCGTAACGCAATGGTAATTCTGTTATACTCGCGGAATAGCGGTTGTCTCAAGGTGCCTGAGGAAACATGGTTGCCGGGCTTCGTCTTCGGCAGGTCCGCGAACGTCTGGGCCTGACCTATCGTGACGTCGAGCGTGCCAGTTTCGAAATCGCCGGCCGCCGAGGCCGCCCGGAGTTTATCATTCACATCAGCCGCCTCGCCGACATCGAAAACCACGGCGTCGTTCCCGGTCTGCATAAGATCTACACTCTATCCGTCGTTTACCGCCTCAACCCCGTGGAAGTGTGTGAGTGGTATGACGTTCCGTTAAAAGAGCATTTTGCGGATTCCATTTCATTTCCCGCGCCCGTCACCCACTTGATCGCTTCCCCTTCGGGGCTCACCATTCCCGTCCGTTTCGACCCGGCCTTCGACCCGAGGCGCACGGAGTTTCTTTCCCGGATGATCGAGCGTTGGGGACAATTGGAGGGCAGCTTATTCAACGGCAATGGGAACGCAAAGTATCGGTACGGTTACGTGGGCCTCGACGACCGCCGCATGCACCCGCTTCTGCGTCCCGGCAGCGTTGTTCTTGTCGATCCAACCCAGCGACGCATCGAGAATTCCGACTGGCACAACGAATTTGAGCGCCCGCTCTATTTCGTGGAGGTGCGCGGAGGCTACCGGTGCGGCTGGTTCTTCACTGACGCCAACCGGCTGGTCATGCAGCCACACGCCTTATCGCATTGCCAGTCCGAGACCTGGCGCACGCCCGAAGAAGCGGAAGTCGTGGGGCGCGTTATCGGGGTGGTGATGAGACTGACGGATTCTTAGTCTCGTCGTTTCCCAAGATCTCGAGCAGAGCGCCGAGATTCGAGCAGAACAGCTCACGCAGATACTCCGGGACGCGCTCCGGCACCAGCAGCCGGTACGCCTGCGTGTGCGTCCACTGTTGCACCGTCCGGAGCAGGCTGCTTGACTCCATCTGGCTCAGGCAGAACCGCAGGTCCCGCTCCTGCTCTTCGAGCGGTGTCTCCAGGATGCGCGAAAACAGCTCTTCATGGCACACCTCGATCGCTTCCTGCACTGCCTCCCGTGGATACATCGCCGTTAATCCAGCGTGGTCGTATCTTCCACTCGACAGGTCTCTTAGCGACGCCACGTAGAGCAAGCGCCCGAACTCACTCGGGATCGCCGCCAGTGTCGTCGTGGTGAAGTCCTGAATGATGCGCCGATTCTGTTGAAACCGTTCGAGACTTTCCACAGGGCCTCTGTTCTGAAATCTGAAATTCGCTGTCTCTCTTCCTCGAGTGCACCCCAAATCAACCACCCTTCCATGCCGGGAGGGTCATTCCATGAAGAAGCTTCTAGCCGTATGCTTTCTCGTCGTGTTGGCTGCGCTCATCGTATATTCCGCCGCTGGCTCCGTCAACGCCTCGCTTATCTCGCCGTCGCCGAACAGTTCTATAATGCGGGCTGAAGGTTCGCCCTTGCCTCACGGACGAGCCTCGGTTGGATCCGGCGTCCTTCAGGCCGAAGGCTCGCCCCTACCTCACGGACGGACCTCACTTGGTCCCAGGGTCCTCCAGGCCGAAGGCTCGCCCTTGCCTCACGGACGGACCTCACTTGGTTCCAGGGTCCTCCGGGCCGAAGGCTCGCCCTTGCCTCACGGACGGACCTCGCTTGGATCCGGAGTCCTACAGGCCGAAGGCTCGCCACTGCCTGACGGACGGACTTCCCAAAGTTGAGGCGTTCCCGCTGCTCTTGCTGGCCCCTGCGTCCAGCGGCAGGAGCAGCGGAACACCTTCCGTCGATAAGAGCTTTGAACGCGCGGCCACGCTCAGTTGCGATCCATGGGCCGCACCCGTGCAGACGCGCGGAATACATTTACCTTCCAATTACCCTATGCTAACCTATGTGGGTCATGACTGACCTGGCACGACCCGTACAGTTGCTCTGGGTACTCACCGTATTTGTCCAGATAGTTCTCCTCGGTCTGATTTTCCTTAAGGGGCACTTTCGCAGGCTTCCCTTTTTCACAGCTTATATCGCATCCAACGTTTGTCAGGCGGGTCTTCTCTTGGCCGTATACGTTCATTCTGGCTTCTATTCGTCCGCAGCGTTTTGGGTGGGTTGGGGCACGGAGGCGATCACTCTCGTGGCGCGATCTCTTGCTATTACGGAGATATTTTGCCTTGTTCTGAAGCCCTACCGCGGCATCTGGGCCCTGGGATGGCGTTTGCTGGCGGTCGCCTCGGGCATGGTTTTGGTGTATGCCGTTGTCGATGCAGGTGGGAGCGTGCGCCTGGCTATCCCGAAGGCGGATCGCGGCGTGATGCTGGCCTTCGCTGTCGCACTGCTCGGACTTCTCTTGCTGGTTCGCTACTATTTCATCTACATCCACCCCGTCTATAAGGCTTTGCTCGGCGGGTTTTGCTTCTACTCCTGTGTGGCCGCTCTGATCAGTACTCTTCTTGAGGGGGTTTTCGTCTCTCAGTCGGCCTACTACGAATCAATTTGGAATTCGGCGACGTTGCTGTCCTATTTCGGGGTATTGGTGGTTTGGACCGTGGCGCTTCGATCTCCATTGCCGACAGTCGAGGAAGAGCCCTCTCTCCTGCCGGATGCCGTCTACAATGAAGTGACGCCGTTGGTTCATGCGCGCCTGCGCTTGCTGAATGATAGGCTGACGGAGATGCTGCATAACTAAAGCGATGTTGAGTGCACAGACATTGTTCTTCGTGGTCGTCGCCGTCGTTCTACTGGGGCTGCTGGCCTGGGCCCTGCGTCATCCCTCTCGCCGCACGCCCAGTCTGCCTGATTCTGCTTCGCTGGACGAACTCGGCCCGATCCATTGCCAGTATTTTCCGATCCTTCAGCAGGTGCTTGCCACCGGCGATCGCGAGTATCTGACCCGTCGCGCTTCGCCCCATCTCCGCCGCCGCGTGCGCGCGGAACGGCGCCATACTGCGAGGCAGTTCCTCGGCGGCCTCCGGGAGGATTTTGCGCGCGTCAATCAGCTGGCGGTGATTGTCGCCAGGCTTTCCCCCAAGGTCGAGCGCAAAGCGGAATGGCGAAGACTCCGTCTCGTCGTACGGTTCCAATTGCTTTACGAGTTTGTCTGGCTCGATTTTGCGCTGGGGGGATCTGCTGTTCGCGAGCTCGTTCAGCTCACCCGGCTGATTGGCTCGACGTCCTCACGGCTCGAAGCGGCCATCTATGAACTCGGCAGGCTCTCAGCCCATCAAGCCGGCGTTCCCTGAGCGCACAGAGCCGGCCTTGAATCAGCGGCCCGCAGTACAGCGGTCGCCGGCGGAAATCTACCTACCCTGAACCCAGCGTGGAGCGGCACTACGTCGAGGCGGGGCCTCGCCGCTTGATCAGTTCCTTACCAGCATCCTGCGAGACTTCGACCGGCTCTGTTCCAGAAGGCACTGGCAGATTTTCCGTCGCGCGGCACGGCAACTCAATGGTGAAGGTCGCCCCTCTGCCCGAGCCGAGCCCATTCTTCACGCGGATTCCTCCCCCATGTTCGGTAATGATGCCGTAGCAAATGCTCAATCCGAGCCCGGTGCCCTTGCCGACAGGCTTGGTCGTGTAGAACGGGTCGAACACCCGGGAAGGGTCCTGCACGCCGGGCCCACTGTCGCTGAATTCGATTCGTAACCGGTCGCCGTCGAGGGCCGTGCGCACCCAGATGTCTCCCATACTGGCTCGCTCCAGGATTGCGTCGGCCGCATTGTTCACGATGTTGAGAAAGACCTGCTGGAGCTGGTGGGGATCGGCAGAAATCTCGGGAAGGTTCGCGGATAGGTCGAGGTGAACGCGGATATTGTTAGTTCTCAGGTCATAGTCCCGCAGTGCCAGCGTGTCCTCGACGACCTGATTCACTTGCACCGACAGGCGTTCCGGCTTGTGCTGCCGCGCAAAGCTCAGCAAGTTCTGGACGATCCGGTGCGTCCTAAGCGTTTGCTTCTGCAGCTTATCCACGTACTCGCCCGCCTGTTTTCCCACCTGCCCGTTCGACGACAGCAACTGGCTGTACCCGAGGATCGCCGTCAGCGGATTGTTCAGCTCGTGTGCCACTCCGGAAATCAATTGCCCTACGGCTGCCATCTTCTCGCTCTGTAGCAGCTGCTCCTGCGCCCGCCGCAGGTTTTCGAGAGCCTGTCGCGCCTCTTCGTATAGAAGCGACCTTTCAATCGTACTTGACATCTGCGTCCCCACAGCCGCCAAGAGGTTCAACTCCGCCGGCGCATATTCCCTTTGCGCCCTGCTTCCGAGAAGCAGGCATCCGATGATGCGGTCCTTCGACCACAGCACGACCAGGTGCGCGAGCGTCAGACCTTCCTTTTGTCGAAGGTCGCGGAACACCTCCGGTAGAGGCAGCCCTTGCACGGCCACGATCGTGGCATGAGCCGACCGGACATGCCCAAGCAATTCCGGTTGCACGGCCGTCGCCGGAAAGCCCCGCGCATACTCCGACCGATGTCCCACCGCCGCGATCCGGCGCAGTACGCCCTTCCCTTCATCCAACAGGAAAACTGAGCCCAGTTCCAAGCCGAACAGCTCGGAGATCTGCCGCAGCGCACGATGCAAGGCGTCGGAAAGGTCCAGCGACTCGATCAGCGACTGTCCGATCGAGTTCAACACCATCAGCTCACGATTGCGCCGCTGGATCTCCTGCTCCGCGCGCTTCCGCTCGGTAATGTCCAGCAGAAAACCCTGGATTGCTGTGATGTTACCCACTGCATCCCGCGTCGCGACACTTGATTCCTGCACCGTCCGGACTTCGCCATCCTTGCGCCGCATCTGAAACTCGAAGTCCGAAACCGATCCGTGCTCTTGCAGGATCCTCATCAATCGCCCACGGTCTGCCGGGTTGACGTAGAACGTGACCTGAATATCCACGCCCAGCAGCTCGGCGCGGTCCTCGTAACCCATCATGCGTAAGAAAGCGTCGTTGAAATCCACGAAACGCCCCTGTGGCGTGGAGATAAAGACGCCCTCCTGTACCCGCGCCACAAGTGTCTGGTACTTTTCCTCCGCCCGCTTTCTTGCGGTGATGTCTTTCAGGACATGCACGGTGCCCAGCTGCTGTCCCGCAGGATCGGTAAAATTCGAATTCGACGCCAGAAAATACCCCTTGAGCCAAGGATCCGGGTCGTCGCCTTCCCCTGCCGCTCCTTCGCAATACGGGCAATTCTGCCAACCCTCATTCCGGTGCGGCAGGATCTCGCGCACCCTGCGGCCCAGCAAGGCCAGTGGCTCCCGACCCAACAGATGTCCCAGGCGCAAGTTGGCCCGCAGGACGTTGCCTTCTTGATCGTGCACAAAAACCGGGTCTCCGATCGAATCGAAGGTGTATTCCCACTGCCGCTGAACTGTCGCGACCTTCTCGAACAGCCGAACATTCTGAATCGTTAGCCCTAAGAGGTTCGCTACGTTGATCAGAAAACTGATCTCATCGGGCCGAAATGCCGGCCGCTGACTTGTGCCAACACAGAGGATTCCGAGCGGTCCCTCGCTGCCGGGCAGCCGGACGATGATCAGGTTGTCCACATCGTCCTCGAACATCCTTTGGCGCAGATTGTTGTCGCACTCCTTGCCGAGGGAGAATAGCGAACACTCATTCTGCAGCACCTCTTGGACCCAAACCTCCTTCACGGGCAGACGCGCGCGTTTCGCCTGTGCATCCTTGCCGAACCCCACCGACGAACGCAGGACGAGCTCCGCCGTATCCCCACCTCCTTCGAGCAAGCGGACCATGCCGTGTGTCGCGCCCAAGCTCTGCACCAAGTGCCCCAGCACCTGATCGAGCGCATCGCTGACGTTCAGCAACTGCGTGCTGGCGGTAGTAATCAGAGTCAGCCGCCGCAGTTTGTCGTTCAACTCCTCCGAGCGCGATCGCGCCTCCTCCAGAACCAGAACCACCATGCCGATGCCGCCGACCACAAGCAACAAATGATCAAACGCGACGCGGAGTAGGTAGGCCGGATGAGCGCCCCACAGCGGACGGTCCAGGCCGTGCAGTCCGGTCAAGAGCAAAGCGCCCCCCAGCAGTTTGCCTCCGTAGCCAAGCCGCTTCTGAGCGTCCCGCCAGAGTACCCGCCCGGCCGTCA
>Ga0116131_1001360_pt1 | contig 14936 bp, 28 predicted proteins | sample June2015DPH_17_1_FD_89734 | JGI IMG/M metagenome (GOLD analysis project Ga0116131, IMG submission 89734) | Peatland microbial communities from SPRUCE experiment site at the Marcell Experimental Forest, Minnesota, USA - June2015DPH_17_100 | ecosystem: Environmental > Terrestrial > Soil > Wetlands...
ACCTCAGAGCTGCCAAACACATGGCCGAGGAACTCGGTCCCGAATGGTACCCAGTCCTAAGATCTCAGTACGCCACCTACGCAGACTTTTCTCTGCCCGAATCGAAACGCTCCGGTGGAGCCCGTGTAGCCCGAGCTGAAAATAGCACCGCAATCTTGGCAGCCCGCGAAGTACAAGAACCAACAACCCTGGACGAGCTACTTCACATTCATGGCTACCCCAACCTCAGTCAGATTCGAGAGAAAGACGACACCGACGAGTCACACCTACTGCACATGCAACAGATCGAAGATCGCATCGAAGGTGCTCGCCGTCGCCTGCACCTACCAGTCGAGCCCTGTCGCGCCTGCGGTGAACGCCGCCTCGGTTGCTGGTCTGGAGATGGTCTCACCCTTTGCGTGAATCAACCTCGATTCACCCCTAGTAGCAACGACGAAGACTACGAAAGCCCCACGGACTAGCCATGAAAGTCCCCAGCGTTCAATACCTCAAACCATGCCCACGGTCTACAACGACGTAGTTATGGGACGCCATGTCGCAAGCTCACTCCATCCGAAATCAAAAGTCTAAAACGTGGAGAACCGATCAAAACATACTAACGGGGGCGTCAACCGGATAGGCATGGTTGCAAGTGCCAGGAGGTAGAAAGATGGTTCGAAGAGATAAGATCGCCAGGTTCACTTGTCCCGGATGCCAGCAGGTCACGCTGGCGTCGCTGGGAGTTCTCAACGTGACTTGTTCGGGCTGCGGGCGAACGATTGTCGAGACCGCGGCGGCTCTCGATTGCATGAGGACGCTTTTTCGCGAGCGAGAGGAGCGCCGGCGGGGACACGCGCCGCTATCGACTCAAGGAGACTTGAGGCCTATTTTGGTGGGGCTGGCGCTGGTGACAGAGGGCAACCTCGGGGTGGCGGGGTTTTAGCCATGCTATTTCGTGTCGTAGACATCGAGACCGTACCCGACTTGTCGGTTTGGACACCTGGAAGAGATCAGTATGAGCTGATGTGTGGTGACACTTGGCGTTCGCGTCATAACATGTTGGTTACTAACCCAGGAAGTAAAATCTACGAAGCTGCCGTTGTAGCCAAGGAGCCGTTTCCTCCTCCCCAGGCCCACCGGGTCGTAGCCATTGCCTGGTGCGATGTCGAGATGAAGATGGGTAAGGTAAAAACCTACGACTTGGTTGGATGTCACAGCAAGGCTGCCTGGTCGACAGATTCGATCGTTGACGAGTCCCTGTTGGTGGGAGCCTTTGGATTAGCGCAAGAAAAGTACCCTGCTACGGCTGTGACCTGGAATGGGAGAACCTTCGATCTTCCTGTGTTGGCGATGCGGGCGCTCAAGCTGGGGATCCCTTGGGGTTGGTACTACAAGGACAAGTTCGGCGCCCGCTACCGGTATGGCGAGGACGGCCACTGCGACCTCATGGACTTCTTGTCGGACTATGGTTCGGCGAGGCAGATGAAGCTGGGGGACGCTGCCAGGCTCATAGGTCTGCCCGGCAAGACCGACATGGACGGGAGCAAGGTGGCTGAGGTCGTGGCCAAGGGACCGAATAGCGACAACGAAAAGAATATCGCTCGGTACTGTTTGCAGGACGCTATTCAAACGGCGATTCTATTCGTGAGGTCGCGCTACCACCTGGGCAAGATCGGTCGCGAGGAGTACGCAGCCTCCCTCTCGACTTTCGAGAATTCCGAAGCCATCAAGACGGCAATCGACATCGACTGGTCGCGGTTGTCATTTCCCGTCGCTCTCCAGGTGGAGGATTTGTGATGTTCGCTGTTCTGCTAACCACGTGCATTGCCCTGGTGGCATGGTCTCTTGAACCAAAGTCCATCATGGCCGAGTGGGTGTCCGGCTTGTCGGCGGTGACCGGCCTGGTGTTGTTGGCCTTGTATTATGGAGGGCGAATGGGGTTTGTCAGGCGAGGGTTACGTTGACCGACGATACGACCGATCCGACCTCTGGAGGCTTCGAGCCCGTCTGCCAAGATCCATTTTTGGAACGCGTGCTGCTGATCGCCGCGGCCGAGAATGGGGTCATCGAAGATCCGAAGACGCAGAATCAGGGGCCTCGGGTCGACGAGTACATCCGATCTGTCGGTCTCAATCCTGCGGGCAATCCTCCTTGTGGGTACCCGTGGTGCATGGGTTTCGTGTACTGGTGCTTCGAGCAGGCGGCACTGGCGCTGGGACAGTCAAACCCCTGTACGCGCACGGCCGGGGTTGTGCATCACTGGGAGGTTACCAAGGGCAAGAAGATTCTGGCGTCTGACGTTGCCAATGACCATTCGCTAGTGACCGTTGGAATGGTCTTTTGCAAGTCGGAGGTCGACTCGCACACCGGAATCGTTTGCCAGGTGACGGACGCTGGTATTCTCACGATCGAGGGCAATACGAACGAGGCGGGGAGCCGCGAGGGGAATGCCGTGGTTGCTGGCAAGCTTCGTCCATGGGGATATGTCCAGCTAGGATTTATCGATTACGCGGGGCTGTCTGTTTCGACCACGGCTCCGATAAGCTAACAAAGTGTTGACAGCGCCTTCCATTCATAGGTAGGCTATTTGTTGCAATTTGGTAGGTTCAGTCCACCCAACGATGAGAGGAAAGAAGCAATGGGAAAGAAGAAGACCAAGTCGTCCAGTCGAAAGTCGTCAGCGTCGGCGTGCGAAGCTGTTAGCGTGCCGACCACAAGCCTATCCGCCGACAAGCAAGATCTGCGCACGGTTCCGCCGGTGGCCCGCATGCGTGGGCTGCAAGAAGGCATCAAGGAAAAGCTGGAGAAAGATCTGACGAAGCTGAAAGCGTGGCAGACCGTCACCGACAACCAAGCCGCCAAGGATGCCGTGGCCACGCTTGGTGGCGTGTTGAACGAGCTGGAGGTGCTCGATAGTCAGCTGGCAGAGCTGGAAGAGTCCGGGTTCTCGCCGGCTCGCAAGAGTTTCACGGCAAAGGCGGCCGAGGGTGACCGCGTGACGGTGCTCGACGACAAGCGCGAGGGTTACAGCGAGATCATGGATCCGGAAAGCATGGTCGACCTGCTGGTCGTCAAGAAGCGGCCGGGCAAGTCCGGCGGCCTTGTTGTCGAGTCGAAAGATCACGTGCGCATGCAAGTGCCGGTCTCGCACGTGGTTCTGCGGGCTAAGGCGGCGTAACTCAAGAGACGCGTTTGTCTCACAAGTCGGACATAAGCAACGCGCGTTCGGCGCGAGACTTCAGGGCGCGGGTGGTGGGGCGCTGGCGTAAGATCTGGAGATCTGGCCATCAAACCCCACCACCTGTTTCCCCCGACCAGGACGACGTTCCTCGGGTCGTTTATCAAGAGCCTAACCGGGAGCCGTTGCGGTATCTTGGAGGAAGATCGCCCGGTTCGTCCAAGAGGTTCCCCTAGGGTTAGATCTCGCGGCGCGATAGTCGATAGCTGTCAAGGGAGATTGTAGGCATGCTTATCCGGTTCACGCACTCCACCAACTCGATAGGAGATGAAAGATGACCAGAGGTGATTTGATTCAATTACTGTTGCTGTGGGGAGGCGTTTGTTTCGGCGCTGGCTTCGCGGCGTGCGGCATGTGGCTGGACCATTGCCAGAACAAAAGGAGCAAGAGATGCTGAACGCGCTCGGGAAAGAAGCCCACGACAACGCCGTTGCCCACGGCTTTTACGAGGCGGCCCCATCAATTCCTGAACGGTTGTGCCTAATTCACTCGGAAGTTTCTGAGGCGCTGGAGGCATACCGTGACGGCGCCATGGCTGAGGTTCTGGAAGAGTCGGGAAAGCCTATTGGGTTTCCGTCGGAGCTTGCCGACATCATCATTCGCGTGGTGGACCTAGCTCACTACACAGGAACTAATCTAGACGAGGCCGTTAGATTGAAGATGGCTTATAACATTACGCGTCCATACAAACACGGGCGAAAAGTCCTGTAATGGGCGTCAACCGGATAGGCATGATTGTAGGAGATGGCACTCTACTGTTCGGTCGATCGTTACCGGGGAGGCGACAGGAGCACCGAGATTGCGAGGCGCCGAGATCGGTCGGGGGGAGAGACCTCGCTCGATGTGGGAAAATTCGGAGCGATCTCGAACGTGACGGTGCCCGATAACGAGGCGGCTCTCATGAGCGAGCTGGGAAATGGTGTGCAGGGGTTGCTCAACCTCGCCAATACGCTTTCTCGAAGCAAGGGTCACACGGAGATTTCGCGCAAGGTAATCAGGGAGTGTCGAACGCTTGCGACGCTCATTCAGGAAGAACTGGAAACGAGGAGAGGGCCGTAGAATGGTAAAGCTGTACGTGTGCAACATCAATTTCGATGCCACCGAAGACGGTTTTAGAGAGTGGCTCACCGAAGTGCAAGGGTACGTGGTCGACAAGGTTCAGCTCATCATGAGCGGCGAGACCGGCAAGTCGAGAGGGTTTGCCTTTGTGACTTTCGAGACCGAGCCTGCTGCCCGCGAGGCCTTGAGAGATCTGGAGGGAGAGTATTTCATGAACCGGCCCTTGCATGTGGCCGAGGCTACAGCCAAGCCGCGAACCGGCGAGCTGCGTAAATCGTCTTCCGGGGGGCTGGCTGGGCAAGGTCCCGCCAAGTATCGGAAGAAGGGAATTGGGGGTCAAGGTACGGGACGACGGTATGCCGTCGATCCTGGAGCCGACGCCGAGATCGACTGGTGGAGCGACAAATGACCTTTCAGGATTTGTCGTGTGAGGTTTTAGCAGGAGGAAAGAATCATCATGCTTAGTATCGTTCGGCTGTATAAGGTCGTCAGTGAGGACAATGAGAAGACGTTCCGGGTGAAGACGTTTGAGGCTATCGAACGGAACTCGATGTTTTTTGTTTGGCTTCACGAAACAGATCACGGTCCCGTGCGAGTTTACCTCGAAGAGTATTCGCGCAGTCCTCAAGAAGCCATACAAAGGCGTCTAGATCTCTGTAGTGAAAGAATTGGAGACTACAAGAGCGCCATCCGCATCTTGGAATCTAAGATCCTCCAGGATGTTGAGATCTCTGCCGAAGGTGGGAGGTCGTGATCTTTCTCTACCTGCGGGCCGCACGCTGTCTCGGTGTCAAGACCGTGGTTGAGCGACTGCGTCGCCTGGCACTAGTTCTCACGGACAGCTTCGGGTGTGAGACTTGTGGGGCCACGTGGCCGAACATGTTTGACAAGGTTGGTCGGGGACTTTTGCCCCAAGATTTGACTGATACCCCTATTAACAGAGCTTTGTGGTGTGGGGTGAAGATCGGTAGGAGGACCTCTCTATGACCTTTTCCATGCTTATCCGGTTGACAACCACGAGTGAATCGAGGAGGGAAGAGTATGTGTGAAATCATAGGACTTGCGTTAATAGCAGGGTTCGGCGTTGGAATGTTGGTCCACGCGTTTTTGGTACAAGACATCATCAACAAGAGGGCGCGATGAAGGTCTACGTAGCATCGTCTTGGCGAAACGCCTATCAACAGGAAGTTGTGAAGCTGCTTCGACACTTGGGACACGACGTGTACGACTTTCGGAACCCAGCGCCAGGAAACACGGGATTTGCTTGGTCCGCAATTGACCAGAATTGGCAAAGCTGGTCCCCTGACGCCTACAGGAAAGCCCTTGAACATCCGGTAGCTAAGAACGGGTACGGCCTTGATATCGGAGCCGTTCGTTGGTGCGACGTGGGCGTGCTTGTCTTGCCATCTGGGCGTTCAGCCTCGTGGGAATTCGGGCACATCATGGGGCAGGGCAAGCCGGGAGTCGGCTACATGCCGGAAGCGTGCGAGCCGGAGTTGATGTACAGCGAGGCGCGTATTTTGGTATCTGAGGACGAGCTTCGGTCGCATTTCAACCCGTTTCGTGCCGATTGGGCGTCAACCGGATAGGCATGCTATGACCTTTTCACTGCTCGACACCTTCCGGGTGGAGAAACACGGTAGCTGTCTTTACTGCGGTCATGAAGATACTGTCGTGGTGGTCGCGCCATCCGTCGAAACCAAGGCAGCGGGAACATCGATCATGGGAGTTTGCGATCTGTGTTCGTATGCTCTTCGTCACGTCTGGAAGCGCGAGCTCGGCGAGATCGTGTCCTCCACATCTCCGCGGACGGTAGGAACTCGCGTGTTGATACCGCGATTGCCCGAAGGAAAAAGCGAACTCGACGTGTCGGCGTATGAGCTGGCCGTTTTGCCGGCGAAAGACCTTGGGGACGACAGGTGGTCGTTGCCACACATCGAGTTTCAGCCGATCTCTCGCGTGGTGGAAAAACTCGCTGCTTCCGTCGGCATCGTCACCTGGGAGTCGACTTTGCGCGAGGTGTATCTTGGGTACTCGGGCACGGGCGACTACACGAACGTCCTGATAGCCTGGGCCTGGGGCCAGGTGCCCGGTTTGAAGCGCAAGGGCGTGGAATGGAAGACTTTCGCCGAGTTGTTGGCGAAGCCCACGCCGGAAGCGGGCTTCTATCTGGGGGTCAAGGCGGCTTTCGAGACGCTTTTGTGGCGCCGGGAAGTAGCTGAAGAGGGGGGAGAGCTTGGAATGTCGTGTCCCGTGTCGGTTGTACTGGGTGAGGGAGCCGTGAGGTGTCTTGGCGAAGGCGAAGATCTGAAGATGGTGGAGCTCTTCAGAGCTTCGCTCACGCCCTCGGAAGCCGAGGTCGTGCGACTGGTGATGGAGGCTCGTAGAAGCGAGTCCTCGAAGACCGAGGCCGCGGGCAAGCAAGGGAAGTCCAAGGACCAAGACGAGGCTGAGGAGTTTCAGGGCGACCTGGAGGTCGATGCTGGCGAGGCCGGCGAGCCGTCACGAGATCTGGCGAGCATTCCGCCGGGGTATGCGAGGGCACCACGATGAATGTAAATGTGGGTTACCTGCTGACAGGAATCATGGGAGGACTAAGCTTAATCGCCATAATTAAAGCGATTGTGGCTCACCATAAATATTCTTCCCGCCTCAAGAGTGAAAGCGTTGGGAAAACACCTATCAACGTGATAGGACCATTTGTTCTTCCTCCGACTAATGACGACAGGTGGAAGGGTCGCATCAAGGATGGTATTTTCAGTTACAGACTGTCTTCAATATACTTGACCTTCTATACCTCGGGGAGATCAATGGTTTTCGTTGATGGTCAACTGTTGAATGAACTGTTGTCTCCTTCCAAACTTACAGAGGAAGTCAACAGAAAACTGGACCTCTACGCACATGCTGTTACGGCGAGTTACGATGCACGTCCTGGTGTCTATGTCGTTGAGTCGACAGTTGACAAGGTCCAGGCCACGTTGGAGTCGATAAACTCTCAGGGTTCGTCCGGCGTTGTCGGCAGAGGAGAGCCGTCGTGAACCACCTCATCAAAAACGTTCCCATTAGCGACCTGGTAGATCCATCCGACGCCCCGTCGGTCTCCCTGCACGTCATCGCCAAGAACGCCGAGAACGTGCTCCGGCGCCTTTTCGACAACCTCGGGCCATACGTCAGGGAATGGAGGATTCTTCTGAACGACACGACCGACGTCTCGAAGCGGGTCGTCTCGGCCGCTGCCGCCTCGTACCCAAAAACGGAAGTCTACCTGCGCGAGGTCACGCACGAGTCTCATCCGAATTTCTACATGCTCGATGTGGCCGAGACCTACAAGCAGGGGCGTTCGCTTGCTGGTGAAACGTTTGCCGGTCCTTTCACCAACGCGCCTTTGCTCTGCGACTGGGCGGCCTTGCGTAATCTCGGGTGGGAGTCGAAATGTGATTACAGGCTGTTTCTCGACGCCGACGATGTCGTCGGCGACCCCCAGCATTTGCCCGCTCTGGTCAAGCAACTAGCAGCCGACCGGGTGTCGTTGGCCGCCACCAAGTATGTCTATGGTCGAAGCGAGAATGGGGTCGCCAACAGCGTGACCTATCGAGAACGCCTGGCCAGCAGTACCGCGGGGACGCGCTGGGTGGGTAAGACCCACGAAAGCTTGGTGGGAGGTCTTCGCAACGTCCTGGTCGAGGACAGTTTCATTGTCACCGACATGAAAGACAACTGGGGACGCGACGTGCGCGTTCCGGGGCGATGCTTCAAGGTGCTTTACCGAGATGCGTGGGTGGCTGAATGGAAGGTACCGGCTCGTCACCTGGCGTACCTTGTGCAAGAGAGCCCCGGCATGATGTCCATCGAGTGGGTGACGGATAGCCTTTTGCCGTACTACTTGAGCTTGGCCACGGAGCCCGAGGAGAAGGCCTGGGTACTCTCGACGGTGGGCGAACAGTGGGAGGCGAAGGGTGCCTATGCGAACGCTGCCGAACACTACACCACGGCGGTAGAGGTACATCAGTCGGCCAAAGCCGCCTTCAGGCTTTGCCGCGTGAGGTTTTTGCAAGAAGAGTGGGGAAAGTGTGTGGAAGCGTACAATCTTGGCACGATGTATTCAGGCAAGTTTCAGACGCTAGACGCCGGGCCGGTGTACGCTCTGTCTTCCAAGATCTTGGCGGCGCAAGCTTACGATGAGCTGGGCGATCGGGCGAAAGCGAAGGTACTCATCGACGAAGCCGCGGGGGCCTTCGAGATTTTAGGGTCGAGTGCTCTCAAACAACTACAGGAGAAGATTCATGGCAAGTGATGCGTTCGAGAAGCTTACGAAGGTTGCGGCGTTGTCGGGAGAGCGCTGGGTTTTGGCCAGCACGGGCAATCTGTACCAGATGATCTTGGGGAAGACGAGATTGTCTCAACTTCAATTGTCCGAGGCGGCAGACCGAAAATCGGCAATTGTGTTGGTGGATTGCCGGTATTTTCAGTACACGACGGGGCAGGGACAAGATCCGAGCGGACGTCTCGTGAATTTCTTCAACCACCAACTGTCGCCGTTCCCGATGAGTCACGACGGGGGTGTCGTCACGCTGGTGCCAACCTACATCATCGAAGTAGAGCAGTCGGAGACGATGAAGGAGCAGGTGGCCGCGATGCTCCGCGGGGTAGAGCAGGTGGAAGCAGAGATCCGTTCGAAGAAGTCGGGGCTCGTCGTGCCTTCAGCGGGGAGAAGCTAACGTGGGACTGTTCGTCGTCGAGGAAGCCGTACACGAGAAGATCTGGGTCGCGTACCAACGCCGCTTTCACCTGATGCTCGCGTTCTTGAAACGTCAGATATGAAAAGGTGGTGTCCCGTGAAGAACAAGAAGTCTGTCAAACCACGTCAATGTTCGATACCCGGATGCCCTAACAAGACCGACCAGGGCGAGTTCGTTGGAGACTTCTGCGCTCCTTGTTACGACTACGTGGTGGGGAAGAGCACCGGAGGACCTCGCAACCCGTCGCAGGCCTGGAAGAACGAGATGGTCAAAGCGAACTTCAGGTTCATATCCAGCATGCGGAGTAAGGGGTACGACGGCCACGAGCGCGACAGGGAGCGCTTGGCAGCCGAGATCTTTTACCATGTTTTCGGGCTGAAGATCGACATGCAGCTCATGAAGGACGCCTTCTTTCCCGTGGCCGCACGCGATGTCGCGAAGCGTAAGATGGTGAACTGATGGCCAAGATCGTCATCTGGCTGGGACCGGCGGTCGAGACATGGGATCCACTGACCGCGCTCGACACGGGCATCGGAGGCTCCGAGACGGCCGCCATTCACATGTCGCGCGAGTTGTCTCGGTTAGGACATGATGTGGTTGTCTACGCTGATATTACCTCGCGTAAAGCCGACGTGGTTCCCGTGGATCTGAAAGATGGACTCCCCTGGGGCAATGTGGTTTTGTGGTGTCCCTATCGCGAATGGAAGAGTGACGATTCGTTAGATCGGGGAGCCTGCGACCTGTTTGTTTCGTCCCGGCAGCCCGAGGCGAAGCGGCAGCTGGCACCCAAGTGCAAGCAGGCCTGGCTCTGGATGCACGACCTTCATTGTGGCCCCGATTGGGACAACGTCATCGGAACCGACTACGACAAGATCTTGTGTCTGTCCAGGTGGGCCAGGGAACGGTTCATGGCCTACTACCCAGGGATAGATCCAGTGAAGATCGTCCAAACCAGCAATGCCGTGGATTTCGGAAGGTTCACAACCTCGCAACCGGGAGACCAGCATGTTTCGGTGCTGCGAGGCGACGGCAAATTTTCAAAGCCCCCGCTTCGGGTAACCTGGTCCTCGTCGCCAGATCGAGGGCTCGATCGTTTGCTCGACATGTGGCCCTCCATACGAGCCACCATCGACAAGGATGCCTCCTTGCACGTGTACTACGGATTCGATACCTGGAAGAAACTGGCGGAGCGCCACGGACAGGTTGGCGATCTCAACCGCATCAAGCTTCTGGAAGATCGCCTGGCGTCGATGTCCCGTATGGGAGTGGTCTTCCATGGTCGGCGTGGTCAACAAGAGATCGCCGAATCGTACCTGCAATCGCAGTTGTGGCTTTACCCCACGTCGTTTGAAGAGGTGTCCTGCATCACGGCGATGGAGGCCCAGGTGGCGGGATGCAAGATCGTCGCTACCCGGTGCGGGGCTCTGCCCGAGACGGCGCCGGGGGCGTGGAGTGAATTCGTGGATCTTCCGACGATCGGTAAGCGGTTTGAAGACGAATTTCTGACGGCCACGCGGGAGATAGTGTCAGATGACTCGGTAGTTGTTTACGGTCAGCCAACGTGGGCGCAGGTGGCTCAACAGTGGAACGATTGGTTGCCTTAACAGATAGGTGTGAAGTGAACAATGAAAGATAGAGAGCTACTGCAAGAAACCGATGAGGAAGTTCTCGATAGACTCGCCAATAAAATGTACGACATAGCTGGCGAGCATGGATTCCATCTGCACGACACTAGCGGAGAGATTCCCGAGGACTTTGGTAGATTCATCGCAAACCTACATGGCGAGGTGACCGAGCTTTGGGAGGCTTACCGCAAGGGGGACTTGCGAAACTCCTGCGACAAACCCGGTTGCGATCTGACGTGCGCCGAGGAAGAACTCGCCGACATCGTGATTCGAGCGATGGACACTGCCGTCCAGCTCGGCATCTCGCTTGGTCGAGCGGTGGTAACCAAGGCGGAATACAACCAGACGCGGTCCTATCAGCATGGGGGAAAGAAGCATGCTTATCCGGTTCACACACTCCACAAAAACGATAGGAATTACACATCATGAGTGACAAAGACGTGTTGATAGCTGTAGACAAAGCCAGACGCATTTTCAAAACCTCCGAAACCAAAGCAACCAAGAAGTATTCGACGGCAAAGCAAAAAGCCTTTGAATTTTATGGATCTAGCGATGTCGAGCAAGCCGCACGCCACAATGCTTTGCAACGAGCACAAGCTGTACTGGACGCTGAAACAAGTCGAGCACGCATCGTCTTGATCGACACTCTTGAAAAGTTACGGATGCGCGCCGGAGAATGGGCAGATTTGGTGCCTGTTGTTCGTTGAGGGTGTCAACCGGATAGGCATGGAAAGAAGGCCTGAAACATGAAGATCGTTAAACCAACCGTCACGAAGGTTCATGCAACCGGCGATCCTGCGAGGGTCACCGAGGCCATGGGTCGCATTTGCTACCAGTCCGACCATAAGGTTCTTCCTTGTGGGGAGTGTGGAGGTAGGTTGGTATTCCTGGGAGCAACGCAAGTTCGGTGTTACAGGTGCAATGGCACGGGGACCGACGAAGCCAGTGCCGTGGCATTCGTGAAGAAGATCTTGTCGAACGGACACGAGTCGGTGCTGGAGCATGTGTCGGCAGGTTTCAAGATCGTTACCGATCGTGGCGTTACCCACGAGCTTGTGAGACACCGGATAGCCAGCTTTTCGCAGGAAAGCACGAGGTATTGCAACTACGGCAACGAGCGCTTTGGCACAAGTCTCACGTTCATCGAACCTCCGGGTATAAGGTCGCCGGAACAAAGCGATAAGAACGTGGGACGGGTGACTGGTAATCTGGGAGCATGGTGCAATGCCATGGAAAGATCGGAAAGCATCTACATGGGAATGATCTCCAGCGGCGTTGCGCCTCAGATTGCGAGGTCGGTGTTGCCCAATTCGCTCAAGAGCGAAATCGGCATGACGTGCAACGCGCGGGAGTGGCGACATTTCTTGAGGCTGCGGTTGTCGCCCAAGGCTCATCCTCAAATGCGTGAGGTTGCCAGGATGATCCAGGTTCTTCTCAGCGAATGGTTTCCCGTAGCATTCGAAGAATTCGCTGTTGAAGTTTGTGACGGAAAAAAGGCTTGAAAAGAAATGATCGAGAAGTCTCGCAAGCTCAAGACCGTGAACAACCGTCATGTCGGCGACCAGGTCGTGGTCTTCGGGGGAATTATGCGCAACAAGGCCTACAAGGCAACGATCAGGCAGCTCGGCATTATCGGCTTCTATGTAAAAGGGCTTGCCACTTGCTACTACTGGCACGAGCAGGAGCGTAGGTGGCGCGACTACGTTCCCGAAACGGACGGCGATCTGCCTCCCGTCTTGAAGAAGTGGTGAGATGTCTTCGCACGATATTTTGACCAAGAAGCAGAATTACCGCCTCTGGCAGGGCGGAGAGTTCGGCAACAAGCTGCGGGCCTGGCGAACCGTGGAGGACTGGAAGTCGAGCGGCTTCGGAGGAGACGTCGTGCTCCGAACGCTGGGTTCACAGGGAGGTGGTCCCGCTCGCTACCAGCTTCATCCTGACGAGGTTGAAGCGACGGCTGCCAGGTGGATTGCAGCCGGCATTCCAAGCGAAACCATCATGGTCAACGAAGAGGCTCCCGAACGTCACGTAATACTACAGGGAGAATACCTCAACGACATTTATGGGACAGGCGACGACACTTGCTGGTCTTATTTTCGATACAGCACTGTAGCAGCACACATGAGATCTGCTCTAGCCAATCGAGCTTCCGAAGCGCGAGGATTGTGCGCGGACTTGATGTTGAAGGCTACCATGACCCCTGCTTCTCATGACGATTGGTTGTTGTTAATCGACAAGTACCCGAAACATGTGATCGAAGTTTCGATTTACGATTGTTGCCTGGGCGACATGCCTGGCCGCAATGCACTCGTTTGGGAAGTTCGACGCTACTAGAAAACCAGTTTAACAATCACAAAGGAGAGATGAAAAATGGACGAGTCAGAAAAAGCCTGGATACGTGGCTTCTCTAATGCGTTGGCTGAAATGCACAGGTTACTGAGAGTAGGCTACAATAGCTCGGGGGTTTGTAGCGTTGCAAAGGGAGCTCACTTGTCGTACAGGGCCGCTCAACCTGCTGGCGTATCGACTCGCGACATGGCTGAATTGAAAAAAGCCGGAGTGTGGTCGTCAACCGACTAGACAAAAGGAAATTTGAATATGGATTGGAGCGATGTGGATCTGGAGTTGAACGTGGTTATGGCCCGAGGCGATCTGAGGAGCCTTGACCTCGAAGCCTACAAGCTCAAGGAAGATCCAATTGTCGTGGAAGTGGCGAAGGCAGTCACCTTGGCCCTTCTGCACAAGGAGATCGAGGCTCGCGTGGTGTGTTATTCGCCTCAAGATTTTGCCAGAGCGCTATTATTGCTAGCAGGCAGAGTGTGTGGCGATCACCACGGTAAGTGGGATGCTCGAAAGCGTACCCTCGAATATCCAAACGGTAGCGCCGTCGTGGCGGTGGACGGGCAACCTGTAAGCACGAAACGCGAAGCCGCAAGGGAGAAGGCCTGATGCCCAGACTTGCGGTAAACATGCTGGTGCTGAACGCCGAGAAGGTGCTGGACAGGTGCCTTCGGCACTTGGCCGGGGTAGTGGACGAGCTTGTGGTGGTGGACAGCGGCTCGGACGACGGGACTCGTGCCAAGCTCGAAGAGCTCGCCGCATTCCTGAAGCTTGACAGGTATTACTACGAGCGCTTGCATCCGTGTGGAAAGGATTTTTTCACCGACGAACAGGCGTCATGGAACAGGGGCATGCCGGGGCCGTTCACCGGGCGCCGGGTTTTGGCCGACTGGGCAAAAGCGCGCAATGTGGCTCTCGACAACACCACGGCCGACTATGTCTTGAAGCTCGATGCCGACGACGAGCTTTTGACGCCCGCGGGAAATCTGTCGGCGCTACTCGTTCATCTCGATAAAAACCCGCACGTGTCGATTGTTTCCGCTCCCTACGAGATCATGGATGGTCAGGGCAATCCCGAGTGGTTGTCCATGTACGATAGGATCTGGAGATGCAATAGCGGTCATCGCTGGAAGCAACCGATGCACGAGTACTTAGGCGGCAAGACGGGGGGCAATACGATGTTCGTGCCGGGAGGGCTGGCCGTTCGCGACTGGCGAGATTCTCCAGGCGAGGGGGTACGTATCGCCCACAGAAATTTGAAGGTTCTTCTTCACACCTGGGAGAATCAAGATCCACGTTTCGACGTGCGTTGGGCTTTCCACAACGATCTGATCTTCAGGTTCACGCTCGCTCACGAGGCGGCCGAGGTGTTTCCGTCCTGGTCGCGCGAACTTCTGGCCAATGTCATGACGAGACTGGATCCGGCGGACCTAGGAATGCTGTCCGACTGTCATTACCACAAGGGCAGATCTCTGGAGGCGGAGGGACGAATGCAGGACGCTTACGATGCGTATCTGGAAGCCGACCGCTCTACGAGATCTCACCCGCAAGCGTTATTGCGGGCGTGGGCCATCGCGCCCTGTTTCGAAATGAAAAACATGCTTGCCGCCGACATTGTCGCCAGGATGAATGTCGAAGGTCAACCAGCTTACAATTGCGATCTTAGGTTGCTGGCGAAAGTTCTGAAGTCGCGGAAGGAAGCGTCCGATGCCCAATTTGTATGCAATCAAACTTGAAGACTTGCGTACTTGCAAGAGCGAGCAAGATCGCCTGGCCGTTCTTGTCGAAGCTTTGGCGACGGCTCAAGGGGTGTACAAGAATTTTGAGGTGGATTTCCACCGTCGGCTTGTGGCACTTTTAGATCGCAAGATTGAAGAGTTGATGCGTGAGTGTGAAGAGGAGTACAAGCTTCTGGACGAGCTTGCGAAACTACGGCAAGATCCAGAGAACCTGAAG
>Ga0116131_1001401_pt1 | contig 14645 bp, 31 predicted proteins | sample June2015DPH_17_1_FD_89734 | JGI IMG/M metagenome (GOLD analysis project Ga0116131, IMG submission 89734) | Peatland microbial communities from SPRUCE experiment site at the Marcell Experimental Forest, Minnesota, USA - June2015DPH_17_100 | ecosystem: Environmental > Terrestrial > Soil > Wetlands...
GGCCAGATCATCTTCAATGCGAGTCGGCTGGGTCCCTCGTGGTTCGATCAGGCCAACTGGCCTCCCCAGGTCGAGTTGCTCATCCATGAGCTGGGCCACCACTGGGGACAGCATCTCGATTCATCGTACCATGAGGCTCTCTGCCGTATTGGCCGCGAGGCGGTGGGGTTGGCCCTGGCCCAGCCGGAATTGTTCAGGAGGATCGCATGAAAGCATTGCTGAAGATCAGCGTGCCGCTGGAAGGTGGCGAACAGTTGTGGGAGACGGTACTGAACCTGCCCCGTTTTCCTGAGATCGACACGTACATGACCCTGAAGTACGAGAAGTGTTCATTGTTTTGTCGCGTGGAGGAGACGGACTGGAAGGTCATTCCGGGCATGAAGTCTCTGGACGACGCTCAATTCAACGAGACCGGGATGAGGAGGGTGGACGAGGTTCTCGAAATCCAGCTTGAATTGGTCCAGTTCCAGTTTTCCGGGAACCAGGCGACCTTGTCATTGGAGGTCATCTACGAGAGGCGGGCGATCCTGCTCAGGGAATGCGGGTGGTGGAGGAGGGGCGCCAGCTACAGGGAACCTTTGCCTGATGATGGGGCGGCCCAGCCGGTAGATGTGGCTCCCTCTCCTCTTCCCCATGCGGAGAAGCACGATCCAACGATGACGCTGGTTTGGGGATTGGAGATTGCGGAGGGCAAGGCCATGAAGGAACTTTTCGTCAATCCGACCGAACACGATCGGGCGATTGTCAAATCGCTGCTGGCGAGGGGTGCTGAGGTCGCGTTGGATTATGTCAAGGAGTCCGGGCTCCTTTATTGATACATGAGAGGCAATTCTCCGGATAGTAAGAGAAAGCTGTGGTGACGGCATGAATCTCAATCGCATGAGGCCATGGATGGCTATGGCTAGGAGATGGTTCTGCCTCATGTTCGAGGCGGTCTTGATGACCGTGATGCTGGGGCTTGCCCTCGGGGGCTCTTTCGCCTTCCTGGAGTTGGGCTGCCGGATCAGCTACTATGGTCTCATGGCGGAGGGAGGATATCTGGAGCCCTATGTATTCTATTGGCACTGGTATCTGCTGTCCGTCTTCTGGGCGATGGCGTATTTCGGACTTTACTGCTGGATTGATCGCGTTCCTGATTGAAATAACTGTTGTGCTGTCAGGGTAAATGTGCAATGTGTCTGTTGGCGTGGAATGGGATTGGTCCTGGTTCAGATAGAATTGTTCAGGAGGCAATCTTGATGGACTCAAAATACGCGGTGCCTGTGTACGGTGCGCCTGTCCCTCCCCGCCAGCGGGAGGTGCCCGAGATCGTGCCGATGTACGGCTCCCCTCTCTCGCCTCCTCGCCAGCCGGTGGTTTCCGTGGGCCAGGGGAGCGACATCACGGGGGAGATCTACCGACAGGGGTTGGCCCAGGGCAGGCGCCAGGCATTGACGTGGATGAGGCAGGCGCTCGACCTGTTCGTCCCGATGGCCAGGCCCACGGCCATGGGCGCCGTGCTGATCGACGGTCTCCACAGGCAGATCGCCAAGCTCCTGCTGTCAGGGGACAATCCCCTGGAAGAAGATGGGGACTTGGCTGGATCGAATCCCAAGGGGTGAGGGCAACATGACCAAGGACGAAGAGGCTGCGTGGGTGAAGCTGCGAAGTCACCGCTACTCGCTGGCGAATCTGGCGAGCAAGCATCGCACGAGTTTCTTCCGCGAGGAAGACCAGGGACCTGCGATGCGGATAGCCGAACTATTGCAGGTGGCTTCCGATGCATGCGATCTCTCGATGCTCTGCCTGGAGACCGGCCGCGACAATCTGAACGATGTCGATAGGATGAGGGCTCGTGGGCACTTTGTAGCGACCAAGGATTCATGATCGGCGTGAGTAAATCGATCACCGTCCGCCGCATACTGCTCAGATCGCAGATTGGCTTCCTGTATAACAAGATCTCGGAGCACAATGAACGACTGGCGGCGATCGCCCGACATCACGGGAGCGTGATCAAGCCCATGACGCTGATCACGATCAGGACCTTCGAGGCACAGCGACTAGGCGAGAAGGACCATTACTTCTATGCTCATCCCCCCGAGGCGGAAGTGGGCAAGACGGACTGGTTTTCCGAGGTGGCGATATCTCACCGGACTGCCCTCAAGGCCGGATGGTCCATGGTGGCTACATTCGTACTTGCTCGTCCGGTGGGATCGCCTGATGACAAGGTGGATCCAGACGAGATTGTCTTGCACACCTCGCAGCTTGGCAATGTCGAGGGATTGGATCTGGAGGTCCTGCGCAAGAGGGGCATGCTGTGCGACGAGTGCAAGACAGTCCGTCGCCGGGTGGCCACCTACCTGCTCAGGAAGGGCGACGAGACGAAGATCGTGGGTTCTGCGTGCCTGGAGAAGTACGCCGAGGGACTGTCTCTCCCGGCCTGGATAGCATACGCCGAGTCCTTGATGGCGTTCGACGTCGTCGGGGAAACGATCGAGAAGGAGGATTACGAGGGGGCGGAAGTCAAGAGATATCCGACTCCCTCTGGCCCGGCTTATCCTCTCCTCACGTACCTGGGGTACGTGTGCATGGAAGTGCGGCGGAATGGCGGGACGTGGGTGCCACGGGGAGATGACAGAAAACAGGAAGATCTGTCCACCGCCCGCAGGGCTTACAATGCCTGCTGTCTGCACAGCGATCTGGATGACGAGCAGGGCTCGGCCGAGAAGCAGGACGCCGACGAGTCGCGCCGTCCGTCCGAAGACGATGCCCGGTTGTCGTTCGATTCGGTGGAGAGGGTCCGAATTTCCTTGTCGTCCAGGACCAATCTGACTTCTGGCGAGAAGAATATGCTGGCGCTCATCAAGCAGGGCTTCGCCTTCTCTTCGAGGGGCCAGGAGAACATCCACTGCGCTGCCGAGATCTACATGAAGGCGCGTGCCTTGAGGCGAGCGACCACCATGGTGGAGCATCGCCGGATGGTCGACGAGGAGAGGGAACCGTGGTTCCGTCTCCGGAAGGGCAATTCTTTGCAAGGCATCCTGGTGGGCATGCAGGAGAGGGCCGATTTCCATACCGAGAGCGGGGCGATCAGGTTCTTCCAGATTCGACTCATGGAGCCATGCGAGTGCAACGTCAGCCGGGGCACGAGCATCGTCGTCGAGGTCGTCGAAGCCGGCACCGTGGTCAACTTGAGGTACGGAAAACAGACGAAGTTTTTGGAAGACTACGTGCCTCGCTTGTTGGAGGGATTCACGCTTGAGGTGGGGGTGCTCTGCAAGGGGAACCTCAATCCGGCGCCGGGTAATCCTCGCTGGGATCTGGACGTCGAGATCCATGAGGTGCCGGGGGTGTCCGATTCTTTCACGGAAGGAAGTAGATGAGGTTCCATTATCTCAAGACCTGGCCGGTGTTCTTCGAGGATGTGCGGACGGGGCGCAAGCCCTTCGAGATCCGCCTGGACGATCGCAAGTTCGACGTGGACGACGTGCTGATCTTGCAGGAATGGGATCCGGACGTCGCTGCCAAGGACGAAGACAATCCATCGGCCGGGTACACCGGCCGCGACTTGCGCAAGCGCGTGACTTACGTATTGTTGCCGGGCAAGGAATGCCCGGCACTCAAGGATGGGTACTGCGTGATGGGGCTCGGGCCGGATGTTTCTGCGAGAGAATCCGGATGAACCAGTATACGGGAAAGCTCGTCGAGTCTGTGCGAGATCTGCCCCAGGTCAAGCATGACATGCAGAATGCCTCGACCATGCAAGCTCTCTGGATAGTCATCCATAAGATGTTCAACATCATGCAATCCATGCTCCATCAGGGCATCGCCGAATCCACTGAAGAATCATATTCCGCGCCGATATTGGCCGGAGCTGCCGAAACCACCACGACAAGGAGGACGAGAATGCATAGCGAAAGATACCTGCAATTGCGAGGACGGATGACAGCCTCCGCCGAGACATGGGCGGACGCCCTTTACGAGATGGGGAGAGAGGATGCCTGCGAGCTGGCGACGAAGACAGTGCTCTCGGCCGTCTTTTCCCAGGAGCCTGCCAGGCAAGGCCCTGGCCGGCCTCCCAAGGAGATGGCAATCCCCTTCATTCCCGACTCCTGGCTGAAACCCCGCAAGCCCAGGGCCGTCGTCCATTGCCCGGTGCCAGGCTGCGAGGGGGTGGCCGCGCCAGTTTTCGGCATGGTCTGCTCTCTCCACAAGGACGTGCCTCGTGCCGAGATTGCTCTGTACTTCAAGCAGCGCCGGGAGATGAAGTCCAAGCTTTCCAAGAGGGCGATCTACGGCCGTCCAGGCAAGTCCGGCCGGGGCAAGCGCCAGTAGCATTCATTATGTGCTGCGGCAGGAACAATCGGAAGGCTCCACGGATCGGTCCAGAACGGAACAGTATGGTAACCGATCGATACGGCCCTGTGGGATCTCTCGTGGAGGACAAGATCTCATTTCCTGCCGCAGCTTTTTTTCTTGACACTTTGTTCAGGATGGGCGTAGGATGACAGTTATGGCACGGAAGACCAATCGAGCGAGGACGGCCACGGGAGCCAAGGCAGCGCCGTCTCAAGATCTCGGCAGGCACCTGTATGTCAGCCTGCCCGCGGATGTCGTCCCCAAGGAGATGATCGAAGGTCGTCTGGCCATCGACAGCCTGCATATCGCGATGTCTCTCGGGGATGGCACGCGACGCAAGGTGAGCGTCCGGGGCAAAGATTTCAGGCCCAATCTCTATGACCTGAATCGACCCCTGGAGGAGATCTATGTCGAGTACGTGTCCCACGTGAAAGAGATCTTGGTGCTACGGAATAGGCTCATGCTCATGGCCATCCGTCTCGGGCTGGGTGACGAGGTCCCGTCCGTGGAGGTCCACACGACCTGGCCTCGACTGGCCTCCAAGATCTTGGAGGCGATGAACGTGCCGGAGTCTCAAGTCGAGGACCAGGGAGGGGCGTCCCAGATGGTCGACGAGGATTCATTGGCTGGCAGGCAGTTGGCCGCCATCAAGAGATCGCGAAAGCCGATCTGACATGGTCACCATCACTCACTGGGTCGGCAAGCACATCACGGACGATCTGAAGTCCGTGGAGGAGGGATTCTTCAGCCCCGATGGGCGTCCGTGGAAGGATCTGGTCGACGAGGAGAAGGTGCTCCATTACGTCAAGGCGCTCCAGCGGAAGTTCGACGTGATGGTATGTCGTCCGCAGAAACATCCGGGCATGGTGGCGGTCTACCTGGACGATCTGGGCAGGATGTTCAGGACCAGGTGACATGAGGAGATTGCAGACATGATCATGCTCGACGATTGGGATGCCCTGGAAGCCAACCCTCATATCGATCAGGACGTCGTCCAGGCTTGCAAGGAACTGGCCTTCTCCATGTGTGCCTGCATCTTCGATCGCCTGGGGCTCGACGTGCAGTCGGACGGCACTACCCTGATAGCCTCGGGGCGGGGATTGCGGTACGTGTTCCAGCTGCGCGAGCGCCACGTGGTGCCCATGAAGAAGTTCGAGAAGTCGAGGCCACAGGTCCACAGGGGAAGCCAGGCAGGGACTCCCAAGGGGAGGCCCATGGGGCGTCCCAAGGGATGGAAGGAGGGGGCTGGTGCCTGAGAATCTGCACTATCGGTTCCTGCGCCGGACGTTCATGGCACTGCTGGGCTTCCACGGCGTCGTGAAGGTCGTCTTCACGAACCACCCGTGCCTGGGGGTGCCGGATTTCGTCCGTCCCCGTGCCGGCCAGACGGCCACTTTCGAGTATGGGTTGGATCTGCCGATCCAGATACCAGATCTGCTGGTCGACGAGAATGGCATCCGGGCCACGTTGAGCTTCGACCGGGTGCCATGCGGGACCTTCGTGCCCTGGGAAGCCGTGGTCACCCTCGGTCCCGTGGTAGGAGAGACGATCCCGAGAATGGCCCAGGTGACGGCCAGGCGGCGGTCGTCGTTGAGGCTGGTCCCACAGCAAGACGAGGTGCCTGGCCTCCAGCAGGAGGCGGCCGGTCCGGCCGGCAGGCCGGGGCCGAGACTGACGTTGGTTCCACGAAAGGAGATGGATCATGGCGAGTGAATCACAGAGGTTGGCCCGCAAGCGCCGGAAGGAACGGCAGAGGTCCTTGATGGCAGAGGGCAAGAAAGCCACCGACACGATGGGGTCGGCCGAGCGACAGGTGGTCGAGGCAGCCGAGAAGGTCGCCAGGCTGGAGGCGGAAGCAGCGGAGGCCCGCTCCGCCCTGGGGATCGTCACGGCCGACCTGGCGAAGGCCAGGCAAGATCTCGCGGTGGAGAAGACCCTGAGGGAAGGCCTGGAGGTCGAGCTGGAGACGGCGAGCGTCACGGTCAATATGGCCGAGCACGATCGGGACCAGGCCCAGGAGTCCCTGGGCAAGCTGGTGAGGAAGATGTCCGAGCTTCAGAGAGCCGACATGGATGCCCGCCCATTGCGCAACCGTTTGAAAGCCAAGTCAGACGAGATTATCCGGCTGGGAGGCCAGATCCGGAGGCTGAAGGAGTTCCTCGATCGCCACAATCTCCTCAAGGCATGGCTCAACCAACACCCGGAGGCGGAGGTTCCTCCCAGCGTCCCCGAGGAAAAAACGCCTGTCCCCGGGCCGGCGGCAGGGCAGGCGGCCGTGTCCGCGTCGGGGCAGGCGACCGAGCAGGCGGCCGGGCAGGCATCGGGGTGAACGATGGCGCTCACCAACGATAATCTGTACTTGGCATCCCGGCTGTGGCAGGCGGTCCTCGACGCCTCCCGGGTGCCCGAGAGCCAGCTTGAGATCGCCATGCACATACCCGATCCCGTGGAGCGGATGCACTTCGTAGAAGATCTGCTCGTGGGCCAGAGGTTGGATAATCTGCTGGGAGGGTCGACTGCCCTGGGGGAGGTCGACGGTGCCTTGCGGAAGATGCGGAAGCTGGCGAAGACATGAAAGAGATTTCCAAGATCAAGAAGGAAGCCAGCGAGGCGGCCAGCGCGGATGCCTGGTTCGCGGTGAGGCTGGGGCTCGGCATGCTGGCCATCCACTATGCCTTCGGGACGCTGGCGGCCATAGCTTTCATGGCGGGGTGGCTGTGGGGGATCCGGGACAGGGGCCATCCACCCGAAGACGTCAAGCTGGACGATCTGTTGTGAGGATCTGATGAAGAATCGAACGAGATCGCCAATCAAGACTGCGAGGCTTGACAGCCAGGAGGGCCATGACAGATCACCAATGACTTTTCCGCGGTGCAATCTCTGTGGTTCTGTCCTCGCGCTAGGAGATGAATCCATGCCTGTCCGGTTAACAACCACCACTGATCCAATAGGAGAATACGGTGCCGAATAAGGTAAGACAGAAATTGAAGTCCCACAACTTAACAGAGTTGGATACCGATCAACTGAGGGCCCTCTTTTTGCTCCGAAAGTTGGCTCGCAGTTGGCCGAAATCATTGGGGCTGGTATTCCATGCTGACGGAGGAGGATTGCTGAGAGTGGTCGACATTCGTGGGGCTGACAACAAAGCCACTTTCGACATAGACCCTGCTAGATATCCTTCAATCGAAAGCGTGCAATTGCCGGTAACTGGATGTGTCTAGGAGAAAATGGTCGTCAACCGTATAGGCATGGATGAATCGACTGGGTTCTGCATGGCTTGCACCATGAGGGCAGCCGAATGCTTGGGGTTCTTTCGCGGAAAGCTCATTGGCGATCTGTCGAAATGGATGTCCGGGCGTCGGCGGGCGTTAGCTGTCAGGGCAATGCTTGATGCTGTCTGGAGGTTGAGTGATGCGTTGGGACTCAAGGAAATCCCACCCAAGCGAGTGCATCCGGTCCACTTGGTCCTGTTGGCTGTCTCTGCTGCGGGCAAGCTGAAGGATCTCAAGAGAGACATTGCAGGGAGGCGCAGAAGGAGGATTGATGCTGATGAGGATACTGACGCGGGTGGTTAGCCTGCTGGCCTTCGGGTCATTGTTGGTTGCCATGGTGCTCGGGGTCCGATCCCTCTTCGTCGCCTGGCTGGGTCCCAGGGCCGAGTCGCTGGGCTTGATGGAAAGGATCTGCGGGGACTGACGATTTTGTCTCGAAGGAGAGAAGATGGAAGGCAGGAGCGAGAATTCGCGCAGGACATACCATGCGATCGTGGCCAACGGGCTGCTGTCGCGGGGCTACATCAAGATCTACTCGCACATCTACGAGCATGGCGCCACGACCAGGAACAAGCTGGACATGGCCCTGTGTCCCGGGAAGGCCAATCCCTGGCCCTCGCGCCGGCTGGTCGAGATGGAGCGCATGGGGGTCCTCACGGTGGTGGGGCAGGACAACACAGGCGAGCACCAGTGCGATTTATGGGACATCACCGACCGGCTGCCCGTGAAGCTGGAGAAGAAGCCGTCGTTCAGGGAGTCCATGCGGAAGGGGCTGAAGGAGATCGTGGGAGAGCTTGATTCGCTGGAAAGCCAGATCGACGATACGGGCGAGGCGGGCGGGGCTCATGAACGCATCCACCATCTCCGCCAGATCGTGGCGAGGATGAGGGACAAGATGGGAGAGTGAAGAGATCATGGACGACGGAAAGATCGCAGGGGACGATCCCGAGCGAAGCGTGGACAGGGGAGAGGTGGGCCTGCCTGACGAGGCTGTCCATTCGGATCCTTGGTTCGCGTTTGAGCTGGGACTCAACATGCTGGCCCTCTTTGCTGAGCCTAGTCGTCAAGTGGAGAAGGGGAGTTACTTGAGGGAAGAGTGGATCGATGGCCAGTGGGTTTCGCTCGGCGACGATCCGTGGGGCAGCCTTGCGCATGCGAGGACGGCAGTGGCCTCCATGCCTCGGTGGACAGCTACGTGGATGAGTTCCCGGCGATGATCACGTCCACCATCATGGAGACCGCCAGGAAGGCTTTCATGGAGTCGCTAACCAACAAGCTCAGGTACGGATAGTTCCGGCCGTCCAGATCGAGTCCACATGGGACAAGCAAGGCAACGACGATTGGCGAAGGCGGCGGGCAAGCCCTGGCCCGAGGACTTGCCGAAGCCGGCTGGCCCTCATGCCGGGCAATATCTCGGGAACGACGGCGAGTGGCATCGCCAGGGCGAAGGCCGTCCCGTCCGCCTGCTCGGGTTGGAGACAGCCGCATTATTGGCCCTGGAGGCCAGCATAGGACGTGCATCCAGGAGGTCCCGATGACAGTCAACCAAGCCGTCGACGATCGCATGCCCAGCCTGTGCCGGGAGTACGACAGGCTGACCCAACAGATCGAGGAGATGCTGGTGGCTCCCTCGTGCCCTCCCGACATGCGGGAGGTGGTGGAGAAGCGCCAAGCCGTCAAGGCCGGAATAGAAAAGCTTGCTCGTTCTTGCATGGACGAGATCTCCGAGGCGGGGGCCGCCCATTCGTTGCTGTATTTCAACACCTGGCTCAGTCTCCGTGGAGGATTCGGGAAGGATTGAGGGACATGGGAACGAAGGCGTCGCAGAAATGCGTTTACTGTGGATCGGCATTGGAACTGGGCGGCCAGCGGCATCTCACGGATTGGGGAATCCTGTGCGCCTATTGCTTTGGCCATGTCTGGTCCCCATGCGCACCACCCAAGCAGCAGTCCAAGATGAAGGAAGCTGGGGGAAGGTTGGGGAAAGGATGACGACATGCCGATGCGAGTATTGATCCACGATGATGGTTGTGGGGAGTTCCTGGACATGGACGGGGAGTGCCCGAGGTGCGGTTTCCTCCCGGACGAGGCTTCCGTCAGTCCCGTGGATGTCGCCCCGGAGGACATGCGCAAGGGACTGTCCGGGGGACGGACATACCTGGCTCCAGGGGGGATGAGGATCCAGGGATGGAGGGAGCCTCGGGACGGAAGGGGCGTTGGCCATCCCGTGTTCGCCGAGACCGGCCCGGATCATGTCAGGTCGGCGGCAGACAAGATCCGGGAGGCGCTGACGGGATTGCGGCCGGAGCAGGTAGTGCATGCCATGTACGATGCTGGCTACTGTCCGGATTGTGGGTTCGATCTGAAGCGTCCGAGCGGCACGATCGCGTACTGTGACTGCTGGGACGACGACTGAGAGGAGCTTGACGATGCTGTACGAACAGGTTCGATGGCGCGAGAGGGCCGGAAGGATCACGTTCACGTTCCGGGAGATCTTGCGGATGACCAGCTGTGCGATTCCGCAGGCCAAGGCTTGTGCTCAGTCGCTGCAGGTCGGGCCAGATCTCGTCATCGACGACATTCCCCTTGGGCAGGACATGCAGGTCTTAGCCCAGAAGTTGGCCGAGCTTGATGGCTTGCTCCAGGACGTGGACGCCAGGGCAAGTGCTTGCTCCACTCGGTTCAATAAACTGGTCAACCAGAGCAATACAGCTCTGGAATCATTGTACCTGGAATTACGCGATGATTAGTTTTCCTGTCAAGATCCCCGAGGATTGGAAAAAGCATGGGGAGAATGCTGTCTGCACGTTTTACATGAATAAGACGACTCTGGACGTGGACGGTTGGGCTCGGCGCTGGGGGCTGCCTATCCGGTGCCTGATCGCCGTGCAGGAGGCCGACGAGGAAGACATCGACTACGTCTTGATCGAGGGAGGGGAGATTGTCTATTCTTCCAAGTCGCTGGAGCAGTTGGCGGTCCACATCGACGCCGTCGCCATCTCGCGAGGCATGAAGAGGAAAGAGGCCAGCACGGCATGACGAAGGACAAGCTGCTCGAACGCATCCGCAAGCTGCTGGCGCTGACGGCATCCCCCAATGCCAACGAGGCCGCAGTCGCCCGTTCCAAGGCGCGCAAGCTCATGGAGGAGCATGGCATCGCCGAGCAGGAGGTGCTGGATTCCGAGATGAGCGGCAAGATATTCGAGCTGTCGATGGGGGCGGAGGGGTTCGCGTCCCGGTGGAAGTTCGTGCTGGTGGCCCTGGTGGCACGTGCTTGCGGCTGCGAGGCCATGGGATTGCGCAGGGGCAAGTTGCGCAAGGTCAAGATGGTGGGGATGAAGATAGACGTCGAGGAGGCATCGAAGCTTTTCACTTACCTGCTCGGCGAGATAGAGAGCCTCGTCAAGATCGAGTGCTCGGATCCCCCGGACGAGGTGCTCGAAGAGGTGGCACTGGGGATCCGGCGCAGCCTGCGGGCATACCTCGATTCTTTCCGGAGGGGAGTGGTCTCGGCGTTGGCCGAGAGGCTGGGCCGCAAGGATGAGCCCCAGGGGCCAATCCATCCGGGAAGGGATCCCGTGACGGGAGGCGCAGGCTCGTCTTCGCGATCTTTGGCCGTGGTCCAGGGCAGCAAGGCGTCGGCCAAGGAGCACATCAAGGCCAGGTACCCGAAGACCAAGTATTTCTCACTGGAGGGCTCTCGCACGGACATCGACTACCTGGCCTTTTCCAGGGGGTACCGCAGGGGCATGGGCATCATCCTCCCAGATCGCAGACGAGGCGATGCCCCGGGGGGAGCCCGACGAACTTGACACTTGACACTTCGTTCTGGGCGTCATATGCCGTCTCCGTGACTGATTGTCTTCGTACAGGCAAATGATGACGAATCCTCTTCGATCGACGAAGTCTCGTCCATGCACGAAAGGAACCCGATGATCTGGTCAGCACAGCAAGAACAAGCGCTCCAGAAGGTCAACCGCTGGAGGAAGTCGCGCGGCAAGCCCTTCTTCATGCTGGCAGGCTATGCCGGCACCGGGAAGACGACGCTGGCCAAGCACCTGGCCGCCAACGAGGAAGGCATCGTCCATTTCGCCGCCTTCACGGGCAAGGCCGCTCACGTCTTGCGCAAGACCGGGATCAAGAACGTCAGCACCATCCACCAGTTGATCTACCTGCCGAGGACCAAGTGCGATCTGAAGTACCGGCTGCTCAAGTCTCAGCATGCCCAGTTGCTCCTGGAGGATCCTGTCCCCAAGGAAGATCTGGCCCGGCTGGAGAAGGAACTCAAGGCCGAGAAGGCCAACCTCAACCGGCTCGATTTCACGTTGAACACCGACAGCATCCTGGGGAAGGCCAAGCTGCTGGTGATCGACGAGTACAGCATGATCGATCGGCAGATGGGGGAAGATCTGCTCTACTTCGATTGCCCCATCCTGGCCCTGGGCGATCCGGGCCAGTTGCCTCCTGTCAAGGGGGCGGGGTTCTTCGACGGCAAGCCCGACGTCCTGCTCACCGACATCCATAGGCAGGCAGCGGACAACCCCATCATCCGCATGTCCATGGAGGTGCGCGAGGGCAAGAGGCTGTCGGTCGGCAGCTACGGGGACAGTCGGGTGATCCGCAACAGTTCCATCTCGGACGCTCAGCTGGCTCCGATGATGCAGGCAGCAGACCAGCTCCTGGTGGGCATGAACAAGACCCGCAGGGATTTCAACCAGTATTTCCGGTCCGTGAAGAAGTTGAGGGGAAGCTACCCGGTGGCGGGCGACAAGATCGTCTGCCTGAGGAACAATCATGACGAGGGGCTTTTCAATGGCCAGATATGGGAGGTGGTGGATTGTTCCCACGAGAAGTACCTGAAGCTCTCGTTGCGTGACGATGATGGCAACCATATCACCTGCAAGGCACACCCCAACCACTTCGTCGGGACAGGCGACGACATCGATCTGCGCCACCGCCTGGACGCCAACGAGTTCGATTTCGGTTACGCCCTGACGGTCCACAAGTCCCAGGGTTCGCAGTGGGACAAGGTCGTCGTCATGGACGAGTGGCGCCGGCCGGACCACAGCCAGTGGCTCTACACGGGCATCACCAGGGCCGCGGAGAGCGTCACCATCATCCAGTGATGTTGATGGAGGCCACGATGGACAAGCTGAACGACCTGGAGAAAAAGACCATCCGCGAGTTCGATGAACTATGGAATAGCGGGTCCGCGAGGATGCGGGGAGAGGCCGATCGCGTGGGGCTCGACGAGGAGGCGTCCGATCGCCTCGTGAAGACGGTGCATGCTTACCTGGTGTACTTCATGGGCACCGCGAGCATGATGCCGGAACTCCTCAAGGACACGTATGCCAGGTGTTCCCTGATGTTGCTGGAGGATGCTACCTCCATATCGACGGAGGTGCCGGTCATGGAAACCCCGGAGGCATCCGCCAAGGTCGCCGAGATGGCCCTCAAGTCCAACGATCGGATGTCGTCCATGCTGGAGACGATCGGGCTGGCTCCTCCCGAGAAGGCAATGCTGCACTTGCACATGGGGGTCATGGGAGTGTGCCTGCACAAGCTGATGTCGGTCCTGGGGGATGCTCCCTGCGAGCTTTTCGTGAAGATGTGCCGCGAGCAGTTGGAGGCAGTGATCAAGCTGCATGATGGTGCGAGCGGGAACTGATCGGATTCCTGTTGACACCTCGTTCGAGGAGGCGTAGAGATAAGTTTTCGGCAGATGGAGAAACATCGAGACGAAGGAGACACGATGGCCAAGGATGTTTTCGCTCGGGTCACGCGGGTGGCCAGCCACGAGGTGGCGTATGGGAAGCACGGGATCGTGACGCGGGTCACGGTCGAGTTTGGGGAAGACATCGAAGATAATGAAGATCGCCACGCGACCGTGTTCGAGATGTATGTCGAATATGCCGGGCATCCGCGCCACAAGGTCGGCGACAGGTTCCCTGCCATGCCGGAAGCCGCCTTGCTGGCCATGGGGATCGTCTGATGCGCTGGCTGCAGACGTTCACCGGCAAGATCGTCGACATCGAGAATCCGACTCCCGAGATGATCGACATCCAGGACATCGCTCATGCGCTGTCCATGTCCTGCCGGTTCGGGGGCCATTGCCGGGACTTCTACTCCGTGGCGGAGCATTCCCTGCTCGTGGAGACGATGGGGAGGCCGATGGCGAGGGAGATCGAGGGGAGGAAGCCAGGGCACGAACGATTCCAGGACAAGGATTATGATCGCCTGAACCTCATCTTGCTCATGCACGATGCCGCCGAGGCATACACCGGCGATCTGACCACCCCCGTGAAGCGCACCATTGATTCCTTCAGCTTCGTCAAAGAAGGTGTCTGCACCCCTACCATGGAACTGGAGCATCGTTGGCTGTCGGCCATCGGCCGGGCCTTCGGGCTGGGGGAGGCATTGAACGACTTGCCTCCCGTCGTCCAGGAGGCAGACCAGCAGGCACTGTCCGTCGAGGTCGTGAGCCTGTTTAATCCCGTGCGGCTCGAATGGTGGACAGATCGCCAACGCCCGGTGCCTGGCAATTACATGATCATGTGCCATCCTCCGGCTGAGGCACGGCGGAGGTTACTGGATCGTTTCTGGATCTTGCACGATCGCCTGCATGGCTGGCCAGGCTGGAGAGAGGCCGGGAAGGTGCAATCATGATCTTCCGGGTATTGGACATCGAGACCATCCCTGATCCTTCTGTCTGGACCCCCGGGGAAGATCAGTACAAGCTGGTTCCCGGCCTTGGGGGCAATCTCAGTCCCAAACCGCACGTACCGATCAAGGGCAGTCTCTTGGGTGAGGCCATCCAGGTGGTGGAGGGATATCCGCATGCCTGCGTGAGCAAGGTAGAGCAGTTCCCGCCCCCGCAAGCCCACAGGGTGGTGGCGGTGGCCTGGGTCGACGTCGTCATGGACATCGATCCCGAGTTCCCGAGGTACCGCCTCGTCGACGGGTATTCCACCAGCCAGTGGGCCACGGACAGCGATCCGTGGATCTCGGATCTCGCGGACGAGATAGAGCAGGGCA
>Ga0116131_1001419_pt1 | contig 14547 bp, 14 predicted proteins | sample June2015DPH_17_1_FD_89734 | JGI IMG/M metagenome (GOLD analysis project Ga0116131, IMG submission 89734) | Peatland microbial communities from SPRUCE experiment site at the Marcell Experimental Forest, Minnesota, USA - June2015DPH_17_100 | ecosystem: Environmental > Terrestrial > Soil > Wetlands...
CCAGACCGCCACAAGAGCGGCGAAGACGAACTTCGAAAGAAGTGTGTTATTGGCGTTCTTGGTTTTCATAGGACCTCATTTTCTGTTGGCGATCTCGTCGTTACCATACTCCTTTGCCATCTTTGGGTAGAGGCGAATGAATTCATTTGTATTCATCCTGCTCGAACGCTACGTCGGACCGGGCTGGTCTGGTTACGTCATCCTCATCTTGGCGCTGCTGCTTCCGTTCATCGCCATCGGCTGGCTCGGCTACCAGCATTTCCGACAGCGCAAGCGATGAATTAAGTGGACTGCCGCTTTAACAGATGCTTTTCCTGACGTGGCGGCGCGGTGCGCGACGGAGTGCGGTCGCGGTTGGACAACAGCGCAATCTCGTTTTCGGCCAAGCCCATCTTCTCCGTAAGATACCGCGCCACCAACTCGTTGAGCCGCGCCAACGAAATTCCGTGCGTCTGCTTCGTCTCAGCATAGAGCCAGTCGCTGAATCTGAGAAACGACCAGAAGGGGGACAGCGTCTGCGGCGCGGAGGGGCCACCGCGCCCTACCAGATTCCGCTGTGGAGTCGTTGGTAGGGCGCGCTCGCCGGGCGCGCCGTTGCTTGCCCAAATCAGCGGCGTCACCTCGACGAAGTTGCCGCTGTTGGCGATCAAATCCCAGTACCGCGCAAACCGCCGCAACCGCTGCATCGTAAAGAAATCAATCAGCTTGGTCTGTAGAATCTCATACGGCGGGTGCGGACTATAGACCATCTCCCATTCCCGGTCGTGACGCACAATCGGCGCGCCGCGCAGCCGTTTCAGCAGGCCGACCTGAATTTCCTGCGGCCGCAACGCCACCAAGCGATCGAACCCCGCTGCGAAGCTATTGATGTCCTCGCCCGGCAACCCGGCGATCAAATCCGCGTGGACGTGCACGCCGGTTTCCGTGCGCAGCCAGCGCAGGTTCTCTTCGGCCTTCGCGTTGTCCTGCCGACGGCTGATCAATTCCGCCACGCGCTCGTTGAACGTCTGGATGCCCACCTCGAACTGAAGCGCGCCGGGCGGAAACTTCCGGATGATCGCCTGCAACGGTTCGGGCAGCCGATCAGGAATCATCTCGAAATGCACGAATAGCCCCGGTCGGTAGCGTTCCCAAAAGAATTGGAGAATGGCGGCGCTGATCTTGATGTTCAGGTTGAACGTGCGATCGACGAACTTGAACTGCCGCGCGCCGCGATCCAAGAGCGATTGCATCGCAGGCAGAAACTTGTCGAGCGGCACGTTGCGAACGGGCACGTCCAGCGATGACAGACAGAACTCGCATCCAAACGGGCAACCGCGCGATGCCTCGACGTAGATGACACGGTGCGCAATGTCCTCGTCCGTGTACAAGTCGTAAGGCAGCACCAGCTTGTCGAAGTCGGGCAGGGGAGCAGGAAGGATGCGAGGCAGTAGGGCGGGCGTCTCGCCCGCCGGTTGCTGTCGATTCCACGGGCGAGACGCCCGCGCTACTATTCCCCGGCACAACTCAGCAAACGCAAGATCGCCTTCGCCGGTGATGACGTAATCGGCCAATCGTGAGATTTCCTGCTGATCGACTTCGTAGCTGACCTCGGGTCCGCCGATGATGATGACAAGATCGGGACGCAGCCGCTTGAGATCGGCAACGAGTTGGAGCGATTGCGCGGCATTCCAGATGTACACGCCGATGCCGACGATTTTCGGTCGCTGGCTCAAGATGACTTCGGCCACATCGACGGGCCGCTGATTGATGTCGAACTCCAGAATCCGCGCGCGCGGTTTCAGATCGCCGAGGTTGGCCATCAAATAGCGCAACCCGAAAGCGCAGTGCGCGTACCTGGCGTTCAATGTCGTGAGGATGATGTCGGGCATGGTGCGAGCCATCAGCGATCAGTCATCGGAAAGATTAGCCGAATGACCGGGACAAGGCGAGGGAATCCGCTCCGGTGCCTGTTACAGATCGATCGGTGACCCCATCAACCTAATCAGGTAACTCGGGGGGATCACATCAGGGAAGGGAACAACTCGTTCTCTTTGGCGGCGTGCCTCTCGAGGTTGGCGAGAAAGTCGAGCATGGCCTTTCGCAACTCGCCCGTGCAGTTGCCGTCAGGATTCTGGTTCGACAGCATCTCGTTCAATCGTTTGGCTTGCTTCAGGAGCGACACATGTTCTTTTCGAAGGATTGAAACGGCGTCGGAAACTTCCTTGCTCGGAATCGCCTGAAGCAAACCGGGGAAAATGTGCTCCTCTTCGTACGCGAAATGGTCAACGACCTTCTGATTGATGATCAGTTTGATCCCGTCGATCTCTTCTCGCATGTTCTTGGGGGACTCATCAGCGAACATCCGGTTGTAGCGCTCAATGTACTGCGAAAGAATCTCATGGTCCGCCATGGCTGTTTTTACGGATTCCGAGAGGTCTTGTTGTTTGCTCATACTCGCACCGATAGAGCGCAAACTATCTCTACTGTGCGGCGATGTCAAAAAATATCTGGTGGGGAGATTGGGGCGCATCTGTCACCGCCACCGACAAACCCGGGGTAACTGATGTAGATGCGTTTCTGCGAAACGCCGAGTGGTTGGCGGAATGGTTTCGGCGGCTCACAGAGCCGCCGCTACACCGGCCAGCGTCGCGACAGCGGTGGCGTCCAATTGTGTCTCTCCTTTCATATCCCGTCAAATCACCTTGCCCCGGTTGCGGCCGGGGAACTAGGATGGCGCGAATCGGCGGGGTTGAAGAATACCCGATAACCAATGCGAAACTTTCTGAGGCAGTTCAAAGGACGCCAGCACAGTCCGCTGGTTCAATTCATCAAGTACGCCATCGCTGGCGCGATTGCCACGGCAGTGCACGTGTGCCTGTTCTATTTCTGCGCGCTCAAGCTTCTGCCTGCGCTGAATCAGCACGACGTGTTCGCCGGCTTGTTGCACTTGCGCGTCGCCACCGTGTCGGATGCCATCCGCGCACGCAATTCGATCGTAGATAACGTGATCGCCTTCATCTTTTCCAATCTGACGGCCTATTTGATCAACATCGTTTGGGTGTTCGAGTCCGGCCGCCACAATCGCGTGGTTGAAATCGGATTCTTCTATCTCGTATCCGGTATCAGTACGGTCATCGGCAGCGCGCTGATGGGCTTTCTCATCGGCCGGTTCGGCATCACGACGACCGTGGCGTTCGGCGCCAATGTGGTAGTGTCCTTGATGATCAATTTCGTGTTGCGGAAGTACGTGATTTTCAAGCGCTAGTGGAATGACACGCTTCATTTGATGGGTCGTTGGTAGGGGCAGACCGCCGGGCTGCCCGTGGTCTGACGACTCGGCGCGCCCGGCGGCCTGCTCGCGTGCCGTTTACAGAGTCGCGCCCTACCTCTCAAATCAAGTGTGTCGAAGCACTAGTAGGATGTTTTCAGCATAGGTGTGTCACATCCCGAAACGTCTTGCGGCAAATCGGCTGACCCACTAGCATTCACTCGAGCCTGAAGGAGGCCTTGGTATGAGATTCAAGATCGCCGTGTTGCTTCCGCTTTTGTTGTCCCAACTCACCAACGCGCAAGATGCCCCACAGCCAAAGCCGGGTTCACTGGTTTACCTGGACTCGCGCTACGGATTTCGTGACCTGGAGTTCGAGCAGCCAATTGAAACCTGCAAGGGAATGGCGCTTGTCGAAGACGACGGAGACTTGAAGTTCTACACTCGGAAAGAGGAGAGCTTGGAACTGGGCGGCGCAAAGATAAAGCTTATCGAGTATGGCTTTTACAAGGGGAAGTTGGCGAACGTGACCGTCAATGCGGAGGGGAAGACAAACAGCGTGGCACTGCTGAACTACTTGAAGAAATACTATGGTCCGGGGCGCAAGTCGCCGCGGGGCGCCGAGAAATACTACTGGTTCGGCCAGAAGGTACTGGCGGACTACATGGCGTACAGTGACGGCGAGAAATCCAGTTCCGGGATGTGGAGTAAACCGATGCAGGCCCTCGGAGAGGCTGACGGGAAAGCGAGGCCCAAGAAAGACGCTGGAGGCCGGTGAGCCGAAAGAGATTCTTCGAGAAGATTGGGAGGACAGCGCGGGAATCGCTCCCACGGAGACGAATTGGCGGCGCGCCCGGCGGTCACGCCATGCCAAAGACCTTTGTGATGAAAGGGGATTCCCTCGTCGCGGTTGAACAACCGCTCCTGCGAGAACTTCATGGCTTCAGCTTTTGGGTAACATCGGGGCGCGGCGTTTGACGAGTTGGACGGCGAATCCCCACGGATCGCGGAGCATGGCCAGTTCGTCGCCGTTGTCGGCCACCGTCATCTCACCGTCGGCGGTCGCGCCGGCTCGCAGAAGTCGGGCACGGGTGGCGGACATGTCGTCCACCGCGAACGCGAGGTGCAACACGAGCGGGTTCACCGCTCGGTAATCGGGCACGGGCGCTTTCGGGTTATTGTAGATCTCAATCATCGTTTGCCCGTGCGCGTCTGCCACGAAATGCGTATGGGTCGGCGGGCCAAAGCTCCGCACGGTGCGCATCGCGAGATTGGCCTCGTACCATTTCGCCATGGCGACGGGATCCTGGACGTTGAAAGCAACATGCTCGATTTTCATGCTGCCAGTTTACAGGGCGCCAGCGACTTTGAAAACTCGAAAGTCCGCTTAACGAGTCGCTATGGCTCTTTCCGGTAGCTGGAGACGACCCAGTCGCTGAGGAATTTGTCGGGGTCGGCCAGCGCGGACTTCGGAAGCACAAACTCGGTCTGACCGGTGTTGGTTTTGATGAGGTTGAGGCCGAACTGGTAGTCCTTGAGCAACTCGGTGCAGAGGTCGGTCACGGACTTCTGCGCGGCGAAGGCGCGGTTGATGATTTCCTCCTCCGCGTCGTCGGCGAATCTGATCTTGAGTTTGTGTTTCTCCTCGAATTTGCGCCCGAACTCGCGCACGAATTGTCGCATAAGCTGGCGTTTCTCGTAGTCCGGCTCATGGAGGATGCGCTGCAACTCGGCCGCGGGCTGTTCGATCAGCGCCCGTGTAACGACGAACTGGCGCACCGAGGAAGATGGCAACTCGTATTTGAACTCGCGCAGGTCGTGTTCGCAGGTCGTGAGCAGGCCGCGCGCGCCGGTGTTTTCCTTCGCCGCCTGTTCGGCAACCGCATGCAGGCCTTCGTCGGAGAAGATCACGTCGATGCCGAAGGCGCGGAAGCTGGATTCATACTGCCCGATGACCGAGCCTTCGCTGTGTTTGAGAATGTTGTAGAGATCGTCGACGGTCAACTTGTCGAGCACGACGCGCACGGGCAGTCGGCCGACGAATTCAGGCTCGAAGCCGAACTTGATGAAATCCTCCGTTTGCACCGTGCGGAGCAAATCGGCTTCGCTGATTTCCTCCGTGGCGATGTGGCTGCCGAATCCAATATGCGTCTCGCGCAGCCGGCGGCGGATGATGTCTTGCAGTTGGTCGAACGCGCCGCTGACAATAAAGAGGATGTGCTTGGTGTTGACGGTTTCGCGTTTGACCTTGCCCCGGCGCTGGAACTCAAACGCGGCTTGTAGCTGGGCTTGGATGTCTGTAGGCGACCGAAGCGGGACTTCGGTTTCCTCCATGAGCTTGAGCAGGTTGGTTTGCACGCCACGGCCGCTGACGTCGCGGCCAATGATGTTCGCGGGTGTGGCGATTTTGTCGATCTCGTCCAGGTAAACGATGCCGTACTGGGCGAGTTGGACGTTGCCCTCGGCCCGATGGACCAATTCCCGAACAAGATCTTCGACGTCGCCGCCGACGTAGCCTGTCTCGCTGAACTTGGTCGCGTCGGCTTTGACGAACGGAACGCCGATCAGGTCGGCGATGATCTTGATGAGATAGGTCTTGCCCACGCCCGTCGGACCGAGGAGGATGATATTTTGCTTCATGTAGTCGCGCAGCTCCTCGCCGCGCTCGCAGGCTTTGACGTGGTTGTAGTGGTCGCAGACGGCGATGCCGAGGGTCTTCTTGGCAGCATCCTGTTGGATGACGAAGCGGTCGAGGTGCGCTTTGATGTCCTTGGGTTTGAGATTGAAATCGAACTCGATGAATTTCTTCTTGGTTTCTTCGCCCGGTGGCGTTGTCTCCACGGTTTCGGCCTGCGGCGCGGCAAAGACCACCCGGTCGCCGAATTCCTTTTTCATAAACTCGTTCAGTTTGCGCTGAATCTCGTCAGGAGTTGGCAGTGGCTGTTCGCTCATGGTATTCAACGTAGCTTACTGTCAGATGTACTACTTTTCAACGTTCGTGGCGCGCAAATGGTTCATTTCAAAGTCAGCGGCCAGATGATCGGCAGGATGACCATCACGACCACAAACAGCAGCACCGTGAGTGGCAAACCGACTCGTACGTAGTCGCGGAAGCGATACCGCGCTTCGCCCATCACGAGAATATTCACGGGATGACCGAGTGGTGTGACGAAGGCCATCGAAGTCGCCAGCGCCACACCCATCGCCAATGCGCGCGGGTCGGCGTGAATGGCGTGCGCCGCCTGAATCGCGATGGGCGTCATTACGGTCGCGATCGCCGCGCCTTTCATGGCCTGGGACAGGAGGATGGTCAGAGCCATAAGCCCAGCCAGCAATGCCCACGGCCCTGCATTGCCGAGGACGTGAATCAGTCCATCGGCCATCAGCGCTGCGGCGCCTGTTTTCGACAGGGCGATGCCCATCGGCAACATTCCAGCGACCAGAAAAACCACGCGCCACTCGATGGCGCGGTACGCCTGGTCCATCGTCAGCGCACCCGACAGAATCATGATCAGCGCTCCCGCCAACATCACCTCGGCGATGGGGAAATGCCCTGTTGTCGCCACGGCCAGGGTAATGATCATGATCGCCAGCGCCAGTTTGCCTTTGCCCGCAACTGGCGGCGCTTCGTCCTGTGCCTCAGAAACGAGGATGAGATCGGGATCGTCACGGAGCACGGGCAACCGTTCCCGTGGCCCGTGCATCAGGAGTGCGTCGCCAAACTGGAGCGGCAAATCGGCCAGGCCAACGTAAATCTTGCGCCCGGCCCGCAAGATCGCCAGGACGTTCATGCCGTGTTTCTCGTGGAAGTGCGCGCTGCTCAGCGTCTGCCCGATCAACGCCGAGCGCGGCGACAACACCGCTTCGACCACGACGATCTTAGCCGATTCCAGGTCGCGCTCCTGCCATTCGCCAAGCGGCAGGATCTCAAGCGACTGACCGGCGTCGCGCAACAGCAGATCCTCCGCTTCGCCGGCGAGAAGAAGGATGTTGCCATGTTCCAGGAGAGTATCCGGCGATGGCGAAAGCGCGAGTTTTCCGTCGCGGTAGATGCCAACAACGGTCAGGCCGTAGGCGTCGCGGAACGCGGTTTGTCGAATCGATTTTCCGACGAGCGGGGATTCCGCGGGCACAGCGGCACGGAACAGATACTCGCCGAGTCTGTAAAGATCTACCAGGTCAAGCGAAGTCCGGCGGCTCCCGCGTTCGGGTTCGACCGCCGAAGGCAAGGGCAGGAGGCGACGACCAACGAACACCATGTAGATGATGCCGCACAGGACAAGCGGCAGTCCGACGGGCGCGAACTCGAACAGCCCAAACCCTTGAATTCCCTGTTCGCGGAGCAGCCCGCTGACGACGATGTTGGTGGTGGTCAACAGGGTTGCCATGCCCCCCAGCAGGGTGGCGAACGCGAGCGGCATCAACACGCGCGACTTGCTCACGCCCGCCTTGCGCGCCGCGCCCGAGACGGCAGGCAACAGAATCGAGACGGCGGCAATGTTGTTCATGAACAGCGAAAGGAAGGCGCCGGCCGCCATGACAACCGTCATCAACCGGCTTTCGTCACGACCGGCGATTCGCAGCAGCCAGTTTCCGACCTGGCTGGTCACCCCGGTGCGTTCCAGACCTTCGGTGAGAATGAAGATCGCTACGAGAATGATGACCACTTCTCGGCTGAACCCCGGAAATACCTCCTCTGCAGTCAGCACACTCGTAGCGCCGAGGGAGGTAACGACCAGCAACGCCACCAGATCAACGCTGAGGCGTTCGCTCAGGAACAGCGCCATCGCGATGACCAGGATGACCAACGTGGCGATCAGTTGCGGATTCATTGCCGTTGGGACTTGTTCGAGTCGCGAAGCCTACCAACGACAGGTGCCAAACACAATTCGCTTCCTTCGGTGGACTTCTGGGGCGCGTTTGCACACTGCCCCCGCGGAACTGTCGGTTTCGGTGTAGCGGCGCTTCTGTGAAGCGCCGAGTCGTTGGTTTCTCGGGGATTTCGGCGGCTCGCAGAGCCGCCGCTACACCGGCCCAGTCACGAGATCGGGGGCAGTGCCCAGATACGCGGGGACTTCTGCAATCGCTGAGGAAAGGCTTGCATCCTGGAACACATTGAGCGAAACTAGTGCCGTTTGCGTCAGATGCAACAGGGAGAAAATGACGCATCGAAAGGAGGACCCGACCAAAATGCCGAACCAATGCCCGACTCACCAAGAGATCGCTGCTCGTGCCCACGAGTTGTATGTGGAGCGCGGGCGCCTGCCGGGGCATGAGATGGATGACTGGTTGCAGGCTGAATACGAGTTGATGCAGTTGCCTGTGCGGAAGCTGGCTGAGATGGAGCCTCCACCGCCGATTCTCAGAGGCAAGCCACGTAAGAGATCGATTATCGACGTGGTGCGCGCTGCAATGTGCTGATCCAAGGGACGTAACGCCGCCAATTCAAATCCGAGCCGTTCTTGACGACGCTGCCGCGGGCGATTTTAGCATACTGCCCCCTATTTCATCTTCGCAGCTTCACCGTTTTGCACTTCCCCTTCCTTACGCGCGATCCGCCATGCCGATCTCGTGCTGGTGCTTGACGACGGCGGGAACATCGAACACGTCTCTTAACCGCAGATGAACGCTGATAGACGCGGATTACCTTGTTCGGCGAACCCCGACACGCTGTGTCGGGGCTGGACACGAGCAGAGTTCTCCAAACTCAATCGTCTGTACGGACCCAGACGACCCCAATCCTAAAAAATCCAGCGGAACGACCCCACCCCGCTTGTCCCCACCCCCATACCCAACACCGTTTCAATCCTACCGTAGTCCGATTAGAACCGTACGACTTTTGGTAGGCCAGAATGAGTTTTGCCTTCCCCCCGGAAGCACGTGAGGTAGAATGGCGAGGCGTCCATCCACTGTAGCTCCGGCGTTTTGCCTTCCCCCCGGAAGCACGTGAGGTAGAATTTACCCGATGCTGACGTGAACCATCTGGACGTTTTGCCTTCCCCCCGGAAGCACGTGAGGTAGAATGGCCACTCATGGAATGACCGGCTGGCCGGAGTTTTGCCTTCCCCCCGGAAGCACGTGAGGTAGAATGGACTAGCTCACATGGCTCGCAAATCGCGGGTTTTGCCTTCCCCCCGGAAGCACGTGAGGTAGAATGTTACGGCATGACAACTGAGAGGAAAGCAAGTTTTGCCTTCCCCCCGGAAGCACGTGAGGTAGAATAAAGAATCGCTTGATTGGCCGCTTGTCGAGGTTTTGCCTTCCCCCCGGAAGCACGTGAGGTAGAATAAACCAAGTACCATGAACCTTGACATTGCCGTTTTGCCTTCCCCCCGGAAGCACGTGAGGTAGAATCAATCCATCTAACAGGGATGAATTAGTATAGTTTTGCCTTCCCCCCGGAAGCACGTGAGGTAGAATTCAACCCCATAGAATGGTGTATGGAGTGCGGTTTTGCCTTCCCCCCGGAAGCACGTGAGGTAGAATCGGTGCGCCTGGGCGGGATGAAAGGTTTGGTTTTGCCTTCCCCCCGGAAGCACGTGAGGTAGAATCGCCTCAACACGCTGTCGCCCGTCTAACGCGTTTTGCCTTCCCCCCGGAAGCACGTGAGGTAGAATGGGCTTGCGGGATGCGGCTGAATGTGATGTAGTTGCGTCAGGTTACGCGCTTCCGGGGGGAAGGCTTAACTGATGAGGAGCCTCGCTGCCCACTGCTTAGCACGGCAGCGAGGCTCTCTTTTATTCCCAGAACTCCACTTGATCAGGCACCTTCGGAGCGACAGCCCGCTTCCCTTGATCGTAGTTAGGACCGATGACCGTAACGCTCTTCGCCCACTGTTCGTCCGTGATAAAGAGCAACCGAACATTGCCGGCGGTAGGAACAAGCCTTTGAACATCGCCAATGTGTTTCTTTAGCTGTTCGAAGTTCACACAGGGGCGTGCATAAACCGAAAACTGAATCATCAGGAATCCGTGATCCAGCAGGTCCTTGCGGAATTGGCTGGCGACCTTACGTTCGTCGTTAGTCATCACCGGCAGGTCGAACATGGTCATGAGCCAGCCCATACTGAACGGACTATTGTTCATGCTGCGGTCGCGGTTGCTTCCGGAAGTTCCGGAACCCAGAAATCTTTCGCTGAATTTGCCGCATAAGCTCGGGCCAACGAGTTGGCCGACGTATCAATTGAATCCATCAGCTTCAATGTAACATTGCTGCGTTTGACGCGCCGTTCCCGCAGTTCCGTGCCTACCTTCTTCGCCCACGCCTTCATCGAAACATCCGGTTCCAATAGAAACTCCGCCAACATCAACTCCACGGCTGGTCGGAATGGTTCCATGAGATCATAGACCAACGGATCAGAACGGTAACGCGGCTTGTGATGCACGCCGAGTTGCGGCGACAGACCGTGCACGATCAGGCTGCGGTGACACAACGCGCTCAGAACGGCGTACCCGTAGTTTAGCATCTGATTGGGGGCTGTGTCTTCTTTGCGGTCTCGCCTTGTTCCCGTCCAACCGATTGCGGGAAAGTACAACTGCCAGTATCGTTTGGCGCAGTTGGCCTCGTCAAATACGTCCTTGTCCAAGGCGAACTCCAGATAGCGTGAATTCAGTTGACGGTGTTGCAGTACACGGTTCTGATTAAAGGTCTTGCCGCGCATCAGCACATGCCAAAGCCGCTCGTTGAGCCGCTTCGGCTGATCGGTTTGATGCTGGAACGCTTGGAGATCGACCACCCTGGCCAACGGAGCCGTGATGCCGCAAGGCTGATACCGTTCATCGCAATGTAACACAATGGCATCCTGTTCCATCATCGCCGATAGGAAATTCGACGTAAGCATCACGCCGCGCGCAGCGATGATGACGGCGCGAATGTCGTCCAGCGGCAGCGTCCGCTCAGTCTTGTCTTCGGCACGACACACGATGAAACCGCGCTCGCGTGCCAGCGTCGCGCCGTGCTGAAAGATATGGAGAATGTGGTGGCTCATGACACTATTCCTCCCGTCGCAGCCCAGCTTCCCAAAGCGACTTTAGCGATATTCCTTGCGGCACGTCACCCCCGAAACAGACATTAAGATTCACCGTCTTTCCATTATTGGAGAACGAACCCAAGAAATAGTAATTCGGCTGAACCGTTTTCTTCGTAGTGCCTGCCGGCTTGGATAATCGTAGCAAATCGCCTGAGCGCCAGATTTGGCTATCAGCTAGTTCCCATTTGTTGCCGGTCAGCCATTCTCGGACAAGAGTCTTGGACTGGAAGAACCGGATCGGGAAAGCCTGAATCCTGTCCGCTTTCGTGCAGATCAAGTAGCCGCGGTTTCCTCCGCGTACAAACTGACCAGTGCCGTCTTTAGACAGGTCGCAGTATTCTTCCAGATTCTCGCCCACGGTTCGCTGGATTTGCGTTACACCAGGTCCGCTTTGGCGCTTTAGGAAATCTATCCATTGTCTAGCGGACAAGTTAGAGTTGCTGCCAACGAATTCTGCCACGCGCTGTTTATCAACGGTGCGCGCGACTGCGCAAAACTCCTTCCAAAGCGATTCCTGTTGAATCCCGCCAGGAATCTGAAATAGGCTGTCAGCAAACCATCCGAAATAATTGCCAAGCGTCTGGTCAACAATCTTGTCAGCCCGTTTTTGGAGTATGTGAGCTGAAAAGACCCTGTCTTTCCGTTCGAATAAGACCCGTAACAGCGCGAGCGGCTTTTTTGGTGGCCGGTCTGTTTGCCAAGTGAAAAGAAAAAGAGCTTTGGGCAGCTTGTGTTCTTGTCGAAACTTATCGAGAGCATCTTTGAATGCTTGTTGCTTTTCGTCCCAAATCTCGGTTTCAGAGGCAGTCATTCCTTTCGGCTTCGGGCCGGGCAGAAGGGGAGCGAGTTCTTGTTCCAGTTGTTGCCGCAATGTCTTGACGTTAGCTTGAGTCTCCCGATCCCAAGCGAAATTCTTCCAGTTATCCCAAGGCAGAGCATCGGGGTGGGGTTGTGAGGCTATTGCCTGCCGAATTTGTCGTCTGCCGCGACCGCGCGGGCTGCTATCCAGTTTGCGGACAATCTTGCCCGTCGTATCGTCGAAGTAGTCGGGATTCCAGACGTACACATTGCCGGTACCGTAGGCGAGGTCGGACAGCGGGTATCGTTTCGCTGGCAGTAGAGCAACTTGAAACACCTTGACCTTGCATTCTGCCGGATCGGTTGCCGTGCGCTTGCTGTTGCCATTGCGAAATAACCCCTGAACATCCGGCTGCGTGGCAATTGCGCGCCAATCACCGTCTCCAAAAGCACGCCCCTTGGCGCAACAAGACACACAAGCGACTTTCAGCTTGTCATCAAGCGCAGCCTTGAGTTTGTTGCGGTCGTAATCGGCATGGTCGGTGATCGATTGGATTCGTGTATGAAGCCATTTTAGATCGAAGAGGCACCGAGTCACGTCATGGAAATCCGGGCGGAGGCCGAGTTCGATGAGGGGAATACGCGATAGCTCGACATGGTTGCGGTCAATGAGATATGCGCGCCGGTAGAGTGTATCTTCCACAGGCGTTTTCTTGAACGCAACCGATCGCGGGAGAACAGGGGATTCAACTTCTAGCTGCTGTCGGAACCAATCGCGCACGGCGCGGATGTTCCGCGGCTGCTTGCGCTTGTCCAGGAATTGGAAGCACTGCGCCATTTCCTTGCGCTGCGGGAAAATGCCGTCTTTCAGCCGCTGCATTTCATCCCACTTACCGGTTTCCTTCGCAGCTTTGATTCGCTCACGTATGGGTGCTGTCTCGGCTGCGAGTTGTTGGATTCGCTTCCGTGCGAGGGTGACCTCTTTGAGGCCTTCTTCAGAATAAAGTGCGTTGTCTCCGACTTCATCGAACCGGAAGAAGTCTTGTTTGTTTCGATCTCGTGCCCAATTCGGAAGGAAGCTCAGTACCATCGCATCTAGCGCGTGGTGACGCTGATCATCGCGGTTCTTACCTGATTCTGAAGCGAGGGCTTGGAGTTTCTGACGAAGATCAGCCCGCTTCTGCTTGCGGGCCATTTCCCCCAGCGATGTATCCGCTTTCAAACCATCCAATTCGGCAAGCGTATCGTCGATGTCCTTTCGAAGCTTTACAGCGTCCTCATCACTTCCCAACAGTGAGTCCAAAAGATACTTGCGGCGAATGCGAGCGGTAAGCCCGCCGGAGATGGCGATGACTCGTTCCTTCTCTCGTTCGTCATCCAAAGGCCAGCCGAAGTGAAGACGAGCTACTGACTGGGCCAAGCGCGCGATCCATGCAGTGGCAGCAAGCGACGTGTATTTCTCTCCCACCAGTTCACATGCATCCGCACGAAGCAGTAAGTCGACCTTGCGCCTGCCAAGCTTCGAAGCGCGATCCAAAACGCGTCGTTTGTATTCTGCCCACTCGCCATCTGTCTTTTCTTCTCGAAACCAATTGTATGGAATTCGGTTGCTCTTTTGCGCGTTGGCCTCCTCTGTGCAAAGCGCCCAATTCCAATAAGCATCCGGTCCGCCAAGGGCACGAGGAACGATGTGCTCAATCTGGATGGTTTGGTTTGCCAAGTCGCAACAAGAGATTGCATTACTGGTGTAAATGCAAAATGGCCCCTGATCTTCCAGCAGCATCCATCGCACGATCATTTCATCACTAGTTGGAAGTTTGGAGGCTTCAAGTGCCTTGCGCGCCCGTTCACGGCGATCTTCATTCCGTCGCAGAACTTCTTGGTAGGTTTCCAGGCGCTTTTGACCATCGAACGAATTGTCCTTGTCGTCGCGGACGAATTCGAGCACCAAACATTCCGGTTCGGTTAGACCGAATCCGGCCTTCTGCTTCTTCGCATCAGGGCTGATTGTCGGGTTTTGGAAATGTTGAAGCCGCTTCCAATACCGAGTGAGGCGTTCCCGGACAATCGGGTTATTCTGTTCGCCGATGAGGTCGCTGATTGCTTGTTCGCGCCGCTTCAATTCGGGATCAGCACGATGAACAAGTTCCGAAAACGGTGTTTGCGTCAGGCTGTGCTTCTTGCGCAGGTGGCGCAAGGCCATATCGGGAATGCGAAGGTCATGCGGCGAGTATTGCCGGGGTTTGCCCTGTTCATCCTTCGCTTTCCAAGCGAGATCGAGAAAATCGAGATCATCGAGAAGAAGCCACGGGCGCTCTCGCCGCTTTTGCTGCCGGTGTTTCATCGGTGTTCGGCGCGGCTCTGAATTTAACAACTCGAAACCGAGTTCGTTGAGAAGTTCTTTGTCCTGCTTGCGAAGTCTCTCGGTAAAACCTGTTGGCTTCTCGTCGTGAGTCAGCAGATGGCGCAG
>Ga0116131_1001421_pt1 | contig 14528 bp, 13 predicted proteins | sample June2015DPH_17_1_FD_89734 | JGI IMG/M metagenome (GOLD analysis project Ga0116131, IMG submission 89734) | Peatland microbial communities from SPRUCE experiment site at the Marcell Experimental Forest, Minnesota, USA - June2015DPH_17_100 | ecosystem: Environmental > Terrestrial > Soil > Wetlands...
AGGAGCGGCACGGCCAGGCGAGGCAGCAGGGCGCGCACGTCGGGCAGGATAACCCCCGGCAGGACCTCGACGATATCCGCTCCGGAGCGCGTCACAGCGGACAGACCCGAATCGAGCAGGCCACGCCGGGTCAGCAACAGACGGTGGATCCCGACCATATTCTCTCTTCTGACGGCCGCCATCAGCTGGCCGTGCGAGCTTATGAGGGCGTCGACACCCGCCCGGGCGAGCCAGGCAATCGCGGTTCGATCCGGCCGCAATCCGTCTATCAGGTCGAGGTGAACGGCCACGAACTTGCCTGCGGCATGGATCCGGCGCACGACTGGTCGCAGCTCGAGCCCATCGCCGCGCAGGATGAAGATGGTCGAGACCGTACTCGCGAGCGCCGCCTCAAGGTGTGCGTCCGACGTGATCGCGGCGCAGCAGGGCGACTCGGCGAGCCGAGCGAGGAACTCCGGGAGTTTGACCGAAGGGCCAGCCACTCCGCTTCCTACTCGTCCTCCTGGTTGTGTCTTCGGAGACGCCGGGTTCGGGGGCCTGCGCGACCCCGTCGTCGCAATCGTGTCGGGACCTCGCGACGACCGCCCGTCAGCGGGATCGCTCCGGCAGTCGCGCCGCTGGGCTTGGCAGAGTCTGTGCCACGGGAGCAGTTCGCGAGCCGCCGCTCCTAGCCGGCCAGGCAACGCTGAATGTTACCGCGTCGGAGGTTGGAGATCAGCCCCGGGCGCCACAACGACGTGGGCCAGCGAGTCGACCAGGTCAGTGGTAGGACGTGATGGTCCAGGTCAGCCACAGGCCGTAGGCCACGATGGCCACGCCGAGGACCGCGAAGACACGGGTGATCGCGGTCTCGGCCCGCGGGCTGAAGCCGAAGTCGAACAGGACGGCGCGCAGGCCCAGGAGGCCGTGCCAGGTCACGACGACCAGGAAGCAGACCTCCAGGACGACCACGACCGGGTCCGACAGGTAGGCCACGACGTCGGCGAAGTCGCGCAGCCCGCCGGCCACGACGAAGTGGTTGGCGATCATGTGGAGGGTCACGAGGACCAGCACGAGCGCCCCGCTGACCGCCTGGAGGATCCAGCCCCAGGTCGGGCGGGCAACCTCGCCCGAGGGGGTCCAGGTGGTTCCGATCCGACCCGGGGTCGGGCCCTCGCTCTGTGCCATCTGCCCTACCCCACTGTGAAGATGTGGATCGCGGCCACGACGAGGGCGATCGCGCCGATGATCATGAGGGCGACGAACATCGCCCGCTGCCGGTCGACCACCAGGCCAAAGCCGACGAGCGTGACCCGGATGCCGTTGAGGCCGTGGAAGAGCAGCCCGAAGATGAGCACGACGTCGAAGCACAGGAACAGCGGGCTCGCCGCGATCGAGACGAAGCCGTCCCAGGCCGAGGGCCCCCTCGCGAGCAGCGAGAGCACGATCAAATGGAGGAAGAGATAGGCCAGCACGCCCAACCCGGTGAGCCGGTTGAGGATGAAGGCCCAGCCGCCCAGGCGCCGGCCCCGGGGATCGCCCCAGCCGGCGATGCCGCGCCGCCGAGGGCTCGCCCCCTCGGTCCCTCGTTTGACGACCGATTGCTCGCTCACGCGTGCCTCCCGCCCAACAGGGATCGCAGCCGCCCGCTCGCGGCTCGGCGGCGCAGAGCCATGATCGCGCCGGCCGGATCGACGGCCGATGGACAGGCCTCGGAGCACTCGAAGGCGGCGTGGCAGCGCCAGGCCCCCTGCGGATCGTCGATAAGAGCGAGGACCGCGCCCGGATCGAGGCCGCGCGGCTCATCGATGGCCCGCTCTGCCGCGGCGAGAGCCGCCGGTCCGAGATAGCGCGGGTCCGAGGCGACGACCGGGCAGGCCGACAGACACAGGCCGCACTCGATGCAGCTCTCGAAGCGGTTGTAGCTCTCCACGCCGGCGGGCCGGCTCGCATCGGGCAGCCACTCGCTCTCGCGCATCAGCGAGCGGCCGATCGCGTTGAAGCGGGCGTAGAAGTCGACCATGTCGGTGGCGAGGTCTCCGAGAAGCGCCTGGTTGGCGATCGGCTCGACCTTGACGGTCGGAGTGCCGAGCTCGAGGACCTTGGTCACACAGGCCATCACCTCGCGGTCGTTGACCCGCATGCCGCACGTCCCGCACGAGGCGTGGAAGCAGCTGTGGCGAAGGACGAGAGTCGGGTCGAGCCGGGTGCGGATCGCGACGAGGGCATCGAGGACCGTCGTGTCGGGCGCGACCTCGATGCGAAACTCGTCGAAGTGACCAGAGCGATCGCCCGCCCTGCAGCGGAAGACGCGCAAGCGGATCGGGTGCCCGGTGTCCGCCGTGGCGTGGGTGTCGTAGGCGGGGTCGGCCGAGGCGTTCATGCGTAGTAGGCGGTGTGGGGAGCCAGGACGTACTCCCGGGTCCGGCACGGATCGGGTATGGCGAGCTTGGCGCAGACGACGTTGGCGGCCGCCTCGGCCATGGCCCGCAATGTCGTGGCCTTGCCGCCCGAGATGGTCACGAAGCCCTCGACGCCGTCGGGGGCGTGGTCGAAGCACTTGAACGTCCGGCTCAGCTCGCGTCCCGAGGTCGCGCCCCGCTCGCCGATGAGCGGCCGCGCGGCCGACCAGGTGGCGCGCACAGTGGCCGAGGCGATGGCGGGGATCATGGCCGAGCCCTCGCTGATCATCATCGCGACGTGGTCGGCCGGGACGGTGAGATGGTCGGGGTCATCGGCGAGCCAGGAGCTCGTGCCGATGACCGAGAGCTCGCGCTGGGGCACGACGATGTCGCCGTCGCCCGAGGCGTGGAGGCGATTGATGACCATGTTGGCGTAGCGGCCGCGGACCGCCACGAGGACCCCGGGCGAGGGCTGGATCGGGACGTCGACCCCGGCGAGGGCCGCGATCTTCTCGGCCCACGGTCCGCCGGCATTGACGACGAGGTCGGCGCCGATCTCGTAGCGGCGTCCGCTCGTGCGGTCGATCACCGACACGCCGGTGACGCAGCGGCCGGCCGAAGTGGCGGTCATCGTCATCGCGACGGCCTCGGTATAGGGCTTTATGGTCGCCCCGTTCCGGCGCGCGGTGGCAAAGAAGCGCAGCGGCAGCCGCATCGCGTCGATCGTGCCGTCGGGGACCTGCACGGCACAGCGGATGGCCGGGTTGAGGTTGGGCTCCAGAGCCAGCGCCTCGGCCCGGGTGACCCGGCGGGCCGGGATGTCCGAGGCGAGGCAGGACTCGAAGAAGAGCGGCTCGTATGCCTCGTCGGCCTCGGTGATGGCCACGAACAGCCCGTCGTTGAGCTCGAACGAACCGGGCGCGATCTTTCGCAGGATGCGGTTCTCCTCTATGCACTCGACCGCGGACTCGCGGTCCTTGACCGCGTATCGCGCCCCGCTGTGGAGGAGGCCGTGGTGGCGCCCGGTCGTGCCCGAGGTGAGCTCGCCTCGCTCGACGAGCGTGACGCGCAGCCCGCGCAGGGCGAGATCGTGGGCGACGGCCCCTCCTGTTCCCCCTCCCCCGACGATGACGACGTGGGGGGCGCTGGATCGCTCGGTCATATCTCCCTTGGGGGGTCCCCTCAACCGCCTCGGATGGACGCCCGGTGGGCCGGCGCGAGCCGGCCCACCGGAGTCCGTCTAACTTGCGCCTAAGGACTACTCGACCCAGTCGAAGGTCCGCGTCACGGCCTTCTTCCAGAGCTTGAGGTCCTTCGCCCGGGTGGTCGCGTCCATCTCGGGCTTCCACTCCTTGTCCTTCTGCCAGTTGGCCCGCAGGTCCTCGACCGCGCTCCAGAAGCCGACCGCGAGGCCGGCCGCATAGGCCGCTCCGAGGGCCGTCGTCTCGGCCACCTTGGGCCGGACCACCGGCACGCCCAGGACATCGGCCTGGAACTGCATGAGCAGGTCGTTGAAGACCATGCCGCCGTCGACCTTGAGGGCCGTGAGCGGAACGCCGGAGTCGGCGTTCATCGCGTCGAGCACTTCGCGGGTCTGCCAGGCCGTCGCCTCGAGGACCGCTCTGGCGATGTGGCCCTTGTTCACGTAGCGGGTCAGACCGGCGATGACGCCTCGGGCATCGCTCTTCCAATACGGAGCGAAGAGCCCCGAGAAGGCCGGCACGAAGTACACGCCGCCGTTGTCGTCGACGGTCTTGGCGAGATCTTCGATCTCCGAGGAGGTCTTGATCATGCCCAGGTTGTCGCGCAGCCACTGGACGAGGGCGCCGGTGATCGCGATCGAGCCCTCGAGGGCGTAGACCGCGGGCTGGTCGCCGATCTTGTAGCCGAGCGTTGTCAGAAGGCCGCTCTTGGACGGAACCGCCTTGGTGCCCGTGTTGAGGAGCATGAAGCAGCCGGTGCCGTACGTGTTCTTGGCCTCGCCTGCGGAGAAGCAGGTCTGGCCGAAGAGGGCGGCCTGCTGGTCGCCGAGGTCGCCTGCGACCGGCACGCCGGCGAGGGCGCCGACGGCCTTGCCGTATACGGCGGACGACGCCTTGATCGCGGGCAGCATCGAGCGCGGGATGGTCATGAGCTTGAGGATCTCGGGATCCCAGTCGAGGGTCTCTAGGTTCATGAGCATGGTCCGGCTCGCGTTGCTCACGTCGGTGACGTGGACGCCGCCCGACACACCGCCGGTGAGGTTCCAGATGCACCAGGTGTCGATGTTCCCGAACAGCAGGTCGCCGGCCTCGGCCTTGGCCCGGGCACCGGCGACGTTGTCGAGGATCCACTTGACCTTGGGGCCCGAGAAGTAGGTGGCGAGCGGCAGGCCGACCTTGGCCCGCAGCCGGTCCTGGCCGCCGTCCTTGGCGAACTCGTTGATGATCACGTCGGTCCGGGTGTCCTGCCAGACGATCGCGTTGTATACCGGCTTGCCGGTCTTGCGATCCCAGACGACCGTCGTCTCGCGCTGGTTGGTGACGCCGACCGCGGCGAGGTCCGCGGCGGTGATGCCCGCCTTGGTGAGGGCGCCCTTGATGACCTCGCCGCAGCGGGTCCAGATCTCGGCCGGGTCGTGCTCGACCCAGCCCGGCTTCGGATAGATCTGCTCGTGCTCTTTCTGATCGATCCCGACCACGCCACCGGAGTGGTCGAAGATCATGAAGCGGGTGCTCGTGGTGCCCTGATCGAGGGCGCCGACATACTTGGCCATTCGGACCTCACTTTGTTTGCTTCCGCCAGGAGAACGTTCCTCTCAGGCGACCCCGGACCAGGCGTCCGCGGCGGCCTTCAGGAGCAGGTACGAGGAGGTTGCACCCGGGTCCTGGTGGCCCGCGCTGCGCTCTCCCAGATAGCTCGCCCGACCCCTGCGGGCGACGAGCGGGATGGTGGCCTTCATGCCGGCCTCGGCCGCGGCCACCGCGCGGTCGAGGGCCCCGCCGGGCGGGAGACCGTCGGCCAGGGCCTGCTTGAGTGCGTCACGCGCCGGCATGAGAGTGTCCAGCATCGTCTTGTCGCCGGGCTCAGCCTTTCCGAGCCTCTGGATGCCGGCAATGCTGGCATCGAGCCCGGCCAGCCAGTCGGTCAGGCTGACCGATGGATGGCCGGTCGTGACGATGCCGAACTGCAGGAAGAGAGTGCCGTAGAGCGGGCCGCTGGCTCCGCCGACCGTCGAGATCAGCGTGGATCCAACGGTCTTGCACAGCGCACCGATGTCGTCGCCCGCAAAGGCTTCGACCTTGGGCAGGGCTGCCTGGAACCCGCGGTCCATGTTGATGCCGTGATCGGCGTCGCCGATGGCGGAATCCAGCTCGGTCAGATACTCCTTGTTCTCGGTGATGGTCCCGGCAAAACGCCGGATCCAGTCGCGAATGTCTTCGTATGACAGCCGGCCACTTGAGTCCATCGGCATTGGCGTCCTAGGTTCAGTTGTGGTCGAGATTGGCCTTGATTCCGAGCGGAGGTCAGACGCCCCACCGAAGACCGGGCGTGTGGACCGGCGCGTCCCAGAAGCGGATCAACTCGTCGTCGAGCCGCAGCAGACTGATCGAGCAACCGGCCATGTCCAGAGAGGTGATGTAGTTGCCGACCAGGTTGCGGGCGATGGTTATGCCGCGACCCTTCAGGAGCCGGTTGACGCCATCAAAGACTACGTACAGCTCGATGAGAGGAGTCCCGCCCATGCCGTTCACGAAGGCGAGCACACGATCGCCCGAACGGAACGGCAGGTCTTCCAGGATCGGGTTCAGGAGCATCTCCACGATGTCGTCGGCCTTGGCGAGCTTCATTCGCGTCCGGCCCGGCTCGCCGTGGATGCCGATGCCGATCTCCATCTCGTCGTCGCCGAGCTCGAACGTGGGCTTGCCCGCCGCCGGCACCGTGCAGCTCGTCAGGGCCATGCCCATCGTGCGCACGTTGTCCTGAACCTTCTGGCACAGGGCCGTGACCTTGTCCAGGTCGCCGCCGGCCTCGGCGCAGGCGCCAACGATCTTCTCTGCCAGCACCGTGCCACCGACGCCGCGCCGGCCGGCCGTGTAGAGCGAATCCTTCACGGCGACGTCGTCAGCCGTGACCACCGACTTGACGGCAATCCCTTCGGCCTCGGCCAGCTGTGCGGCCATCTCGAAGTTCATTATGTCGCCGGTGTAGTTCTTGACTATGTGGAGCACGCCGGCCCCGCCGTTGACCGCCTTGGTCGCCGCCAGCATCTGGTCCGGCACTGGCGAGGTGAAGACGGCGCCCGGGCAGGCCGCATCGAGCATGCCCATGCCCACGAACCCGCCGTGCATCGGCTCGTGGCCAGAGCCGCCACCCGAAATGACGCCGACCTTGCCCTTCTTGGGCGCGTCCTTGCGGACGATGATGTTCGGCTCCTCGACTCTGATGAGATCGGCGTGGGCCGCTGCCATGCCGGCGAGCGCCTCGTCGACCACGCGGTCGGGAGAGTTGATGAGTTTCTTCATGCCGACTCCTTCACCGCAACTACGCGGCTTCCGTGCATGTCGTCCCGCCGGCGCGAGCTGGTTCGAGCCGGCGGTCCGACGGAGGGAACGACTAGTGTGGAATCTGGAGGACGATGTAGTTCGTGAAGGCGACGTTGTACACGACCGCCGCGACGGCGCCGCCGATCAGCGGGCCGACGACGGGAACCCACGAGTACTCCCAGTCCGAGCCACCCTTGCCGGGGATCGGCAGGATGGCGTGGATGATGCGCGGGCCAAGGTCGCGGGCGGGATTGATCGCATATCCGGTCGTACCGCCGAGCGAGAGGCCGATGACCAGGACGAGCAGGGCGACGGGCAGCGCGCCCATGGTCGCCGGAGCCTTCGTGCCGGGCTGGCCGAAGCAGAGGATCACGAAGACGAGCACGAAGGTGCCGATGATCTCCGAGACCAGGTTGAGCGGCAGGTTGCGGATGTTCGGGGCGGTGCTGAACACGGCCAGCTTGAGGCCCTTGTCCTCGGTGGCCTTGAAGTGGTCCCAGTAATGGATGGCCACGAGGCAGGCACCGATCATGGCGCCGATCAGCTCACCGGCGATGTACGGCGGAACCCGGTCCCAGGTAATGCCGGTGCTGCCTTGCTTCATGGCTTCGGTAACTGCAAGGCCGAGCGTCACGGCCGGGTTGAGGTGGGCGCCGCTGAGCGGTCCCGCCACGACCACGCCCATGAACACGGCAAATGCCCATGCCATGGTTATGACGATCCAGCCGGAGTTCTGGGCCTTGGACTTCGACAGCAGGACGCCGGCCACAACGCCGTCGCCCAACAGGATGAGAATCGCGGTCCCGAAGATCTCCGCGACCATTTTCTCCATCATTGGCTCTTCTCCTGGATACACAGGTCGCAGGCGCGGACAAGAATCGTGCCGCCGCCGTGCGACGGTATCGACATCGTTGGATGAGTAAGACGGGCCGACGCGGCATCCTGACGCCCAAAGCGGAGCGCTACAAGGCTCGACGGCGAATGTCAGGGCACGCGCCAGGCTGCTGCGCGCGCGCTAGGACAAATGGCTGCTCTCATGCCTCCTTTCCGGGACCAGCCCACGTCGGGCAGCAGAGCCATGGTCGAGCAGCGGAGCCAGCGGCCCAGATACGCGGGCGCCCGCGGCTGATTCGGAGTCTAGGTCAGAGCCGCGCTGGGAAACCTCAAATCATTGTCATAAAGCAGCGACGCCGGCCCGCCACGAAGGCCGCCGACGGTGACGAGCCATCGCCCATGGTCTTACCCGACGGCGCGCCCGACCAATGTCCCGAGGCCAAAGGTGACCGCGGCCGCGCACATGCCGAGCAATACCTGCCGGCCGCCGGTCCTCAGCACGCTCGAGCCGGTGACCACAGTGATCGCTGCGCCGACGAGCATCAGAGCCGCAGCACTGACGGCGATGGACGCCACGACCGCGCCGGTGCCCGATGCAAAGAAGAAAGGCGCCACGGGGACGATCGCGCCAAGGGCAAAGAGGAAGAACGAGGTGACCGCGGCGACCCACGCCGACCCGCCGAGCTCGTCCGGGTCGATGCCGAGCTCCTCGCGGGCCAGCGTGTCGACCGCCCGACCGAGTTCGCCGCCGACAATCGACTGAGACATCAGCCGCGCTTGTTGTGCCGTGAGGCCTTTCGATTGGTAAATGAGGGTCAGCTCCTCTTCCTCCTCATCTGGGATCTGGAGCAGTTCCTCGCGCTCGACCTTGACCTGGTGAGCGAACAGCTCGCGCGCACTCTGAACCGACAACCACTCCCCGATGGCCATCGACAGGGCACCGGCGAGCATGCCGGCCAGCCCGGCAATCAAGACGGCATGACCGCCCTGCGAAGCCCCGGCCACACCCATCGAGATGCTCAGATTCGATACCAGGCCGTCGTTGGCGCCGAGAACCGCCGCCCGCAGCTGGTTGCCGCCGCTGCCACGATGACGGCCTTCGATACGCGCGATGGCGCCTCCCTCGACGCCACGGCCGTCGGCCAGCTCGCGGAAGAGCCGAGCATGGGATCGCTCGTCTCCCGGCATTCGGGCGAGGGCTTCCGGTTGCTCGTCGTACATAGCCTGGTCCGAGGCCTCACGCTCGGCGATGGTCGGAACCACCAGGCTCGGCCCGAAGTGGCGGGCAATGAACATCAGCACGCGCGTCCGCCAAGCCGGACCCATCCGGCTCGTGTCCACGCCGGCGGCTTCGAGCTGCGCCCGCCATACGCCGGCGTGTATCGCCTCGATTTCGACCATGTGGTTATAGAAGTCCCTGACGGGCCGGCTCTCTTCCTTCTCGGCCAGCAACGAGTAGAGAGCGATGGCGTCTATCTCGCCCTGGAGGTTCTCCCGGTATCGAGCGATGTCGGCTCGGCCGGGGACCGTGGCGGCGGCCACCGATGCGGCCTTCTCGGGGGCTGGGGAAGGCGTCGCCTCCGCGGTCGCGGTCGTGGTCGTGGTCGCGGTCGCGGTCGCGGTCGTGACAATTGGGGATTCCGGCTGCGCCGGAGCGGCAGCCGCTCCTGCCTGGGGCCTCACAGATTCGGGTTCGATCGACCGGGGCGTCGACCTCTTCTCTGGGCTCATGGATCCAGTGTGGGGGGTCCGTCGCAGCTCCACAACGCCCATCTCCGCGCGACGCCGGCGTCGACGGACTGCCATCCAGGTGCCGGCCTCGCTGGCAGCGGACGGGACATTCTCGCGCTAGGCTCGGCCGACGCCGGTCAGCCCCTGCCTTCCGGCGCGGCCTCAGAGGGCAGCGACAGCGAGGCCTCCTCCGGCGCCCGGCTTGCGGGTTCAAGCACCTCGTAGTGCTGCACATCGAAGTGCGCGAAAACGTCGGGACTGGCAAGACGGACCATCGGCGTGTCGAGGAGGTCGGTGTCTCCGAGCCAGCGATACAGCGCCTCGAGGTCGCGCCAGACGCTCACGAAAATGATCTCTTCGCTGCCATCCGCGCGGACCTGACGCCCCGTCTGCGCGTACACGAGCCCGTCCCGACCGTGTGCGCCGGCGAGCGCCTGCTGCGCCCGTTCCCGAAAGAGCGGGACCTGGTCGGAAGGGACACGGCCTCGAAGCACTCGAACTATCAAGTCACACCCCAAGTGCGCGTCCGACCCGGAGCCAATTGTCCATGCCCCCTGTCGGTTGAGTAATAACAGGGCCATATCGGCGCCCGGCCTCGGGGCGCCAGATGCATCAACACAAAGCTTGAACCCAGCGCAGCCGGCTTTCGTGCCTTGCCTCTCTGAACTCGCAGCACGGGGTGAAGATCGCCGAATTGGCCGCGTGCATGAAGGTCGCGACGAGGTGATCGACGGGACCGGCCGACTTTACAGTCGTCTTACTTGCGCCCCGAACGGATTGAAGACGGCCACCCGACGATCTCCAACGTCAGCCCCAAGAGAGCGGCACAGGGAGACCGAACTGGTGAACCGTCAAGTCAGCTCCGTAACCAGACTCGCAGCCACCGCGCTGCCGGTCGGTATCGCGGCCGTCGGCTGCGCCGGTCACGCCGGGGCCGGGCCCGGGCAGCTGGCCGGTTCGACTTCTACGACCGGGCCCGGCCTGGTGGGTCAGACGGTGCCAACGCCCGCCGCCACCCCGATCGACTCGACCGCTCCGAGCACGGCGACTCCTCCGATCGAGTCGCCCGTTTCGGTCGCCACGGCCGCGTCCGGTGCAACCGCCGCTTCGGGCGCCACGGCGGACCCGCTCGATGGCCGGCTCTCGAACCTCGACAACCTGCTCAACGGCGTGAACACCTCGCTTTCGGGCAGCGACGCCGGCCCTTCCGGCGGCGAGTAGCCGCCCCCAACCGAAAAGGGATTTACCAATGAAGTCCAGGATCACGGCCTTGCTCGCCAGTCTGGCGCTCGGCAGTTCACTCGTCTTCGTCTCAGCCGGTATCGCCACCGCGGCATCACCACCTGCCGGGCCGTCTGGCAGGGGCGTCTGCGCCCCCGAGCTCGCGGCCCTCAAGCCCGCCTCGGTCGACACCTTGCGAGCCTTCGGCGACTGCGAGATCAACCGCCGCTTCACTACCCTCAACGACCTGTCGTCCAGGATCACGGCCTCGAAGTTCATCACGCCTTCCGACGCCTCGGCCCTGCAGAGCGAGATCAACTCGACGCGATCCGGCCTCACCAGCCTCAAGGGGACCATCGACGCCGAGACGAGCATCCCTTCCCTGAAGCTAGAGATCGTTCAGATCGCGACCGACTACCGCGTCTACCTGCTGGTGGTCCCGCAGGTCAACCTCATCAACGCCGCCGATGCGGTTATGGTCGCGCAGTCCAGGTTCGCCACCGTCAACACCAACCTCGCGGCGCGGATCGCAGTCGCCAAGGCCGCCGGCAAGGACACCACCGCCGCTCAGTCCGATCTTGACGCCATGAACGCATCGGTTGCAGCTGCCGCAGGTCTGGCGAGCCCGCTGCCCGCACAGCTTCTGCCGCTCACCCCGGCTCAGTACAACGGCGGCACCGCCGGCCCGATCCTGAACGGCGCCCGAACCGCCCTCGGTCAGGCTCGCGACGATCTCAAGTCTGCGATCGCCGATGCAAAGGCCTGCCGCGACGCGCTCACGTAGACGATCCCGCTCGCATCGAAAAGGCTCCCTCTTTCGAGCAGGAGCCTTTTCGTGCACGCGCGGAACGCCACCGGGCCGCTCCCCGTCCCCTAGACCAGGTCGTCGGTGAAGGGCTGCAGCCGGAACCCGAACTCGGCACCGGCGCCGTCTTCTCGGGGCCGGGCCCAGATCGTGCCGCCGATCGACTCCACCAGCCGGTGGGCCACGAACAGCCCAATCCCGGACCCCGCCACTCGAGGCGTGCGGTTGGAGCGGTAGAAGACCTCGAAGAGTCGCTCGGCCTCCGCCGGATCGATGCCCGGCCCGCGGTCCCGGACCATCACGCGCGGCCATCCGTCCGGGGCGTCGACGATGACCTCGACACGGCCATCGGGGGGTCCGTACTTCGCCGCATTGTCGAGCAGGTTCCGCAGGATCTGCTCTACGAAGGCCTCCTCCGCCCGAGCCACCGGCAGTGCCGTCGCGATAGTCAGCTCGAAGCGGCAGTTCGGCCATCGCCGGCGTTCCTGCTCGCATGCCTTCGGCAGCACATGCTGAAGCAGGACCGGCTCCGTGTGGACCTGGATCGTTCCGCGTTCCGCTCGGGCAAGGACCAGCAGGTCTTCGATCAGGCGCCGCAGGTGCTCGGCCTCGTGGCCGATGTCGCCGGTGAGCTCGGCCCGGCTCGCCTCGTCCAGCCCGGGACGTGACAGAAGCGTGCTGGCGGCGTAGATAGACGTGATAGGTGTGCCAAGCTCGTGGGATAGGATTCCCAGAAAAGTCTCGCGGAACGCCTCGGCTTCCTTCCGGTCGGTGATGTCGAGGTTGATCCCGGCCCAGCTCGTGACTTCGCCCGACTCGTCGCTGATCGGGAAACCGTGCGAAAGGATGATGCGCCGTCGGCTGTCGGGGCCCTCAACGACGAGCTCGTGACTCCAGGGCTTCCGGGCAGCGATAGTGTCGGCCCAGTCGCGCTTGGTCTGCTCCGCAGACTCTGGCGCCAGGGTCGCCATCCAGCCGTAATCGCGGGCCTCCTCCATGGTCTGGCCAGACATCGCGAGGAAGGAGCGGCTCAGATACCTCATACGGCCGTCCTTCTCGGCCAGCCAGATACCGAACGGGATCGATTCGCCGATTGCCTGCCCCTGACGTTGCATCTCGGCCACTTCGGCGAGCGCGTCTTCGCGGCGCTTGCGCTCTGTGATGTCCACGACGCTTACGGTCAGACCCACCGTGGCACCGTCGGAGTCGCGCAGCGCCTCGGCCCCAAGCAGCCACGTCCCGGGCCGCTCGCCCGACCGCGTCTGCCCGGTAACCTCAACGTCGCGGATGGCGATTCCTTCCGACATGACTCGGGTGAGAACCTCTCGGATCTCGCCTCCGAAGGCCGGCACCATTCGATCGATGGCCCGGCCGAGGCTTGCCACGGCCGAAACCGCGCCAATCGCGGCGAGCGCGGGATTGACGTACAGACAGCGCAGGTCGCGATCTAGAACGGCCAGGCCGACCGGCGCCGTCTCGATCAGTGGCGTCGAGGCAGCCGCCCCGAGTCGGACGAGGTCGGCAAGAGCCGCCATGCGCTCCTCTTCGAGGCGACGAACGCGGGCGGTGGTCCACGCCGCTACCACGACCAGCACCAGTGCCTCGAACCCGACCATGATCGACAGGCCCACGCTCTCGTCGTACAGGCCGGCCCGCTCGCCCACGAGTCGGAGCCACGCACCGGCCGGAACGACGATCAGCGCGGCGGGCAGAAACCTGCGAAGGACCTGGCCGGCGATGCCCGAATCGCTCCACAAGCGAACGAGGACGTGGTCGGGGGACGCCCCAACAAGCGCGACGCCCGTCGCGATGAGCGCAATTGAAGAGGGCAGCGATACCTGAGTCTTGGAGCCGAGCGAGAGCAGCTCCGGCGCCCCATACATGTACCCCAGCAACGAGATCCCACCGATCGTTCCACAGACGACGGCGAAGGCCTCCGACGCGTAGATGCCCCGGATCCGGCGACCCATAGCCAGGATGGCGACCGAGGCGCTGAGGAAAGCGATCGACGTCTGAACCGCGAACCGCCCGGGGTAAGGCGAGGCGGCGCTAGCCTTGTCGGACGCAAACGCCTGGTCGATCCCGAGATCGATGCCCGTGATGTGCTCGAATAGCGTTGCCCCGGCGATGGCGACCACGAGCAGCGCAAGGGCCCACCGAAGCCAGGCATAACCCCGGCCCGAGGGTGCCATCTGCAGGCTCAGGGCAAGTCCCAGCAGGATGAAGCAGAGCGCGGCGTTGACCTTGGTTTGGACCAAGCCGCCCAGCCAGCTGGTCAGCAGGGGCAGGGATAGCACCCAACCGGCCAGGACCGAGACGCCGAAGACGACGATGAGGGCGCTGAGGGCCAGCGAGATCCCACGCGGGCTCGATAGGGATCGACCGCCGGACCATCGGCGCGAGCCATCGGCCGCCTGGTCGGGACGGTTAGAGTCAACCTCAATCGACGGCCTGCCGGAGACGGTCACATTGAGCCACCCTGCTCTGCTGTCCGGCCTGACGGTGGGTTATCTAGCGAGCTCGGAGGCGCTCTCTCAGAGTTCGGATGGTACCCCCCGATGCCGCCGATTACAGCCGGAGTCGGTGTGCTGAACGGCTTCGCAGGGCTTGCACGGTCCCTTATCGTTTTCCTCAGATTCGCGCGGTACCGCCTTCATTTGTGAAACCTGCGAGGGGAGGTCGTCATGGTCTGCTCGAGCTGCGGCGCCCAGATTGATATCCAGGGCAAGTTCTGCGCCACATGTGGCGCCCGGCTGCCTGAGGCAGTACCCCCGCCTCCGCCAGGCGAGTTCGATGCGGCGCCCGCGCCTCCGACGCCTGCCGGAGCGCCAGCCCCCGCACAAGCGCCGCCGGTCCCAGCCTGGGCCGCGACACCGCCCGCTCCCGAGCCGGCTGTACAACCCGCCTGGTCTCAGGCTGCGCCTCCGCCGCCACAGCCTCCGGCGGCACCGGCCTGGTCTCAGGCTGCGCCTCCGCCGCCACAGCCTCCGGCGGCACCGGCCTGGTCTCAGGCTGCGCCTCCGCCGCCAC
>Ga0116131_1001426_pt1 | contig 14488 bp, 9 predicted proteins | sample June2015DPH_17_1_FD_89734 | JGI IMG/M metagenome (GOLD analysis project Ga0116131, IMG submission 89734) | Peatland microbial communities from SPRUCE experiment site at the Marcell Experimental Forest, Minnesota, USA - June2015DPH_17_100 | ecosystem: Environmental > Terrestrial > Soil > Wetlands...
CGGCCACGGTTTGTTTAGCAGGGCCCGCGGCGCGCAATAACCTTAATATACGAACGTGTGTTAGGGTAACCTGCGGGCTCGTGGTCTAGCTGGTTATGACATCGCCTTTACACGGCGAAAATCAAGAGTTCGAATCTCTTCGAGCCCACCTTTCTTTTCCCAATCGGGGGTTATATCTAAGTCGAAAGAAGAGTGGGACCAGAGGGGGGAGTTGCACAACTATAAGAGAAAGTTGTGCAACTTTCGTATTACCGAACATATCAAGCCTTTGGTGAGAACTATGACGGATTGGTATATCGACGACGAAGGCAACGAACAAATTGACATGCTCTGGGAAGAGCATATGCCCGAAGAGGCTAACGAAATTGATTGGGACGATCCTAACGATCCTTACATGCTTAAGGCACAAGCCAAGTTTGAAAAAGCGCTAAAGCGACAACGCGAGGAAGAGGAAAAAGAACAAGCAAAAGCTGAAAAGGCCAAGAGCAATCTCAGCTTCAACAAAGACGAGCTAGAAGAATATGCAAGTTTTCGCTCAAAAGGAATTGCTCTAAAATCGCGTGATTGGATATTCAGGTCTGCCGAAGCGTTATGGACCTATACTTCCGGCGAAATCTCACCCAAGACATTAAGCGCGCTGCGAGATCATGTCCTCGAGAAGTATGAGTCGGCTGACTCCCATTCTAAAGTGCTTAGCTTCGCCAAGTCTTTCTTAAAGCGCATTGCCACAACGCAAGAGGAACCGCGTTATCTCAGCTTCCTGCCGTACTTGGAGCCGCCGAAAGCCATCAAACAGCGTAAAAGGGTCACTGATCGTGCTATTGTGGAGGAAGACATACGCAATATCCTTCAATTCATCAAGGAAGCAGAACGAGAAGGCAAGATCAGCGCAGAACGATCAGCCCAATATTCGGCGCTAATTTTGTTTGGAGCCTATACAGGCCAGCGGAGTGAATCCACGTGCTCGAAGCTGACCGTCGGACAGTTCCGCAAAGCTGTGGCAAGTGATAAGCCAGTACTCGAAGTCGATTGGACACAAGATAAGATTCGTATGAAGCACTACGTGCCGTTACACCCCTGTGTTGTGCAAACGCTTAAACCGCTGCTCGAGGGGCGAGATGACGACGAACTGATGTTTAGGCACAACTCCCTAGTGCAGTGGATTAAGCGACACAAAATCGAAATGTCGCTGTTCAAAGGCCACTTCGCGTTCGGAGATCTACGGAAGTTCGCGGAACAACAAGGCGATAGAATTGAGTGGGATCTATCTAACAGGCTTTACATTTTAACACACGGCGTTTCTGGTGTTAGAGATAAACACTATCTGCATCCATTGCCAGAATACGTGTTTCAGATCTACATGAAGTACTGGAAAGATGTTGACCTCACAATCTAACTCTTCAGCCAACGTCAACTTGATGCCGAGCATTTTCAAGACATCTGCATGAATTACTGGAGAAACGTCGACCTCACAGTCTAACTCTACTGCTTATTGGCGATTTTGCAAGAGTCCAAGACCTGGGTCAGTCTGCGATGTTTACAGGCAAGATTAGAGAGATGTGGGTTTTACACTGGAGAGTGAAAACTTCTAGGAGTCATGTTCGTCTGGTAAGCTGTCCCTTATTCATCTAGTAAGCTTGTGACTTTGTAGTGGTCAATTGCAATTAGTGCATCGAACTTGCCTGCTTGATAAATTTAGCTACACACGTCTTCTGCGCCCGATTAGAGGGCTTTGCAGGCAGTCAAAAGCTGTGTTTTCCTAATGTGTATGTGCAGCATCGGACGAGAACTGACCCGCTAATCTGGTATATACGCGCGGCGTATGAATTAACTAGTTAGGGCGGGATCAATTGACTTCATATACAGCTTCAGTGAATGAGTTATTTGAGATTGACCACTTCCTTGTGCTATCACCGAGATGTTCCCTTCCTTATCTAACATAAAATCTAAGCCTACCGTTGCTTCTTGCAGCTTAAATTTTGGAGATTCTTCTGCTGCATTTTTTACCCCTTCTTTTATGGCATAGATAGAGTCAACGAGGTCTTGTTCTACATCTTCATGTCCAAACGTATGCATTTCTTCAGCTGGAACGAGCGTCAACGCAATCGTTTGTGTCTGCTGATTTGCTACTTTTCCTCCAACGCTAATTTCTATTGGAATCTTAAGTGTTATTTTCCCACCAGCATCCTTAGACGTGAACGTCTTCAGCGTAAGTTCAAGCTTCTCCACCTCGAATTGCATATCCTCCCTGAGGGATCGCTCTTCTACGTCACGAATCGCCTTCTTGACTTTTACGATAATCTCGGCTATGTCAACACCTACGTCGTCCACATTTAGCCTCCTTAGCGCCAATCGACTCTGATTTAGACAAGTGAACCACACCGATTTGATTAATAACTCTATGTTGGCCCCACTCGCTGTAAAGCCGGCGGAAACTTAGGACTAATCTCGAGCGCTCGATTGAAGCACACCATCGCATCGTCACGTTCGCCCAACTTTAAAAGCGCTTCACCTTTATTATGCCACGCTATGACCATCTTCGCGTTTATGGTAAGAGCGTGGTCATAGCACCCTACAGCTTGACGATATTTGCCGCTATTAAATAATTCTGCACCTTTGTTAACCCAAGCACCGACGTTTGTAGCGTCGAGTTCCAAAGTCTTATCATAGCAGCGTACCGTGTCATCGTGCTTACCCAACGCCGCCAAAGAGACACCTTTGCTAAACCAAGCCTGTCCGTCCGCCTCATTCAAAGCTAGTGCCTGATCGAAGCATTTAATGGCCTCCTGATGCATCAGAAGACAGCTTAGCACAAAGCCTTTGCTTCTCCACGCTTCCGCCAATTTAGGATCTAATTTCAGCACTTGGTCAAAGCAAGCAAGTATAGAAGGTCGAAGATCGGTGGGAGGTGGTGCCATGTAATATGTGGCGTACAGATCTCTAAACTCAGTACTAGGCACGCCTTCTGTTGTGACAGCGTGAGGATCGAGAGCGAATGCTTGGGTATAAGACCCCGCAGCTTTTGTTAACAGTTCAAGACTCCCTCCTGAGTGGTCTTGCAGCGTAAACCCTGTAAAAATCCAGTCCGACGCAGTCTGTGGAGTGTACAGAGTCGATCGAAGAGTCTCTATTCGCTGTTTCCACAGTTCGTATGGCATTAGTCGTCGTCGTCCTCGTCCGTTACCCAAGTTAGCGGCATATGTCACAGTAGGTATCATAAATGACTGTTCACGCCCGTTTAGAATCTGACCCATAACCTTAATAGATGGGTGACATTCAGCAGGACACAGCGCTTCACCAACAACCAGCAATTCCATATTGTGTTGTTCTATCGCTTCTTTGATTATGCTACAGAGCTTCTCCGCACCACCGACATCCTTGCAATGAACTGGCCATCCAACCGATATGGAGAGCCTCTTTATCTGCTTGTCAATGGCATATCGGATACCTTTAACGAAGGACTCTACTTGTTCTGACTGCGACGCAGCTCTCTTACTTTTTACTTTTATGCTGATAAGCTGACCAAATGGGTTCCCAAAGAGATAACGAATAGCCATGTGAGTCCCGTGACCAAGTCGATCTTCGGGCCCCTCTCCGGTAAAGTCTTGCGTATCGATCACATGGCCCTTCAGCAGAGGATGATCAACAAGAACTCCTGTGTCTATGATGGCCGGCACTGTTTCCATTTTTTTAAAATCAGCGCCACCCGTCTCAAGGTAACGCGACGCGTGAAACCCATAGGCTAATGCTTGCGTTACTACTCCCAAATTCGGAAAAGCGGCCTCAGGCATCCAAGGAACGAACCAAACTCCTTTCTCTTTGTTATAAAGCGAACTTAAACCCCACGGGTCTTCTTTAGCGTCTAAAAAAAAGGCTTCTTCTTCCTGCTCGGATTGACCTTTCTTTTCGATTTGATCTGGCACAGTCCGGCACCTCCATGGGCGCCTCGGCCTATTTTAGGTCTTTAAGGGAAGAGTTGGATTCTCGCACCGGATAAACCTACTTATTTGGAATTATATGTTGGCGACTACAAGATGATTAAAGAAACGACAATAGAGATACGATAAATGCGTGTTGAACATGAAAGCTGCTCTATAGGTGAGACGGCAGCCAAAGAGTCAAGTGGCCGTTACTAGTATCCGCTGCCCGAGCAAGTCTTTGATGTATGTGAAATGTTGGAAAAATGTAAGCTTCTCTCTACAGATAGTTGAGCATCAGCGAGCTTCAGTTTTAATGTAGGGCCTCAACGTGAATAAGTAGCTGAAAAATCCCTCGATAGATGTCAATGCAGCCGCGTAAGAAATGAAGAAACGTAACAACCTCATAAGAAAGTCACAGTTGCAGAACTCAGCGCTATTTTGTGGTGCGGGAATCTCAAAGGGTTCTGGCCTGCCCCTTGCAGATGACCTGAAAAGATACATTCTCGAAAAGCTGTTTAGTGATGCAGCCGCTGTTCAACAGATTATGGGTACAGACCTGCCATTTGAGCTGTTTTTAGAGACGATTTTAGAAGACCACGACACTTATTTGAGGCTGCTGAATCTGTTTGAACAAGGTGAACCAAATGCAACACACTGTTTTGTTGCCAAGCTAGTCAAACTCGGGCTAGTTAAGAATGTTTACACTACGAATTTTGATCTATTGCTTGAAACAGCGTTTTCGAGGCAAGGCTTAGTTGAGGGCGAGCACTATGTGCGATTTTATAACAAAGAGCACTTTGAGATGCTGGATCATAAGACGATTACAGAAGCATTAGGCGACAAAGCGGGACTCTTCAAGATTCACGGAAGCGCGGACGAACCAGATTCAGTAACAACACTTTTAACGCTGGTAGCTAGCAAGATTCTGTCTGTTAGCAGAAGCCAGGTCATAGAAGATGCATTCTCACGTGGTAGTCACGACCGGACAATCGTAGTCGGTTATAGCTGTTCTGATGTTTTCGACATCACCCTTATGATTGAACGCATTACGGGCAATATTTCAAAACCCGTTCTGTTTATAGAACATATTGATTACGCCGACGCTAATGCCTGGCCGCGTGCGGAACCTGTCCAGGTGAAAGAACTTAAAAACCCATTTAAGCACTTTCTAGGCGATCGGATATATTGCAACACTGATTTTCTCATCAAAAATACTTGGAAAAATTTAGAGGGCACCGTCGGAGAATATTGCCAAGTTGAACCTTGTTTTGACTGGCAACCGTTCGTTGACAATTGGTTTGAAGATTTCACGCAGAACAAAGCGAGAACTGCTTTTGTCGCAGGAAAGCTATTCGCTTGCACTTCATGTTTTGATGAAGCAATCCAATACTTCTTCACGGCACTTGAAAACACAGAAGAGAGCGATAACTTAATGCGCTTCAAATGTTGCGTTGCCTTAGGGGGTGCATACAAACAACAAGGTCATCCACGGGAAGCAATCTATCACTATGAGCGAGCGTTACAAATTGCAAGTGAGCCCGAAACAGTGCCGAAGATCAGAAAATCAGATTGCTATGTTGGTTTAGCCGATTGCTATGAACTTATAGGCGAAAATACTACGGCACTTGAGCTTTTCGCTAATGCTTCTGAATCAGCACATCAACTGAAAGATTTCAACGACTTTCAAGTAATGGCAAGAGCTTGTGGAGGGGTCGGTAGGATTCTTTGTGGCCAGGGATATTACGAAGAAGCTATTCCGTTTCATAAAAATGCTCTAGACTTGGCTCAAAACTTAGGGGACATTTCCTGGGAAGCTCTCTGCTACGTACACCTAGGCACAATTTGCAGATTCTCAAATGAACCCGCTGAAGCCATTGAACTATATACTAAAGCGCTGAGACTCGCAGAATTATCTTCTGACAAAGCGATTGAAGCGGGGTGTTACGCAAATCTCGCGTTAGTCAACCTGGTTAGTAAGCAGTGGCTCAAGGCTGAACGATGCGCCGAAAAAGCACTCAGCATTGCTATATCAACTGGTGACCAGACTGTAGAGCCACTATCTTATTCGACTCTTGCTAACATTTCTCTGAGTCGATGTGACTTCATTCGAGCTGCTAATACATTTCATCGCGCTTTGATGCTGGCTCAAGCAGTGGATTATGCCATAGTTTGCCTTGGATCATATATGGGTTTGTTTCAAGCGTACAGCTACTTAGGGGCATTTGAGCTGGCACTTGAATGCAGCCAACAAGCAGCGAAATACGCACAAAGAGTTGGGAACAAGAAGGCTGAAGCCTCTTGCTATGGCTGTATGGGCATCTTTTTCGAGCGTTTGAAAAAAAAAGACGAAGCAACAAAGTCATTCTTAAAGCAAAAAGGATGCTTGGAGGAAGCAAGCGAATCGCACCCGTCAGTTGAGCAAATACAAAGAATCAGAGCGTTAATTCCTACCAAAACTCAAGGATAAGCGGCTGCGCCTTTGAGCTTCATACTTCCACCATTGTGCTGAAGACAGTCTAATTATTTATGGGCCGTCCAGCCCTGACAAAACCTCCAGGCGGTCAAAAAAATTGCGACGCGCCCCCCCACATGCAAAAAGAAAAACTTATTTTGAACGAAATAATGCCTATCCCCCCACACGACGGTATGGTTGGATCCATTAGCAAAATAAGCTGAAACGGACAAGCTAATTCTTAGACGGTTGATGTCGTCAAATCCGCAATTTGTTTGTTATCTGCTTTTCGTTGTTTATTTTTGCAAATCAAATTCCTTTTATTCGTTGCTGGTTGCCTACTCGCAGTTTGTTTTTGAAAAAAGATGTTGTAATGCTGCCAAAAAATGGATTTCTTGACTGTTGATGTCTAAAACTCGTCAATTTCCTTGCCGCTTGGTTCTCTTTTTTTTGCAAATCAAGTTTGCGCCAATCGTTGCTTGTTTGCTTATGTTCACGTATTTTTTGAAAAAGAGAGCAATCTAAGTCATACTAAGTCATAGGCCACTGCTTTTCGTTACTTGTTTTTGCGAATCAAATCTAAGTTCAATTGTTGCTCGTTGCTTACTGGCAGTTGTTTTTGAAAAAAGATGTTGTACTGCTGCCAAAAAACGCATTTTTTGACGGTTTATGTCGTTAAATTCGTCAACTTCTTTGTTGTTTGGTTCTTTGTTTGTTTTTGCAAAGCAAACTTCTTTTAACCGTTGCTTGTTGCTTACTGGCAGTTTGTTTTTGAAAAACGATGTATGCTGCTACCAAGTCTTAGGAACGATGCCCAGCTACAACCTATGTCTTAAAGTTAGGGGAAATGTTTGAGTTGGGGGGTTGAGCTGGATTTTTTTCGGCTTAAACCTCCTCTTTTATCGAAATGAGTTGTTGTCTCACATCGGGGTGATATTGACGCTCTCTCCTTAATCTAACGCGGAATTACATTTGGAGTAGTCTTGGTGGCCATTACCAACCTAAAAACAGCCTTATACTAATGGTCACTGCAAGGAGCAAAGCATCGCGGTAAAGCTGCGGTATCTGTCCATACACATCTTCAAGCGTTTTTCTTGAATCGCATCGCAGCAACAAGCGCACGAGGCGTGTTCCTCACCATATCGTCAATGTCCTCTTCTACCTCTTTCTTCTGCTCATCACTGAGTAATTCTAGTCCATAAGTCACCTCTTTCGCAGCTTCGACGGCCTTTATCGTCCAAGGGAATGGCTCTCCACAGTTCTCACAATATGAAGGACGAATCCAGGTTGCATTGTTTTTAATGTCGTCTTTGAGGTATTGCCCCTTGATTGGCGCTTCACACTTTTGGCAACTACTGATGACGCGATTTCCACATTCTGGACAATATTGTTTGTTAAATTGATATTTTGTCCAAGCCTGAAGGTTTATAAGATGCCCATTCAAACATATCTGAACTGAATCGTACTCAGGACGAGGTCCCACCCTCACTGTTATATGTTCGGTAAATATCGAGCGAAGCCCTACATCCTTGCCTTCGTCAGGCTTTTTATTCATGGCTCACCTTGACAGTCAAATCATAACCTAGTCGAAGTGACTTATAACTAACTTGTTAGTGAAAGAAAAGATAAGCTGGGGCAGCCCCGTCAAATCTTTCTGCGACCCTCTTAATGCTAGTGACCCCGTTGTTTCACGGCGCATTTTGTGTTTAAAAAAGTCGGGTGATTTTGGGGACTTAATAAGCAAAGGGGTAACTTGGGCTTTGTTGCATAAGCGCCTTCTGTTGCAAAAGTAACGATTGTGTTGCACAAGTCTACGCGGCGGAAAAGGAGAAAATAAGTGGTTCGGGCTGTTGAAGAAGGCGATGGAGAACATGAAGGGGTAACTCTATAGAGAAGGACGGCATGTAATGAGGATTGTTACCCCCCGTAAAAAGGTGAAGACGGGGCAAGGGAGGTAACAAAGGGATGTCGATGCGTACTACGCATATCGACCCCCTGTAAAATGGCCCCGAAAGAAAGTGGTTGATATACAACCGCTTTTGGCGCCACTTCTATTAGCGGTGCTGTGTGACTTAATTGTCAAGACAGTCACCTTCCTGATAGGGTGGACGTTAAAGAAGTGCGGTAATCGTAAGATTGCCGCACTCTTCTCCACTAACTTTCTTTCACAATAAAAGGTGCACACTACCCATGTTTAAGCTCTTCTCAACTCTCATTTTAACAGCACCTAGGTTAGAAACGATTAAGCATAATCGCGCTAAATCGTTCGCGGGGCAGTGACTCTCTAGTTTAAAGGGGCTACCTTACCCCCTAACTTCTCCTTCATAGAGGGTCTTGCTCTTTTTGGTTTCCCATCGGAAACGATTAAGAGTAATCGCGCTAAATTGCTTGGCGGGAGTCAGTAGGCCTAGTTTCATGGGGGTGTCATTTCCCCCTCCTCTTCCTAGGGCTTGTGCTCCCACGGCTTTCGATTCTAAGCTGTGTTGCACTAGTTTATGAAATGCATCGCGTTTTTGTAGCAAACAAAGCATCTCGAGCAAAAGAATTATACCGCTTCATGTGTCCTTACTACCGCAACACCACGAACACTTCTCCTTACGTATGGGCAGTGGTGTAGCAAACTGCCGGAGTCATGGTTCCCCCGTTGGCTCCGGCCCTCACCGATTAACCAACCGATTCATCAACCGCATTTTTGACGTAACCTATATTTCCAATCAGCTTAGTTTTGAAAATATGGACGCAGAACAATTTGATAGGTTGATAATAGAGCTACAAGCCCTCAGAGCTGAAATACAGCGGTTCAACGATAGGTTTGAACTTGTTTCGTCAAAAGTTCGTGAACACCCCCAAGGGTGGATCAACGAGATGGTTTTTTCAAGACCGGCATCAAAATAGACTAAATGGCACGAATATCTGCGTGGCTATACAGCAGATGTTTGAGCTGGGGATTGAGCCGGAGTTTTTTAGCTCTTAATTTTTATCTCCTCCTCCCCCTTACAAGGGGGACACTTTTCGAGGGGAGGTAATCCAATACGACCTAAATAGAAAGAAAATCTGTGCGACAGCTCCTCTCTAAATAGTTCATTAATTGACCCCAAGTAGCGCTCGCTGGTATATAGCTTGTAAGCGACTTTTATTGGCAGGGCGTGATAATGTTTAAAATCAACTATTAATGATGGTATGAAAATTTCGTTCTTTTTGTCATCCGCAGTTGATTCTTGCAAAAAATGAAATCGTGCGTGATTGTTGTGGTCTAGGTGGTTAGATAACTTTTGTTCTTTCCAATTGACCATTGTTATGTCTGGGCCGAGATGCTTCCCTTCCATCAACTTCTCAGACGGGTATGCAACACATACGAGTATCGACGGCAGAAGCTTGTCACGGCTTATTGTGAGGTTCCGTTTGCGTTTTTGCCAGTTTTCAAAATCTTGCTCTAAATCACAATTTTGTGACATAACTATAGCAAATGATAAGTTGACGCTTTTCTTTTTGTCAACAATTATCTCGTCTGGCTCGTCTGCATCGATATCCCAAAGCGGAACTGGCACGTCTTCAAAAATATCACCCTGCACTATACGGTCGGTTCGGTTTTGTCGGTATCTTGTTTTAATTTGACTCTGTTCTTTCATCGCTACCGTACAACTATGCGCGGGCGGGGTTTTTCGTAAGTGTCGACAATGACCTCAAAATTTTCAATTGTCAGTTTCGGTATATCTTCAGGTTCGCCTTCTTTTAATAAAATTTTATATCCTCTTTCATCGATGAATAGAGACTCCCATTCCGCGTAACTCGTTTCTTGCATGTTATATTTCTCCCAATCTTGTTTTTAGAGCTGTTAAAACTGAATGATTAAACAGGGATTTTATCTCTGTGTGGAATTTGTCAGCCAATTCTGGGACCTGTTTTATTTCACATTCATTTGTAGAATAGCACGCATAATCAAGGATGAATTCTCTTTTTGTCACAGGCTGCGGATAGTCTCTATTCCACAGGCCAGATTGAAACCGTACGTTGCAGCCCTCTCGGGCCAGCTCAATCAGGTTCATAGCGCGTGATATCTTACTTCCTTTGGTTGGAAATTCCAGCAGCGAAATAAGTTCACGCTTAATTAAGTCTTTCCACTTTAGCGGGTCGCCGCTTAGCTCAACTCTAAAAATATATCTTAGCTCGGCTTGTTTAACAGTATTGGTTCCGTATACTTGCTCAAAGGCATTAATTCCGGTCTTGAGCACGTCATGAAACTCATCAAAAGTTGTGTACTCTCGTTGTCTGATTACCAGAGCCGCTGGCTCAAAATATAGTTGTTTCGCTCGGGCTGAATCCAGAAAATTGGGAAGCACAAGAAAGTGCTGTTTATGCTCGATTTTTTCTGGTGAAACTATGTTTGATTCTAATATGTTGTGGGTTAACTGCCCCCTTTCAGGAAATGTGCCGTTCACGCGGGAATAGAGTGCATCAGCCAGTTCTACGCTCCCGTCTACCTCTTTCGTAAACTGTACTTTAAGAGATACTTGGTCTAAAAAATTGACCTTTTTGGGTGGCATTTGAGAATCTGCTTCACCGACTGCCGGATTTTTATCGGGATTACTCATATTTTGGTGCCCTGTATTTGCTTCGCCATCTATAAAAATCAACCGATGCGTTAATGTCATTAAATCACTTCCTTTAGCTCTTTGGTGAAAATTTAGAGTCTAAGTTGCTCCGTCAAAAAGCTCCGCTCTGTCGGCAACCGCACCGCAAAAAAGCAGGAAAAGGCGCGTGTTGCAAAAGTCGGTTGTCTGTTGCAAAAGTTGGCCTTAATGGAAGTTTTGCAACAAAGCTCGAGATAGCGAAACCTTTATATCGAAGTGTTAGTCCAGTCCAGAGCGTCATAAATGGTAAGCGAGCGTCTAACTAGCGTCCAAGAGGTCTTCCGGCTTGTAGGCAAGCTGCTCGTTGTGGAAGGCGCTCCCTTTGCCAGCGGCCTACACAAGGAACTACCTAGATCAACAGATAGTTAAAAAGTCGTAAATCTAGCGCCAGAGCTATATTTACGTTAAATAATTGAAAAAGCTGCCGATAATTGTCAGATGTGTGACTGCACGGTATCTCGTTGGGAACCACTTCCATTTTCATATTGTACCTCCTGTTTCATCGTTCATAATCGCATCAAGCTCCTGCACCAGATCGGGGTGGTTAGCTAGGCGTTCCCAGGCTGCGCGTACGTCGTCTAAGAATATTCTGTGATTAGTGGCGACTTCCACGCAAACGTGAGCAATTACTTCGTCTGGTGTATTGTAGCCACGTTGTTTTCGTAATTCCGCACGCTTGAACGACATCAGCTCAGTCCAAAAGTGCCGCTTAAAGCTGTCATCGCTTTTGCCGTTTCCGCTATCCAGAGTGTCAAAATCTGCTCTTTTTGACAGCCTTTTGACAGCTGATTCGTCAAAACTCTTCTTTACGCTGTGGCCTTCGTTTGCCTTTTTTGGTTCATTTCGGCCTTCCTCAATGACCACTTCGACACTTTTGACGGGTTTGACGCTCTCAGGGGACACACCCCCCGAGGTCAGAGAATTTTTTTCTTTGCAACCTATAACACCAGAATTACAAATCTGCCTGACCTCTGGGGCCACTCTCTGGGGATTTTCTGTCGAAGTGTGTGTGTTTGTGTGTAGTGTAGTAGTAAATATGTCTAGTTCTGTCTCTAATTCGTCTTTTATCGAATCTCCTGCGACTTCGGTTTTGACACTTTGGGGTGTCAAAACCTGTCCAACCCCTGTCAAATCTGTCAAAGGTTCAAGTCGGTGGCTAAGTGGTATCGCGGACAGGTCAACGTCCTCAGCACCCTCCGGCAGTGCAATCTCGCCTTCGTCGTATGCTTCGAGCAGTCTAAAATCATTAGGGAGTGAATACACATTTTCACTCCGGCTCTCGGTCTCAGTCGTACTGCCTTCGTCGCTTTTTGTCGTCTCGGAGGTCGTCTTATGCGTTCGCTCACACGTCATCCCAGGAATGCGACCCAAAAGTCCTGGCTTACCATTCCGTCCGTGTATGATTTTATAAATGGTGTAGTACTTGAGCCCCTGGTCTTTAAGCCGTGTTGTTAGCTCATTTAGCGTAGCAGACCCACGATTGTCGTGTATCGCTTGGACAATGAGTAGCTGTCTGTCGTTTAGTTTTGTTGTTTGTGTTTTGTTAAGTTTGCGATACAACGCTGCGGCACCGTCGAAGTCATCCCGATTGGCAAAAATTACCCCGTCGCGCTGGTCGCGTTGCATGCACCGCAGCGCAGCAAGTCCACGTATGAAGTCGAGAAAAATGCCGAAGTTCCGGCGGTTCTCTTTATGCGGCCATTGTATCTTGTCGGCAAATGGGATAGACACGTAGAAGGGACCTATCTCTTCGTGCAGTATCCGGTATATCTCACGGCATACCATCGTTTCAAAGGTCAGCGGGTATGTCGGTGCTGCCTCGATTGCGTTCTTGGCGGTCATTTCGTGCGCTTTCTCATCGACCTCTTTCGATTCATCAACCGTTACGTCAACCATGCGGTTGACTGTCTGCTCGTCCAGCGTATCATCAACACGCGTGAACAGAAACATAAGCCGCTCAGGCAGATAGTACGTCACAGGCTCATTCTTAGCATCAAGCGTATGGTGCTCTGTTCTCTCTTGGAAATCGGTCATCGCGCGCCGCCCCAATTCCTCAAGGGGCTCGCTGAGCGTGGCATCGTCTAAAAATAACGTCGTCATGGGCCTGAGTCCGTGGCGGAATAACGCCTTATCACTCAATGAGCCTTTAAAGACGTACTCCGGTGGAAATAGAAAGACGGCGGCAGACTTGCCGTGAGTTTTCCCCTTGCCACTCGCACCGTTGGCTTTAGGCTGTATGCCGTTCGCATTTAAGACGTTTTGAACTGCTTTGCCAATTATGAGCACCTTGCCCATTTCTTCATCGCTGACGTGTTTTTTCTTGTATTCGTTGAATATGAACTCAAACGGGTCGTCGTGTCGCATTATGCGAAGTGCATCAATGCGGACACCTGGGGCCATTTTCTCGGCTGTCGCATCGCTGTGGTACCGGCAGCCATCACAGAGGTTGTCGGCGCAGAGTTCTTGAGAGCCCCATACATACGAGCATGCAAACTGATTAGCGTCAATATTCGATCGAGCAGACGACAGGCACGACCTAAAGTTGTGCACGCGGTCAAACTCATCTTTGCGCGTCTTGTGGCCAATGGTGTGTCGTGCAATCTCAGCAGCAAGAGCGGCGCCGTCAGCGTCGGTAAGATTCGAGCTTACAACATACCGCGCTATTGTGTGGTTCGCTTGGTAATACTCTTGGTCTTTTGGAGCCCCACGCTCAATGAGTCTACGAATGCAAGGAGGATGTTCTAGCTTGAGCACCTCGGCGCCATCTCCCAGGTCAAACATTCGCACCGTTGATTGGTCCGACGTGTCCGCGTCGCGTTTTGCCGCCAGTTTGTCAAGCGTTTCATCACTAAGCTTTGTCAAGAGCGAAGGGTCGTCGTGATCTTCTACTGGTGTATATATCGCGCCGGTGTCGGGATGAACAGACCCAGGCCCAACAACATAATGGTTTACGCCGCGTATTTGTGTCAGGTCGGTAAGGTCTTGCGTGGGTATCTCGCGCCCTTTCGCATCGCAATATAAATGGTACCCTCCCGTCTTACCTGGGCGCCCTGTCTTGACCATGAAGCCGATTTCAAACGGCCCCAAAATTTCGTGCATACGGTCAAGCTCTTGATCGAGGTCGGCGTCGTTTAAGTCCATTTCCAAGACAAAAATGCGATTGCATAGGACGCCATAATTAGACTGAGGGTATATTTTCGCCCATTCTCTGACGCCGGTCTTGCCAGATCGTCCTTTTTTCGGCCATTCTAGCAAAAACGCTTCCTTGCCCTTCACAGGGGTTAGTGTGAATCCATACGCACACATTTTGAGCGCTTCCTGCCACGCGCTTGAAGGCTCAAACTTGGATGCCTTTTTTTCGGAGTCGCTACTGTTACAGGTCATCATCGCGTCCTCCGTTGAGTCAACTGAGTGACCTGCGGCTCCGCTTGTTCTTTTGATGCTAGTTACGGAGCTATCAAACATAGTAGAGCCGCCGTCACTAC
>Ga0116131_1001453_pt1 | contig 14218 bp, 11 predicted proteins | sample June2015DPH_17_1_FD_89734 | JGI IMG/M metagenome (GOLD analysis project Ga0116131, IMG submission 89734) | Peatland microbial communities from SPRUCE experiment site at the Marcell Experimental Forest, Minnesota, USA - June2015DPH_17_100 | ecosystem: Environmental > Terrestrial > Soil > Wetlands...
GACACCTGCTGCTTGCTCTTGTCGTTGCGCGTGAGATCGGGACTGATGGCTTCCCAATGCATGCCGCCATCGACGGTCTTAAACAGACGCTCCCCAGCGTGGTAAAGCGTATTGGGATCGTGTGGCGAGACTACGATCGGCGCAGTCCACTGGAAACGGTGCTCCAGCTTCGCGGCCCCTCCACCATCGCTTATTTCGGGCTGCACGGAGATATTCTTCGTCTGTCCGTTGCGCTTGTCGAAGCGAGTGATCACACCTTCGTACTCGCCCGCATAAACAATGTTCGGATCCGGCGGATACGGGGCGATGTAGCCAGCTTCTCCTCCTCCCACCTCATACCAGTCGGATCGATCAATTGCGCCATCATCGCTGCGGCTGGCGATCGCCACTGTGCCGAGGTCCTGCTGGGCGCCATACACGCGGTAGGGCGTGCGAGTGTCGGTGATCACGTGATAAAACTGCGCCGTCGGCTGGTTGTTCTGGCGGGTCCAGTTCTTGCCGCCGTCCAGGCTCACCGTGACGCCGCCGTCGTTGGAGACGATCATGCGGTTCGGATCTTTGGGATCAATCCACATGGCGTGATTGTCCCCGTGCCGCACCTTCACCTTGTTGAAGGTGTGCCCACCGTCACTGGATTTGTAAAAGTCCACATTCGCGATGTAAACCACATCCGCAGATTGCGGGTCCGCGATAATGTGCATGTAGTACCACGCACGCTGCCAGAAGGCGCGATCGTTGTTCAACAATTGCCAAGTCTCGCCGCTATCGTCCGAGCGGTAAAGACCACCCCCCGGCGCCTCGATCAGCGCGTACACCCGATCGGAATTCGCGGCCACGGCAATGCCGATGCGGCCGTAGGGTCCCTTGGGCAGGCCGTGCTCTTCCAGCAGTTTCCAGGTGCTTCCGCTGTCGTTCGAGCGATAGAGTCCGCTACCGGGCCCGCCGCTGGAGAGGCCCCAGGGCGTGCGCCGCGCCTCCCATAACGATGCGAAAAGAATATGAGAGTTGTGGGGATCGAATGCAATGTCGATTCCGCCCGTGTTCTCGTCCTTGTACAGGACCTTCTCCCAGGTCTTGCCTCCGTCGGTGGTGCGGAAGATCCCACGCTCGCTATTGGAACCGAAAGGATGGCCCAGCGCGGCCACGTAGGCGACATCCGCATTCTTGGGATCGACAATCACTTTGCCGATCGCCCGTGAGTCGCGGAGGCCAACGTTTTTCCAGGTCTTCCCGCCATCCACTGTCTTGAAAATTCCATCGCCATGCGAGATATTAGCCCGGATGCACGCCTCGCCCGTTCCCACGTACACCACGTTCGGATCCGAAGGAGCAACGGCCAGGCTTCCAATCGAAGAGACCGTCTGCTTGTCGAACACCGGGGCCCAGGTCATCGCACCATCGGTCGACTTCCACACGCCCCCGCCGGTCGAGCCAAAATAGTAGGTATTGGGATCGCCCGCCACGCCCGAGGCAGTCAGCGACCGGCCGCCGCGAAATGGCCCAATCAGCCGGTAATTCATGCCTTTGAACTGTGGGTCTTCCTTGTCTGGCGCAGCGGAGGGAGCTTTCTGCGTGACGCTCGGCGATTCCGCAGTTTTTTTCTCTCTTTCCGTTTTGCTCTGTGCGAAGCTCGTACTCGCGACCGACAATAATAGAGCACTCACCATCCACGCCGTCCGACCGACCGTCAGCTTGACCAAGTTCATTGAGTTCATCTCCCCGGGAAAAGTGGAAATTTCAGTCTACTGCCTGGACTGGTCTCGCGAAAGGATTCCCTGCGCAACGCAGACAATGACTTGGAGAATGGTGTGACCAGGAGGCACATCGCTGGCGAATGTGATGCTTAATCCTCTTGGTCCCGGATGAGCTGAATTGTGGTCTTACGCCTTCTTCTTTCCTTCGAGCAGCGCCTGCGCGGCCCGCAACTCCTTGCGCTTATCCGGATCGACCTCGGGGTAAGCCAGCTTCAGATCCTCCAGCGTTTCCACGATCGCCGCCGCTACGGCTAGGCGAGTGAACCATTTGTTGTCGGCTGGGATCACATACCAGGGCGCCTGTGGGCTCGCAGTATTGACGATCATGTCCTCGTAGGCCTTCATGTAATCGTCCCAGCGCTCGCGCTCGCGCACATCGGCCGAGGAGAATTTCCAGTTCTTTTCCGGATGCTCCAGCCGGTCGAGGAAGCGCCGCTTCTGCTCCTTCTTCGAAACATTGAGAAAGAACTTGCGGACAACAATTCCATTGCGCGACAGATAACGATCGAAGCCATTGATGTCCTGAAAACGATCCTTCCAGATGTCCTTGGTCAACAAAGACGGAGGAATTCTTGAATTCTTCAACAACTCCGGATGAACCCGGACCACCAACACCTCTTCGTAGTAAGAGCGGTTGAAGATCCCGATCTGGCCCCGCTCCGGGACCCGCCGCAGGGTACGCCACAGATAGTCGTGATTCAGTTCCTCCGACGACGGCGTCTTGAACGAAGACACCTGGCAGCCCTGCGGATTTACGCCCGACATCACGTGCTTGATGGCCCCATCCTTACCGGCCGCGTCCATGGCCTGAAAAATGAGCAACACGCCCCAGCGGTCCTGGGCGTAGAGCTTGTCCTGCAACTCGGCCAGCGACGCGATGCTCTGGGTTAGAAGTTGCTCGGCGTGTTGCTTGGAACGTATTTTCCCCGTATCGCCGGGATCGAAATCCTTCAGCCGGAACTTCGTGCCGTCCTCTACCCGATAGGGCCTTGCCAGCTTGCTTGCCCAACTCATACGCAGCCTCCATCTCCGCAGCCTTACCAGACAATCCGCGGAAAGATGCAGTCTACATCACGCTGACGTTACTGTAGGCGCGGGCGTCCTCGCTCGTGCGCGCTCGTCACCTGAAATTCGACAGCAGCACCCGATCATTAGCGACGTGCGCGGCCGCCTGGAAAGGGCTTTGGAGAGCGTGTTTCGCCAGGGCGTTTACCAGTGACGGGACCTGAATTCAAGCCGCTGAATTAGCTCGATGACGCCACAACCCTGCGACCAGTCCGCCGGTGGCGTACCATGGTCAGAGCAGTCATGCATGTTCTTCATGTCGTAGGGGCCAGGCCGAACTTCATGAAAGCCGCACCGGTGATGCGTGCGCTCGATAGGTGGTCCGACGTTCGGCAGACCCTGGTCCATACCGGTCAGCACTACGACAAGAATTTGTCTGACGTTTTCTTTTCTCAGCTCGGCATGCCGGAGCCGGATGTGAACCTTGAGGTGGGGTCCGGTAGCCATGCTTGGCAGACCGCGGAGGTGATGAGGCGGTTTGAACCGGTAGTGTTGGAGAAAAAGCCCGACGTGGTGCTGGTCTACGGGGACGTGAATTCCACAGTGGCCGCGGCTTTGGTATGCTCGAAATTGTTGGTTCGGGTGGGCCACGTGGAAGCTGGACTCCGTTCTTTCGATCGCACCATGCCGGAAGAGATCAACCGCATGGTGACGGACCGGCTCGCCGACCTGTTGTTTACGCCCTCGGAAGATGGAGATATCAACCTTCAGCGCGAAGGCGTTCCGGCGGAGAAAATCTACCGAGTCGGGAATGTGATGATCGACTCTCTTGTCCGGCTTCTTCCAGCGGCTATGCAATGCTCCAAGAACGGCCTGCCGGAACGCTACGCTCTGGTCACGCTACATCGCCCCTCTAATGTCGATGATAGTGCAAGCTTGCAGAGTATTCTCAAAGCGCTTCTTGATGTGAACCAGCAGTTGGAGGTGGTCTTTCCCATGCACCCGCGGACGCGTCAACGTATCCATCAATTCACGATCAACATCGAAAATCTTCACCTGCTGGAACCGTTGCCTTACCTCGAATTCCTTTCGCTGCAGTGCCATGCTACGCTGGTTATCACTGACTCTGGGGGCATCCAGGAAGAAACAACTTATCTCGGAGTGCCGTGCTTGACTTTGCGTAGTAATACCGAACGTCCGGTAACAGTCACCATGGGGACAAATGTTCTGATTGGGCGGGATTTCGGACGGCTTAGCTCCGAGCTATCGAACATTCTCGAGGGGAAAACCAAGAGGGGATCTATACCACCATTGTGGGACGGTCATGCGGGGGAGCGGATTGCGGAAGCTCTCCACCCATAGGCGAATCGTATCTTGACCTCGGGTTTGCGGATACCGGCCGAAAAGTCGATGACCAAGTTGCCACCACATCTGAAATTAGGCCTCGCTGTCGCGGTTTCCCTCGTAGTCGGATGGCGACCCCTGCTGGACACCTTCGCGCTCGCACTGCGCCGCGATGAATACACACACATCCTTCTAATTCTTCCGATTAGCGCAGCCCTAATTCTTACGGAGTGGCCCGCGCTGAAAGCTGAGCCTGAGCCGGCTAGTCATATGGGGCCAGCTTTGTTGGTCGCTGCGCTCCTGATCGGCCTCAGCGCGAGGTTGACCGCACCGGCTGACGTTCAACTGTTCTTGAACATGCTGGCGCTCGTCGCCTGGTGGCTGGGGGCGTTTGTTGTCTGCTTCGGGGGCCGTGCTTTTCAGGCGTTGCTCTTTCCTCTATGTTTCTTGTTCTGGGTAGTTCCGATTCCTGCGCTGGCGTTAGGCAGGATGATGGCTTTCTGGCAGCAAGGCTCCGCTATTTCCGCCACTCTGCTGTTCTCGGCGTTGGGCGTGCCAGTTACGCAAAATGGGGTCATGCTGTCGATACCGGGATTGACTCTTGAGGTCGCCCAGGAGTGCAGCAGTTTACGCTCCAGCCTGATGTTGGTGGTCACCAGCATGGTGCTGGCACACCTGTTTCTCCACTCCATTTGGCGGAAAACCGCTGTTGTCCTGGCGGCAATTCCTCTTTCGATCGCCAAGAATGGGTTTCGAATCTTCACCATCTCCATGCTCGGAACCCGCGTCGATCCTGGATTTTTGCATGGAAGCTTGCACCACGACGGGGGCATTATCTTTTTCTTGCTGGCACTAGGTGCGATGTTGTTGCTGTTGTGGCTCTTGAGCAGGAACGAAAACCAGTTGTCAAAAAAAGTAGTTCTTAATCCAACCCGATCTTGATTCTTATCTTTACTAGCGAACTACTTAGCATCTAGGATATTTCAAGTGCAAAACCTGCCAATTCTGGTGACCGGAGGAGCCGGTTTTATCGGTTCCAATTTCATCTTGCAGTGGCTCGCGGCCGAAGCTGCTCCGGTCGTGAATCTTGACAAGCTTACCTACGCCGGGAATCTCGGCAATCTGGAAAAGATTTCTGCTGATCCGCGCTACAGCTTCGTACACGGAGATATTGCCGACCGAAAACTTGTCAGCGATCTCTTGGGACGATGCCGTCCGCGCGCCCTTGTGCACTTTGCGGCCGAGAGTCACGTGGACCGCTCCATCCATGGGCCGGATGATTTCGTGCGCACCAATGTGAATGGCACATTCACCCTGCTTGAGGAAGCGCGCGCATATTGGACGGAACTGAGCCAGAAAGAAAAGGAAACATTTCGCTTCCTGCATGTCTCGACCGATGAGGTCTACGGATCGCTGGGGCCCAAGGACCCGCCGTTCTCGGAGACGACTCCTTACGCGCCCAATAGCCCGTATTCCGCGACCAAGGCTGCTTCTGACCACTTGGTCCGCGCCTATCATCACACCTACGGCTTGCCCGTCCTCACCACCAACTGCTCGAACAATTATGGGCCGTATCAGTTTCCAGAGAAGCTGATCCCGCTGGCGATCTTAAATGCGGTGAATGGCAAGCCTATCCCGGTATATGGTGACGGCCAGAATATCCGCGACTGGTTGTTTGTGGCGGATCACTGCGACGCAATCCGAACCGTTCTCGCCCGCGGCATAACCGGCGAGACCTATAATGTGGGCGGACGAAATGAGAAGCCGAACCTCGAGATCGTGCACGCGATCTGCTCGATTCTCGACGAGCTGCGGCCCGTGGATAAGGTTGTCCCGCACAGCAAGCTGATTACGTATGTCAAGGATCGGCCCGGCCATGACCGGCGTTACGCAATGGATACGCGCAAGATTGAGCGAGATCTGAACTGGCAACCGCGGGAGACCTTTGAAACCGGCATCCGCAAGACTGTCGAGTGGTATCTGGCCAACGAAGCATGGATTCGAGAAGTGACAACCGGAAATTACCGCCAGTGGATTGCGACCCAATACTCGGTTTGATGTTTGTGTCTTAAACTGCAAGAGAAAGAACAGTAACGACAAAGAATGCCAACTCACAATTCCACGCGAAGTTCGCATTACAAGGGCATCATTCTGGCGGGCGGATCCGGCACGCGGCTTTATCCCGTGACCCATGCGGTTTGCAAGAGTCTGCTGCCGATTTATGACAAGCCCATGATCTATTACCCGCTGTCCACGCTCATGTTGGCGGGGATACGCGACATCCTCCTCATCTCCACGCCCGAAGACGCGCCCAGGTTTCAACAGTTTCTCGGCGACGGGTCGCGCTTCGGCCTGAACTTTCAATACGTGGTTCAGCCGCGGCCGGAGGGCATCGCGCAGGCGTTTCTGGTAGGTAAGGAGTTCATCGGGCCTTCTTGCTGTGCACTGGTTCTCGGCGACAACATTTTCTATGGACACGATCTGGTGAAGTGCGTACAGGATGCAGGGAAGAAGACCGTAGGCGCACGGGTCTTCGCCTATCCAGTGCAGGATCCCGAACGCTATGGAGTGGTCGAGTTCGACTCCGAAGGGAAAGCGCTGAGCCTGGAGGAAAAACCGAAAGTCCCGAAGTCACGCTACGCCGTCACCGGACTTTATTTTTACGACAGCCAGGTCGTCGACATCGCAAAGTCGCTAAAGCCCTCGGCCCGCGGCGAACTGGAAATTACCGACGTCAACAAGCAATACATGAAACAGAAGCAATTGGACGTCGTAGTGATGGGCCGAGGCATGGCATGGCTGGATACGGGGACCCACGAGTCGATGCTGGAGGCATCTTTATTCATTCAGACCATCGAAACTCGCCAGGGGCTGATGGTTTCGTGTCCGGAGGAAATTGCGTACCGTTATGGATACATCGGCGCCGAGCAACTCGAGGCCACGGCATCCTCCATGAAGAACAATCGGTATGGCGCATACTTGCTGCAACTGCTGAAAGAAAAAGTGTTCTGACGGTCAGTGTTCTAATGGTCAAAGCAAGGCAAGCTGGCACGATATTCGTAAGCTCGATCGATTCGCTCTCATGAAGGTTACCCAAACCCCACTTCCCGGAGTCCTGCTCCTCGAACCCAAAGTCTTCGGAGATGCCCGCGGCTTCTTTCTGGAAAGCTATAACGAAAAAGTCATGGCCGATCTCGGAATTGGGGAGCGGTTCGTACAGGACAATCAATCGTTTTCTGCGCGAAATGTTGTGCGCGGCCTGCATTACCAACTGTGCCATCCTCAGGGGAAACTGGTGCGCGTCGTCACCGGCGCGATCCTCGACGTAGCAGTGGATTTGCGGCGGAGTTCTCCGGCCTTTGGAAAGTGGCACGGAGCCACCTTGTCTGGAGAGAACAAAGTGATGCTTTGGGTTCCCCCCGGATTCGCTCACGGCTTCCGGGTCGTCTCCGAAGGTGCTCACGTTCTCTACAAGGCAACCGAGTTCTATCATCCGGAGTGTGAGCGTACTTTGGCGTGGAACGATCCCGATGTGAATATCGATTGGCAACTGGAAGGCGAGCCCATCATCTCCGCCAAGGACGCACTCGGCTTGTCGTTTCGAGAGGCTGAGACGTTCGAGTAAGGCAACCCCGTCGCTGGACGCCGATCTCTTTCAGGGCCAGTCCCTCGCGGGGTCCAATCAAGCGATCAAGGAATTGCGGCTGTCGCCTGGTTCGAGTACGCGCTCTCCCCGTTACTCGAATCGACTGCCGTGGTCACATAGTAATAGGTCTGTCCGCTCTGGACAGAGCTGTCCGTATAGACGGTGCTCGCGTCGACTGCTGTGGTGAGCTTTGCATAAGGGCCGCCCGATGCAATGCCGCGATAGACGTTGTAGCCAACTACTTGGGAGTTGCTCGGGTTCCAGGAAAGCGCCACACTGTGCTGGGACTGTTGCGTTCCGCTCCCGGCCAGGGTCTCCGTGGTTGGAGAGTTAATGGCGTTGCTGTCAAACGCGATGCTGCCAGGCGTGTTTCCAGCGGTCTGTGGAGCGAAGGTGACCGTGAAGGGGATGCTCTGTCCAGCCGGCACGGTAGCCGGGAAGCTGATCCCGCTAAGCGAATATCCCTGACCGTTCCAAGCTGCGGAGGAAACCGTAATGTCGGCAGTCCCTGCTGTCAGCGTGCCCTTCTGGACCCCGTCGCTGCCTACTGCCACGCTTCCAAAACTCATGGTGGAAGGAGCCACTGCGAGCTGAGCGGCACCCGGACTTTGCTTTGACGACTGAGAGCCAGAGGACACGCCCGCGCAGCCGGCAAGCACCAGCACCAAAGGCACTGCCAAAAAGCAGCCTACATGGCGCAATCGGAATGCGGTGGGTTCCTTCTCCACCTGACCATTATCCGAATCGAACGCCAGTCCGTCTAGAGGCTACTAAGCCCTGGCCCACGGCATACTCTGCCCGCTGCTTTCGTAACTCCCCGCTTGCGAATTGACTGATTTCATCTCGGCACGCGCTGGCCGGACTTGGCGAACCGGCTAAACAACCGCGAGATCAAGAACTGACCCGTTTGCCAGTCCATCGGGTTCCGCCGCCGTTACAATGGTCTTGCTCTTACACCAGCGGCAATGACCAACGACGAACAACCAACCGCCTCTGACGAATTCTGGATGGAGGAAGCCCTTCGCGCCGCCCAACGCGCACTGGAAGCGGGCGAGGTCCCCGTGGGCGCTGTCGTCGTCTGTGCCGGCGAGATCGTCGGTCGAGGCTGGAATCGCAACCTCACCGACTCCGACCCCACCGCCCACGCCGAAATCGTCGCCCTCCGCCAAGCCGGTGCCAACCTGGGCAACCACCGCCTGGGAGACTGCGAGCTCTTTGCTACAATTGAACCGTGCCCCATGTGCGCAGGCGCGATGGTGCATGCTCGGCTAAAACGCCTGGTATACGGCGCGGACGACCCGAAAGCCGGCGCAGTCCATTCGGTGATGGAAGTGCTGAACCACCCTAAGCTCAATCACCGGACGGAAGTCCGCGGAGGCGTGCTGGCGGGCCGCTGTGCAGAGTTGGTGCAGTCATTCTTTAGAAGCAGACGTGGGGAAGGTCGTTAGAGCGTGTTTCATAAATCGGTTTTGGGTAGGGCACGGCTTTTCAGCCGTGCCGTTCAGGGCCCGACAGAATGCGGGCTTTAGCCCCTGAGGGACGTGCCTTCCGGACTGAAAGGTATTTATGAAACACGCTCTAGTCGGTGGTCGTTGGCGGGAGCTTCAAGAGTCTGCGTGAGAACTAGCTTTTGGGTGTGACCGGTGGAATAGGGCCAGCGAAAATCGGCCCCGGAGGGGCGTCGCGATATTAGCCCAGCGCTTCAGCGCTGGGAAAAGTGGGAAGCGCGACCAAGTCCCAGAGGGACGGCCGAAGTTGAGGCGCTTAGCGGGCGTCCGAGCCCGCTGCCGAAATCCCGAGCGCGCGGTTTGCGCGAGGGATCTCATAATTGAATGATTGTCCCGGCACGGAGAGGTGCGTGAGCGGTTGAAACGATCCGCCTCGAAAGCGGACATACCTTAACGGGTATCGGGGGTTCGAATCCCCCCCTCTCCGCCAGCTTCACAATCTACAGGCTTTACGAAATGTTTCGCTACGGTTTGTCCCACGAGACATAAGCGACTCGTTTTTCCAGCATTAACTGTTGTAGGTAGAACAGGGAACCGAGATGGCAAACCGAATCGCGTGGCTCACCAAGCGAGCGCAACAGCATGACGCGGCCGGAACGTGACCTCCTCAAATGCCCGGCAGTTCTCGCGCCGCGTGACCTCGCCCTCCGCACCGCCGTCCAGATAGTCGAAAACCGCTTTCGGCAGCCGGCGACGCGCTATAGGCCGAAAGTCCTCGATGCTAGCAACGCGCGGAGATGCGACTGCGCGGGAGGCTCCAGTCATCTGCAATTCCACTATCCTATATATCGATCCGCTTTTCGGTGTGCCGCTTCACATACCAGCATGGACTATAGCCGAAATGAGGGAACAGAGCGCGAACGCAGACCTGGTTTTCCGGTGGGGCGAAATCGTACTCGGTCTTGCTATTTTTCTCGTGGATTGCGTAATAGGGCTGAATGGTCACGCTGGAAAACGGATCGCGGCCTTTCGGAATTCTGTACCGAACCGAGAGATAATCCCCAACATATACAACGCACGCCAACAGAACCGCGGCCCCAACAATACGGAAGAGTACGCTTTTCAAATCGTTTCCCTCCCTTACAGGCTGCGGAAAAACTCAGATTGTGGGCACCGCAGGTTCGTTTCTTGATCCGTGCAAATCCGTGGCGAAAGGTTTGGAACTTGCCTACACCACGAAATACTTCGCTTGGGGATGATGCACCACAATTGCCGAAGTCGACTGCTCCGGCTCTAGAAGAAATCCAGTCGTCAGCCGCACTCCCACATTCTGTTCCGGATGCAACAACGCAAACAGCTTGGTCTGATCTTCCAGGTTGGGGCATGCCGGATAGCCAAACGAATAGCGCGATCCTTGATACTTCTGATGGAACAGATCGCGGATGTGGGGCGAGTCCTCGCTCCCAATGCCCAGTTCCTCGCGCATCTTCTTGTGAAGATATTCCGCCAGCGCCTCCGCCGTCTCCACGCTGAGCCCGTGAAGATAGAGATACCGCGTGTACTCCCCGCCTTCAAACAAGCGCTGCGTCTCCTCCGAAGCCTTCGATCCGATGGTCACCAGAGACAGTCCAATCACATCCATTTTTCCGGAGCTTTTGGGAGCAAAGAAGTCGGAAATACAAAGCTTCCGCCCCTCCCGCTGCCGCGGAAATGTAAAGCGCAACAACTCGCCTTTCCTTTGTGTACCTTCGTGCCCTTTGTGGTTATCAGGGTTTGACTCCGCCTCATACACAATTACATCGTTCCCGTCAGCCTGAGCCGGGAAATACCCATACACCACCTTAGGATTAAAAACGCCGCTGGCAATAATCTCTTCCTGCAACTGCATCTTGAGGGGACGAAACTTCTGTTCCACCAGCCGCACATAATCTTCCTGCGACGCCGTCTTCAATTGCCACTGATTCTTGAACAGCGCCGTATCGTTGATGTACTGAAACACTTCGCGCAGATCGAAATCCTTCCGCACCCGCACGCCCCAAAACGGAGGCGTGGGAATACTGGGAGCATCGCTCACCACCGAACTTCGTTCAGCGAAAACCGGTCCGGTCTCCTCGTCCACCGCGGCCGCTTTCGCATACTCCTTCACCGTGCGTCCTTCTTGCAGCCGGGCCTGCTTTTTGCCATTCGCCGTGGCCAAATCCTCCATGATGTGCAAACCGGCAAACGCATCATCGGCATAGAACACTGCGTTCGAATACTCCCGCCGCAGATCATCCTCCACATACTTCCTGGTTAAAGCCGCGCCGCCGCAGATTACCGGAAATTCCAGCTTCTGCCGTTCCAGATCCTGAATGACGTACTTCATCTCCAGCGTGGATTTCACCAGCAACCCGCTCAGCCCGATGGCATCCACCTTATTGTCGAGCGCCGACTTGATGATCGTATCGCCCGGCTGCTTGATGCCAAGATTGATGACCTTAAAACCGTTATTGGTAAGAATAATGTCCACCAGGTTCTTCCCAATGTCGTGAACATCGCCCTTCACGGTCGCAAGCACAATGGTGCCCTTCTGCGAGCCCGCCTTCTTCTCCATCTTCGGCTCCAGATATGCCACTGCCTGCTTCATCACGCCCGCCGAATCGAGCACCGATGGCAACTGCATCTTGCGCGCGCCGAATAATTCTCCCACCGTTCGCATCCCGTCCAGCAGCACCGTATTGATCAACTCCAGCGGCGTGTACCCGTGCAGCGCATCTTCCAGAAGCTCTTCCAGAGTTTTCTTATGCGTGCCCTCGCCCACCGACTTTTCGCCATTGATAATGGCGAACTTCAACTTGTCGTCGACCGAGAGCGTCTCCACATGTGCCGTTGTGGACCCTTGCACCTTACCCTTGGTCCCGGCAAAATGCTGCATGTATTTTTGCAGCGGATCGCCGTCCGACCGGTCCTGGTAAATCAGCTTGCGAGCAAGTTCAACTTCTTCATGAGGAATTTTGTAAAGAGGATAGATCTTTGTGTAGTTGACGATGGCCATATCTAGGCCATAGTCCACCGCTTCGTGCATGAAAACTGAATTCAACACTCGCCGCGGATAAGCATCCAAACCGAACGAAATGTTGCTGACCCCGAGAATCGTCTTCACATCGGGCAATTCGTGCTTGATCTGCTTGATCGCGTTTAGAGTCTCCACCCCCGCCGAGCGGTACTCCTCTTGCCCGGTAGAAATCGGAAGCGTCAGAGCATCGAAAATAATGTCTACGGGACGAATGCCGTACTTCGTCGTCGCCAGTTCGTAAATACGCTTGGCAATCGCCGTCTTCTTCTCGGCAGTCAGCGCCATGCCATCTTCATCAATGGTGAGCGCAATCACCGCCGCGCCGTAGCGCTTTGCCATGGGCAACACTTTCGAAGTGCGCTTCTCGCCATCTTCCAAGTTGATCGAGTTGATGATGGCCTTCCCCGGAATGCGCTTGAGAGCCTCTTCGACCACATCCGCCTCGGTCGAATCCACGAGAATAGGCGCAGGCACGCGGGTTGCGACTTTCTCCAGAATCGCAGTGATGTAACCCTTCTCATCCTCGCCGACAACGGCGCAGCACAGGTCGAGCATGTGTGAGCCTTCGTTCACCAGTTTCTTCGCCAGCGCCAGAATGTCGTCGTACTTCTTGCCCCGCACCAGGTTGCGGAAGTGCTCAACCCGCGTCGTGGTATTCATTTCTTCGGCCACGACCAGCGGCTTGGGATCGAGATCGAGCGGCACCGATGTGTAGGCACTCGATGCGGCTGCAGTCGGCTTCACATCGCGCTTGGCAGGTTCGACACCGGAAACCGCGTCCACCACGGCTTTCAGGTGCTCGGGCGTCGTCCCGCAGCAACCGCCCACGATGCGCACACCGTAGTCCTGAACAAAATGCTTGTGATACTGCGCTAACTCCTCCGGCTTCAGCTTGTAGACGGCGTGTCCACCTTCGTTCTGGGGAAGCCCGGCGTTGGGCAACACCGAAACATACTTAGTCGAGTTGGCACCCAGAAAGCGCACCGCATCGTTCATTTCAACAGGCCCGGTCGCGCAGTTGAGACCGATGATCTCCACATCGAATGGCTCGAGTGCAGTCAGCGCCGCGCCAATTTCCGTGCCCAGCAGCATCGTGCCGCTTTCTTGCAACGTAACCTGCACGGTCACCGGCAGACGCTTCCCCGCCTTCTGCATGGCCTCGAATACGCCGACCACCGCAGCCTTTGCCTGCAGAAGATCTTGCGCAGTCTCGATCAGGAGGACGTCTACTCCGCCTTCGATTAAGGCGAGAACCTGTTCCACGTAGGTTGCCACCATGGCATCGAACTTGATGTGTCCGAGTGACGGTAGCTTGGTTGTCGGCCCAATCGATCCCGCAACGAATCGCGGCCTGTTTTTCGTCGAGAATTGCTGGGCGACTTCCCTGGCAATCTTGACCGCTGCGAGATTGACTTCCGCGACCCGGTCCGCAAGATCGAATTCACCCAGAACGATCCTTGTCGCCCCGAAGGTGTTGGTCTCCACCACGTCGCAACCGACGCCAAAGAAGTCGGCGTGAATGTCACGAATAATGTCGGGCCGGCTCAGCACCAGTACTTCGCTGCAGTTCTCTTTGCCCCAATAATCATCCGGGGTGGGATTGCGCTTCTGGATATTGGTGCCCATGGCGCCGTCGTAGATGACGACGCGCTCGCGAACGGTTCGGAGGAAATCAGGCATTCTAGCTCTCAGCTCTCAGCAATTCAACATCGATGACCACAAAGGACACAAAGGTACACAAAGTAATACCCGAGAATTCATGGGCCAAACGCTACGTGCAATCCTTTGCAGCCCTCTCTGGTTCAACCAGACGCCCCTATATACGAACGCCGATCCTCGGTTGGGGGACCGGCGTCATCCATCTTTCAGACAGATATTGAAAACCCTAGCTCCCTTGTGCCGGCAATGCCGGCGCGCCACCCGCCACCTCAGCTCGATTGAATACCGCGTTTGCTCCCATGTGCGC
>Ga0116131_1001470_pt1 | contig 14049 bp, 10 predicted proteins | sample June2015DPH_17_1_FD_89734 | JGI IMG/M metagenome (GOLD analysis project Ga0116131, IMG submission 89734) | Peatland microbial communities from SPRUCE experiment site at the Marcell Experimental Forest, Minnesota, USA - June2015DPH_17_100 | ecosystem: Environmental > Terrestrial > Soil > Wetlands...
ACAATGGCTTCGTCCTCAACAGCTCTTCCAACAGCAACAAACTCATCGGGAACACGGCGAAAAGCAACAATAACAATGGCTTCTACCTCGACTCCTCTTCCAGCAGCAACACTCTCACCAGAAGCAGGGCGAAAAGCAACGGACATTATGGCTTCTACGACGACTCCACGGGCTCAGGCACGAAGGGGACAGCCAACTTCTATGCGAGCAACGTCTGTAAGGGCAACGTTTTCGGAGGTTCAAGTCCGAGCGGGCTTGGTGCGGGCTGTCTGCGATCTGGCATAGCTTATCCTACAATGGCCGACGAGCTGTTGAACAAAGGATTCACGGTGTGGGAGTTCGACATGTACTTTCCGTCTATCGGTCTGGCAGTGACAGTGGATTTGATAGAGGGCTCGACGAGTTGTCCATGTCACATGACTGGCCTGACGCAAGTAGGAAACACGGTCCAGGTGATCAGCGCTGGTCAGGAGAACATCACAATAGTACCATCCACTGGCTACCGGAAGCTAGTGATCGACCCCACCGAGACGATGAGCACGGCCTGGAACGGCACGCCCGACGTCAGGCCCAACGACGTCTACCAGATGTGGCAGCAGAACTATAGTGTCGTAAGGTTCAGCGGTATGGACGTCCCGGCAGGGTTCTTTGCGCCCGACAACGTGGGCTTCAACTCGTGGGGGAAGGCCGCCCTGACCAGGAACGGAGCGACGTACTGGGGGGTCGGCAACTACTGGAGGATAACGGCGAGCTCGGGGTACGACCCCCACATCGTCGCAGGACTGAGCAGCATCTACGGGGCCGTCTCGACTCCCTCCTTCCTGCTCTCGACGCAGAAGATCGTCTACACGGGGGGCCAGTACGGAACGGCCTTCGTCCAGGACCTCAGCGAGGTCGCGTACAGGGATGGGAGTGTGTACCCGGTGCAAATCAACGAGACGGGCGTCTCCTGCACTGGAGAGACCATTTCCTTCACCGACCCCAGAACGTCGGCTGTCGTCACGGTGATCCTCACCTTCGTGATGGGACGGCAGAACGGCTGCCTCAACGGGCATCCGGGCGGGGAGTTACCGGCGATCGTGGGCGGGGCATCGGGCTACTACGGCTGGGTCCGCATCCATCCTGCCGGCTAGATGGACGGGTTCTAGAATTCCGCCGGCGTTCATTGCTCTCGCAACTCTTTTGGAGACGTCTGCTTCTTCTCAGCACCAAGAAAGTGGTCTGTCTTCTGGAATGACGACGATAGCCACGGGTTCAAGCACGCGCCTCTAGTGCTGGCCATAATCGCCGAATCGAAGTCCTGACCTTGCAAAACTTGAGACGAGAAGTGGGCCACTCTCTCGGGACCTTCATTCTTCTTGCCAAAAACCTGCAGAATTGAGGGTTGCTACCAGATAACGTCGGATCTGGGGTCGTTCCGGCAAATCGGAGCACGTTCTCCACCTCGGGCATGAATTCTGGCTTCATTGTATTGAGTCTGGGCTTCTGAAGCTTTATATCCGGACGGCGATGGATTGCTCATCAATGAATAAGGGGAAACTTCTGATGGGGGTAGCACTTGCTTTCCTGTTCGTTCTGCCTGCAACCGCTCTTGCGAGTAAGGCACCTACGACCTACACCTATCTCGAGTTCAATTGCAATCCACAGAGTCCAGATGGGACTAATTGTACCGCCCCACTGAATGGTGTTACCGAAATAATACTGACGACCACCGTCAGTTCCACAGTCCCCTCGGGTACTGTCAACTGGTACTGCTATAATGGGGAGTGGAATACAAAGATGGATGGATCAGGTGTGGATGGCGGCTCCTGTGCGACCCTTCCATACATACCTCCTGGTCCGGCTTGTGCGAGTACCAAAGGCTTCCTGAACTACGAAGTGACCCAGATTACCGTCTACACTCCAAATGACCCTAGCGCATCCGATGTGTACATGTTGGGCACTACGTCTCATTCAGGAATTACAAGCCAGCCTATCGTTGTAGGGCCGTCCCAGACCCTGACTGTACCCTTTGGTCCAGAGACAAGTCCTCTGGTCATTGGCTCGAACAGTTACGAGTGGTACAGAATTAGGTTCAACGGTGCAGTGACCGGTGGGAGCATCATAACTCATCCGACTCCTAGCCCGACCGGCATCGCGGGAACATACCTGATCGACATCGAAGGTCAAATGACTTGCGGCACCGCCACCAGTCCAGTCACACAGCTACTGCACTTTGACGTCGGCTACACCGTCACCACCCCCGAGTTCGGGTCGATGTTTCTCGCAGTGGGTTTCAGTGCTTTGGCACTGGTCCTCCTGAAGAAGAGAGTAGCGGCCCCTCACATCGCGTGAGAAACGCAAGGTCTAACTCCTCTTTCCGCGCAGCTCGGAATACTGTCGGTACCTTATTGTATCGACTTGACCCACCGAAGTCACCCTGATTAAGAATGGACAATCTGCCTTACAGCATCTGCATGTTATGCTACAACGAGCGAGACACGGTCGAGGCGTCCGTGGCAAGCGTGGTCAGATTCGCGAAGTCAATTTCAGGGGAGGTGGTCGTAGTTGATAACGAAAGCACAGATGGCTCATGGGAGGTCCTTCAGGGTCTGGGAGGCGAGGAACTGAAAGTGATCAGGCAGAGGCGTTCAAGGGGGGCCGCGAGAGAAACCGCTTTCGTGAACTCTATCGGACGGATAGTTCTCGCTCACATGGACTGCGATGACATCTTCTCCGCCGATGGGTTGCGCAACCTGCTTTCAATCTACCATTCAAGGTGCGAAGGGCGGATGATGATGACGAGGAAAAGGGGTCAGGACGAGCGTTCGAACATCACCATTGCCCCCAGGGAAATCATCGAACAAGCGGGAGGGTGGCGCGACATAAACTGGGGCGAGGATTGGGACTTGTGGAACAGAACAGCGGGACTCGGACGATATGTCTTCTTACCCTACCCACTTGACGACCCTCCGCACAGGTCGATGAGGGTCAGGTCCGAGAGGCAGACCGAGCTCCTTCCCAAGTTTGTCACACGCTTCCAGAAGGCGAGAGACTCGGTCAGGATTGGAAGACCCGTGTTCTCTCTCGGTGAGAGTGTCACCCTCGGACAGAAGGTTCCTTACTGGTTCGCCAAGGCGCAGGTGGCATTGAATCGAAGCAGACTATCCCCGGTGCCTTTCCCATCCTTTGATGACACCCAAAGAGGCAATGGCGTTTGAAGGCGCAAATGGACGACCAGTCGCAGGCGTCATCGGAGGCGAATGGTTTGCGTGTGCGAGTTTGTCCTTTCGACCATAAGCATACCGGATTCCCATCTACCAGCTGAAGAGGAACTGTGTCGGCGTAGTAGCTACTAAAGACTGCTTCTTCTCTCATAACCGCTTACAACGCTCGAAACTACGAAGCATTCTGGTGTGTTCCCCTCGTTGATGAACTGCACGGCAACGGAGCAAGTCTGCACCGTCGCGACGTTGTAGACCAACCCATCACTTGGGAACGACGATGGGCTTGGACCGGAAGACCCTTTGAATGTCATCGCCGCCGACAGCGCTGAGTTGAACATCGTCGCCTTAATCGGCTGCTTAACAGTCACAACGGTCGCAAAGACGAAGGGTATGTCTACGCCAAATTCTGTGCCAAATGTCGTTCGTGAATGGCTAGAAGCTAAGAAAGTGCTCTTCTGGTCGGCGCCATAGGTTAGTCGACCGTCGAAGTATGCCTTCCCTGGAGACAGATCAGAGCCTCTTCCGTCCAATTGTAGAAGGTCGTAGTGGGCCGTCTTGCTACTTAGCGGACTACTCAGATAGAAGACGTATTCGCCAGTGTCCAAAGTCACAGGCGAGAACGTTGCATTCGTCCAGGGTGGAATGGTGCTGAGACCTCCACCGTAGTTGCAACAGGTCGGAAGCACTGTGTTTGAAGTCGCAAAGGTGAAGTTCAACCAGATCTTTCCGATCGCCAGGATCTCTCCGTTATGGTAAGGTCCCATTGTCGTAATTGACGCGATATGGCCGTACAGATTGTCTTCTGGAGTTCCAGTCTTCGCGACAATCAAGCTAATCCTATTGAAGGTGACAGGTGACATGGTGGACTCGACGTAGAACGTGAAACCCTGGCTAGCCGTTCCGTAGATGTGGTCTCCGTCAGTAGCTCCACTGACATACCCGTTTCCTTCAACCTGATTGTTGCTGAAGAGAAGGCTGTAGATAGGCTCCATTAGTGGCGAGACAGTAGACCAAGTGTACCCGCTGTTCGTCGAAACCAGAACCGCTCTGTTCGGGTTTGAAGTTTCATTTATCCAAATCCTGTTCTGGGGATAATACCGAATGTAGAAGTAGTTGGTGCTGCTAGCATTGTTCGAAGAAACCACCAGGTGGTAGATTGTACCTGCCGTTATCGCGACGGTTGGACTTAGTGCAAGCTGGTTCCCCATGCCAGCCGACTTCCAAGCGTAGGCGGTCGTGACTGGCTTCGCGGTCGCCGAGCCTAGAGGAGAGCCGGTGGACAAATGGGTAGACAAACCGTTGTCTAGGTAAAGCGCCAGGGTCAACCCTGGAGTGCCTGCGACGCTGCCAATGTATGTCGTAACCTTCGTGACTGTCCCGTCATGCTGGGCCGTGAAACGGCAGTCATATCGCGTGGTGATCGACGAAATCTTCGGTGTGGTGATTGCTGGGCTGACTACGAAGGGGTTACTGACAAAGGGCGAAATGGCTCGCGCTTGAGGAATCGGAAGCACGATGACAAAAGCAGCGGCTACTGCTGAAAGCAGAAGAAGCGAAGAGAAAACCACTGCTTCCTCTCTTAGACTCACTTTCACTGCCCACGTCCTCTCCTGCGTCCTCTTGAGCATTTCTCACTGCGATTTCTGCATTGAAGCGAAGAACCAACAAGCAATACAGTGCGATGTCACGGTTCTCACTGCCTTCCTGTCCGGACAAGAAGGCTAGTGCTATTTCGGGAGCAAAATCGCCTGAAATGCATCCCCCATCGACTGAATTTGAACGAGCGAGTAAGGGATCATTAACCCGGCCGGTCGCGGCCTCTCTACCATCCTTGCTTGGGATAGGAACGGAGACTAATCTGTGAATCCATATACGAAGTCCGGTCATCTTATTAATGCACGAGCTATGTCTCGCCTCAGAACCCAGTTTGAATCGAAGGGTTTTTCACAGTTCGTCTGTTCTCATGCACGCCACCGCATTCACAGTCATGGCATTCCTCTTGTTCCAGATCTTCGCCTCATCAATGGGCACTGCATCCGCCCAGCCGTCTGTTCCAACTGCCTCCAGTGCGGGAGGCACCGATTCCTCTGTGACGAGCGGCTCCTCCACCATCGGGCCTCGGATCGGGCTGGATCTATCGTGGTACATCAGGAACGGTTTCGGCTCTCTCCATCGCGTCAACTCTGGCGACGGCACAGCGGTCTACGAATACCTGACGAATGGCTGGAAGGATTCTGGCGGTCTTGCGAACGGTACATGTCCAAGTGGTGACACTTGCAGCGGAGGCTTCTTTACCGCCTACGCGTACGAGCTCCACAGCCCACCACTATACCCTCCACAGTACGACGCCGATGCTAACTGGCTCCTAGCCTTCATCCATGCTGCGAACGCAGACGCGGCGGGACAGAGGGCGAAGATCTTCATCAGGCTAGTGGCCGAGAACAACTTTGATTCGACTCTGCTTGGAACTCTGCACGATTTCCTTCAGAAGCTGGGGCCAGCGAGCCAGAACCCTTCAGTCGTCGGGTTTGGATTCAGAGGAGCTCAGGAGGGAATCTACGAAGGCGGAGGGACATGTTGTGGTGGCCCTGAGGGCAACGACTTCATCCCTGCCACGATTGCCTACGGCCCTAGCGGCATGAACTCATTCCCGCAGAACGCCTCGCAGTATTCCTCCATGTGGAACCAATTCCAAACTCTGGCCAACGCCTACGGCTACCATCTGGGAGTCAGCACGGGAATGTCGTCCATGGACAAGTATCTCGGCCAGTCAGTTTCCGACTCCTATGTTCAGTGGTTCATTGGGGACACCGGCTATGGGGCCTGCGGTCAGTCTGACACGACCGGGACCTGCACGTACAACACTTGGTACTCGAAAATTGCGAATCCTCCTGAGGCCGCCTCTGTCGCTGAAGGGGTAGTCGGAGGCGAATGGGACCAGAACTGGTTCGTGGTCAACCAGCCGCCTTACTATATCACGCAAGTGAAAATCCAGGCGATGTTTCACGGCTTCTCGGACGGCTACGCGGTGAATTCACAAGCGGGTCAGTACATGTTCATCTACGGCATGCCTTACCTGACGAACGACGACCCAACCTGGGTCCAGGCAAAAGGACCCTGCCCCTACATGCCATGGTTCCTCCAGTACGCCCAGCAGTACGGTTTCTTCACGGACTTCAGCCCAGCCCCGTCCGCGGGAACTCCAGGTGGAGGCTCTTCTCAGCCGTCGACCACCACTCCCACAGGCATCTACATTCACATCCTAGGCAATGCCACCCTTGATTCTCTCAAGAAAGGGTGGACGCAGACCGACCCCGTGATATGCTGCGGAGAGGATACATACACCATCGACGGCCAGCTCATCAATCTGCAAACTGGGCAGGGGATACGGGGCGCGAGTGTCCAGATAATGTCATTCGACTTCACTACTTGTACCTGGAAGGACATTGCCACGGTTACTACAAACTCTCAAGGCTACTATGGCTATCCAAATGGTGGCGGCACTCCTGGAACGACAATAAGACTCTCCAGTCCGTCGCTCCCCAACACGGGGAGGAACCAGGCGTACTTCTATCCAGCCTACGTGGGGAACTCCACCTACGGACCTAGCAATGGGGTCCTTGAGGACCTGCCAATCCTTCCAACGGGAACGACTGTAACTACAACCACGTCGACATCCACGTCGACATCCAGGTCGACCACTATCTCAACGACTACGACTTCGACGAGCTCCACTTCGACCACCAGCACCTCCTCGACCCCTACGACTACTACATCGACCCGGACCACCACTACGTCCTCAACCACATCGACTCAAAGCAGCATCAACTTCTCGTTGGCACTATCAAGCCCGTCCGCTACAGGCGTTCTAGGCTCGGCCGTTCAGATGACTGCCTCGGTGATGTTCCCGAACGGTGGCTCTCGGCCTGTATCATTCAGTACCTCGAATCTTCCTGCGGGCGTCCTTGTGAACGTCTCAACCGTGCAGGATGGATCAGCGGCAATGTCCCTTCTCACATTCAAAATCGCTTCCAGTGCAACCCCGGGTGTCTATCCAATCGACATTCACGCAACTGTGCGCCAGACCACAGAAAGCAGGGAGTTCATCCTGACTGTCCAGTCGTCTATGTTGGTGACCTACACCCTCTCGGTCTCAGCGTCGCCCTCGGAAGGAGGGACGACAAGCCTGATTCCAGGAACGTATACCGTTCCCGGAGGGGACGGCGTCAATGTCACAGCATATCCAGCGAAGGGGTGGAGCCTGGACCATTGGATAGTGAACGGCCAGTACGGAGGAAACGGCACTTCAATCAGTCTTCTAATCACGGCCAACTCCTCCCTCCAGGCAGTCTTCGCCCGCGGTGCACCGACTCCCGGCTTTGAATCCGTCACCTTTTCATCAGGCAGTTCCACGAATGAATCGATCACCATCGACGGTGTGAACTATTCGCTACCAGTCAGCTTCAGTTGGCAGGAGGGTTCGCAACACGAGGTGGAGGTCGCTCAGGTGATCTACGACGGCTCACAGACAAGAATGCTATTCATAGGGTGGGCAGGCTATCCATTTAGTTCCAGCCCACACATTGACTTTGTGGTCTCCTCCTCCCCAAGTTATGACCTCTCTCCAAGTTATGTAGTCCAGTCCAAGGCCTCATTCTCCTTCACCGACTGCAAGGACTCGGTCATCTCTCCCGCCGACGTTGTTGTTCAGGACTCTGCTGGCAACACCATGTCCCTGAATTCCTCTTCCAGTGCTTGGCTCGACGCTGGCGTATCCTACCAAGTCGTTCAGGTGGAATGGATGGGAGTAAACGTTGCAGACACTTCTTCAGGTCCATTCGTTGCCGATGGGCCTGCCATCCATCAACAGCAACTTAGGGTGTGTGACGTCTACATCCGAATTGTCGATGTCTTCGGATATCCGGCATCAGGGGCGTCGGTCGTGATGAATCTTGGAGGTGCTGTTCAGCTTGTCTCTGACACGAACTCCTCTGGAGTCGCCACCTTCTCTCAGGTGCCTGGAGGCCCCTTCACCGCATACCTGAGTTACCTAGGGTTCTCCGCTTGGATAATGGGAAGCAGTCTGACTCAGAGAGAGCTCAACGCAACAGTCGTCCTCAGCTACCCACTCATGTACGCTGTGGGAGCTTTTCTGGTTGTCTTGGCCACGACGGTATTCTGGACGAAGCTCCACGGAAAGGGTCGCCGTGCGCAGAATCTCTTTGACAACTATCATGCTCGGTACTGAAGCTTAGTCCAAGTCCTCATTCTGGATATGCCAGATCGGGTAGGTAAAGAATCCACGTTCTTCGAAAAGAACTGAATCACCTATTTCCTTTTATCAGCAGAACGCCCCTAGGATGCGTCGGTCATTGTGGTCGAGGGCCCTCGATTTGGGGCTGACAGCCTCAATTTTCGCCCTTTCTGTCTGGGTCTATGAGCTGTGGAACTTCCTAGTTCTGGCAGGTACGGGCGCGCAGGTCTACCTCGTCCTTGCAGGACCCCTGCCCGCTGGAGTGGTGGGCGTTTCCCCCGCTAGCCAGCAACTCATTGTAGCCAAGCTTGCTCAGACCTTCCTATGTTCCGCGACCTTCTTCGGGCTGTTTCTGATAGTTCGGAGACGGGATCTGCCCCTCACAAAGCTGGCGTCAGTCTGCATGATTGGTTTTTCCCTAGCCAGCGTTCAATGGGAGTTTCTTTCGACCGCATGTGCGTTCTCGTACATCTTTCAGGCAACAGCATTCATGCTGCTTGCCGTGGTCTTTTCGGTTCTGATGATTAGGTCCTTCTACGGACCTGCGTTCTCAGACTGCGGCTCTCCGCCATGAGAAAGCACCCTTGATTCCCCTCTTCCTTTCCCTTCCGCCTATTTCATGACGTACGAGAACGAGTTGTGCCTCGTCTAACTGAAAGAAACGGAGACCCCCCTTGAATTCCGAAATCTATCTCGCTGGTTGACCTAGTTGAACATGCGTGTCCAAATCTGGGGGTAACGAGCTCCTCCCAGGAGCCAGGTACCTGAAGGCGAGGGCCCAGAAGACCATCACCCAAGCGATGAAGATCAAGTACCCAAAATACACGTGCATCGTGTTGCCTGCGTCCACTCCGAGGAATTCGAAGGTCAGGAATACAACGAGCAGCCTGACGATGTTGACCAAGAAAGCACCTGCGAAACCGATCGCGAGCAGAGGAACCAGTCTTGAAATCTTGGGCTTCACGTCCAGCAGAGCCATGGTGGAGAGCAGGCCAAAGGCCAGTATTCCCTGTAGACCTGTGCACTCACCCGATACGTCGAGCTGGACGAGCATACCGTTTGACAACCTCATAGTCACGTTCTGCCCTGTGACGGTGGCAGGAATGCCCATGGATTTAACCGCCGAGGCCAGGACGCCTGCGAGCCAGTTCTGCAGGACGACGTAGTTTGGAGTGTAGATCTCGATTTGGTATCCCAGGAGGAGGACAACCCCATAAGCCGCGGGTACCCAGAATAGTCTGAACGACTTGACTCCATAAGTGAAGACAACCGCCCCCAGGAAAATGACTAAGAGGTCCAAGATTCCCACACTCGACCCCCTTATCACGTTGGAAAGGTAGACTGCTCCCATCACAAGAACCCCGAGGATCATCTCGGTCCGCCCGCTGCGCGTCGAAAGGGCCTTCACTGCATCCCATTTGAAGAGAAACCAAGCGAACAGCACTATGACCATGATGAAGAAGTACTGGTAGTCGAGCCCGACGCCTGGAATGACCAGCGGAAGCAGGTATCCAGCAGCTATGCTCAAGACGAGGAGGTTAGGTCTGCTAATCTTCAACACTATGCTTCATTTTTCTTGTGTGGGCATCCCTATAAACCGTTTACACTTTTCACAACAGAGAATGCCTTTTGTGAAAGTCGGCAGCAGCCTATGAACCCGATTGAGGGGCATATTCAGTCTTTGACAGATCTCTCTCTATTTCGAAAGAGACTGATTTGGCGCCTTACCTCTTGGAGGTATCTTGTATACCAGTGAACGACTGGTGGATGAGACCCTGCATAGTTCCTGAATATCATCCCAAGCCAGCTCAGAGTAGATTGGTCGTGCTTTCCCTGCAAGAGGAGGCAATAGAGTAATTTCACTCGCTCATCAACCTCTGGGTGATTCAACATCTCCTCAGTTGAATACCGTCGGTGCCGAAGGTCCGAGGAGACGACGCTAGCTATTCTCGCGTTTTCGGGAGGAGCTAGTCCGACAAAGCTAGCGATAGTTTTCGTTTGTGAAACCGGGTCTGAAATGATGTCTTCGTAGAAGACCAGCATTCGCTTTTTGTCAGAGGTATTGCGAACCGCACTCACTGTGTTAGCAAACCATGATTCAGTCGCAAATCGAAGGGTGATTTCAGGGTTGATTTGATGGTCCATTTTCACCCAGGAATCTGCCACTTCGAGAGGGTTTCTCACGCAGATAATGTGGTAGGCCTCCCGCTTTAGGATTTGATTCCAGAATGGGAGAACAAAACTCAGCCTTGGGTCCTTCCAACACCATACCGGGTACTCTTTGTCGTAGCGGGAAATCAGCTCAATGCCTTCGGCTCGAAGCGCTTCGAACTTTGGGTCAAGCTCCCACCCACTGGGTGCCCACGGGATCCTATCGTGGATTCCGCCTAGTCTTTTCTGAATTCGCCTGTCGAGCTTATGCAATTCTTTGCCCTCCCAGTATCCCCTAACGTTGAACGCATCAGGGTCCCGCCTATCGTTGTCTACGAAAGCCCCCATTTCCTGGATTAGGTTAGTGGTCAACGACGTGCCTGAACGTCGCATCCCAAGGACTAGAATGGTTTTGTTCACTGATGGCTCTCCTTGAATCGCGGATAAATCTCTTGCTGGCATTTTCCACATCCATCATTTCAGATTCGATGATGTTGAAACTGTTTCTTCAGACAATCGACACAGCGAGGCAAATTGATTTTTGGTTGTAGGCTACGGGCTGGGCGTGGTTAAGGGGGCTCTGCTTGATCTTCTGAACCTCAGCAGCGCAAGCTGCGCCTCTGCCGGTTGCGTTTGGAATCCATAAGACATATAATTGAAGAGCGACTTCTAAGCCAGCCCTGCAGGCTCGATGCTTCTCCTTGACTTCAAAGAATGTCAATCTCGCCACTGCCCAAGACACGGTTGCCCCAGCTCCGTTGGAATTCATCGTTGACCAGATTATCTCCAATCTGAGCTGTGAATCGGTTTATCTGTTCGGCAGCAGGGCAAGAGGTGATTCAACGGAAGGGAGCGACATCGATTTGGTTATAGTGATTAGGATGACAGGAGTCTTGCGGTCGCTTTTGGGGGTGCGAAACCTGCGGAGGAGACTGGAGAGTCTGCCCTTCCCGGTTGACATTCGGGTTTTCTCCACCCTGGCGTGTTCACGAAACAAGAGGAGCCAAGGTCTCAACTTGCTGCACAAGGAAAGGAAATTGCTTTACGGGAAGGATTTCCTAGCAAGCCAGTTAGGGGTGCTAGGCTTCGCGCCATCACGTGATTCCATCATAAGTGGTTCCTGCTACAACGTAAGATGGTTCCTTAGGTGCATCAGGCTGGACAACCACGTCCTTGGCCTGGACCGAGGAGGTTTGACAAAGCTCATACGAGTCCTAAGAAGTGAATCGGACGTTTCAGCTGAGACTATCCCTCCCCTTCTCACTCTGGTGAAAGAGCTTGAGCATGAGACAAATCTTGAAATCCCGGACCTGAGGGCTGTTTCTAGAGCACTCGCGAATTACATCGAAGCCGTGATGGATGAGTCTAGCGCTCTATTTCCGAGCAGGATTTCGCAGACGGCTTCGATTTTGATTGACAAGGGACGTCTCCTACCCCGTGCTCTTCTCGAAAAAGACTCGGTCTGTTTCCGCCTTACGAAGGCACTGCTGTGCTTACTCCGAAGCCTAGAGACTGACCCTCCCGACGGCGAGCTAATCCATCGGGCGGCGACCTACCTGGGATACCTCCTCTACAATGGAATTCAAGATCCAGAAGGAGATCCCGAGCTGCTCTTGATGAAGGTCAGGAATACGATTAGGGAGTATTGGGACACGGTGATGAGAGTTCCTTTTGGATCTTTGGTTGTTCATCGCGCGTTTGACATTGTCCTCCTGTGACCAGTCATCGTTACGGGTGCGCGCGCGAGAGTTGACAGGAAGATGATTCCGCCTTGAAGTCACGACACCCGAAAGAGAGCCTTAAATCGAATCGGGTCTGGCCCCGACCTAGATTGACCAAGGACCCTTCGAGCATCCCCGTCACTGGAGGCTGCGGCTTCATCGGCAGCCACATCGTGGACGCCTTCGCCAGGAGAGGTTGGGAGGTCGGGATCTTCGACAACCTCAGCACTGGCACTGAATCGAACCTGAGGACTGGCCGGAGAGTCCGCTTTTACAGGGGGGATGTGCGCGACCTCGACGCTGTCAGGGAGGCCATGGACGGTTACGAAGCAGTCTCGCACCAGGCGGCGCTTGTCAGCGTGGCCAGGTCCGTGGAAGATCCTCTTGCCTCAAATGCCGTGAACCTCGGAGGTACGCTGAACGTCCTGACTGCGGCGCGCGACTCGGGGGTGAAGCGTGTGGTCTACGCCTCCTCATCTTCCGTATACGGGGAGACCGAGACTCTCCCGAAGACTGAAACCATGCCAACGAATCCCGTCTCTCCCTACGCGGTCTCCAAACTCGCGGCAGAGAACTACTGCAGGGCTTTCGCAAGGATATATGGCCTAAGGACCGTCTCACTGCGCTACTTCAACGTCTACGGTCCGAGGCAAAGGGAGGGACCCTACAGCGGCGTCGTCCCCGCCTTCGTCGGCAGCGTGCTCGCCGGCAAACCGCTGGTCATCAACGGCGACGGTTCCCAGACCAGGGACTTCACGTACGTCCAGGACGCCGTCCAAGCGAATGTCCTCTGCATCGAGAAGAACGTCAAACCGGGCGAAGTGTTCAATGTCGGTTCTGCCAGCCGGACCAGCATCTTGGAGCTCGCCAAGATCGTAGCGAAGCTTGGGGGGAAGCCTGGATTGAAGCCGGTATTCAGAACGGAGAGGAAGGGCGATGTGAAGCACAGCTACGCGAACATAGACAAGGTATCAGCCGCGGTGGGGTACAAGCCCAAGTACACGCTGCAGAGGGGTTTGAAAGAAGTGTTCAGATGGATGGCGGGCTCAAGCCAATTGGCGAGTGTCAATTGAGAAGACTGTCTGTCTCCATCATTGGTCTCGGGTACGTCGGACTGACAACGGCGGCGTGCTTCGCGAGTAGGGGAATCAGGGTGGTCGGGATCGACGTAGACGAAACTAGGGTGAGAAAGATACGGAAGGGGGAGCCGGTGATTATGGAGCGCGGTCTGCAGCCCTTGTTGGACAAGGCGCTCAGCACAGGTCATCTAGAGCTCCAGACGGACTATGTGAAGCTGAACGAGACAGACGTCTCGTTCATCACCGTAGGCACGCCGGGCAAACCAGACGGGAGCATAGATACCGGCTACGTCGAGAACGCGGCGAGAGAGATCGGACGCTCTCTGCTGTCCGGGGATGACTTCCACTTGGTCGTGATCAAGAGCACAGTGGTTCCAGGCACTACGGTCGGGAGGGTTAAGCCAATCCTCGAAGTCGAATCGAGAACCAAGGTCGGGGACAGGATCGGCCTTGCTGTCAGCCCGGAGTTCCTGTACGAAGGGTCGGCTGTGCAGGACACCCTGAGGCCGGAGGCCCTGGTCATAGGAGCGTCCGACAAGAAGTCTTCCAGCCTGCTGCTTTCTCTGTACAGAAGGTTCTACGGAAGACTCCCTCCGACGATAAGCACGACGCCGGAGAACGCAGAACTGATCAAGTAC
>Ga0116131_1001480_pt1 | contig 13959 bp, 10 predicted proteins | sample June2015DPH_17_1_FD_89734 | JGI IMG/M metagenome (GOLD analysis project Ga0116131, IMG submission 89734) | Peatland microbial communities from SPRUCE experiment site at the Marcell Experimental Forest, Minnesota, USA - June2015DPH_17_100 | ecosystem: Environmental > Terrestrial > Soil > Wetlands...
CACCAACTGTGCGAGAATGCCGTGTTGCTTCAGAAGGCACGCGGTAGCCGCGGATCGCTGCAAGCACAATGCTTCCTTCCAATACCAAATGCAGGCCATGTCCACCGCCGCGCAAATTTGCTCGACCCCATTGGGAGCATCCGTCAGCCGGCCGATCGGATAATTCCGCACCCTGTTATAAAGAGCGGCGAAGTTGCCGCGCGCCAGATACAGATCGAAATACATCAGCTTCAAATACGCTTTCAGGACGAGAAACGACATGTCCGAGGCCTCGCTTTCAAACCTGCAATTGCAACTGGTCACACAAGAACGCCATGCGATCCGTCAACGCTTCGACTCGTTCACCAAGAGGCAGCACGGGAGAATGCCCGCGATGTTTGTTGTAGTCGATGAAAATGGGGTACGGGGAGGAGTTCGCGGATTGCAGCCTGGCGGTCATTTTGCGGGCATGGAAAGGATTGCAGTTGCGGTCGGCATCGCCGGAAACGATCATGACCCCGGGATACGGCACGCCATCGCGAACATGGTGATACGGAGAATATTTTGCGAGCGCGGCGAAATCTTCCGGATCATCAACGGTGCCTAACTCCTCTTTCCACACGTGAGCGCCGTCGAAAAGGTGATAGCGCAGCATGTCCAACATGGGAACCATGCAGACAACGGCGCGGAAGAGATCGGGACGCTGCGTTAAGGCGGCACCAACGAGCAGACCGGAGTTTGACCCGCCGAAGATGGCCAACCTGTCGGCTGCGGTACGGCCGGTCTTGATGAGCCAATCGGCCGCGCACAGGAAATCGTCGTAGGCGGTTTGCCGGTTTCGCCGCTTGGCGGCGTTATGCCATTCAACGCCAAATTCCGATCCTCCTCGAATGTTGGGCAAGGCGAACAGGCATCCGCGTTCCATGAGAAAGGCGACAAAGACGCTGAATTGTGGAGTCATGGAAACACCATAGCCGCCGTAGGACGTCATGATGGTGGCATTCGCGCCACGACTCAGCGTGTCGTGGCGGCCAGCTAGGTACATTGGAATTTTTGTGCCGTCTTTCGACGTGTACCAAACCTGACACCAGTTGTACTGCGCGGAATCAAACGGGACGTTTCGTTTGGCCCAGAGAGTGCGTTCGTTGCTTCCTGGGGAGTAGCGAAAGATGGCGATCGGCTGGGTGAAGGATTCCGTCTCGAGCAAGACTTCGTCGTTATCCGGCGAGCCGCCGAAGATACGTAAGGTTTCGTCGCTCCGAATCGGCAGTTCCCCTGTTTTGTTGCCTTGGAAGTCGAAGATGAGGACACGATGCGTCAGTGCCTTCACGTAAGAAACACAAATCGATTTTCCAGCGACACACCAATCGTTGATCGGAGTGTCCGTCTCGGGAACGATGTCGATCCATTCGTGTTCGCCGTTCGTTTGAAAACGGATTTCAACGATGCGGCGATTGGGGGCGTTACGATCCGTAATCGCAAAGATCTTGTTGTCCAGCAGATTGAGTCCGAGCATGTAGTCGATTTGCGAGAACGTCAGGATTGAGGAACCTTCGGCGGTAAACTCTTTGAAATAGATGTTCGTGATCGTTTTATCGAGGAATCGATACACGAAAAAGGCGAGCCGCGTTTTGTCTGCGCTGAGCGATAAACGCAACTTTTCATCTTCCCCGGCAAAGAAGACCTCGGGGTCTTGCGAGAAACGTGTACCGATCACGTGATGGTACGCTGCGCGATAAAGCGGTCGCTTTGTGTCCATCGCTTCGTGAACGTAATAGAAACTCTTGCCATCGGGAGCGAACGCGAAACCGCGCAGATATCCGCGCGGAAGGACATCGGGGAGTCGTTTCCGGGCATCGATATCGAACAATTCGAACGTCCCAGTTCTTTCCCCACCCTCTTTCACTTCGTATAGGAGCAACCGGCCCTCCGGCGAAATGCAAAGCGGCCTTACCGCCGTGTAGTTGCCAGTTCCCCTTTCAGCGGGATCAATCAAGATTTGATCCTCGCCGCCGATACCTTCGCGCATGCAGATGCTGGGCTGCTCGTGATCGGGCCGCCGCTTTCGGAAGAAGAAGCGGTGGCCGGCGCTGTGGAGGAGGGTGTCATAGGTTTCGACGGCGAGGAATTCTCGAATGCGTTCACGGATGCGTTCACGCCCCGGAATGGCGTCGAGATAGGCGCGAGCATAGGCACTCTGTTCTTTAATCCAAGCACGAGTCCGGGGGGATTCTTGATCTTCGAGCCAGCGGTAAGGATCGCTGATGGTGACGCCGTGAAAGGTCTCCTCGATGGGTTCTACGGCAGTATGGGGTGGGTGAGTCATTAGTTGAGGCATTCGAACCTCCGCCGCAGGAGCGAGTCGGCCTCCTGTTTCATTCGCCGGGTTAGGCACCTGAGATAACCCGGGAAGCCTGGGATTTTCAGGCGTTCGGGGTTACGCCAGATTTGGGCTGAAACCGCGTACGCATACACAGCGACAAGCGGCGAGAAGAGATAGGCTTCCGCAATTTGGCCAGGCGATGCGACAGCGCTCCACGCGCCAGAGTACGTGGCGCGGAGATCCTTCTCAACCGAAGCTAACTGTTGAAAGTCCTTGCGCAGGTGTGCGAGGAGAAATTCAAAGGTCAGGAATGGATGACTGACGTGAGCCTCGGCCCAATCGAGGAACGTGCAGCGTTCCCGACCAACAATGATGTTCGCCGGATTGAAATCGCTATGGCCAAGCGTCGGAGGGATCTCCAGTGTGTCAAGGCACTGAAGGGCGTCTTTAATCATCACGCTGAGCTCTGAGAAATCCCGCTCCGAAAGAATCACCGGCGGAACTTTTGTTTGTTGCTTCATTAGATCGGCCATAACTTCAAGGAAGGGGTCCAACAATTCCAAGAGGGTCGTAATCCGCAAATCCGGGCACCCCGCTTCGAGAAGTTCGTTTAGTCTATTGGTGGAAGCGATCTGAATGCCTGCCAATGCTTCTACCGCTTTATGCCAGGCCGAGGGGTCTGCCATTTCGTTGAGAGTGGCTCCGGCGGAGTCCGTCATCAGCCATCCATGGACCTCCGGCTGGGAAGCAAGAACGGACGGAACAAAGGCGGGGAACAATCGCGCGAGGGCCATGGTGATGGGGAATTCATGAAGATTCGGTTCGCCGACAGCCTTGAACCATAGCGGACGATGCGTTGTCTCAAAACGGATCAGGGAAAAGGTCTCGCAGCCGTTTAGTTGCTCGAAACCTCTTAGTCTCATCGCATCAAGCGGGCGAATCACCGTTCCGATCCAAGCTTCGAGATTACCTAGCCAGCCCAGCCTGCTAAACGGCTCCGGATCAGTTCCCATAGTGCTCTTTGCGGCTCGCGAATGGGTGGATTCGAGGATTCTTCCCTCTTGTTTGGACAACAGATGCGAAATGGCATAGTGAACTGGAAACCAGTCCAGTCCCGCGGGTGGCAAAGCGGCTTGCGTTTGCGATTCAAGCGCCGCGAAGAAAGCACTTTCCTGAGTTTCTTCCAAAGAACCGGAGAACAAGAGGATGGAAGGTATTTGCCAGCGCCTGCGAAGAAGCGCGGTGATCTCCTGGGCAGGCCGGGTGAATTTGGAAATCCTCACGCACGGCAATGTACGACCGGAGTCTTGTGATTCTAGCAGGACGGCCGTTCCAGCTCGATTGAAAACGGCTAGGCGGTAGGTGTCCGTATCCGTAGGCTCTTGGACTCGAGTTTGCGTTCGCGTCTGCTCGATCAGATGCATGATGAATCCCCGCGCTCTGTAAATTCACGATTTGATTCGGAGGGGACCGGACCTATCGCCTGCAGTTGTATCCATGCACCCACGAATACTTCTTCGTCTAAGGGACCGTGTGGTGCCAAAGCGATGCCAAAATGCAGCCTTGTAGTTTGGCGCGCATCATACGCTTCGCGCTCCGAGTAGTAGAACCTAGAACAGTCGGGGGCAAAAACGAATTCTGTGCAGAAGCCCGCTGGAAGGCCATCTGGGACGACGCTCCCGCGTTCGATGTCGAGAATCTCTACAGTGGAGTGATCATTCCCCCCTTGTCGGACGGAGTATGCCAGGAATCGCCCATCCTCAGAGACCGCAACAATTCCAACTGCCGTTGATTCTCCAATTCCGCGGTCCGCAGGATCAACAAGGATTCTCTCTGGTCCAGACAACCCGTCCCGCACGACAATCGCAGATTGCTCCCCGTTTCCCTGGTGCTTCATAAAGACATAGCGATCGCCAATATTCCAAGGTTCGGAAATGACTTCTTTCAGCGCCAGAAGCTCTTTAACCCGTTCTCGAATTTGCTCTCGCCCAGGAATCGCATCGAAGTATGATCGGGTGTACGGTATCTGCTCTTCGATCCATTGTCGTGTGCGCGGCGAGTTCTGATCTTCCAGCCAGCGATACGGATCTGTGACCTCCACACCGTGTAGAGTTTCAGTGATGGGTTCCACCTGGGTTGGCGGGGGCGCGGCTACTACAGGAGGCATGTGCTACCTTCCAGAACGTGCTGGTCGACGGAGGTGGCGGCTTGGGAACTGGGATCTAGCCCCACATCTAGAGTTAAGCGATGAGTGCACCGTACATCCACAGCCAACCCGTTTTACAAAAACTTTTTTCATGCATGAAATCATGCAGATCGTCATCTGATTGAACGATCTCAACTCAATCCATCTGGTTCTTGGCGCGAGCTCGAAAGGTGCTGAGCGGAAAGAAGTTGAGGCAGGAATCAGGCACAACTTAATATCGGCTAGCGGCAATGGATCTGCAATTAGGCGTCTGCAGCGACGCGTAGAGTCTGCGATCGCCTGCACGAAATCGTGCAGGAACGCGGATTCGTGCCGTCGGGAGCCAAGCCTGCACTCACGTCATAACAATTGAGCAGTTACTCGAAACAAGGGGGGCGTTAACACCACTTGCGGTTCCCAAGTGCATTGGCCGAGTAATCCCTATTACTCTCCAGCCTTGTTCTGCTTTCAGGACAAAACCGAGATTCTTGTTGACGTAGGCGATCCTGCCTTTATACTCAGGCGAAAGTGGAGTTTTTATACCTGCTGACGGATCGATCGCCGTATTTTGTTCATAATGGGAAACCAGAATGAAAGAACAACTTTCTGCTGGCTCTCGTGTTGTACGAGTAAAGTAGGCGACAGGACATTGCGGTCAAAGCAAGTCGGTAGTGGAGTTGGACGTAATCTAACAAAACGCACAGATGGGCTGATGCCAAGCGGCATCCCGAGGGGGCCTTCTGCGACACTTCCCGAAGTACGCAGTTTTATCGATTAGCAAGTGCAGACTTCCAACACCGAGTCTGCTCTGCGGCTGGAGTAGTAGTCATGACGAGCCCAGGGGAATGGCTTCGAGGACTTCGGGAAGAACTTCACTTCACGCGGATGGCGGTCGAGCGCCTCACCAGCGAGATCGCGCGCAGTGCCAACGATGAGCGCTATCGGATTCGACGCGGGCGACTCGCCGACATGGAAGATGGCAAGGCCGCGCCGGACATTTTCGAGGCTCAGAGCCTTAGCAAATGCTACAAGGTAACCTATCCCGCGATTTTGCAGGCCTTCGGCGTGAGACTGGAAGATTCCGAGAACACGCCGCAGGGCCCGATACAATCCGACGCGACCACAAAACAGTGGTCCTTCGCTGACACCGATCGACCATTTTCCCTTACATTTCAGAGCAACATCAGCTTCGATAAGACGCGACTGGTAACCGAGAGCGCAGAAGAACTGGGAGTGCCTGCAATTGTGCGCCAGCGCTTGCATGCAGGTCAGTTTCGACTGGGCATCATCGGCTTGAATGACGACACCATGGACGATCTCGTCCCAGGTGGTTCCGTGGTTGTGATCGACAAATCGCATAACACGGTCGAGATGCGTGACTGGAAAACCATTCAAGAACGGCCGATCTACTTTGTATGGCACGAAGACGGCTATAGTTGCTCCTGGTGCAACGTCGTACGTGACACCCTGTTCATTGTGCCTTATCCGACTTCGCGCCGGCCGGTGATGATTTTCAAGATGCCGCGCGCCGCGACCATTATTGGTCGAATTATTCACGTGTGGCCTCCTTTGATCATCGGAAGGACACCAGCGTAAAACAGCCACCGAGCATGTTCTGATGGGGTTACGCGTGTTGTTTTGCCCACGGGAAAATCCTGGTCAACCACGATCGCGTCGGCACCGTGTGGCCAGAGCGACGAATCAAGCGCTTCGCTTCGAGCGATTGAAGGAATTCAACCACATCGGAAAGAAGCTGGGATCGGGGAACGGGGAAGTCCTGAGCTAAATCGTCCGCGATCTCATCAACGGAGTGATGCGTTTTCAAGAGCTCCCAAATCTTCAATCCGACGGGATTGAGACTGAAGCAAATCCCCTGCTCAATATCCAATAGGACGGCTCCGTCCTCGGAAGCAGTTTCGCGGACGCCCGGTGCAATCACGATGTCTTCGGTAGAAATGATCGGATCTTCCATAGCTCTCCCTCCGGTGGACTCTTGATGTTGCCCACGCCGAGCATCCGGGACAATATGACCTCTTTACGTGAATATCGACAGACAAACATTTTTGCTGCAGAAATTCGTGCAGACGGGATGTCGTAGCGACCTTCGCGTATCAAGCAGCGGGAAGCTTCGATCCGCGACTCTAAGTTCTTGCGCCGATTGAGATTCGTCTCGCAGAGGTTCGACTTGAGATATTGGTTCCCGCTACTTACAAGGGCGCGCGTTCGTTGGACAGGTTCTCGAATGCGTGCAGGAATTCATGCACGACGGCGGCGACCGCGGCCAGGCGGGTCGCGCCACTTCTATAGCTGGATACGAAGGGCTGCCTCTCCTTAAGCGCTGACATACAACAGGTTACGGGCGCACGAAGGCGCCGGAACAGAAGGCATGTGCGCCGACCTTAGCGCCGAAATTGCAGCAGCGAAAAAATATTTGTTCAGTTTCTTCCAAGTTGGGCTAGGTAATCAGCGTGCGGAGCGAAGAGGGAAATCTGTGTCTTCTGAGTTGAAATGGCTTAGCCGACAGGCACGCCCTGTGCTTTCGCTGCTTACCGTAAATCTCATCTGCATGGTTCTAGCCAGTGGACTTTCCCTTCTCGATCCCTTGGTCGTGAAGTGGCTGATCGATGTTGCCCTTCCGAAACAGGAACCCCGCCTCGTTCTGTTTGGCACCCTGCTCTTTTGCATTGTCTATTTGGCAAGCGTAATCGTAAGCTACCTATCCTCGTTCATTAGCTGCGTTGTCACTCAAAAGATGGTCTTTCGAATCCGGGTGTCTCTGCTGCGGCGAATCCAAACTTTGCCGGCGCGATATCACGGGAACTCTCAGGTTGGAGAAACACTCTATCGGGTCGAGCAGGACGTTGACCGCGTGGCAGAGTTGAGCGGAGACATTCTTCCACTCACCATTCAGATGGTGATCATGGGCGTCATGGTCCTAGTGACCATGGGAATCCTGAATTGGCATTTGACCTTGGTGATTGTCCCATTGCTCCCTCTCTTCTACGCATTACAACGCCGATACGCGACTAGGTTAAAAGAGGCGGCAGACAGCGTTCAGAATCAGTCGGGGAAGATCGCTGCGTTTTTGCAAGAACATCTGGCAGGCATGCTGCAGCTGCAACTGCTGAACCGCACAGGCACTCAAGGCCGAAAGTTTGCTCGTCTGGCGGCCGAAGGGGCAAAATTCCAGATCAGGCAGCGAGCCACCGAAATGTCTTTTGGCGGAGCTTCCATTTCGGTGATCGTTGTTGGCATGGGGCTGATCCTTGGCTACGGAGGCTACGAAGTAACGCGGAGCACTCTGACAGTGGGTGGGCTCGTCGCTTTCTACGGCTATGTCTTCCGCCTGTTCGCGCCTGTGAGCATTGCCATTGATCTTCAGTCGCGGCTGCAGCGCGTCGGCGCCAGCATCCGTCGCATTCTCGAAATTACGAGCGGCGATCCACAAATTGCAGAACGCGAGTGCATGACACCACTTCGGTGCGACATCAGGCCCGAATTGGAATTCCGCTCCGTGTGGTTCTGTTACGACGAAAGCCGGCCGGTGTTGCGTGACATGAGCTTTCGTATTGAAGCAGGCGAAACCGTGGCCGTCGTGGGCCTGAATGGCTCCGGGAAGAGCACGATTGGCCTTCTAGCGACCCGATTGTACGAACCGGATGCGGGTTCGATTCTGGTGGGCGGACAGGACATTCGGCAGGTTAGCCGCCGGAGCCTTCGTGCCACCCTGACCCTGGTTCCACAAGATCCGGTTCTTTTTGACGAAACGATCAGGGAAAATCTTCTTTATGGGAATCCGAGAGCGACCGGCAAAGACTTAGAGACAGTCGCCGCTCTCACCCAGCTGGACCGAGTGCTTCAAACGCTACCGAGCGGCCTCGACGAACCGTTGGGCCCACTCGGCGGCCGGCTTTCAGGCGGAGAAAAGAAGAGATTGGCGTTGGCGCGTACTCTCTTGCAACAGCCAAGGATTCTGATTGTGGACGAGATCACCAGCGCCCTCGATGGACCTGCTGCCGCCGGATTGCTTCAGGGACTGGAACTCTTTCGCCAGGCTCGGACGCTACTGGTGATTTCGCACCGCCCAGCGACAATCCTGTGGGCCGACAGAATTCTGGTAGTAGACGAGGGGGCGATCGTCGATTCCGGGAAGCATGACCAGTTGATTCTCAGGTGCGAGGCGTACCGGAGAATCTGGCAGTCCCAGGATCACGAGATGCCCTCTATGAGTCTCGAAGCCGTGGATGGAATCGGGTCGAGAGTGGGGATGCCGGGCTCCGCGTCTTAGGAGCTCGTTGGACAAATAGACATAGAGAAATGGGGCACAGCCAAACATGCCTAGTGACTATCGCAGTTCTAACTGGCCAGGTGCTAACCCGGGCCTCGCGTTCCGCGAGGTTTGTCGTAGCGTTCTCAATCTCAACACTCTTATGTTTGTGGCCGCAAACGCACCTTCGGAGGTTGTCACCTCGTTCGAAGTGCATCAGCAACAACTCGCAAGTTTCTCACTGCAGGTAGCAAGCAAGATGCTTGTCCGCCAGCTGACTGAAAGGACAGGCCGGCCGTTCAATGGCTCACTTTTACGGCTCTTTCAGTCTTCCACATCGAAGGCGAAGAATGCGTTCTTACTGGCTGCCTGTACATCCGGGCGCCTGAGCCTCGGTGTCCTGCGAGCCCTGGCGCCGGGGATTCCGCGGCGTCTGCAACTCTCCGTGTCGGCCAACATTCTGAAGAATGTTGGGAATCTGTTGATCGACACGGAAATCGCGAGTAACCCGATATCTGACAATCGGAGCAATGGAGGTGGCGTTTATCCTGGCGCTGTTGAGAAGGCACCCGTCGAAGGGGCCGATCGGGATATCGTTGCGGTAGATATTCTTAGGGCCCTCAACGTATCCTTGCCGAATGATCTCTCTCGCCTGATATTTCTAGCGACTTTGCGCGACAACAACTCTGGCCACTATTACCATCCCGAAGTCGCTCGCAGGTTCTCTGAGGAAACCGCTGATCGGGCGATGCTTGTCTGTCATCGGCGGATCTACGAGCAGGTTGTAGCACTCGCCATCGAAGACTTAACCGATCAACTTGACGTATACATCGCGACCGTTCCGGTGCCGAGGGGGCGCCTAATCGAGAGTTGGACAAAACTGAAGGCGTATCGAGCGACGATTCCAATGGATACAGATCTCATTTCAGCAGAGATTTTCTTCATGAAGGTTGACGTTGCTGTTGCGATTTTAGAAGCGAGGCTCCCGGGCAGGATTTAGTGATCGGAGCAGATCGTCGTGTCTGTTACGCACAAGCTATTCCTCGATTTGCCGGCTCCAAAGAAGCTAGTGGTAATGCTATGGCTGTTTCTTGTGGTCGTCGTTGGCCTGTTGGCTCTGAGCTACATGACCATTGAAAACCTTTCCGCCGCGAGGGCATACGTGGGAGGAGAAGGCCTTTGGTCCAAGGCGCAGAAGCAAGCCGTCCACGACCTGCTGCGCTACGCAATCTCGCATTCAGAAAGAGATTTCGAAACCTATCAAAAGGCGCTTCTCGTGCCCTTGGGAGACAGGCAAGCGCGCCTGGAGTTGGAAAAGCTTGCTCCGGACATGAGCGTTGTCCGCAGAGGTTTGATCCAAGGCCGGAATAATCCGGAGGATGTCCAAGGAATGGCGGCGATGTTCCGACATTGCCGGCGCCTGAAGCACGTGTCGGAGGCAATCAGCATCTGGTCTCAGGCTGACGCGCTCATCGAACAACTGCAAAGGCTTGGTGGCGACTTGCACCGCGAGATCTCCTTGGAGAGACCGAATGCTCTTAGGATCGCGGAGATGGCTCGGCAAGTGGACGTCATCGGAGATCAGCTCACGCCGCTCGAAGACAGGTTTTCCTCAGCACTGGGGGCTGGAGCACGCCAGGCAAAGCGTTTCTTTCTCCTGGTCACGTTCAGCGCAACTGCCATTTGCTTGATTGGAGGCGTGCTCTTCACTGCCTTTATATTGCGACACATGCGCCAGACCGAGCAGCGATACAAACATCTCGTCGACACCGCCAACGATGCGATCCTGGTGATCGACGTCGGGACAGGGATCGTGCTGGAGGCCAATGCGAGGAGCACCGCACTCTTGGGGCGGCCAACACGAGAGATTGTGGGCGCGCGGGCTGAGTCGATTGTCCTGGAGAGCGATCGCGAAGTGTACCGCGAAGTGTTGAAAACGACGCTAGAGGGTGCCGCTGTCGCCGGGATGGAGATGCGCCTGAATCATTCTGCTGGACACACGCTTGCGGTCGAGGTCAACGCGAGCCTGACGGAGTTTGAAGGAAAAAAGATCGTTCAGGGGATTTTTCGCGATATCCGGGAACGAAAACGGCTCGAAGAAGAGGTGCGCCAGACCCAGAAGATGGAGGTAGTTGGTCGGTTGGTGGGCGGGATCGCCCACGACTTCAACAATCTGCTGATGGTGATTCTCACGCAGATCGCGAAAGTGCACAGCTTGTCCCGCCAACCGCAAATCCTGGAGCATGCCGAGACAGTTCGAAGCGCCGCCGAAAAGGCTGCCTCGCTTACGAAGCAATTGCTGGCTTTTGGTCGCAGGCAAGTACTGATGCTTCAGGTGTTGGATTTGGACGAGATTCTTGGAGAACTCAAGGGAATGCTGTCCACCCTTCCCTCGGAACAGATCCAGTTCATGATGACCACGAGTTCACGGCCTCTTCCTGTCAGGGTGGACCCTGGAAAGATCGAGCAGGTGATCATGAATTTAGCTGTGAACGCCTGTGACGCGATGCCCTCAGGAGGAGTACTGAAAATAAGGACGGCGCAAGTATCCAGACCGCCCTCGGAAGCGTCGGCAACGAGCCATTCAGCCCCATATGCAATGGTGGAGATGACCGACACCGGTTGTGGCATGGATGCGGAAACCAAGGCTCATGTCTTCGAGCCCTTCTTCACCACCAAGCCGATCGGCAAGGGCACAGGCCTTGGACTGTCTACCGTGTACGGCATCGTGAAACAGAGCGGCGGCACGATCGAGGTAGACAGTGTGCCTGGTGAGGGCACTACTTTCAGAGTTTACCTTCCCATAGTGGAGCAACCGGTAAGCCCACGAAGAGCCCCCAAGGTCACGAGTCCGGTAACGACTGGCTCGGAAACGGTGCTCTTGGCGGAGGATCAGTCTTCCATTAGGAACGTATTGCGCGAGTTCCTGGAATCCGAAGGGTACAAGGTATTGGAGGCTCAGAACGGTAACGAGGCGCTTGAGATCGCGAAGCACTACACGGGATCGATTGACGTGCTGGTCAGCGACGTGATCATGCCCCAACTCCGAGGGATCGAGTTGGCGAAACGTCTCACCGAGATCTATCCCGGTCTTTGTGTGATCTTCATGTCGGGCTATTCCGAGGATGCGTTAGTGGAAAACCGGTTGTTGTCCCAGAGAAACATGACGTTGATCCAAAAGCCATTTGATCCGGAGGAATTGGCTCAGAAGATCAGGGAGTCACTAAGTCGAAACTCTAGTCCTTCGTAGCCGGCCTGGGAGAATGGTGCTGAGTTTACGGAGCCGGGTGTAGTTCTACTGTTGCGACGCGCGGCGGTGCTGCTCGATCATTGATAGTGAAATGGCACGCAGCGACGAACCGGAGGAGTTCAGAACAATCGGAGGGCAGGGCCCGCGATCGGAATTTCTGTCGCGCACTCTTGATCGTCATTTTCAGGGCGGTTCACGCGAGTGCTTACGGGATATTTCTTCATCAGGGTGGCGTCGAAAGGCTTCAGACAATCCACGACGCGTTTGGCATCTGTAATGCCGGGATCTAGCCAAAGATCGTAGTCTTCTGGTCTCAGCATCACCGGCATCCGATTGTGTACATCGGCGACCAGCGAGTTTGGCGTCGTCGTAAGTATCGTGCACGTTTCAATCACCTCGTCGTGCTGATCTCGCCATCGTTCCCACAGGCCAGCAAAGGCGAACGGCGAATCGTCCGCCATTCCAAAGTTGAACGGTTGTTTCTCTTTGGGGCCAAATCTCTTCCACTCGTAGAAGCCGTCCGCGGGAATCAGGCAGCGGCGGCGCCTCATTGCGTCACGAAAGGCGGGCTTCTCCGTTGCCGTTTCCGACATCGCGTTGATCGTCTTCAGACCGATGGACGGTTCCTTTGCCCAGTAGGGAATGAGGCCCCAGCGCATGAGGCCAAAGATGCGCTTGGGCTCAGATCGATGCTGACGGATGGTCGCAATCTGCTGCGTCGGAGCGATGTTCCAGCGTGGTGTCCAGGGTGGATCGTCATCGAGTCCGAAGTGGTCTCGAATATAGCGCTCCTTCGCAGCAAGGCGGTATCGGCCGCACATGGAGCGTCAGTTTATCAGAGGCGCGAAACCATCGCGTGAGACCCTGGATGATGGAAAAGCGGGTGGACGCCCTGACCTCTCCGGAAAGGATGACTTTCTCCTTTTATTCGCCTATGATTGCGGGGTATGACCGGTCTGAACTTAGGACTGCCCACGGCTTGGGTCGTCAAGTGCAAGGAGTGCGGCTGCACGATCAATTGCCGCGCCATCGACCCTCAGACGGAGCACTCTCAGCCAGACAAAGCCGATCCGCCGCCTCATGACAGCGTCATTGTTACGTGTTCATGCTGTTGGGCGGCGTACCGTTACAGCCCGGCTGAAATATTCAAAGGCGCACCTGGTCCGAGTCGCAATTGTTACGACCGCAAGAAACCCAACAATCAGGAGGAGAGAAAACCGAACGCAGCGCTCCTCATTGCGGCATCGCTGATCGCTGCGGTGCGACTGAACCGGGAAGAGATCAAATCATCGCCAGTCGTCCATTCGAAGATCGCAGACAGCATCCGCCTGGCTGAGATGATCCGGGCAAGGCTGCTAGGATGAGGAAAGACGTGCCCGCCGGCCGCAGTTGCTACGTTTCAGCCCTCCGGCAGGAGCTAATCGCCCGAAACGCCTCGTATGCCTCCCTTACAGCAGATCGAACGGTGTCAAGATACCGAGCAGTTCCTTGTTGTGCGGGGTGAGAACCAATGTCGGCGGTTCATCCGATCTTTGCAGGACTGACTCAATTTTATCTTGTGGGCTGCAAGTTTCGTGCTGAGTGTAGTTCGATTTGACCTGATTTTACGGCCTCTCCAAGCCCTTGTATAAGGGCGTCTTTTGTGACTCGACCTTTCTTTCGCAAACAGCGAGACCAACAGGTTCAATCGCCTACGGCGTCTGCAGCCACAATAATCTTATGGCCCTCTATACTGATTCCTTTTTCGGCGAGCGCCGAGAGCCATTCTTGCTTCCGTCCGATGTCAGGCCGTGAAAGCAGCCCCAGACTCTCTTCTTGCGCAGATAGATCGCAAAACATTCGGTAGCTCGCGTGTAACGGGTCGACCAAAGCTTCTTTGCGGTGCAATATCGGCGGATTGGTGGAGGTTGAGTAATCGTGGATGGAGTATTCGGTTCGTGGCAAATAGATGCGGA
>Ga0116131_1001484_pt1 | contig 13931 bp, 14 predicted proteins | sample June2015DPH_17_1_FD_89734 | JGI IMG/M metagenome (GOLD analysis project Ga0116131, IMG submission 89734) | Peatland microbial communities from SPRUCE experiment site at the Marcell Experimental Forest, Minnesota, USA - June2015DPH_17_100 | ecosystem: Environmental > Terrestrial > Soil > Wetlands...
CCGGACCGGTTGCGCGGTTAGCGCCGAGAATGGCACGGTTCTCGGAGGGTTCGGTTCGGCTGTTGCAGAGGCCATCGTTGAAACGAGGCCAGTACCGCTGCGCCGGATTGGCTACCAGGATGAGTGGGCCCATAGCGGCACAATCCGACAGGTGTTTGAGCGTTATGGCTTGAGGGCTGTTGACATCGTCGCCGCTGCACAACAGGTCCTAGCTGCAAAGCGCGGTAAGCCCGTTGTTGTGCAGGCAGTTCGATGATGCGCCAAGGGACCATGGTGCCGGATCACACCTGCCATCCGCTTCCATATGGGCACGATGGGCACGGCCGTCTGCCGTTAGCCCCGCGATTGCGGCTCCCTTCGGATTGCCGGCGGCGGGGCCGCGTGGGACACGTATGAAGCCCGAGCTAGGTGGTCCGCAGCACTTCTCACCGAGGGCGGGCGCCCCAGACCGATCTGGATCAGATGCTGGTTCAAGCCCGGCGGCGGATCGGCCGGTGTTGGAGGTGATCGGCGTCTGCAAGGACTTCCCTGGAGTTCGAGCTTTGGACCATGTGGACCTAGCGGTGCGACGGGGAGAGGTGCACGTCCTAGTCGGGGAAAACGGCGCAGGCAAGTCCACTTTGGTCAAGATTTTGACCGGGGCGTATTCAAAGGACGCCGGGACGATCCAAGTCGATGGCGAGGAGATGGTCTTCCGCAGGCCGGCGGATGCGGCCGCTCGCGGGATCGCCGCAGTGTTCCAAGAGTTCTCGTTGGTGCCAAGCCTTTCCGTGGCTGAGAACTTGTTCCTGGGCAGGCTAGCGACTAGGACTCGACTTGGAGGGCTGATCCGCCCTATCGATTGGTCGTTCATGAATTCACGCGCCCGGCAAGCTCTCAAAGACTTCGGTGTCGATATCGACCCTGCGACCAAGGTCCGAGATGTCGGTGTAGCAACCGAGCAACTGATCGAGATTGCGAAGGCTCTCTCGCTGGATGCGCGGATCTTGATCATGGATGAGCCGACAGCCGCGCTCTCCAGAAGAGAGATCACTCACCTGTTTGGGGTCGTTCGCCTGCTCAAGGACAAGGGCGTCTCGATCATCTACATCTCGCACCGCCTAGATGAAATCCGTGAGGTAGGAGATCGAGCGACTGTACTCAAGGATGGGCGAGCGATCGCAACTGTTGAGCTATCGGACGTTCCGCTCGATGCGATCGTCCGGATGATGGTTGGCCGAGAGTTAGGCGACGTATTCCCGGATCGGAAACACGGAGCCGGAGAGGTTCTGCTAGATGTCCGTCATCTGACTTCACATGGGAAGTTCGAAGACGTATCCCTCCATGTGCGATCAGGAGAGATCGTAGGTATTACTGGCTTGGTGGGCGCCGGCAAGACCGAACTGGCTCGCTCCATCTTCGGTGCTGATCCACATGATTCAGGTGACCTCTGGTTGGGCGGAAGACCCGTGGTTCTGGAGTCGCCACGTCGCGCCATCCAGAAGGGCATAGGCTTTCTGCCCGAGGATCGCCGTGCTCAGGGATTGGTCATGCCGTTGAGTGTGCGTCATAACGTCAGCTTGCCGAGTCTATCTCGTTTTGTCCACTTCGGATTCATTCGACCAAGCAAAGAAAACGACGCTGTGAGCATCAGGACGCGACAAGTTGACATCCGCCCCTCCGATCCCACGCGTAGAGTCGAGTACCTCAGCGGCGGCAATCAGCAAAAGGTTGTTCTGGCCAAATGGTTGACCGCAGAGTCAGCAATCTACATCTTCGACGAGCCAACCCGGGGTATTGACGTTGGCGCGAAGACCGAGATCTACAGGCTCATGGGCGAGTTGGCCGCAGCTGGGAAGGGGGTCATCATGATCTCTTCTGACATTCCGGAAATCCTTGGGATATGCGACAGGATACTGGTCCTTCACCTGGGTAAACCCGCCGCCGAGTTCTCTAAAGACACCGCAACGAGCGAACGAATCCTCAACGCAGCGATGATAGGGCAGATTCAGGCATGAGATTCTCGATCCCTGAAAAGTTCCTGACGACGCGAAACGGCCGTAGACGCGCCCGGTCGCTCCTGCTGAACCAGCAGGCCGTTGCGCTGGCTGCCTTGATCGTGATCTCGGCCGCATTCACGTTCGCAACGCCCTATTTCTTGACGCCGTCCAATGCTCTCAACGTTGGCCGTCAGGCCTCCATTAATCTGATCATCGCCATGGGAATGACCGTGGTCATCATTTCCGCTGGCATTGATCTCTCCGTGGGCTCGATAGCCGCGTTGACGATGGTGACGATGGCGCAGCTCGTTCAGGTCGGTGGTGTCAACATCTGGGTAGCTGTTGTCATCGCGGTGATTGTGGGCTCTCTCGTCGGCACTCTAAACGGGATGATCATTCATTACGGGAACGTGCCGCCGTTCATCGCGACACTAGGGATGATGGGCGTCGCGCGCGGCGTCGCACTCCTGATCACAGGTGGCTATCCTTTCATGGGGTTCTCAACTGATTTCCAGTGGATCGGAGCGGGTGGCATCGTCGGCATCCCATTCACGATCATACTGGCTGCCACCATCACCGGGGGATTCTATGTACTTCTGAAGTTCACGCCGATGGGGAGACGGTTCTATGCGATCGGTGGCAACCAAGAAGCGGCAAGACTCTCCGGTGTGAATGTGGGGTGGGTGAAGATCTGGGCATATACGATTGCGGGTTTCTGCGCCGCGGTGGGAGGCATCGTCCTTGCATCAATGATCAACTCGGCGCCTCCATCCGCTGGCGATAGCTACGCTCTGAATGCGATCGCCGCTGTCGTTATCGGCGGTACGAATCTCTTCGGAGGGGAAGGAACGGTTATCGGGACCGCGATCGGAGCTCTGATTATGGCCGTGATAGGGAACGGCCTTAGTCTTCTGAACGTCACGTCATTCTGGCAGCAAGTCATTATCGGGATTGTGATCATTCTGGCGGTGATGATGACTACCATCCGTCTAAAGAAACGGTGAACTCAACTTCTGCGAAGAAGACCTTGTCAGGCGAGGAGGTGTTAGTGGTTATTTGGCGTCCATGCGAATCGGATCTCGTGTTCCGATGATCAAGTCGTCCGGCTCGTTGCTTCACTTAGGGAGGAAATGGAATTGAAACACATACGCGTAGCATTCTCGCTATTGTTTGTCGCGAGCATGGTCCTGTCAGGCTGCTCAAGCTCCTCGGCCACCCAGGGGTCGTCGAATGCCCCAGGAGGAACGGCGCCACCGGCAACCGGTAACTGTAAGATCGGCGTCGTCGTCCTGGAATTGACCGGCTCCCCGTTCCAGATCGCCTTGGCCGCCTCAGCCAAGAAGATCGGCGAGTCGTTGGGCTGCACCGTGTCCGTACAAGCGCCGCAGGACTTCACTGCGTACGACCAGCAAGTCAATATCGTCGAGAACCTAGTCTCGCAGAAGGTCGATTTCATCTTCCTGGACGCTGCCGATCCGAAGGCCCTCGTTCCTGCTGTTGAGGCGGCTGTTGCAGCCGGTGTTCCAGTGGTGAATGTGGACAACATGGTTGACAGCGACAAGGTGCTGACGTACGTCGGCACGGATAACGAGAAGGCCGCCGAAGACGCCGCCCAGTGGCTCGTCACTAAGCTCAATGGAAAGGGTACTATCGCTCTCTTGACCGGGGAAGCCGGCACGCCGAACGAGGTACTTCGCACCGAGGGCTATAAGAAGATCCTCGCGCAGAATCCAGGGATCCAGATCGTGTCGACGCAGAATGCCCACTGGTCCTCTGACGGTGGGTTGACCGCCATGGAGAACGTTCTGCAGACGAATCCACAAGGCGTCGATGCAGTAATCGCTGAGAACGACGACTCCGCAGCCGGAGTCATCCAGGCAGTCAAGAACGCTAATCTTCCGAAGAGGCCAATAATCATCGGATTCGATGGAACCCCGGGCGGCATCGCCGCAGTCAAGGACGGAAGTCAGGATGCGACAGTAGGCCAATACCCCAATCGGATGGCGCAGATTGCCATCCGAATCGGGTTGGCATATACAAGCACATTCAAGCCCGTACAGGGCATGGTCCCGCAGAGCCTATTCTCAATGAACATTGACACCGGCGCGACCATCGTCACCAAGGACAATGTTGATCAGTACGTGACCGATTCTAGCAGTTAGGTGTCGTGGAAGTGGTGGCCGTCCACATTACGGCCACCACTCTCTCAGGCTCGATTCTTGATGATGCTGGCTTCCCTTGCTGGGGGATGCCTTTGTCGTAACTGTGATTCTGGATCGCCCGGAAACCGATGAACTCGATTCAGGAAGGGTCGATACGCGACTAGGCCAGAAGTCGCTGGCCGGCTCCGATCGTATATGGGAGACCCGGGCGCTCGAGGAAGGCACTGTGATATTCGCGCGCGATGTGCTCGGGCCGGAAGGTCCTGTCTGGCTGCCGGACGGCACCCTGGTATTCACGGAGATGGCCCGTGGCATCATCAGTCACATCGAAGCCGATGGCTCGAACAAGCGCCAGATCGCCTACACGGGCAGGCCGAGCGGTCTTGCCATCGACCGCAACGGCGTTCTCTGGGTAGCTGAATCCAAGTATCCGGCACTCCTGAGAGTCACTCTCGACGGCAATGTGGCGCCGGTCACCAAGGGTCCCGAAACGATGCCCTTCCTATGGCCCAACGACATCTGCATTGGCCCAGACGGCGCACTATACATGACCGACTCGGGCGCGCTCGTGGACCAGATCGAGGTGCCGGGTGAAGCACCGTGGGCCCCGTACGAGAAGCTGGTCGACGGGCGCGTCTGGCGGATCGATCGAGAAACAGGCAGCTGCCAGTTGATCGATCGACACCTGCGGTTTGCTAATGGCCTGGCCTTCGGCCCGTCTGGGACGCACCTCTATGTTGGTGAGACTTACACCGGGGACATTTTCCGATACTCCGTAGATGAAGGTGGGGTTGGAGAGCGCGAGCTGTTCGGCAACGTCATGGTGAAGCCACCGATCGAGTTTCGCGCAGTGGCGGGGCCCGACGGAATGGCCTTCGATCTCGACGGCAACCTTCATGTTGCCGTCTTGAGACAAGGAGATGTCACCGTTCTGGGTCAAGACGGATCCGTCAGACAACGCCGGAAGGTCGCAGGGTACTTCCCGACCAATCTCGCCTTCGCGCCAGGCGGCGACGAGCGACTCCTCGTAACTGAAGTGTCCCAAAGTCAACTCCTTATGTACAAAGCCGCCGTCGGGGGGCTCCCTTTGTACGACTAGCTGCCCGACCATGATCCAAGCCATAGACACAGGAGAGCGCGATCAATGACGAGATCACTTGAAGGAGCCGTTGCTATCGTCACTGGCGGCAGCCAGGGGATCGGCAGAGCTTGCGCCCAACTGTACGCTCGCGAGGGCGCGAAGGTTGTGATCGCCAATCAGAACGTCCAGCGCGGAGAAGAGGCGGCTGCGTACATCAGGTCTGACGGAGGAGAAGCCCTCTTCGTACCCACCGATGTTTCTCAGGCCGATCAAGTTGAGGACTTGGTTCGACGAACGGTCAATACGTTCGGTCGCCTCGATATTGGGTGCAACAACTCGGCGATCCAAGGTGACGAATGTCTCACTCATGAATGTACCGAGGAGAACTGGGATCGAGTCATCGACGTCAATCTCAAGGGCGTCTGGTTGTGCATGAAGTTCGAGATCATTCACATGCTCGGGGTTGGCAAGGGTGTCATCATCAACATGGGCTCTGTTGACAGCGTCGTCGGCTGGCCATTGATCCCTCCATACGTAGCCAGCAAACATGGGATCGCAGGGCTCACCCGTGCGGCGGCACTGGAATACGCTGCTCAGGGAATCAGAATCAACGCGGTCGGACCAGGTGTCATCACAACACCGATGAACGAGTCCCGACTGCGAGATCCGGGGGATATCGCACGCATGTTGGCGTACGAACCAATTGGTCGTTTTGGGACGGCTGAGGAGGTTGCAGAACTAGTCGTTTGGCTTAGCTCGGACGCCGCGTCGTTCGTCCATGGGGCTCTCCTCATGGTGGACGGCGGCTTCACGACCAAGTAGCGGTGCGACGGTCGCGTAGCGTTCGTGACCGCCAGAGTCAGCCCAGGAACGTGGCGCCACAGAAGGAGTCGATGATGATCGTCGGGATTGGGCCGGTCGGGATTGGAGTCGAGGAGTACCGAGCACGGGTGAACCGGATTCAGGCAGAAATGAGCCTGCGTGGCTTCGATGCTTTCATTCTGTTTGCCGATGTGGCTCGGGTCAGCAATGTACGATACGTCGTCGACTTCACGTCGATAAACGGCTACACCGATATCGCCATGGCGACCGTCCTCCTGCCGGCAACAGGTGAGCCGACTATTTACGTGTCGTTCATGAACCTGTTGTGGGCGGAGGAGGTTTCCTGGTTCTCAGCCAGACCATTCAGCGACCTGCCTGCCGGTCTAATCGGCATGCGCACGAAGGTGGGAAACAAAGGAAAGGTCGGCGTGGCCGGGCTAAGTTTCATGCCAGTCCCGATGTACGAGCTCATCAAAGGAGCTTTTGCGCTCAGCGAGATCGAGCTCGTGCCGGCCGAGCCAGTTCTATCCAGAATCAAGGCTTTGAAGAGCTCGACCGAGATCGAGATGCTCCGGAAGGCTGGGGAATTGACCGTCGTTGGGCTCGACGCTATCAAGCGGGCGGTCACTGCTGAGGGACTGAAGACCGAACGCGATGTTGCCACCTACACGGCCTCAGAGATGTTCCGAAAGGGAGACGGTCCATCATTTGACATCCAGATTCAGTCAGGCATTCACTCTTCATACAACAACATCCGGTCGACAGAGAAGACCATTCGTCCTGGCGACTCGATTCTTATCGAGATGGGAGCGAATTATCGCGGCTACAGGACGGACATTGCGCGCGGCGCCACTTACGGCAAGGTAGAGCCGCGACAAATCGAAATCATCCAGGTCGCTGCTGAGGCGGAGACGGCAGGTGCTGTGGCCGCCAAGCCAGGGATTACTGCCGACGAGTTGAACCGAGTGATCGAGAAAGTGCTTGTGGACAGGGGCTACGCCGAGTACTCCTCAGAGGCGCGAGGATACGGCACCGGCCACGGCATCGGGACTGATGTCGAGGAAGAGGAGCCTTGGATCAAGCCGGGGTCCGATCTCGTTCTGGAAGAAGGCATGGTGATGGCGCTGAAGGCATCGATCTTCGTGCCAGGCTTGGCCGGCGTGAGGATGGAAGATAACGTCCTAGTGACTCCTAATGGTGCCGAGACACTCACTCCGTACCCGAAGGTCTTGACCTGGTAGCGCGCTCAGGGCTTCCGAGTGGCCATTGTTCGCCGTCGCCCAGGCGGTGGGCGATCCACCGCCGATACGCCTAGCGGATGCACCGCTCACGGGCTGGGACGGCGGCGGCGATGGCTGATCCCCTAACGAATCAACGTTCCTGGTAACTGGGGTTTTCCCAACGTGGGGCTGCGTCCCGCTGCCTGGAGAGTCGCCACTCTGGCGGCTCAGCCGTGGTGGGTGGCCGGCCGAGTGGCTCAAGATAGGGTAGGCAGAGATGAAGCTGTCGGTGTTCCTGAGGAAGCGCTCCGGGATAACCACAGGAGGCTTCCGAGACTGGTGGCTCGATCATGTTCAACTCAGTAGTCAGATTCCCGGTCTCAGTCGCTATCACATCAACTTCGTCGAGAGCACCGAGCGGTTCCACGTGGGGCTAGACGAGGTCGGCTACGACGGCACGGCGGAGCTCTCATTCGAAATGGGCCCAACCCTCGACGAAGGCTTCGACTCGCCGATTGCCAAGCATGCAGTGGAGGACGCCGACCGAGTCTGCTCACGTCGCATAGAGTTCCGAACCGAAGAGCACGTGATCGTTGACGGACCTGTGGGTGACCCGACTGATCTACTCAAACTCGTGGTTCTTCTAAAGCGCCGCCAAGGTCTTAGCCGCGACGCATGGCGGGGCTGGTGGCTGGATCACGTGGAGATCAGTCGGACTATCCCCGGTCTGCTGGGGTACCGCATCAACTTCGTTGACGGGGTTCAGGGGGCCAACTTCAAGGACAGTGAAGTCGACTACGACGGCAGTGCCGAATTGTGGTTCGAGAGCGAGCGAGCGCTTCAAAAGGGCTTTGGATCACCTATCGGACTGAGAGCCGGCCTCGATGCCGAGGCACACTGCGCCAAGCGCGTGCGCTTCATGACCCGGGAGTACGTCGTCCGATAGCGGAAAGACTGGCCTGGCGAACTCTCGCGTAGGCACAGTATGGCTGCATGGAGGTGTGTTTTGCTTCTGGATGCACAGGTCGCCGTCATAACCGGGGCTGGTTCGGAGCGTGGCATAGGACGCGCCATCGCCCGTCTGTTTGCGGAGGCGGGTGCTCGCGTCGCCGCGCTTGACATCGATGGGCAAGGCGCCGCGGAAACGGCCCGTCTCCTTGGTTCGGCGCATCGTGGTTATCAGTGCGACGTAACACAGGCGGACCAAGTCGAAGCCGTATTCGCCCAACTGACCGAGGACCTTGGGCTTCCGTCGATCCTGGTCAACAACGCGGGCATCACGCAGATACGAGTGCTAGCCGATCTCACCGAAGCTGACTACGACGCGGTCATGGATGTATGCATGCGCGGCACGTTCTTGTGCTCGAAGGCTGCCGTGCCTTATATGGAGCGTCGTGGCGGCGGCGCCATTGTCTGCATTTCCTCGGTCTCGGCGAAACAGGGCGGGCTGTTTGGCGGTCCGCATTACTGCGCCGCGAAGGCGGCCGTCCTCGGGTTCGCGCGTTCGCTCGCGAAGGCCCTTGCTCCTGAGCATATCCGAGTAAACGCCGTCGCTCCGGGTCTGATCGACACCGACCTTATGCATGGCGAGATAACTGCGGACATGAAGGCGCGCGTGGTAGAAACATTGATTCCGCTTGGCCGAATCGGTCAGCCCGAAGACGTCGCAAACGCATGCCTGTTCCTCGCGAGTCCGATGGCCGATTGGATTACTGGCGAGGTGATGGATGTCAACGGTGGTCAGTACATCGATTGATACGGCAGAACCCCGTCATATGGACTCGGTGCTCGGTTGACATCGGGCCTGTAGCGATCTCGATAACGGGGGTCGCGGGCGGCATGAGTAGCGGCTCCGATAGGCGCCCAGCGCAGATACTTGGGGCTGTTCTTGGCCAGCGGTCCGCGTCGGTCCTTGGGGCCTGACTGGCGCACGATTGGGCACAGCCAGGTGTATCCGGCCAGCTTCTTGGGGCTCTCGAAACGGCCGATGTCGCCGATCTCCGAGGCCATCGTGTAGGCCAGCAGCGGGCCCACGCCTGCCACGCTCAGCAGCAACGGGATGGACGGGTGATCGGCCCCGAGACGTCGCAAGTCGGCCTCGCATGTGGCGATCTCGACGTTGAGCTCATCGATCATGTGCAGGCTCGTGGCCGGCGTCCTCGCCTAGGGCTCGGGAATGGCAAGCCGCCCGAGGATCTCGCGTCCCTGTGTGCCGAAGAGATGGCGCTCAAGGTGCGCCGATCACTCTGACGGCTCGATTTCCTCGAGTCCTAGGTCGTCCGGATGTTGTGCTTGGCACCCGGGTCTCGGGCCTGGTCCGCAAGCCTGAGCCGCTGCCCGGAATCGAGGTCTCGGTGGGAGGAGCTGGTGGGCTAATTGACGAAGCGCAGACCTCGGTCCGAAACGTCGCGATCGTTCGACTGATCGCGGTCCACCCGGCCGGGGGCGCGAAGGCGAGCGCAGCGCGCAGACGACAGCCCTCGCGCCGCTGTCGCGCCGACGAGTGCCACACCCGGGATCCGGCTCGCCCCGAGTAGCTCGACTTTGGCTCTGGTCATCGACCACTGGAATCCGGCTCTGTCAAGGCGCCGGACGAGCGTGGCATGGCGAAAGGACTCTGGCCGAGAAGCTACCGGCCTGCCCTGGCCCGAACTCCATTCTAAGGAGTGCCCGCCTCGTCGGGCTTGTGCTCCATGCGCAGGTCCGGCGCGCCTGTGGTGTCAACGCGGAATCGGAAGCGGTCGCCTCGATAGAGCGCCTCGCTGTGTCGCACCGGCTCCATGTCTTGCGCGTACGCCACGCCGTTGATAAAGACGAGCGCGGCTCCGGAGGCGACGTGTAGGAGGCGTGTCGTCTCGCCACGAGCGAGCACGCTCTCGATCGTGTCGTTGGTGAACGTGACTCGAGCACCCGCAGCGATCATGAGTTCGGTGAGCGACCCGGTGAGGTCCCCCTGCAGGATCGACGAGTAGCGGATCGGAACGAACGACAAGTGGATAGCCGCCGGCTCGTCGTTGATCAGGCGAAGCCGCCGCACGAGGACCACCTGCCCGCCGGGCGTCAGGCGCAGGTCCCTGGCGATGTTCGTGGGTGCCGCGACGATCCCAGCACCGAGCACTTTTGTGGAATGTCGCACACCCTGTGCGTCCATCGCGGCACTCCACGAGAGGAGCTGCGACGGGCCATGTGCGATCTTGGGCTGGGCGACGAACGTCCCCTTGCCGGCTCGCCGGAACATCAGCCCATCGGCGACGAGTCGGTCGAGCGCCTTCCGCGCCGTCATGCGACTGACTTTGAAACTTGTGGAGAGCTCGGCTTCCGACGGCACTCGCGCGAGCGGGCCGAGTTCGCCCGACTGCACGAGCCCCCGGAGCTCCTCCTCGATCTGCAGGTACAACGGGATCGGACTATCTGACACTACCATGTCGCGGCCCTCGTGTTCTGGGGTCAGGCTAAACCGTGCGCAGCGGACTCGAGTTCCGCCGCGGTTGCTCTCGCTACCAGATCGTGGCTGAGTCCGGCGACCCTCCGCGTAGCTTCGAGATATACCGGGTACAGACAATCATATGTCGCTTGCCAGTCCAGGCGAGGCTCGACGGGTGCGAGCGTCGGCTTTGGCGAAGGCACGGCACGGTCCGGGACAGACCCTCCGACAGCAGCGGCCGCCAGGTACGCGGACCCGATTGCTGGGCCCTGCGGCGACGCGGTGTTGCCGACAACCCCCAGGACGGAAGCCAGGATCGTTCTCCACAGTTCGCTCTCGACACCTCCTCCAGTCAAGATGGGACGGGAGACCTCGACCCCCAGCCCCCGAAGGAGGTCGCGGCAGTCCCGAAGCGAAAAGCAGACCCCTTCGAGCACCGCTCGGCTCAGATGTGGCCGCCGATGCGCCCCCGACAGCCCGAGGAAAGAGGCCCGAAGGTGGGGATCCCAGTAAGGGCTACGCTCGCCGTCGAGGAACGGCAGGAAGAGTACGCCCTCGGCTCCGGCCGGCACCGCTGACGCGACCGCGTCCATTTCGGCGTAGGTAGCGGCCGGCGTTCCCTGGGGCGCGGCAAACACCGTCTCGCGGAGCCACGAGAAAGCGACCGCTGCTGTATTCGTGGCAGCGAGCGTGTACCACAATCCCGGCGATACATGCGGATACGTAAGGGTCCGCGGATCCGGGCGCGGCTCTTCGAGCACCGCGACCACGGTCCCGGTGCTCGCGATCTTCACGAGCCCGGTTCCCGGGGTGACCAGGTCGAGCGAGTAGAGCTCGGCGGCGGTGTCCGTCGCGCCCACGATCACAGGTGTGCCTGCTGGAATCCCCGTGATCGATGACCACTCTTGGGTCAGTCCGCCTGCAACGTCAGTGGCGCGGCGGATCGGCGGGAGATGCGCGGCATCGAGCCCCGCATCCCGGCAGAGGTCCTCGGCCCAAGCCGCGCTGCGCTGATCGTACATGGCCGTGCCCGCGGCATCGCTTGGGTCGGTCACGGCCTCCCCAGTGAGAAGGAACGTTACGTAATCCTTGGTAACGAGCATGTGCCGGATGCGCGGCCAGATGCTTGGCGCCTGCTCGCGCAGCCAGGCCAGCTGTGGCAGCGTCCACGACGTCCCCAGCCGAACAAAGGTTCGGGCGAAGAAGGCGTCGCCGTAGGACGCGCGCATCCGCTCGGCTATTGCCGCGCTCCGCTGATCGTATGGCAGGATCGCGCGTGCGAGTGGGTCGCCGTGGCTGTCCACGAGCACCGCGGTGTGCGCTGGCGCGGTCACTGCAATCGCTGCCACCTCCAGCCCGTCGTCCCTCGAGAATCTTGCGCACTCACGCAGCGTCTGCGCCGTTGCCTCGGCCCAGTCGCGCGCATCCTGCGAGACTTCACCCTCGGTCGTCCGCCGCTGCTGGTAGCCGCGCCAAGCGGTGTGCCGGACAGCTCCGCTGTCGTCGAGCAGGACGGCCTTGCATCCGCTTGTGCCGACATCGACGCCGACGTAGGCGTGCCGTGGCACGGTCATAGCGACATCATGATCGTTGCCGCCCGAGGCGATGTGAGCGATAGCCTGATCCCGGATTCAATGAGGGGCTCTCGCCCGGTCCGTACGAAACCATACGGCCGGACTCCTTGGGTCGCTTCGGTGGACGGAACAACCAACCGTAGTATACAAGTATAGTACACTCCCTGTGAGACTGCGATCAAGACCATCTCAAGGCGCCGGTTCATCCGACGGAAAGGAGTATGGGACGACATGTGATGGAGATCGCGTTGACTACGCACCGCGAGCGGGAAGCCATCGATGTCACCGATCTCGTGGCTTCGCTCCAGCACCCGGATGGCTTCGTGTGGGTTGCGTGCCCGCACACCACGTGCGCGCTTGTTCTTTGTGAGGCCGACGCGGACATGCTCGCGGACATCGAGAAGGCAGCCGGCCGGCTGCTGGCGCCAATCGAGCCGTTCGCCCATCACCGCAATGACAATCCCAACGCCGCTGCGCACCTCTGGTCCGCACTCGCCGGCACACAGCTGCTCATCCCGGTCCGCGACGGAGAGATGCGGCTGGGTTCGTACCAGCGCATAGTGTTCGTCGAACTCGACGGACCGCGCGAGCGTCGGACAATCTGCATTGCTTATGTGGCGGCTCTTGAGCCGGGCGTAGGCCTTGTGCGGTAGGTATCGACCACTTACCACTGGTCTATCACATTGCCGGCGTACTCTGGATGGCCTGGCCGTTCGTCACTTCCACGATATGAACGTCGCCCCGGCCGGTCCCGCATGGCGCGCTCGCGACCGCCGGGTGCTTTCCCGGTCGCACGGCTACCCCAGCCTTTATGAGACCCTCGCGTTTAGGGGTTCTTCCCAGTCGAGGAGTTGTATCGCCATGCCGACATGGAGGGCATCCTCGTGGGCCACGCAGATCTGCCCGAGACTCCGGGCCTGGAGATCTCCGGCGGACTCCTCGGTCTTGGCCTGCCGATTGAACCCAAGGCATGGCCCTGGCCACGCGGTACTAGGAACAGTTCCGGTCACGAATTCGGGGTCCTGGGCGACGGCCAAATCCAGGAGGAAACATCTGGGAGTGCGCGAGGTCGTTCGCTCATCTCAAGCTCGACAACCTCATCGGGATCCTCGACCACAACCGGATCATGTTCTAAAGGGTTCGTGGCCGAGGTCATGGGAATCGAGCCCGTGGCCGACAAATCGCGCGCATTCAGTTGGGACGTGGTAGAGGTGTCTTCGTTTCGATCGTGGGGGAACAGCTGCGACCTGGGGACGTCGGGCGTGGTCTGGTTACCCGCGGTCCGCGGGCGTTATGCAGGAGGTTGCGTTTCGGCAAAGTAAATGCAACCGCCCGGCGGTCGCCGCTTGGCCGATCGCTCAAGGACCACCCTCGGTTCGCTGCGACGCAGCAAGTGGGCGGCGAGGGTAGGTTCAGACCCGGGTTGTCCGTTCGAGTTCGTTGATTCGTGCGACCTTTTGTCCCGAGCGGGTGGAAGGGTCCCAACTAGCGGCGAGCCACGTTTCGACGATCCTTGTCATTACCGCCGGACCGACGACAAGCGCGCCCATCGTTAGGATCTGGGCGTTGTTGCTCCGAATCGCGCGCTCGGCGCTGTAAACGTCGTGGGCAAGCGCGGCCCGGACACCCGGCATCTTGTTCGCGGTTATCGACATGCCGATGCCGGTGC